>Ga0209373_10004856_pt1 | contig 11381 bp, 11 predicted proteins | sample Higcelweek5metaG_FD_187173 | JGI IMG/M metagenome (GOLD analysis project Ga0209373, IMG submission 187173) | Freshwater pond sediment microbial communities from the University of Edinburgh, under environmental carbon perturbations - High... | ecosystem: Environmental > Aquatic > Freshwater >... | reverse complement strand
CGCCGCAACGGGCTTGACGCTCCCGGCAAACGCCGCTGCCCTTCCCTCGCCTTCACTGGCCCCCGCGGGCGTAGTTCAGTGGTAGAACGCCAGCCTTCCAAGCTGGCTGCGAGGGTTCGATTCCCTCCGCCCGCACCATCTCGCACCCGAGGCCGGAACCGTCCTCCGTTCCTCATACGCCATGCCGGGGCGTCTGATTCACCGATAGCACAGATCGGGACGGCCGCGACCTCACCACTCAATGGTCAGCGAGGCGCTGCCGCGATACCCGCGCTCGCCATCCATGACCCGGCCGATGGCGCCTTGCAGGGAACAGCGGCCGGCCCAGCCGAACCGCAGCCCGGTGTCGACTTGGTATACCGGCCGGAGTCGGCGCCCCGTGGCCAGTTCCCCCGCAACATCGACCGCGGTCCCGCCGGAGTACTCCCGCACCGCGACACCGCTCGCCCACAAGGAGAGATGGCGGCCGTCCCTCCGAAAAAGCGTCCGGTCGATCCGCGCCCCGAGCTGCGCCCAAAGCGCGTGCCCGCGCTCCACGGACACCGCGGCGCCGAGTTCGTCGCGGAAAGCGGCTTGGCCAATCCGGCTCGCCGCGAGCTGCGCGTGCGGAGTGACGGTCCAGCCGGCCCCGAGCGACAGCGGCACGCCGACCTCCAGCGAACCGGAGACCGCCGCGCCGCGGTGGCGCTGCTCCAAACTGCGTCCGAGGTAACCGGGCACGGTATTGTCGAACCACAGCCGGCCATAGAGCACGGAGCCGCTGGCATACCACGGGGAGCGCTCGGCGGACGGCCGGCGATAGATCGCATAGAGACCGCCGAAATTGCCATCGATGCGCCCCTCGACGCCGCTGCTCTCGTCGGTCTGGCGCAGCGTGGAGCGCCCGACCACCACGCCAGCATGCAACCGCGCCGTCGCCACGGAGCCGACCAGCGTCGTCCCGCAACCCAGCAGAAAGCTCTCCCCACGGGCGGCGATCTCGCTGCCGGAAATCGGCCGGTAATCGGTATCGCCCGCCGAAACACGGAACCAGCTTTCGAGCCCGTTCTCCGCGCCGGCCTCGCCGTGATCGTCGCGCGTGGCGAAGTCGCGCAACTGAACGCCCAGCCCATCGAGCCCGTCGCGGTTGAGTTTCTGTGCGCCCGCAAAGGCCAGGACATAGCTGCCGAGGTAGTCCGGCGCGTAGAGCGCGTAGACGAGCCAGTCGTTGTCGCGGGAATTGAGCCAATACTGCCCGGCACCGCCGGCGCGAAATTCGGCGCCCGCCTGCATGGGCGAGGTGAGGCCGGCGATCATCCGCGTGCCGGCCGGCACGGAGACGACATAGATGCCCGTAAGCGGACTGCCCCACGCCGCGAGCACCGCGAGTTGGTCGCGAGTCGCGTCGGGCGAGAGATAGCTGGCGCCCCACCAGGCGCCGAGTCGGCGCGAGGGTTCGTTGGGATAACCACGCCGATAAAGCAGCATCGCCTCCGTCGTCTCGACGATGCGCAACTGAGTGTCCGTCTGCCCCGCCGCTCCGGTGAACGAGTAGAAGTTGCCGTAGTCGTAGCCTCCGGCGGAATTCACTGGGGCGAACCAAGTGAAGCCGGCATCGATGAGGATGAGGCGCTTCCGCTCCAGCAGCATGGCAGTGACGCCGGGGAGGACATTCACCGCATTGCCCTGCTGATACGTGGAGCCGGTCACGGCGCGGATCTGCGCGTCGATGGCGGCGAGATCGGCGTTCCAGTCGGCCTGCGCCGGCGTCGGCCGCAGGAGGGCTGCGGCGAGGAGCAGGAGGGCAACGGACTTGAGTGGTCTCATCGTGCGGGACAGCGACTTGCCGGGAGCGATTTCACTCCAAAATCGCCATCGGTTCTAGAAACGAATTCGCAGGCCCAGATTGCCGCCATAGCTGGTCACCTGCGGATTGCCGATCACCACCGAGCCCGTGGCATGGAGTGCGACCCGCGAACCGAGGCGGTAGGCGACGCCGAGCGTGGCGGAGGCCCAATCGGCGGATACAGGAGTGGCATCGGCGACAAACGGGGCGGTCTCGATCGTGGTGAGCGAGGCCGTCACCTCGCGGTACCGACCAGCCCAGTCGTGTTGCCAAGCGGCGTCGGCCGACAGCCGCCAGTTGCCCAGTTCCACCGCGGCGCGCCAGCCGAGCTGGCCGATGGCCGCGTTGCGCGTCTGGCCGCCGAAGGCGAGGGCGGTGACGCCGCTGGTGCCGGTCTCGGTGAAGCCGTCGATGTGAACCTGCTGTAGCACCATGCCCACCACCGGCCCGGTGGTGACCGCCCCCACGCGGAAATCGCGGCCGCCGCGCACGGCGAGGGCGAGGGTTTGGCCGTCGGTGTCGGCACGGTTGCGGTCGGTGAAGATCCCCAGCGGCACCGGGCGCTCGATGCTATCCTGCAACAGGCCCGCGGTCGCGACGGCATCGCCCCACCAGCGTCCGCGCTGTGTGGCGACGTAGAGGCTGATCGCTTCGTCGAGCTGGTTGCAGTGGCCGCCGGTGGAGAAACACTGGTGCTGACCGCCGACGCTGAGCGCGGTGCCGAGGAGCGTGCCGCCGGCGGTCGCGTAGTCGAAGCTGACGGTGCCGCCGAACGGGTTGGCGGAGAGCCGCGGGAATCCCGGGGCGTTCTTGAGCCGCTGGGCGTTGGCACCGGCCGAGAACCAGGCGCTGGTAGTCTGCAGCCCGCGCGCCGGCACGGAGTGTTCGATTTGCGACTGAAGCGAAGCCGTGCGCGCCAAGCCGCCTTGCACCGCGCTCTCCGCGACCAGCGAGACCAGGCTCGGGGCGGTGAGCAGGCTGTAGTAGTAGTCGGCTTTGATCGTCTGGCCCGCCGTGGTAAGGTGCAGGCCGTCGAGGAAAAGGTGGCTCTGCATCTGCTCGGGACTGACCACGGACAACAGGGCGTTGACGGACGACGCGGGGTTGGAGGAGAGCACCGATTCGGCGGTGAATCCGAACGACGTGGGATGCGTCACCACATAGCGGAGCACGCCGTTGATGTCGGCGGGGATGTAGCGCACGCCCGCCGCGGTCAGGCCCGACCAGAGCGCCGGCCCGAACGCGACCGACTGCGCGTACACGGCGGCGAGCGCATCGGGGACCACACCGCCGGGCCCGGCGTACACGGCGCTGGTGTAGGGATTGGGGACGAGGATGGTGCGCGCGCCGGCGGCCTGCAGCGTCGCGACCTCGGCGGACAGCGTGGCGATGAGATCGTTCAGGTAGGTGGGATGCGCGACGACCCAGTCGGCGCTCTGGCGGCTCACGTAGAGCAGGTCGTTGCTGCCGGTGCCGAGCACGTAGAGTCCCCGGGGATTGGCGACGCCGTCGACGGAGGCGAGGTAGTTCCCGATCTGCTGGACGGTGGCGACGTTGGGAAGGGCATCGGTCACGGTGTGGGCGCCCCCGTTGGCGAAGTTGGTTCCGCCGTTGCCGACCGCTTCGGCACTGAGCCCGAAACGCCCCGCCAGCAGGGTCGTGTTCATCACGCCGTTTCCGGCGAAACCGCCCTTGGCGCCGGCAGCGACGGCCGCAGCGACGGCCTGATCGATGGCCGGAATGCCGGTCGGGTTGTAGCGGAAGTAGCCGGAATCGAGGGTGCTGTCGCCAAAAGCGATGAACTGGTCGAATCCTGCGTCACCTCGCACGCGAGGGCCGAGAAAAACCGAGAGGGTAACGAGTGCGATCCAGATGCGGCTGAGCTTCATTTTCGAAAACACTGGGTACCGCGAAGAGTGACGCGGCGTCCTGACCGCAAGCATCATGCCCATGGTCGCGCCTCCTATCGGACCTCGCGCAACGTTGTTGATCACATTCCTCGGCAACAGCGCCGCTGCACCCGAATTTCCAATGTCACCGGGTAAAATCCCCTACGTTGCACAAGCACCGCAGGCCTGTTCGGCCGCGGCCACATTGAGGAATTCCTCCCTCTCGCGAAACCCCCGCTCCCAGCGTACTATCCGCCCATCACCGTGATCTCCTCCGTCTCATCCTCCTCACTGCCCGATCCCATCGCCTCCGCCCAGGAAGGCATGCGCCGCGGGCTCGCGCGCTTCAGTACCGCCGCCGAAGCCGTCGCACAGGGCAATCTCGATCCCGGCAACGTCGTCGGGCAGATTGAAGGTCAGCGCACCTACGAGATGAACGCCGCCGTGCTCAAAACGGCCGACGAGATGCTCGGCACGTTGCTCGACACCAAGGTCTGATCCGCCTCGCGGCACGCCGCCCCGGCTCGCGTTGCGCGCCGACGCAAACGCGTTCACTTCGCAACCTGCTCCGGCCGCCGTCCCCACCGCGCCGCCAGTGCGCCGCAGATCAGCAGCTGCATCGGGTGGTAGAGCAGGATCGGCAGCAGGATGAAGCTCAGCCCGGGATGCCCCGCGAAGATCAGCTGCGCCATCGGCACGCCCGACGCCAACGTCTTCTTCGAGCCGCAGAACACCGCCGTGATCCGGTCCTCGATCGGGAAACCGCTGGCGCGGCCCAGCGCGTTCGTCACCAGGAACAGGAGCCAGAACAGCACCAGGCAGCCCGCCAACGTCGCCACCACCAGCGCCGTTCCCCGCCCCGCCCACACGCCCCAGACCACCGAGTCGCAGAACGACGTGTAGACCAGCAGCAGGATCGTGCCGCGGTCCACTCGACTCACCAGTTTCCGGTGACGCATCACCCACTCCGCCAGCCACGGCCGCGAGAGCTGACCCAGCGCCAGCGGCACGACCAGCCAGCACACCAGGTCCAGGATCACCTCGCCTACCGGCATCGCCTGCCCCGCCGCGTGCAGCCGCCAGCTCACCCATAGCGGCGTGAGGAACACCCCGAGCAGGCCGGACAGCGTGGCGTTGAACACCGCCGCCGACACGTTGCCACGCGCCACCATCGTCATCGCGACCGACGACGACACCGTCGACGGCAGCACGCACAGGTAGAAGAACCCCAGTTGCAGATCCGCCGGAATCCAACGTCCGGCGACAGCCAGCAGCGCCAGCCCCAGCAGCGGGAAGATGACGTATGTGCTCGCCTGCACGACCAGGTGCAACGGCCAGCGCAGCGTGCCCGCCTTCAGCGCCGCGAACGGCAGTCCCGCCCCGTGCAGGAAGAAGATCAGCGCCACACCGAGCTTGTTGACCAACGCCGGTTGCAACCAGCCGCCATGCGCGCCCGGCGACGGAAATGCGAACGCCAGGCCGACCGCGGCCATCATCCCGAGCAGAAACCAGTCGATCTTCGGACGCATGGAAGCCCGCCACTGTGCCAAGCGTCCCACCGCCGGCAAGAGTCCGCGTTTCTCCGCCCGTAGACTGGACCGCGCAGCGGTTCAGCCAACCGCGATCCAACCCCACGCCCCATCCGCCATTATCCCGCGATGGACTTCGCCGCTCCCTTCGGCGAAATGGATTCCGTCGCGCTCCAACAGCAAAACACAGGCGCTGCCCTCACCTCTTCCGACTTCCTCCTCTCGCCTTTCGCCTCTCACCTCTCGCCGCCCTCCCATGAACCTCCTCCTCTTCACCCGCGACGAACTCGACCGCGCGTTGCCGGCCGCCGATCCGCGTGCGCGGCACCTGCGCACCGTCCTGCACCGCAGCGTGGACGAGGAGTTCGACCTCGGTGTGATCGACGGGCCGCGCGGCAAGGGCCGCATCACCGCCCTGCCCGCCGACGGCTCGGTTTCCTTCTCCGCCACGCTCGGCGCCGAGCCGCCGCCGCTCCCGCCGTTGCAACTCGTGCTCGGACTTCCACGACCGCAGACCGCCCGCAAAATCCTCCAGGAGTGCACCGCGCTCGGCGTCGGTGCGCTGCACTTCGTCGCCACCGGCCGCGCCGATCCAAACTACGCGCAGAGCACGCTCTGGTCCTCGGGCGAGTGGCGCGAGCACCTCGTCGAGGGCGCACAACAGGCGTTCTGCACCCGCCTCCCCGCCGTCACCTCCGGCCGCCCGCTCGCCGCAGCGCTCGCCGATCTCCCCGCCGGCGCGCTCCGTCTCGCGCTCGACAACTACGAGGCCACTGCCGGTCTGGCCGATGTCGCGCTGCCCGCAACTCCTTCAGCCGCAGTCCTCGCGCTCGGCCCCGAACGCGGCTGGGACGGCTCCGACCGAGCCGCGCTGCGCGCCGCCGGTTTCACGCTCGTCCACCTCGGCCCGCGTGTCCTGCGCGCCGAGACCGCCACCGTCGCCGCCGTCGCCATCCTCAAGGCGCGGCTCGGCTGGTTGTAGTCTCTCCCCGGTCATGCTGCGCATCCTCTCCGATCTGCATTTCCGCGACGCCGCCTCGCGCCTCCGCCGACTCGAGGATCTCGAACCGCTGTTCGAGGGCATCGACGAACTCTGGCTCAACGGCGACACCTGCGACAACCAGACCGGCATGTCCGCCGAGGAGGTCGAGGCGATCCGCCGCTTCTTCCGCGCGCGAGTGCCCACCGTCCGTTTTCTCACCGGCAACCACGACCCCGACATCTCGACCGACCACTGGTGCGCCACTCCGGACGGACGGCTCTGCGCGACGCACGGCGATGCCTTCTTCGAAAACGCCGCCCCCTGGAGCCGGCAACGCAGCGTACTCGCCGCACGCATCCGCGCCGCGATGTCCGTCCACCCCGAGTTGGACGACAACACACTCGCCGGCCGCCTCGCCCTGCACCGGATCGCCTGCACCGGGCTGCCGCGTGAATGTGACCCGGAGAACGCGAGCCATCTCCATCGCCTGCGCCGGCTCGTCACGGAGTTCTGGCCACCGCGCCAACCCCTCGCGATGCTCCATGCCTGGCGCTCGCTGCCCGATCGCGTCGCTGCGGTGGCGCCGCGGTGGTTTCCCCGCGCCCAGGTCGTCGTGACCGGCCATGTGCACTACCCCAAGATCTGGCGACGCGGCTCGCTGACGATCGTCAACACCGGAGCGCTCACCGGCCCGCTCGGCGCCTACGTCGTCGATGTGGTCGGCGATCGTGTCGCCGTGCATCGTCTCCAGCAGCGCCGCGGCTGCTGGCAGGCCGGCCATCTCGTCGCGGAGACTCCGCTGCGGCCGGCGCAGTAGCGGACCAAACACCGACGGGGGCGGCTAAAGCGCCGTGATCGCCACCGGCGGCACGTACGCCTTGCGCGCCTCGCGCACGCGGTCGTGGTTCGTTCCCGCCCATTCCACCAGCGGGTCGAGCCGCTTCAGCAGCGAACGGCCCAGGGGGGGTGAGCGCGTATTCGACCTTCGGCGGCACGGTCGGATGGACCGTGCGCGTTACATAGCCGTCGCGTTCGAGCCCGCGCAGCGTCTGCGCGAGCATACGTTGGGAAATGTCGCCGATAGCGCGTTTGAGCGCCGTGAAGCGCAGCGTGCCGCCCTCCAGCGTCGTCAGCGCCAGCAGGCTCCAGCGGTCGCCCACGCGATCGAGCACATCGCGGATCGGGCAGCGTTCGGCCAGCGGCATTTCGCGCTGGGAGGAGGAGTATTTCAGGCTCATGGCGGAGTGAGAAGGACGGTTACTTTCAGGTTACCAGGTTACTTTCGGCACCTCTCTTGGAGGCTGGCGCGAGTAGTGGTATTCTTTCGGAACCAGGAGCCAATCCTGAACCGCAGCTCAACACCAAAGACCATGATCGCCATCACCGGAGCCTCCGGCCAGCTCGGCCGCCTCACCCTCGACCAGCTTCTCGCCGCCGCCACGCCCGCATCGTCCATCGCCGCCCTCGTACGCCAGCCCGCCAAGGCGTCCGATCTCGCCGCCCGCGGCATGCACCTTCGCACCGCCGACTACAACAAGCCCAACTTCTCGATGCCGCGCTCGACGGCGTCGAGAAGTTGCTACTGATCTCCTCCAACGAGATCGGCCAGCGCTTCGCGCAACACCGCAACGTCGTCGATGCCGCCCGCCGTCAGCGCGTGCGACTCGTCATCTACTCGTCATCTACACGAGTCTGCTCCACGTCGACACCTCGCCGCTCAACCTCGCACCCGAGCACCGCGAAACCGAGCAGTTCCTCAAAGCCTCCGGGCTGCCGTACGTGATCCTGCGCAACGGCTGGTACACCGAAAACTACACCGCCTCCGTATCCGCGGCGCTCGCGCTCGGCGCGTTCTACGGCAGCGCCGGCGAAGGCCGCATCGCCTCCGCCGCCCGCGCCGATTTCGCCGCAGCCGCCGCCAAGGCGTTGAGCGGCGCCGTCGCGCCCGGTAGCACGCTCGAGCTCGCCGGCGACCACGCCTACACGCTCGCCGAACTCGCCGCCGAGCTCTCGCACCAGACCGGCAAGACGATCCCGTATCGCAATCTCCCCGAGGCCGACTACCGCGCCGCCCTGCTCAACGCCGGGCTGCCGGAACCGCTGGCCGCCGGATTGGCGAACTGGGATGTGGGCGCCTCGCACGGCGCGCTCTTCGACGACGTCCACCAGCTCAGCCGCCTCATCGGCCGGCCGACGACACCGCTTGCCGAATCCATCCGCCAAGCACGCGCCGCGAAAGCCTGACAACCGCCGCCGCTCCCACCGCCGCCGCCGGCCTCACGCCGTCGCCTGTGGAGTCGCCGCCACGCGCCGGTAGAAGCAAGCCGTCGCCTCGCGCGGGCCGCCACCGAGGCGCTTCACGCATTCCCAGCCCGGCTCGGCCAACCGCAACTCGCCCGGCATTTCGAATACCACCAGCCCCTCGCGGCCGGGCAGGAGCAGCCGGTCGAACTGCGCGAAGATCCGCGGCGCGCTCTCCGCAATCATCGCGTACGGCGGATCGCAAAACACGAGCCCGGCACGCGCGCCGTCGGGCGGCGTCCACGTGAGCGCATCGGCCTTGCTCACGGCACAGGCGCTGGCGTCGCCCTGCAGGCTTTTCGCGACGGCGGCGAGATTCGTGCGCAGGCATTCCAGCGCCTCGCGCCCCTGCTCGACGAACGCCCCGCCGCTCGCGCCGCGGCTCCATGCTTCGAGCCCGTATGAGCCGCTGCCGGCGAAGAGGTCGACGAAGCGCGTGTCGACGACCAGCGCGCCGAGACTCGAGAAGACCGATTGCCGCAGTCGGTCCATGGCCGGTCGCGTCGCGTCGCCTTTCGGGACGCGCAACGGGATGCCGCGGGCATTGCCACCGGTGATGCGCATGCCCGAGCCAAACCCGCCCAGCCCCCGCGGCGCAAGCCCGCGCACGCTCGCTGCGTCCGCCTCCTGCCGCCGCGGCGACAGCCTTCCGGCCCGCAAAACGTGCCGCTTGTCCGCCCCAGAAACCGCCGTCTCCGAAGGATCAACATCGCGATTGCTTCCCCGCCTCGGCTCGTTAGCCAACTAACCAACCGTTTTTCACAACAGCTCCGGCCCGACACCGAAGCCCACGCGTGCGAAACGGCCCAACAAACTACGTGAGTTCTCCGATAAAACTGCCCGGGCAGTGGTGGCTGATGGCGCTGCTATGCCTCGCGGCGCCGGCGTTTTCGCCGGCGGCCGACGAGAATTGCTGGCCCGTGTCCGTCACCCGCGAAGCGGCCGGCGGCGCGGTCTCCCGCACCGATGCCGCCGGCCCGCTCCTCTTCGACTACACCCAGCCGGACCGCCGCGAATGGGGTCTGCGGCCGCTGCTCCTGCACCGCACCTACACCGCCAGCGACCGCACGCAGGACTATTTCCTCTTCCCCTTCTTCTACAAAACCACTGTCGCCGGCGACACCCGCTGGAGCTTCTTCTCGCTGGTCAACTCCGACCGCCGCACCGGCACCGCCGTCGAGCCCGCCGACTGGCGCGGTTTCGATGTCTGGCCGTTCTACTTCTCCCGTAGCACCGGAAAACCGGAGACAAGCTACCGCGCGCTCTTCCCGGTTCACGGCACGATCAAGCGCCGCTTCGGCGACGACCGCATCGACTTCACCCTCTTCCCGCTCTACAGCCGCTGGCAGAAGGGCGAACGCGTCGAGACCGATCTCCTCTGGCCCTTCTACCGCGAGATCGAAGGCGGCGGCGAATCCGGCTGGGCGCTCTGGCCGCTCTACGGCCAACGCGAGAAGACCGGCCTCGCCACCTCCCGCTCCCGCTTCGTCCTCTGGCCGTTCTGGCTCGAACGCGACCGCGCCGTCGAGGGCGGCGGCACGGATACGCTCCGCGCCTCGTTCCCCTTCTTCTCCACCCGCCGCGCCCCCGGCCTGCGCGACGACAGCATCCTCTTTTTCGGCACAACGCACCAAACCGCACCCGTCGCCTACGACGAGACGCGCTACCTCTGGCCCCTCTTCGTGCAAGGCCGCGGCGCCGACGGCCGCATCAAGAACCGCTGGGCCCCGTTCTACACCCACGCCGTGAAGCCAAGCGGCGCCGACAAGACCTGGGTGCTCTGGCCGCTCTTCCGTGAGGAAAACTGGACCGACTCCGGCCTCGCCCAGACCAAGACCCAGTTCCTGTATTTTGTCTACTGGCACCTCGACCAGCGCGACCCGCTCCGCCCCGCCGCGCCGCACGCCCGCAAGACCCACCTCTGGCCCCTCTTCAGCGCGTGGGACAACGGCGCCGGCCGCCGCCAGGTGCAAGCCCTCAGCCCCTTCGAGGTCTTCTACCAGCACGACAACGAGGTCCGCCTCCTCTGGTCGCCGCTCTTCGCCCTCTACCGTTTCGACCGCCGCTCGCCCGACTCCGTGCGCACCGGCTTCCTCTTCGATTGCGTAACGTACCGCCGCGAAGCCGCCGCCTGGGATCTCGACCTCGGCCCGCTCTGCCGCCTCTCGCGCGACGCCGGCCGTACCCGTTTCTCCGTTCTCCCGGCACTCTTCGCACGCCGCCAACCCGTTTCCGCCAACGCCTCCGCTCCGGCCCCCGCCGCCGGCCAACCATGAAACGCATCATCCACGAAACCTGCGACGGCATCGGCAGCGCGGTCATCCTCGCCTGGCGCTCCTTCGCCTCCCTGCCCACCGCACCGCGCATCATCAAGCGCGTCGTCGAGCAGGCCTACCTCGGCAGCTACACCTCGCTGCCCATCGTCGGCATCCTCAGCTTCTTCATCGGCGCCGTCCTCGCCCTCCAAGCCGGCATCACGATGGCCGACATCAGCATGCAGAACATGATCGGCACCCTCGTCGGCGAGTCGATGACGCGCGAGCTCGGCCCCGTGATGGTTGCGATCATCCTCGCCGGCCGTGTCGGCTCCGCCACCACCGCCGAACTCGCCTCGATGAAGGTCTACCAGGAAGTGGATGCGCTGGAGACGATGAATATCCCCCCCGAGCGTTTCCTCGTGCTCCCGCGCCTGCTCGGCGTCCTGATCTTCATGCCGCTGCTCGCCATGGTCGGCATCGTCATCGGCTGGATCGGCGGCGCGGTCGTCTGCAACTACGTGCAGATCATCGACGTCTCGCCCGAGATCTACTTCCGCAGCCTGCACCAGTACCTCAGCGCCACCGACCTCACCCACG
>Ga0209373_10004855_pt1 | contig 11381 bp, 10 predicted proteins | sample Higcelweek5metaG_FD_187173 | JGI IMG/M metagenome (GOLD analysis project Ga0209373, IMG submission 187173) | Freshwater pond sediment microbial communities from the University of Edinburgh, under environmental carbon perturbations - High... | ecosystem: Environmental > Aquatic > Freshwater >... | reverse complement strand
AATTCATTTGGAGGTATAAGTCCCAATGAACGTGTTGAATTTGCATAACCTATATTTTTTGAAGTATTAATTGAGTTGATGTCCATACAAAACTCCTTAAAGTAAAAACATTACAATATTATAATTAATAAATAAGAGCTTTTAAAGTAGTTGCTTCTTTTGTCCAAGTTTCTATTTTACTCATAGAAGGTATTGGTAAGCCATAGTTAAAAGCTAACAATGATAGTTGAACATTTAATGCACCTTGATCTATTGGGTTATTACATCTTGCAAGGTGTGGTGCACTTGTAATTCCTGCCATAACAAGCAAGAATGAATCATCTAAACTAACACTTTTTACTCTCAAAAGATCAGCACGTTCTACCCAAAAAAGAACATAGGCTTTAAATGCATCAGATGGGAATAAACCACCAAGTTTTATATTTAAGAACCATCTTTTTGAAGGTGATTTACCTGCGTTTAAAAGTTCTGCAGCAGTATCAATTCCCCAAAATTTTGCTCTTTTTGCAGCTTTTGGATTAAGTAAAAGCATATCAATTTCAACATCTTCACCAGCTTGAGCTGTTTTTATATCAAAAGATGAGTCTGATAATTCTGATTTGTTGCCATAGTTATTAATGAGCTGTTGAACTTTTTGTATTTCTTCTGTAGTCATATCTGTATTTTCTGTATATTTAAGATTTTCAGAAGTATTATTATTTACAGATATGGGTGTATCAATGCTAGAACAGCTTGACAGAGTGATAAAAGATAAACATAAACTTAAACTTAAAAAATATTTTAAAATATTCATTCAATTACCTACTAAGTTTTTTATTCCTTGCTAATAATAACTATTTTACAGCCTATTAAATTTATAGACAATTTTTTATCAAAACTTGTGAATGAAATATTAAATTTTAGTTAAGATTAATATAAAAAGAGATTGTCAAAAACTTATGTTTCAATATTTTATTCTTTATTTTTTTTATTTCTTATTTCTACAATTTCACTAAAATTTCCATAACTTATAAAATCAAGTAATAGCTCATAGCTACTTAGTTTTTCAGATTTATATAAAATTTCTTTCAAAAGGTCTTCTTTTTGAATTTTAATATTTCTTTCAAAAAAAGGTATAAGCTCTCTTATGGTTTGTCTATTTAATATATTTGAATAATTTAAAGATATTAATTTCAAAAGTTTTTCGGCAGTATCAAGATATGTTTTTTTATATCTGCATTTTTCTATTTGAGATGAAAGATTATTTATATTTTTTACAAGTTCATTTTCATCTATATCCAAAACAATTTGATTCTTAACATTTTTGAAAAAATTATCTATTCTTTCTAAATCTACTTCTTTCATTAAATTTTTTTCATTAAACTTTTTTAGTAATTAATAATCTCTATATTAAATTATATAATCTAAAATAGTTTTATTATGATAATTATAAAAAAGCTCTTTATAAAAATTCAAAATTATTTTTTCAGTTTCAATATTTTATTTTAAGATTTAGTTTGAGAAAAAGTTTATAGGAATATAAAACATGGTAAAATTTTTATCATTTAATGTAGCTATATTTGAAACTTTTAATATGAAAAAAATTATGTTTAAAAATTATCTAAAACTTTTTTTATTAACTCTCATTCTATCAATTCTAATTCCAAATTTTGCAAATGCTCAAAATAAAGTAGATATTATTTTATTTTATGGAAATGGTTGTTTACATTGCAATCAAGCAATTAGTTTTTTGGATAATTTAAAAAAAGAATATACATATATAAATGTACAAAAATATGAAGTTTATTCAAATCAAGAAAACCGTGAACTTTTTCAAAAAATTGCTAATGCAAATAATATAAGCATAGAAAAAGTACCAACTATTTTTATAGATAAAGATATAATTGTTGGTTTTGATAAAAAACAATCTGAAAAAATAAAACAAATAGTAGAAACTTGTGCAAATAATCAATGTGTTTCACCCATAGATAGTTTATCTACATTGCAAAATCAAAAACTAGAAAATAGTACAGTAACTCAATCAAAAGATGCCTATTGTGAAGAAGGTTCAGAATCTGCATATTGTGCTCCACCAGAAGATAAAACCCCCAAAACTAATTTTATGGAAAAATTAACTATTCCAGCTGTAATTTCTGCTGCTTTAATTGATTCTGTCAATCCATGTGAATTTGCTGTTTTGGTTCTTCTTCTTACAACTATACTTTCTTCAAAAGAAAGAAGAGAGTCTCCTTTATATAGAAGAAGGTCTTTATATTATGGTTTAGCATTCACTTTGGCTATTTTTATATCCTATTTTTTGATGGGTTTGGGAATATATTCAGCTATACAAATTTCTTCATTTACACAAATTTTCTATACAGCTATTGCAATATTAGCTTTGTTTATAGGTCTGTTAAATATAAAAGACTACTTTTGGTATGGTAAAGGTGGAATTTTAATGGAAGTTCCTCCTTCATGGAGACCCAAGCTTCAATCTGTCATAAAAGGTGTAACATCAATACCGGGAGCATTTTTTATTGGTTTTTTGGTAAGTTTATTTTTACTTCCATGTACTTCAGGACCTTATATTGTAATACTTGGTTTATTAACTCATGTTGATACAAAATTATATGCTTTGGGACTTCTCTTTTTCTATAATTTAATCTTTATAGTTCCAATGATTTTAATTACAGTAGCTGTATATCTTGGTTTACTTACTACTGGAAGGATTGAGACATGGAGAAAAAAACAATTAAGAATGTTTCATCTTATTACAGGTATAGCTATATTTTTATTGGGTGTATTGATGATTCTTTCTGTAATATATCCAGACTTATTTAATTTTTTATAGTCTAAAAAATGAATGGTTTATATAATCCCAAAGAATTGACTATATCAAATCCTATATTTTTTGATGGTATATGTGTTCATTCTGGAAAAAAATCAAAAGTTAGTCTATTTCCATCAGAACCAAAAAATGGAATAGATTTTTATAAAAATAATATACATATACCTTTGGATATAAAGTTTATTGATTCAAATTTGCCTTTGTGTACAAAAATTACCAAAGATAATATATCAATTGGAACTATAGAACATTTACTTTCTGCTGTTTATGCTCTTGGAATATCAAATTTAAAAATAGTTGTTGAAGGTGATGAGATTCCAATATTAGATGGAAGCTCAAAACAATTTGTGGAAGCTATATTTCCTCATCTCATAGAACAAAATTCAGATAGACTTTTTTTAGAATTAAAAGAAGAAATTCATTATAAAAATAATGATAAATTTATTATTGCAATACCTTCTGACCAACTAGAAGTTTATTATTTTTTGGACTATGAAAATAAATTGCCAAGTTTTACATACGAATTATTTACTTATTCTATAGAAAATTATATCAAAAATATATCTTCAGCTAGAACGTTTGGTTTTTTGTCAGATGTGAAATATTTACATGAAAAAAATTTAGCATTGGGTGCTAATTATGATAATTCAATAATAATAACAGAATCTAGTTATTCAAGTGAATTGAGATATAAAAATGAAATGGCAAAACATAAAGTTTTAGATTTATTGGGAGATATTTCATTTTTACAAAAAAGTTTGAAAGCAAAAATAATTGCATATAAAACTGGTCATTTTGACCATTTGCAACTGGTAAAAAAAATAATTTCAAATTAGATGTGCAAACATGAAAATATTTTTGTACCATATTATTAAAGGATAAAGTTCTTTCTTATAATATGTATAGTTTGAAAACTTCATATTTTGGGAATAAATTTATTAAGCTTGAAAATTTAGATGGGTGAAAATTGTTTATTTTGTATGCCAAATAAAGTTTATAATAATATTTTATATGTCCTTGAAGAAAAGGATTATTATAAAATATTGAGTGTAAAAGATAATGCTGAAATATCTGAGATTACAAAGGCATATAAAAATTTTGCAAAAATCTATCACCCTGATATATTCAAATGCCATGATAAAAATGAAAAAGATGAAATTGATTTAATTTTTAGAAAAATAACTTCTGCATATAACATTCTAAAAGACCCTGAAAAAAGAAAAGATTATGATTATCAAAGAAGACTAAACGAAGAATATAAAAAGACCTTATCATATAGCCAACCTTCACCCGGTGATAGAGTTGTCTATGCAAAACCAAAACCAAAAGAAAATACAGGTCATACAATAAATATAAATATAGGTTCTTTTTCAAATTCTGCATCTTCATCAACACAAACACAAGATACATCATCAAAAGATAAAGCAAAAAATGAGCATGCAGAAAATTTATATAATAAAGCCTTAGAAAAATATAAATCTGGCAATCTTGAAGCGGCAATCCTTGATTTGCAAACTTGTATTGTTCTTAATAGTAAAATTGCAAAATATCATAGTACATTGGGTCTAATGTTAGAAAAAAAAGGTTGGGAAGGGTATGCACAATCAGAATTTAAACTTGCATTAAAATTTGATCCAAAAGATAAAATTGCTCTTGAACATACAAATAAGTCAGATTCATCATCTCAACAAGATTCATCATCAAAGAAATCTAAAACAGTTCAATTATCTCCTATGAAAAATAAAAAAAGCAAAGGTCTTTTTGATAGTATAAAAGGTCTTATAGATAATATTTTTAGTGCAAAAAAAGTCTAAAGTTTTTTGAATTATTGTTTATTATTCATTTACTTTAATCAAAATCATAGATTACATTTGTAATAATTTTATTAGAGATAAAATAAAATCTATCAAAGGAGATAAAAGATTGAAAGAATTTAGTTATTTTATTATTACATTATCATTTTTATCTTTAACATTGTCTTCTTGTGAAGCAAAAAAACCAGCATTTAATCCATTTCAAATTTATCCAAAATATGCACAATCTTATAATCAAAATATTGATATAAATCATTAATATTTTTGTAAAATTTAATCAAAATTAAATTGCATTGAATGTTTCAATGTATATATTATAAGTTTCAAAAGCTGTCTTTTCCCAAGAAAAATTTTGAGATTGTTTTTTACCTTTCAAAATTAAGCTATCTAATAAATTTTTATCAAAAAACATTCTTTCTAATGCTTCTTCAATACTTTTTATATCATAAGGATTAAAATATAATACAGCATCATTTGCAACTTCTGGTATAGAAGTTTGATCTGAACAAGTTACAGGACAACCACAAGACATTGCTTCTATAATGGGTAAACCAAAACCTTCATATAAAGATGGGAATATAAAAAACATTGCATGTGAATATAATAAAATAAGCTCATCTTCTGTTATATTATTTACAAAAATAACATCATCTTCAAGAATATTTTCTTTTATGATATTTTCAAATTCATGATTTTTAGAAGATATAATTAACAAGCTGTAAAAATCTTCATACTTATTTTTTAGGTTTGCATAGGCATATAGTAATCTTTTTAAATTTTTATGAGTTTTATTATTTCCCACACATAGTATAAAATTTTCACCTCTCAAATTTGTTAAAGTATCAGAGAAACCAATTGAAGGTGTAAAATTTTTATCAACACCCATATAAGTAATATCTATATTATCTATATCTAGCCATTCTTGAATATCTTTTTTGGAATGTTTTGAGTCTGTTATTATTTTATGTGCTTTCAAAGCATTCTTTTTTACAATCTTTTCATAATAAAGTTTATGAAAAAAAGAATAGTCTTCTGAAAATTTTAAATGTATTAAATCATGAATAGTTATAATAGTTTTTGTCTTTTTTACAAAAGGCATTATAAAAGAAGGACTATGATATATATCTAAATTTGCATTATCTATTTTTTTACCCAGAGTAAAAATACTTGGGATACTAAATAATTTTTCTTTGATTATAATTTTTTCTATTTTTGAAAATTTACTATCATCTAAAATAGGTGACGAAGGATTTATAAATAAAACAAGTTCTAAATCATTATACTTAAGTAGATTTGAACATAATTCATAAGAATATCTTCCTATCCCACTAGGTGTTTTATTATAAAACCTTGTATCTATTCCAACTCTCATGAAAAAGTTTATACAATCAAATGTTCTATAATTTTACGCATATTACCAAATGCTTTGAAACGATGACTTACTTTATTTTTTTCTTCCACAGAAATTTCTGCAAATGTTAAATTTAATGGCTCATAAAGAAATAGAGGGTCATAACCAAAACCATTATTCCCTCTCAATTTTTTTAAAATTTTTCCTCTACATACTCCCTCAGTTGTTTCTCTAATATTTTCATTTAAAAATACAGCTACACATCTAAATTGAGCATTTCTTTTTTTATCTGGTATATCTTTTAATACTTCTAATAATTTTTCATTGTTTTTTGCATAATTACCTTGTTCTCCCCCAAATCTTGCAGAATATACACCTGGTTCACCTTTCAAAGCATCCACTTCCAAACCTGAATCATCAGCCAATGCTGGTAAACCTGTATATTCAAAAACTGTTTTGGCTTTTTTTAAAGCGTTTTCTTCAAAAGTTTGACCATCTTCTATTGTATCTGGACAATCTGGAAAATCTTTTAAAGTCAAAATTTCAACATTTAAACCATCCAAAATTTTTTCTATTTCAAAAACTTTGTCTTCATTTTTTGTGGCCAAAACTATTTTCAATTTTACAACTCCTATTTATATTACAGTTATTAACTAAAGCATTATTATCACTAAAAAAATTTAATTCCCATTTTGATAGTTTATCTAATATTTTTTAATAAATATTTCTACATCAAAAAATATTAATCAAGAATAATTTATTGTACTTTATTTATTTAGTCTATTCAATGGATATATATATTTATTAAATTGGTTAAAACATAGTCTATATCAAGATATTATCAATTATGAATATTTAATATAGATTAACGTAAATTCAATAAGAAAAGAAAAAATATTCAATAAAGAACTTAATATATTCTAAGAAGAGAGTTTTTTACAAGTAAAATTTTTTGCAGTTATACTATCTATAAAGAAAATAAGATTATTGGCAGATAAAAAAATTTTACTTATGTAGATACAATTAGCTATTGTATTTAGAAATAAAATATTAAAGTTAACAAGGAGAAACAAAAATGTTGAATAAATTTTTGGAAGATAGAAATGTCTATGTTTTTGATACAGAGTTTATCGAATATCCTCGTACAATAGATTTTGTTTCTATTGGCATTTGTGAATATTCTTTTAAAGACAAAGAGATAAAGTCAGAATTATATCTTGTATCGAATGAATTTAATCCTGATAAAGCAAGTGAATGGGTAAAACAAAATGTATTGGATAAATTGAACACAACAGAAAGAAATAGTCTCAAAGAAATTAAGGATAAATTACTTAAATATATTAAACCCAATCCAATATTTATTGCTTATTGTTCTGACTATGATTGGGTTAATTTCTGTTGGATATTTGGCAGTATGTCAGATTTACCAAAAGATTTTCCAATGTATTGTATTGACCTTAGACAAGAAATTGATATTTATGAATCAATTTCAAAAACTAAATTTAAATGGCAAAAGGTAGATAAAGAACAAAAGCATAACGCTTTGTATGATACAAAATATGAATGTATCGCTTTGACTGATTTATTGAGTTTTAATTATTGATAAAACTTTTATTGTACTCAACAAAAAAATTTATACAATAAATTAATATAATCATCAATGACTAATTAAATTTTTTTGTAACTCTATTATACTTTTGAAAATCTAATATTAAAGTTTTTACCTTCAAAAGAAGCTCCAATAGGTTCAAGGTTTGAAAGGGTTCTTGGCAAAATTATATTTTTTCTTAGGTTACCAATCTCAATAAAAAGGTCATCATTTTTCTTTTTTAATGAAAACTTTTTCTTTTCTACTAATGGTAAATAAATTGATAAAATATAATCATCTTTGTCTTTTGTTATTTTTTGCAATTGTTCTTTAAAAAATATTTGTGTAGGGTCTTTATCTCCAAAAATTTCTTGTCCAATTAAGTCCAAAAGTTCCAAACCAACAACTTCTGTATTAAGCATTTTTACATTAAATATTGGTAATGGAGAAAATGAAGAATCTATTTCACCCATATATTTTTTTTGGAGACTAACCCAATTATCAAAATGTTTATCACTTACATTATCAGGAAAAACTCTATTACATATTATCAAATCAACGTTATATCCAAATAAATTAAAATATGTAAAAGCTCTTTGAGATTCTTTTAATACCATCTTTTCAGGATTAAGAATAATTCTTATAGATGTCATATCTTTATTATTTATAATTTCTTTAACTTGAGAAATTTCTTTTATAAGACCTTCCACTGCACCAAAAACATTATCATCTGGCAACATTACAGAGTTTCTCACCAAAGGTCTAATTAAATTCATTGCTGTTCTTGTTACAGTTGAAAGTTTGCCAATATACCAATCTGCAACATCTGGTAAAGTTAATAATCTGACTGCTTCACCAGTGGGAGCACAATCAATTAAGATAAGATCGTATTTATTAGAATGATAATGATAATTTAGCTGAAAAAGACTAGAAAGTTCTTCCATTCCGGGTGCAACAGCAAGTTCATCAGAAACAATGCTATCAAAACCTTTTGTAAGTAATAGAGTTGACATATATTTTTGTAGCTCTCCCCAATGTACTTTAATTTCTTCTAGTACATTTATTTCTTGAGCCCAAAGGTTTTTTGTTACTTCGGTTGGATATGGGCTTAGAGTTACACCCATAGAATCAGAAAGACTATGAGCAGGGTCTGTACTCATAACAAGAGTTCTATAGCCAAGTTTTGATGCTCTCACAGCAGTTGCGGCAGATATTGTTGTTTTACCAACTCCTCCCTTTCCTGTATTGAATATTACTCTCATGTAATCTAGGCTTATGACTCCTATGTCTCTAAATTTTATATTTAAATTTTAACTTTAAGCCAAAGATATATTCAGTGATAAATATCTTTGACTTTAGTTATATAGATGAAGTTTATCTAATTTTATGCAAATCTGATATTGTTATCTCTCATTCTTTGAATAGCTTCTTTTAGTCTATCTTCTGAAGCAGTAAGAGCAATTCTTACATAACCTTCACCATATTCTCCATATCCTACACCAGCAGGTAAAACTATACCAGCTTTATCTAACATCAAAGCTGAAAATTCAGTAGAATTATATCCTTTTGGAACAGGGAACCATATATAAAATGTTGCTTTAGCTGGTTTTATATTCCAACCTAAACTATTTAGACCTTCTATAACAACATCTCTTCTTGGTTGATATACTTTTGTTACTTGTTTAGTATATTTTTCAAAGTTTTCCAAAGCTTCTATACCAGCACATTGAATAGCTTTGAATACACCAGAATCTACATTATTTTTCAATTTACCCAAAGCTGAAATGGCTTCAGCATTTCCACCTGCAAAACCAACTCTCCAACCTGTCATATTAAATGATTTACTTAGAGAGTTTAGCTCAATACAAACATCTTTTGAGCCTTCTATTTCTAAAATACTTAGTGGTTTATAATCATCATAATATTGTTCTGAATATGCCAAATCACTACAAATTAAAATGTCATATTTTTTTGCAAATTGAACTGCTTCTTCATAAAATTCTTTTGTAGCCATTGCACCAGTTGGATTATTGGGATAATTTAAAAACATTATTTTTGATTTTTTTGCAATCTCTGTTGGTATTTTTGTTAGGTCTGGTAAAAATCCATTTTCTTCTAATAATGGCATTGTGTAAGGTATTCCACCAGCAAATTGAGTCGCTACTTTATAAACAGGATATGCAGGGTCTGGAACAAGAGTATAGTCACCTTCATCTACAAATGCAAAAGGTAAATGTGCCAAGCCTTCTTTTGAACCTATTATTGCAAGTATTTCAGTTTTATAATCTAATTTTATACCAAATCTTTTTTCATAAAATTTGGCTGATGCTTCTTTATATTTATCTGTTCCTTCGTATGGAGGATAGTTGTGATTTTTTGGGTCATCTAGTGCTTTTTTCATTGCATCAATAATACCACTAGGAGTTGGTAAATCTGGATCACCAATACCAAGATTTATGACATCAATACCTTTTGCAATTGCTTCATTTCTTTTTTTATCAATTTCTGCAAATAAGTATGGAGGTACCAAGTCTAACCTTTTTGCATGTTTCATTTTTTATAATCTCCTCAAAATTTTTCTACTTTATTTAATACTTTTTCGTAGTAAAGTATAATTCAGAATATCGAAATTTACATTAGTATTTAAAAATATTTTAGATTTGGCAAAGATAAATTTTAAGTTTTTTTTGATAAAGCCTAATCAAGTTTTTGCATTATTTTTATAAACTTATCAAAAAGTAGTTAATAATCAAAATCATGTTAACACAATATTATAGTAATAAAAAAAGACTTATTACTCTAATTAAAAATAAGCCCAATCAACTACCACAAATTTTTTAAAAATTTTTAATTTATTGGTGTCATTAAAATTTTGTGATAAACTTAAGCCTTTAAGTAGAATAATACTAATTTTTTTTATAAAATAATGATAACAATAGAAAAAAAAGAAAATCAAGAAGAAATAAGAAAACCCAAAAGTTTATGGTCTGATGCACGTAAAAGAATACTTAAAAATTATTTGGCAATGATAGGTGCAGTCATTATTATACTTTTAGTTTTTATAGCTATTTTTGCCCCAATAATTTCACCTCATAATCCAAATGCACAATATAAAAATGGAACAACGTCTTATGGTATGCCTTTTCCTATAAATACTCATTCAAAAATGATTGTTGCCAAAATAAAAAATACAGATTCAGACTTTACCATACGTTCAAGTATTGTCTTTACTGATATAAAAGAAAGTATAAGATTTAGAACTGTTGTAAATACAAAAGTAAAAAAAGGTGAGTCAAATGTAAAAATATTAGTTGCTCCATTATCTCCAAAAGAAATAGGTACAAAATCAGGAATAAAAATAATAACAGAAGATAAAATAAGTAAATATATTGATTCTATGACTTTGGAAAATGATAAATATTTTTTACTCGGAACAGATGCAAGAGGTAGAGATACTCTCAGCCGTCTAATTTGGGGTTCTCAAGTCTCTTTGAAAGTTGGTATTGGTGCTGTGACCATAGCTGTACTTATTGGTGTAACAATGGGTTTGATATCTGGCTTTTTTGGGAAATGGATTGACTTATTCATAATGAGAATTACAGATATTATGATGTCATTTCCAGAACTTTTATTAGTTATGGCAATTGTTGCCATAAAAGGTCCCGGACTTTGGGTTATATTTTTTGCAATTGGTATTGTAACTTGGACAGGAATTGCAAGAATAGTAAGAAGTCAAGTCCTTTATGTGAGAGAAATGGAATTTATAGAAGCATCAAAAGCTGCTGGTGCAAAAAAATTCAT
>Ga0209373_10004853_pt1 | contig 11386 bp, 10 predicted proteins | sample Higcelweek5metaG_FD_187173 | JGI IMG/M metagenome (GOLD analysis project Ga0209373, IMG submission 187173) | Freshwater pond sediment microbial communities from the University of Edinburgh, under environmental carbon perturbations - High... | ecosystem: Environmental > Aquatic > Freshwater >... | reverse complement strand
TCACATCATTACATTTGGTCTTCATCATGCAGCTGATTATTCGGCTAAAAATATTATTTTTGATACTAATGCCTGTGCTACCTTTGATTTGATCCATGATAATATATCAACAGATCATTTGACTTTGCAGGTTCCAGGAATACATAATGTATCAAATTCATTAGCTGCTATTGCTTTGGCCGATTTGCTTTTAATTGACTTTGATACTATAAAAAATTCTCTATATGCTTTTTCGGGTACCATGCGGCGCTTTGAGTATAAGGGCAATATTGGAGGCGTAACCATAATAGATGATTACGCACATCATCCGACGGAAATAGCCGCTACGTTATCTGCAGCTAAAAATTACCCACATAAAACTACTTGGTGTGTATTTCAACCACATACCTATACGAGAACAAAGGCTTTTTTAAATGATTTTGCCAAATCTTTATCATTGGCAGATAAAGTTGTTTTGGCTGATATTTATGCTGCTAGAGAATGTGACACACTGGGTGTCAGCTCAAAAGATTTGCTTTGTGAATTGCAGAAGTTGAATGTTGAAGCATACTATTTTCCTTCTTTTGATGAAATTGAAAATTTTTTATTAGAAAATTGTATTCACGGAGATTTGTTAATAACTATGGGAGCCGGAGACGTTGTTAAAATCGGCGAAAGTCTACTTGGCAAATAGTCTGTCCACATTATCCACATCTTTTGATTTTTTTTTGAAAAATCGGATGTGGATTTTATATTTACATAATACTTTCGTTAATTTTACAATTTCTTAATAAACACTAGGTTTTTATTATCAACATAAAGAATTGACATTTTTTTGTCCACACTTTTCACATTATCCACATTATCTGGAACCCGCTAAAATTGCGGACTTTTGGGTAAATTTAGTGTTTCTTTTTTTGAAACGGTGTGCTATAATTCATCTTACTTGAGTTGGTTCTCAAATGCCTTTGAGAGGGGCTATGAGGTTAAATATTAGAATTGGGTGAGTGAGAAAATGAGTCAAATAACGCTTTACAGTGATTGCAATATTGATGCAACAATTGTTTCCAATAAATTTATAGACGACTATATGCAAAACGCAAATGATGCACAGATAAAAATATATCTTTATTTGCTTAGATGTATGTCTTCTAGTATGCCTATTTCCGTGTCACTTATTGCGGATTGTTTTAATTATACTGAAAAAGATGTTATTCGCGCTTTAAAGTTTTGGGAAAAATCTAAGTTACTCTCTTTAGATTTTGATGATTCTAAAAATCTAATTGGTATTAAACTTCATGATTTAAATTCTACTGATTATTCAAATACAAATTCTTTTCGCGGGGATAACTCGCCAATAGCTGTTCTTGTTGAAAAACCAGTTGCATCGCAAAAAGATAATATATTTCGCCTTCCTTCAAAGCCTGATTATTCTTTGGACAAGCTGGCGGAATTTAAAGAGAAGGATGATATTGCGCAATTACTTTTCATAGCTGAGCAGTATATTGGTAAGACTCTTAGCAGTACTGAAATATCTACTTTATTATTTATGTACGATTCTCTACATTTTTCAACTGATTTAATCGAATATTTAATAGAATATTGTGTTAATAATAAAAAGAAAAGTATGCGCTACATGGAAACAGTAGCAATATCTTGGGCTGAATCAGGTATTTCAACCGTAGAAGAGGCAAAGGAAAATGTGGGCCTATATCGCAAAGAAGTATATGAGATATTAAAGGCACTTGGTCTTTCAGGTAGAAATCCCGTTGAACCTGAGATGGTTTTTATCAAAAAGTGGACTGATATTTATGGATTTGATACGCAGATTATCATCGAAGCCTGCAATCGCACAATGAAAACCACACATACTGCAAGTTTTGAATATGCTGACTCTATACTGACGAGTTGGAAACAAAATAATGTTAAGCATTACAATGACATTAAAGCATTAGATGAGAAGTTTAAAACAGCAAAGCAAAATAGTTCTTTACCAAAATTACCGACAGGCTCAAATGTTTTAAATACAAATAATAAATTTAATAATTTTAACCAGCGTTCCTATGATTTTTCTGAACTAGAAAAGGAAATCCTCAGCAACTGACTTGTTTTCAATAATGGAGGGTGACTATGGCACTCACAAACACACAGTATAATGTTATATTTAGAGATTATGAAGATGCGCAATTACAAAATAGACATTTACTAGAAGAACACAAAGAAGAAGTCTACGATCTGATTCCAGAATATAAAGATATTGATTCTTTAATTGCACAAATATCTCTTGAGCATGGTAAACGTTATATTTCTGGAGATGAAAATGCTTTGTCTGAAATGCGTGAAGAGCTGACACGATTGACTGGACGAAAGAATCAGTTACTTGATGAATATGGATTCCCTTTAGATTATTTATCTCTTGCCCATAAGTGTGAAATTTGTAAGGATACTGGTTATGTGAATGGAAAAAAATGCTATTGCTTACAGCAGGCAATTATCAGTATGCTTTATACACAGTCAAACCTTAAATCTGTTTTGGAGAAAGAGAACTTTGACAATTTCTCTTATGAGTATTATAATCAGACCGAAGCCATACAAATAAAGAAAATCGTAGCTGACAGCAAAAAATATATTGAACATTTTGATAATGATTACCGTAATCTCTTTTTTTATGGTAATGTAGGAGTAGGAAAAACTTTTTTAACCAATTGTATCGCAAAGGAGTTATTAGAAAGCGGTCATTCTGTAATTTATTTTACAGCATTTCAACTTTTTGATGTACTTGCAAAGCATACTTTTCGGCCATATAATGCTTCTGCGGATATCGAAAATATATATGACCATGTTTTTAACTGTGATTTATTAATTATTGATGATTTAGGAACAGAGACTACTAATTCTTTTGTTTCTTCGCAATTATTCTTAATTTTAAATGAGCGTTATTTGAGAAAGAAATCAACGATTATCTCTACTAATCTTTCTTTAGAAAATGTGGCAAAACAATATTCAGAAAGAACTTTTTCTAGAATATCCGGCTATTATCAAATATTTAAGTTTGATGTGCAGGATATACGGCTAAAGAAAAAATTGAAAAGTAATCAGTGAAAGAGAGGAACCATTTATGCCAATGCGCGAGGAAAAGCGTAACCTTGAAACGATTCCTGTAGGATCTCTTGGAATGATTCCGCTAGAGGGTTGTAAGGCCCTTGGTGAGAAGATTGACAAGTATCTTGTAGCATGGAGAATAGAGAGAAAGAATGAACACAAATCGAATCTTGCATTTTCTGGCTATCAAAGAGACACTTATATTCTAGATGCACAGGTTTCTAGATTTGGAACTGGCGAAGCAAAAGGTATTATTAACGAATCCGTTCGCGGTACAGATTTGTATTTACTTGTAGATGTTGGTAATTATAGTTTGACCTATTCATTATGTGGGCATGAGAATCATATGTCTCCAGATGACCATTATCAAGATTTAAAAAGGGTAATTGCAGCTGTCGGTGGAAAAGCAAGAAGGATTACCGTTATCATGCCTTTTCTTTATGAAAGCAGGCAGCATAAACGTAGTGCCAGAGAATCTCTTGATTGTGCTATCGCTCTACAGGAATTAGTACATATGGGTGTTGATAATATTATTACATTTGATGCACATGATGTTAGAGTACAGAATGCGATTCCCTTACATGGCTTTGAAACAGTACAGCCAGCCTATCAGTTTGTAAAAGGATTACTTAGAAATATACCAAATATAATTCTTGATTCTGATCATATGATGGTGGTCAGTCCTGATGAAGGTGGCATGAGTCGTGCTATTTATATAGCTAATGTACTTGGTCTTGATATGGGTATGTTCTATAAGAGAAGAGATTATACAAAAATAGTCAATGGTCATAATCCTATTATTTCACATGAGTTTCTTGGTAGCTCTATTGAAGGCAAGGATGTACTCGTTGTAGATGATATGATTTCTTCAGGTGATAGTGTACTTGATGTTGCTAGACAGTTGAAAAATCGAAATGCTGGACGTATTTTCATTGCATCTACCTTTGGTCTCTTTACGAATGGTCTTCAAAAATTTGATGTGGCTTATGAAGCTGGATTATTTGACAAGATTTTGACTACCAATTTAATTTATCAAACACCAGAATTATTAAAAAAACCTTATTATATTAATTGTGATATGAGTAAATATATTGCATATTTAATTGATACTTTAAATCATGATACTTCTATCAGCGATCTTCTAGATCCGAGTAAGCGCATTCAGTCATTAGTAACTTGTTATAATGAAAATAATATGTAGTAAAAGCGATGCATTGTTTGTTATAAATGCATCGCTCTTTATTATTTACCATTAGCTCATATAGACGCCTAGCTATTTAAATATTTTTCCTGCTCTGGTGTTAATTGATCAATATATCTACCAAGAAACGCTAGTTTACGAATAGCAACATTATTATCAACTTCTCTAGGAACATCAATTAGTTTCTCCGTTAATTCTTCCCCATGCTCCACAAGATATTTTGCGCTGAGTGCTTGAATTGCAAAACTCATATCCATGATCTCCGCTGGGTGTCCATCTCCTGCTGCTAAATTTACAAGGCGTCCTTCAGCAAGGATAAATATCCATTGACCTGTAGGAAGCTTATAACCACGAATATTCTTTCTCATTTCACGTGTTTCTAATGCTATCTCGCGAAGACCTGCCATATCAATCTCACAATCAAAATGTCCTGCATTGCATAGAATTGCACCGTCCTTCATTACTGCAAAATCTTCTGCATCAATAACCTTATCGCAACCGGTTACCGTTATAAAAAAATCTCCAACTTTAGCTGCCTCTATCATTGGCATAACATCAAATCCATCCATCACTGCCTCTATCGCTTTTACAGGATCTATTTCCGTTACAATAACTCTTGCTCCGAGACCCTTCGCACGCATCGCAACACCCTTACCGCACCAGCCATAACCTGCTACAACTACCATCTTACCTGCTACTATTAAATTTGTTGTTCTATTAATTCCATCCCATACAGACTGTCCCGTCCCATAACGATTATCAAAAAAATGTTTGCACTCCGCATTATTTACTTTTACCATAGGAAACTTTAATGCCTTATTCCTATTCATTGCCTCTAATCTAATAATACCCGTTGTTGTCTCTTCACATCCTCCAATAACATTTGGAATTAAATCTACAAACTCCGTATGCATCATATTGACCAAATCACCGCCGTCGTCAATGATAATATTTGGACCAGCTTTCAATACATTACGTATATGCATATCGTATTCTTCTGGCGTACAGTCATACCATGCATGAACCTCTAATCCTGCGGCTACAAGCGCTGCTGCTACATCATCCTGCGTTGATAAAGGATTAGATCCCGTGATATACATCTGTGCCCCGCCAGCAGCAAGAACCTTACATAAATATGCTGTCTTTGCCTCCAAATGTACCGATAAAGCTACCTTTTTTCCTTCAAAGGGCTTTGTTTCTGCAAACTCCTTTTCCAAAGTCCTAAGCAAGTCACAGTTTCTCTTGACCCATTCAATCTTTCTCTCACCCGCTTCAGCTAAGTTAATGTCTCTGATTTCACTACTCATATTTTATTCCTCCATTAATTAGTCAGTCGAATTTTTATTAGAGTGATGGTCGTCTGCTCTATCATCACAGTTTACTACAAGATAGATTTTATCACATATTTCATCCTATTATCAAGTTTTCCTTATAGTTTCATCTTTTTAATATAAAAGAACTAGTTTTACAACCTCATAACCAAATATATATCCTATGATACCTAAACAAAGAGTGCTTAAAATATAAACAAGTGCGTTGCGCTCTTTATTTATCTGAAAGAGATTAACACCATCATACATAAATGTTGAAAAAGTTGTATACGCTCCCAAAAATCCGTCGCCTAATAGAAGATACATCCAATTCTTTATATCTATACCTGTCAATATTCCAAGCAGTATTGCACCCGTAATATTTATAATAAATGTTCCTATTGGGAAGGCTGTCTTAGATTTTCGAGATATGACTTTCCCTAATTGAAATCTACATAGTCCCCCAAACATTCCCCCCACACCAACAAAAATGAAGTTCAACTAATCTACACCTCTTTCTTTTTAATCATATCTTCTATTTTTCCTTTGCCTAATAATTTTATGTTTATTTCACGAGCAAGTACAATACCCATATAGGACACTCCAAGACCCAACACAACACTTATAGTAAGATATAAAATAGCGGAAAAATAATCACCGTTTTGCATAAAATAAAATATCTCTTTGCATAGCGTTGAAAATGTAGTAAATGCCCCTAAAAAACCCGTAGTAATACCGAGTCGAATAGCCGATTCTTCAAATACAATTGTTAATACAAACGCCATTAAAAAAGCCCCAAAAACATTTATTAAAAGAGTGTTAAGAGGAATATTTTCATGATAATTATATATTTGTGTATTTTTAATCAGATATCGTAACATGGCGCCAATAAAGCTGCCGCAACCAATATAAATATATTTTCGCATAGATCATACTCCCAATTCGTACTCTAATCATATTTCTCTGCTCAAACTCAAAACGCTCATCAAAATTTAATTTCTAATATATAATATCATAAATCAGATTTCCTTCCTATACCCTTTTCCTTCTTTTTATGATAAAATTCTTATTGGAGGAAATGAGAAGTGAAACACAATAATAGATTATTTATTATCATAATTTTCTTTCTAATATGTTCTATTACAATAGTGGCGTCTTTGTTAATGGCTAATGGTATATTGCCATTATCAAGCAAGCCCTCTAAACCAAAAGAAATTGCCATCACAACAACCAAGCACAATTCTTTTTCCCTAAAAACAAAAGATGTTTCTGAGAATTCGGATATAAGTTATACGATAGAAGTGAATCCTGTATCAGAAAATATTACTAAAAAAAAGAGTCCTATGCCTGATAGAGTTCTCTATCAATCAGGGTTCTTTTATGAATCATTGTCAACTTCTATTAAGTCAAGAATTACTGGCATTTCTTATCCCCTCGAGGACTGCACGACAGCTTATGACGATCTTCGTTATGTTAGTGTGCTTTACTATGATTTTGATGGAAAAATATGCCAAGGCGAGCTTATATGTTCCAAAGTCATTGCTTCCGATTTGGTAGAAATATTCTATGAGTTATATCTATCCGCATATCCCATTGAAAAAATTCGTTTAGTAGATGAATATGACGGTGATGATACTCTTTCTATGTTAGATAATAACACTTCTTCCTTTAACTATCGTTTAGTAGAGGGCTCTACAACGTTGTCAAAACATGCTCTTGGACTCGCAATCGATATTAACCCTTTTTATAATCCATATGTAACTTATCCAGGCAATATAGAATGTATTTCGCCCCCTGGATCCGAACCCTATGCTAATCGTAGCGAAGATTTTATTGCGAAAATTTCGCATGATGATTTATGTTATAAATTATTTATAAATCATGGTTTTACTTGGGGTGGTGATTGGATTCATTCAAAGGACTATCAGCATTTTCAAAAATGATACAACTAATTTCTTTGGTATTTTTCTTGCTTACCAATCAAATCTAGTATATGATAATATCGGTGTGTTCGAAACCATCCACACCATTGCAGTACTTCTGCTAAAAAAACAAAACTAGGAGAACATAATATGAAAAACAAGAAAGTGCTTTATTTAACTCAGGCGGCTGCTATTGCCGCTATCTATGTTGTGCTCACTTTTGTAGCCAACACCTTTGGACTGGCCAATCATGCTATACAGGTACGTTTCTCTGAAGCTTTGACCATTCTTCCTTATTTTACCCCTGTTGCTATACCCGGACTATTTGTCGGCTGCATCATCAGCAATATTCTTACAGGATGTATGCCTCTTGATGTTGTATTTGGAAGTCTTGCGACACTACTCGGTGCTTTAGGAACGTATAGTATTCGTCATTTATCAAATCGTTTTCTAACTACAAAACGGGGAGTCTTAAAATGGCTTGCACCTATACCACCTATTATTGCAAATACTATAATTGTGCCGCAGGTTCTTGCTTATGTATACAAATTTGAAGGCTCGATTCTGTATTTTATGTTGACAGTTGGTATTGGTGAATTAATATCCTGCGGTTTTCTGGGTATGCTACTTTTACTATCTCTGCAAAGATATGAATCTAAATTATTTACATAAAAAAGATTCAAATGCTCCCTAGATTTTCTAAGAAACAAATGAATCTTTCCCTGATTAGATATATGAACAGAATTCAATATCTCATACTAATGATTACTTACTTGTCTGTTTTTTTGGATAAAACATCAAATATAACCGCTGCAAGTAATACCATACCTTTGACTACTTTTTGCCAGTTTGCATCAACACCCATAATACTCATACCTAAGTTAATGATACCCATGAGAAGTGCACCAACTACTACTCCGCTTGTACTTCCAATACCACCATATGCACTTGCTCCACCTATAAAGCAAGCTCCAATTGCATCCATCTCGTAGTTTGTTCCAGCTGTTGGATTAGCTGAATTCAAACGTGCTGCTGTAACAAGACCTGCAACTGCAGCAAGGAATGACATATTCAAATATGCAACGAATAAAATTCTATTTGTATTGATACCAGAAAGCTTTGTCGCTTTTTCATTTCCACCAACTGCATAGAAATGACGTCCAATAACTGTTTTCTGTGTGATATATGTATAAATAAGAATAACTGCTGCAATCCATATCAATATAAATGGTATTCCTTTATACAGTGCCAATTTGTATGTAAACCAGAGAATAGCTGCACAAATAACAACTGCTTTGAAAACCATACTTGACATTTTTTCAACTTCATATCCTTTTTTTGCTTTAATGATACGTCCACGTAATTGTGAAAAGATATATACAATGCAAACTATAATACCAACTAAAATGCACGTATAATTAGTGGTAGTACCACCCATGAAATCAGGAACATAACTATTGAATATTGCTAAGTAGCTTTCTGGAAATGGTGCCAATGTAAGTCCCTGCAATATAACATTAGAAAATCCTCTCCATATTAACATACCTGCCAGTGTAACAATAAACGATGGAATACGAACATAAGCAATCCAGAAACCCTGCCAAATACCGATGAGAATACCCATAAGAATCATCACTGGAATTGCTAAAGCAGGACTAACGCCCTTTTGAATCATCAAACTTCCACCTGCAGCACCTGATATACAAACTACACAGCCAACCGAAAGATCGATATTACCTCCTGTTAAGATACAAAGCAACATACCTGTCGCAAGGATAAATACGTATGCATTTTGCGAAATCAAGTTGTTGACATTTTGTGGTAAAATCATTTTGCCGCCAGTTGCAACTGAGAAAAAGATTACAACCGCAAGCAATGCAAAAATCATTGCATTTTTTTTCAAAACACCTGCTACTTTTTCCATTGTCTATTCTCCTTTACTTGATCTCAAAATATGGGACATAATTACTTCTTGCGTTGCTTCTTCTCTACTTAGTTCGCCGACCATCTTTCCTTCATTCATAATATAGATTCGGTCACACATTCCTAGTATCTCTGGCAACTCCGAAGAAATCATAATAACAGATTTTCCTTCTGCTACTAAGTTATTAATAATACAATATATTTCATACTTTGCCCCTACATCAATTCCTCTCGTCGGCTCGTCCAGTATTAATATATCCGGATCTGCAAACATCCACTTCGCTAACAGTACCTTCTGCTGATTTCCTCCGCTTAGGTTCCCGACATTCTGCTCTATCGTCGGACACTTCGTCTTTAACTTCTCTTTATATTCTCCTGCAACTGCTATTTCCTTATCTTTATCAATGACTGATTTGTTACTAATCTCATCCAAATTTGCTAGTGTCGTGTTCACTCGTATCGGATTCGATAAAATTAAACCGTTTCCTTTTCTGTCTTCTGTTACATATGCCAGCTTATGTTTGATTGCCTGCTTTGGATTATGTAATTCTACTTTCTCTCCATTGATATACAATTCTCCGCTGATATTTGTTCCATAGCTCTTTCCAAATACACTCATTGACAATTCTGTTCTTCCTGCTCCCATCAGTCCGGAGATTCCTACTACCTCTCCTTTTCTTACGTTCAGGCTGACATTGTCCACTACCTTTCGCTCTGTATACAACGGATGATAGACACTCCAGTTCTTGATTTCCATTCCGATCTCACCGATGGCTACATCTTTTCTCTTTGGGAATCGGTCTGTTAGTTCTCGACCTACCATTCCCTTGATGATCCGTTCCTCATCGATTGCTTCTGTTCCCTTGTTCAGTGTCTCTATTGTGGCTCCGTCTCTAAGAATCGTGATCTTATCTGCTACGTATGCTACTTCACTTAATTTATGGGATATGAGTATCGATGTCATTCCCTCTTTCTTAAATTGTAACAGCAGATTTAACAATGCCTGTGAATCTGCTTCATTCAAGGATGAGGTGGGCTCATCTAGTATCAGCAATCTTGCTTTCTTAGCTAGTGCCTTTGCAATCTCTACCAGCTGCTGCTTTCCTACTCCTATATCTTTAATCAAAGTTCGGGAAGAATCCTGTAATCCTACCGTTCTTAGATATTCATTTGCTTTTCCATAAGTTTCATCCCAGTCTATTGCTACGGATTTTCCTCTTTCATTTCCGAGAAACATGTTCTCTCCGATTGTCAGGTATGGAACTAGGGCCAATTCCTGGTGTATAATAACGATGCCCTTTTTTTCACTATCCTTAATCGTCTGGAAGTTACATACTTCCCCTTTATATATGATATCTCCTTCATACGTTCCATGTGGATAAATTCCGCTGAGTACATTCATCAGGGTTGATTTACCAGCACCGTTTTCACCTACTAGGGCATGTATCTCTCCCTCTTCTACCTTAAAATTAACGTTATCGAGTGCCTTAACGCCAGGAAAGGTTTTGGTGATATTCTTCATTTCCAATATGATATTCGCCACGTGCCGTCCTCCTTCTCGATTGCAGGCTTCCACACCTATAGCCATAAGTAAGGAAACCCCACGGTTTCCTTCTTCATAATTACACTTTACATTATAGATAGTGTAACAAATAACAATCTTACCGACAATATGACATTTTTGCGAAATACTAGTACTTTTTTGTTTTTACTTTATCTATTAATAGTATTCACTGATTTCTAATTTCTCTACATTATATTTATCTTCATATGACGTAATTACATTCTTCACAATACTATTGTTATTATGTGAAGCTGATACGATGTGTGCCTTCTCAATATCTGCCACAAGAATTCCTTCCGCATTTAGCATCATATTACTGATTCTTACAACCGCCTCCGCATCACATGAACCACCACTTGGCTGTGATATTCTTGCATGATAAATC
>Ga0209373_10004852_pt1 | contig 11387 bp, 8 predicted proteins | sample Higcelweek5metaG_FD_187173 | JGI IMG/M metagenome (GOLD analysis project Ga0209373, IMG submission 187173) | Freshwater pond sediment microbial communities from the University of Edinburgh, under environmental carbon perturbations - High... | ecosystem: Environmental > Aquatic > Freshwater >... | reverse complement strand
GTTGGCTGCCCGGTCAGCGCTTGGTCTGGCAGAGCTAGTGGAACGTTCAAAAAACACACTGCGGACCATGGCTGACTCCCCTGAATTAGCTGTGTATCGCACTGCAGTGGCAGGTGGCAACCGGCAGGGTGTGGGTACCTCACTGGTAACATTGGAACAGGTCTTTCTGGGGTGGCAGAAGCTGGACCCGACGATTCAGGCAATTCGCTTGATCGATCCGGCAGGCAACGTCCTGGTGAAAGTCAAAGAAGGTAAAATAAACCCGCCAAGCGGACCTCTCCGGCCTCCCTATGGTCTACCAGCAGTGCACTTTGTCGGTACACGTGATTTTTTCAAGTCTGCCATGCAGCTGCCTAAAGGCGGTATCCTGATCTCAAACCTTGAGCGGGGAAAGGTGGACGAAGATGAATCTCTCTGCCCTGGCATGGTCCGTTTTGCCATACCGTTGTTTCTGGCCGATGGCAAACGGGGCGGCCTGCTGATCATTAATGTCTGGAGTGACCAGGCCGGACGCCTGTTAAACCGGGTGATTGCTGAGGAAGAAGGGAATGCCTTTCTGGTAGAGCGAAATCCGGCTGATGGACAGCGTAACGGTATTTACCTGTTTCATCGCGACACCACCTGTGAATTCGGCAATCAGACCGGCAGTCACCGGACTGCGTTCAACGACTACCCTGCTGAAATTGTCAATGCCTGGATGAACAGCGATCACGGCATAACCCGTGATCCACGTACCAGAGATATGCTGGCCCATGCCTTTTATTCTCCCTATGGCCGACAGGATCGGGGCTGGGTGGTGGTGGTCAACGCCAAGCGGGACTATTTTCTCGGCCCACTTACTACCATCAAGCGGTTGACCGGTTTGTGGGCCGTGGTGGTGGTGATCCTGGCAACGGCGGTCTCGCTCTTTTTTGCCCGTTCCTTGACCCGTCCACTGCAAGGGGTGGTGGATGGTGTGCGCCGGATGGGGCAGCAGCCGCAGGAGCGGATCAGGATTGCTGTTGGTGACGAGGTCGGCTTTCTGGCTGCCGAGATCAACCGGATGGCTGATGCCATGCAGGAACAAGCCGAAGAGAAGTTGCGGGTAGAGGAGCAAATCCGTACTACCGAAAAACTGGCCTCAATTGGTGAGATGGCTGCCGGTCTGGCCCATGAGCTGAACACACCGCTGGGGAATATCAAGGCGTTGGCACTGCTTGCCCGCAAGGGGGTTGCGCAGGGCGGTTGTGACCGGGAATCGCTGCAGGGGGATCTGGATGATATTGCTGATCAGGCCAGTAAATGCAGCAGCATCATCGGCGGCTTGCTCAGCTTTGCCAGGCGTTCGGAAGGTATTCCTGCCAGTCATGATCCGCTAACCCTGCTGCAGGATGCCTTTGCCCTGGTCCGCTTGCGTGCTGAAAAACTTCAGGTTGCCCTGCAGTGTACTGAAGCAGGACCGCTGCCTCGTCTGTATCTGGATGGCGACCAGCTGCGGCAGGTCTTTGTCAATATCCTGCTGAACGCCATTGATGCAACACCGGGTGGTTCAGTAACGGTTTCAGTGCAGGCAGAGGCAGAGCGGCTGCTGTTCCGTTTTTGCGACACCGGCTGCGGTATTCAGGCTGAGCATCTTGACCGGATCTTTGACCCGTTTTTTACCACCAAAGAGGTGGGGCAGGGGACCGGGCTGGGGCTCTCGGTCAGCTACGGTATGCTGCAGGGGATGGGGGGACAGATTGAGGTTGCAAGCCAGCCCGGCACAGGAACAACCTTTAGCGTGATACTGCCCCTGAACGTGGCAGCGGAGAACAACGTATGATCAGAGTACTGGTGGTTGATGATGATTCCCTGACCTGTAAGATTCTGACCCGGATGCTGGGGCCGGATTATCAGGTACACAGTTTCAGCAACGGTGCCGATGCCCTGGATCATTTCAGCCGTCACGGCGCTGATATTGTCCTGACTGACCTGAAGATGCCGCGCATGGGCGGGCAGGAACTGCTGGAACAGTTAATCAAGCTCGATCCGCAGGTGATTGTCTTTGTGATTACCGGCCATTCATCCCTGGAAAGCGCGGTTGCTGCAGTTAAGCAGGGTGCTTACGACTTTATTGCCAAACCGTTTGATCCTGATGATGTCCTGTTGCGGATCAACCGGGCACTGAAGGAACGGCGGCTTGAAGAAGAGGTTACGCTCTATCGTAGCGAACAGGAACGCCAGCGATCACGCCACATCCCTCTCACCCAAAATCCTCAGATGCAGCAACTGCTTGATCTTGCCAGGCGGGCGGCCCGTACTGACAGCACCGTGCTGATTCAGGGGGAGACCGGGGTTGGCAAAGAGCTGGTGGCACGGGCGATCCGCCTCTGGTCGCCCCGCAGAGAACAGCCCTTTGTCGCGGTCAACTGTGGCGCCCTGTCAGAGGGGGTGCTGGAAAGCGAGCTGTTCGGCCATGAAAAAGGGGCCTTTACCGGCGCCCATACCAAACGGATCGGCTATTTTGAGCTGGCCAGCCGTGGCACCCTGTTTCTGGATGAGATCGGCACCACCAACAATGCCTTTCAGGTGCGGCTGCTGCGGGTGCTGCAGGAACGGGTGGTGCAGCGGGTCGGTGGCGGCATCTCGATCCCGGTTGACAGCCGGATCATCGCTGCCACCAACCGGGATCTGGAAGAGGAGGCCCGTCAGGGCAGGTTCCGCGCTGATCTCTACTACCGGCTGGGGGTGGTAACCCTGCGGGTGCCGCCCCTGCGGGAACGGCCTGAAGATATCCGTCTGCTGGCTGAACATTTTCTGGCCGGACATGGGGCCATTAATCCCCGTATCACCGGTATTGCTCCGGCTGGCATGCGGCTGCTGGAACAGTACGACTATCCCGGCAATGTGCGGGAGCTGGAGAACATCATTGAGCGGGCCATGATCCTGGAAACCGGCACTGAACTGACCCCGGAAAGCTTGCTAATAGGTTGCCAGAATGAACCTAGCGGTACGGATGAAGGAGAATCACTGCGGATTGATGAGGCAGAACAGGAACATATCCTGCGGGTGCTGAAGAGCTGCAATGGCCGTAAACTGGAGGCAGCCCGCCTGCTGGGGATTAATAAAACAACCCTCTGGCGCAAGATGAAACGATACGGGATTGGCGAGGAGTAGCTGGTTTTGCAGTGCAGTACGCACAGTTCACGGTAGGAAAAATATGATTTTCTGGTATACACAAGAATACACTTCCTAAAACGTATCCAGTTGATTGTATCTAACGTTGGTATTCGTGCTGATATGGAAGAGAATTGCCCAATAAATGATCTGGATTCCTGGATTTGATTTATTTATAGCCAAACCTTATTAGGGAGAACGAACCATGTTTACAAATCTTAAACTCAAAAACTTCAAGGCTTGGCGAGATAGTGATGAAATTCCGCTTAAACCGGTTACGTTGCTGCTAGGCTCTAATTCAACCGGAAAATCTTCACTCATCCAGAGTCTTTTGCTTCTAAAACAGACAGTTACCTCGCCAGACAGAAGTATTCACCTTAATTTAGGCGGAGATGAGGTAAATGATTATTTTAACTTCGGTCACTTTAATGATGTTTTAACACAAGGGGCGACTCCACGACAATTTGACATCTCTTTTGAGTTTGGACAGCCAGGACTTAGGAGAAAAACTTCTGAATTCATACGTCAAGGAAAGTTTTCGGCAACATACGCGATGAACTCTAGTGGTGCTGCCATAACACAAGAATGCTGTCTGGAAGGGAAAAATAGAAGCTATCGTGCCGTTCGAAGAGACAAAGGAGCGTATTCGATATACGTTGGAGATGAAAGTCAGCCGCGAGGGAAAAGCCGTGCATTCGCTTCTGAGCGCTCCATAGCTCTTCCATCTGAAGCTATTCAGTTGCTGGGCTTGGACGGCGGCTTTGCGCAAGACCTGAGTCTAGCTATTCGTCGTGAGTTGGAAAACATAACTTATCTAGGACCGCTTCGACGCAAGCCGGAGCGTGATTATGTCTGGAACAAGTCGCGGCCCGGTGATTTGGGCGTTGATGGATATGGTTCTATTAACGCCTTGTTTTCCAGTGCATTTATCAAGGGTAAAGATAATGGTGAAGATATTATAGCTGGTGTTTCAAAGTACTTGCAGCGCATGGGCGTTGCTGAACGCCTTGAAGTGCGTCAACTTGGACACTCAACACGATATGAAATTGTTGTACATCGTGATGGAGTAGAAGCAAACTTGCGTGATGTTGGCATTGGAATATCACAGGTATTACCTGTACTTACATTGGCATACTATGCGCCGATGGGATCTACAATCTTGCTGGAAGAGCCTGAAATTCATCTCCATCCGCTTGCTCAAGCGGTTTTGGCGGAACTTTTTGTTGAGATCAGCAAGGAGCGACAAGTTCAGTTCATTGTCGAAACGCATTCTGAGCATCTGTTTAGGAGAATGCAGACATTGCTTGCTAAAGAAGCATTACCTTTGAATCGCTGTGCAATGTACTTTGTCGAGCGAGATGGTGCTGATGCTAAACTCCGTACGCTTGTAGCGAATGAATACGGTGCTATTAACAATTGGCCGGATAAATTCTTTGGTGATGCAATGGGGGAAGCTCGCGAACAGGCAAAAGCTAGAGCAGAACGTGAATTGCAAAAGAGAGGGCTTTAGAATGTGCATCGACAAGCACGTAATTGACACGAATGTCCTTCTTGTTGCCAGTTCTGCTCATGAGACATCACCGTTTGCACCGGAAGCAACCCCAGTTGAGGATGCAGCTCTGCGCAGTAAAGTATTGAATTGGCTTATTGAATTTGAACAAAGTGACCGTCTAATTGTCTTGGATTGGAACTGGATCATTGTTGACGAATACAGAGGCGTCAGCCGTCGGAACAAACTGACGGAACAAGATTACGGACTTCAAGTTGTTCTGCATAAATATGATACTGGTAAGTCCTTTGGTTTTCTCCTCGACTGCGACGCAAATGGCCATGCACGAATTACTGATAAAGCTCTTGAATCTGTTGTTACGGATCTTGAAGATCGTAAAATGGTAGCTGGAGTTATTGCCGCTGGAGGACGTGCCAACGGATGCAATCTTGTGAATGCATGCGATACGGATTGGTATGATTGTCAGGATGAGTTGGAAACGGCAGGTGTTGATGTGTTTCAAGTAATTGGCGAGGAGTGGTGCTTTCCCAGATGGCAGTCAAAGATACACCGATAATTTCAGACTTTTTCCGTTTTCCCCATACACCACATCTAGCATGGTTTGGTGAAGATGCCCCGCGAGACGACAAGGTTCTTCCTCCGATTGAAGCTGAGGCATTTCTTGCCAATGAGGTTGTCGTGGAAGAAAAGCTTGATGGTGCCAATATGGGGATCTCTTTCAGCCCAGAAGGGGAAATCCGGGTTCAGAACCGTGGACAGTATCTCCAGTTGCCGATGCGGGGACAGTTTGAAAAGTTACAAGGTTGGTTGAGACCACGGGTGGATCTGCTTTTTGATGCCCTTGGCGAAGATTTGATTTTCTTTGGCGAATGGTGCGCGGCGCGTCATTCAATTGGTTATGAACGATTACCGGATTGGTTTGTTGTGTTTGATGTGTATGATAGGAAAAATAAGCAATTTTGGAGTACTATCAGGCGAAATTACCTGGCAACTCAGCTTGATTTTCCCCTTGTTCCCAGGCTTCTGCACGGTAAAATATCTCTAAAATTGCTTAAGGATCTTGTGCAAACACAACCCAGCGCTTTTCGAGCAGGCCCACTAGAAGGCGTGGTGGTTCGGCGTGAATCATCCGATTGGCTAGAATCCCGAGTAAAACTGGTTCGACCTGACTTTGTTCAGACAATTGCTGAACACTGGAGCCATCGACGGATTGAGTGGAATTGCTGTGACAAGCGTTTTGCAACGTCACGTATACTTAAATAATGCTGATTATTAAAGCCACGGGTATTCCCGGGTATTCCAGGGACAGTTTACTTAATACATGATTAATATTGATTTTAAAGCCTTGACGCTGTCTGAGTGGCCCAATTTAAGATCTTGGAATATAGTCTTTGCGTTGTATAGCTTGCAGGCTATTTTAAGAAAAAGGGAAAACGTGATCTGGGAAATTGGAACGGTTGAATAGTTTGATGATTGAATTTTGCGAATCCATGATTCCTGTTGCAGAGCGTGAATTCCTGAACTATCTGCAAGAACTGGAGTAAGTTTATGGCAAAGCAACTTTCAGAACTAATAAAAAAAGTAGACCCGGCCGTGGTGGCAGCAGCACGTACTCAAGCGGATTAGGAAATTTTTGAACTTCGTCTTGCTCAATTGCGCCAAACGGTAGAGATGTCACAACATGATCTTGCGGAAGCACTCGGAATATCCCAGCCATCTGTCGCCAATCTGGAAAAACGCGGTCATGAAGTTAAAATCTCTTCTCTCAAACGCTACATTGAGGCACTTGGCGGTAAATTGTCTCTGGATGTAGAACTGGCTGATGGGCGTCATATCGGCATAACCGTTTAGCATTCAGGATGGAAAATCAGTACAGCTCATACTTCAGCAGCCTGCATTCCAGTGACTAAAAAGGTGACAGATTTATTTGTTGAGAGTTAGTAAAATAAATCTGTCCCCTTTTGTGTTTTGTTTCCCGACATGCAGGGATTCTCGCCCCGTAACCTCAAATACATGCGTGCTTTTGCGGAGGCATGACCGGATGCGCAATTTGTGCAAGAGGTGCTTGCACAATTGCCTCTGTGGCAACTGCTATTTTTAGGATAAAAGCCGCCTGGCTTGAGGCTCTTGCTTCAGGCCTGCGCAACGCCTTCTTGATTGCAAAGGCGAATTAGTCTCTAAAATCAGGCACCCGCTTCTCCAGAAATGCCGCCATTCCTTCCTGCCGGTCAGCAGTGGCAAAACTGAGGGCAAACAGGTCAGCTTCGTAGCGGCAGGCCCGGTCAAGATCCATCTCAAGCCCGTTTGTTACCACCTCTTTGCAGAACTTCATGGCCGACCGGCTTTTACCTGCAAGCTTTGCGGCAAGCGCTCTGGTTACTGCCATCAGTTCTGATTGGGGGACAACCTTGTTGACCAGACCGATACGCCAGGCTTCCTGTGCGTCAATCATGTCGCCGGTCAGGATCATCTCCAGTGCCTTGCTTTTTCCCACCAGACGGGGCAGGCGCTGGGAACCGCCAAAACCGGGCAGGGTGCCGATACTGATTTCCGGCTGGCCGAATCTGGCATGCTCTGCAGCTATCCGCATATCGCAGCTCATGGCCAGCTCACAACCGCCACCCAGTGCATAGCCGTTTACTGCAGCAATAAACGGCTTGGGACTTTGTTCAATGGCAGTGCAGACGCCGTGTGCCAGAAGGGCCAGCTCACGGGCCTCAACAGGCCCCAGCTCTCGTAACATGGCGATGTCCCCACCGGCAATAAAGGCCTTTTCTCCGGCACCGGTGATGATAACAGCCCGAACCGCTGCAGAAGCGGACAGTTCCTGTACCGCTACAGCCAATTCCTGCACTGTTGCATGTGTCATGGCGTTCATGGCTGAAGGCCTGTTAACAGTTATGGTGGCAATCGCATCCTTGATTTCAACCAGCAGCGTTGTAGCGGTCACGTTATCCTCCCTTGTTACAGTGCAGCCAAAGGTTCCTCATCAATATCAAGTGGTGGAGCTGTTTCAAAGCATTCCATCGCCTCCACCGGCAGCATGCCGGTTTCAACCCGGATGTAGGTCTGCAGCTCTTTCAGCGCCTGCAGGATAATGGTTTCATTTTTGGGAAATTCATGGGGGCTGACTTCAAGGGTGACGCAGCCTTGATATTCGGTGTTTTTCAGGTGATTCAGAAAGCGTGTCAGGGGAAGGCGACCATGGCCCGGGATCAGATGCTCCCGCCCGAAGCCGTAGTCAGAGAAGTGAATATTACGAATCCGGCCTGATTCGTAGAAGAGATAAAAATCGTTAATAAAATTTGCCTTGCCTGATCCCATGTGGGTCGTGTCAAAGGTAAGATACAGGTTATGTTCATGAATAAAGCGAATCATATCCCGGGTGACTGAAAGAATATTGGGGTTCATTTTGTACTGGCCGACCCAGGGCATGTTTTCAATCGTGACCAGCACCTCTCCATCCAGCCCGAGCTCCTTTTGAAAATCATGGATTTTATACAGCCAGCGCCAAAATCCTATTTCCAGCCCTAACCAGGATGGGGGGTGAAAATTAACCAGGGGGATGCCGGCATCAGCCGCAAGTTCGATACTGTGAATGAGGGATTGAATCGGACCTCCCCAGCCATCAAGCGGCATGAACGGGGCATGAATGGAGTTAATCGGGGCTATCTCCTGTAACGAGCGTACAACCTTGAGCGGATTTACCCGTTGAAAGTCCTGGTTAATAATCAGCTCAACACCGTCAAAACCGGCCTCTGCAGAGATTTCAAAGGCTCGACGGAGCGGCAGCGTAAACAGCGACCCGCTCGAAAGAGATGTTTTCAAGCCGCTACTCATGTATAGGCACCAAAACTTACCTGCAGATACCGTTGCATATCAGCAACGGTCTCAAGTGCCCCATGCAGTTGGTCCAGCTCTGCAGTGCTGAGGGAGGCCGGAGACAGGTGTAAAATATCCCCGCAGTCCTGGCCAGGTGTCGCCTGTTGTTCAAGTGAGAGTCGATGCTCACTGAAACAGTGCCAGGCATGGAGTGCCCGCTCGGCAAGGTCAACATCAAGCTTGCCGATCCGTACCAGTTGCCGCAACCGCTCCGGTGTGCCAACCCGATAAACACCATGCAGCAGGCAGATGGCGGCCACAGCAGCGGAAAGAGGTAAAAAGGCGTGATCCAGCAATGAAAAGGCGCCACGATGCGGACCGCTTTTCTCAAGCCGCAATCCTCCCATCATGCCGATACCATTTGAAAGCAGCTGACAGCGTTTGGCCAGATTGCCGATAAAATTCCTCCGGGCAAGAAACCGTTGACAGAGCTGCTCAAACCGCTCTGCAACCACTCCTTCGCTAACCAGTACCGACCGGTCAGCCAAGCGCAACAGCTCAATCAGATCAGACTGATCACCATTATCAGATGCTTCTTCAAAACGGGTATGCCATTGTTCCAGGGAACCTCGCCAGTAAGCAGTGCGTGGTGTCACAGTTTCTTCAAGAACAACACCGCAAACCCGTAACCAGGCCACCAACTCTTCCCCAAGCTGCGCCATCAGCTGTTCAGAAGCCGTACCATCCCAAACCAGCAGCAGTTGCACCCGGCAAAAACGGCTTATCTCCGAGCGACCGGCTGGCCCCATAACCACCAGGGCAACAGGTGGCAACTGCTCATCCAGTTCCTGTCTGGCACGCAACAAGCAACTTTGGGCCAAGGCAGAAAGAACGGTTTCAGACATTTTAAAAAAGGCTGCCGGGGAACCAAAACGGGCAAAATGATGATAGGCGCTGTCATACCATCTTTTCAGCAAAGGCCGCAGCTGTCCCTGTTCCTGAGCTTCGCCCAACTCTGTGATCAGCTGTGCAAGCTCTTCACTCAGGCAGCTGTTCTCATGCTCCAGTGCAACAAGCTGATCTTCCAGCAGTTCAAGAAACGGAGCGATCCCTTCCGGGTATTTTCGTGATGCCAGTTTGACCGCAGCGTCACGGTAGGCAACCGCAAACTCTTCCACTCCCCGCCAGGAAGCAAAGTCTTCACCTTTTGCAAGCAGCAATGCCATTATTTCCCTCCTGTGTCGTGGACATCACGAATCAGAAAGTCAACTATTTCATCGGAAGGAGGGCGGGTACACAGTGAGACCGCTATCATCACCAGTATAACCACCGGTGCTCCGATAAAGGCTGAAGAGGTAAGGGGAAAGATGATCTTGACCAGCGGGATCAGATTGCCCAGCAGCAGGGAGGAAACGGTAATAAAAACACCGGTTAGCATACCGGCCAGTACACCGGCGGCATTGGTGCGGCTCCACCAGATACCAAGCAGAAAGGCAGGAAAAATGGTGTTGCCTGCCAGAGCAAAGGCTACAGCTGCAATCTCTGCTATCAGGCCAACCTGGTTTAACGAGAATAGCAGGACAATGGCAGCTAAGACGAGAAAGACCCCTTTTGCCACATTCACTTTGTCACTATCGCTGGCACCGGGTCGTATAAAACGGGGATAGATATCGTAGGCAAAGGCAGCGGAGCCAGATTGTAAAAGCCCTGCAGCGGCGTAAAATGCTGCAGCCATACCGCCAGCCACCAGTAATCCCACGGCCCAGATCGGCAGTCCGGCCTGGGTAACGGCTGTCAAGGTGACAAGATCGGCAGCAAGCGGGTCAGGTGTTTTGAATGCGTTTCCTGCACGGGCGTCAAACAGGCGGGCCAACACGCCGTAGGCCGGTGCGGACCAGTAGATCAGGGATATGAAGAAAAGACCCCAGACAACGCCCCAGCGGGCATCACGCATACTGGGGGCAAGGTAGAAGCGGGACAGCACATGGGGTAATCCGGCGGTGCCGAACATCAGGGTGAAACAGAGCGCCAGCCATTGAAACAGGGAAATCGAGGCAAACGGTTCTGACCAGAAGAAGCCGAACTGTTCCTGAAGTGTGGTAACCGCTTCGCCATACCCAAACTGGGGCAGCACCCAGAAATACCCCAGTTTGCGATTGATCATCATCAATGGCAGAACAAAGGCGATAATCAGGACAAAATACTGCAGGCGCTGGTTTCTGATGACCCCAAGGGTGCCGGAAACCACCACAAAAATTACCAACAGGGCGGCCCCGACAACAACTGCGGCCTTGTACTCAATGCCAAAGATCCAGGAAACCAGCAACGCTATTCCTCTGAACTGGGCAACGCAGTAGATTACTGAAATAACAATCGAGATCAGCGCCACAACCGTACGGGCCGTGGTTGACTCATAGCGGAACCCTACGAAATCTGGCGCGGTAAACTTGCCGAAACGACGGATCTGGGTCGCCATCAATACCAGCAACAGGACATAGCCGCCGGTCCAGCCGATCACAAAGGCCATGGCGTAATATCCCTTCAGATAGAAGAGACCGGCCAACCCAAGAATACTTGCTGCGCTCATCCAGTTACTGGCAATGGCAGCTCCGCTGCCAACCCGGCCACTGTAACTGCCGGAAAAGCCGTAGTCGCTTGCCTGGCGCATCTTGCTGCCCAGACCGCTGACAATAAAGAGCAGGAACATAACGACAACGATCAGAAGCGGGATAAATTGTACGCCGGTAGCCGACATCAGGGCACCTCCCCTTTTTTGCGTCCTGGCGCCCTGAAACGGATCGTTCCCTCCATCCTCCTCAATTCATTCCGGTCCATCCAGAGATTGAATACCAGGCCAAGAACAATAAAGAACAGCGGCAGAAACTGTCCTGATATCCAGAAGTGAATCGGCAGGTTGAAA
>Ga0209373_10004850_pt1 | contig 11391 bp, 9 predicted proteins | sample Higcelweek5metaG_FD_187173 | JGI IMG/M metagenome (GOLD analysis project Ga0209373, IMG submission 187173) | Freshwater pond sediment microbial communities from the University of Edinburgh, under environmental carbon perturbations - High... | ecosystem: Environmental > Aquatic > Freshwater >... | reverse complement strand
CCGGCCTGATTAAGGGCTTTCATGCCCCCGGCGGCCTTGGCGTGCGCGTCGATAGCGCCCTTTATGACGGCTATCGCATTCCGCCCTATTACGACAGCATGATCGCCAAGCTCGTCGTCCACGGCACCAACCGGAATGAGTGCTTGCTGCGCTTGAAACGCTCGCTGGAAGAGTTTGTGATCGGCGGTGTGAAGACAACGCTCCCGCTGCACCAACGCATCATCAGCCAAGCTGATTTCATTAATGGCGATTATGACATCCATTGGCTCGAAGCGTTTTTGGGGATGAAGTAAAAACGCGGGGTCAGGGGTCAGGATTCAGGGGTCAGGGAAAGATGGAGACGATCCTTACGCCAGGCCTTCTCCTTCAAGCTTATGCCGCCGGGCTTTTTCCGATGGCCGAAGACGCCAACGCCACAGAGCTTCTTTGGTTTGATCCGCCGCTTCGTGGCATACTGCCGCTTGATGAGCGGTTTCACGTCTCGCGCCGCTTGGCTCGTACGATCAAACATACCTCGCTGACCGTTCGTTTTGACACTGCGTTTGCGGATGTCATGCGCTTGTGCGCCGCGCCTACGCCGCAGCGCCCGACCACATGGATTAATGACGAAATCTTTGCGCTCTATACCGCTCTTTTCGAAAAAGGCAGCGCGCACAGCGTTGAGGTTTTTGAACAAGAAACGCTTGTCGGCGGGTTGTACGGCGTGCAGCTCGGCGGCGCGTTTTTTGGGGAAAGCATGGCTAGTCGCCGCACCGACGCCAGCAAGATCGCGCTGGTACATTTGGTGATGCGTTTGCGCCGCCAAGAATTCCTTCTGCTCGACACCCAATTCCTCACGCCGCATTTAGCGCAATTCGGCGCCTGCGAGATTCCGAGAACCGCCTATAAAAAGCTTCTGGCAAGAGCCGCACAAAAAAGCGTGGCTTTCTCATGATAGGACACAGCCCTCTCACCTAACCTCCCTCGGGGGGAGGAACTATTTTGTCGTGAGGCAATGCAGAATCGTTAGATTGAACGCTGGTTCTTTTGACCCTAGATCTGCCCGCTTACACGAGCCTGACGCGTGGAGAGCCATCACCCTCACGACCCCGCGTCACCCCGGCGACCTGTCGCGCCGAAGCCCCGTAGGGGCGTAGGGGGAAGGCCGGGGTCCAGGCAGCCGTGCTGCTGGAAACGATGGTTCTTCATGTGGCGCTATGAAGCAAAAGGAAAGACCGTCTAGATTCCGGCCTTCGCCGGAATGACGATTGGTGGGGGGGCGGGAAAGGCCGTTCCCTTTCCTTCAAGGCGCACACGCGGCGTATGGCGGGACTAACAAAAAAAGAACCAACTGAGACGCGCCTTTGCGGAGATGACAAGGAAGAAAGCGGATCGAAACCCAAAACCCGTCATGCCCGCGCAGGCATCCCCTTTGGTTCTCCTGTTTTGATTATTTTATGTGATATGGCTATAAGATCTTCTGTGAACGCCTTTTCTCCAACACTGAGAAACCCCATGACCGCTTCAGCTCAGCCCGAACTTTGGACGATCCGCATCCTGAGCCCCATGGCTTTGCTTGATACGCTTGAAGAGGCGTTTGCCGCGCAAGCCTTGGCCGTTTCCATTTTGCCGGTGGCGCAAGATAATCTGGCCACGCTTGAACTTTTGGTGGACGGCAAACCTGACGATACAAAAATCCAAGCGGCGCTCGCCGCCTGTCACGCGCCGGATTTGAAATGGGAAAGCGTTGCCGTCGGTAATCTCGATTGGATCAAAAAAGTTTCCGGCGATTTTCCGCCGCTGCCCATTGCGCGATGGACCATTTTCGGCGCGATGCACAAAGACAAAGTGAAAGATCACACGCTTGCGCTTCAAATTGATGCAACCTCCGCTTTCGGAACGGGCGAACATCCGACAACACGCGGTTGCCTCGTTTTTCTCGATGAACTTTTAACGCGTGAAGAAGACGCACAGGCTTGGCGCATGCTGGACATGGGCTGCGGCTCCGGCATTCTTGCCATGGCCTTTGCAAAGGCCACAAGCGGCCAAGCGCTGGGCGTCGATATGGACGGGCCTTCCGTTGAAATCGCGCGTGAGAATCTGGCCGTGAACGGCCTGACCACCCGTGTGCGCTTTGAATGTTCGGAAGGCTACAGCCTGCCGCTTGTCACACAAAACGGGCCTTACGATCTCATCATGGCCAATATTTTCGCGCAGCCCTTGTGCGATATGGCCGCCAATTTAAAAAATCATCTTAAGCCAGGCGGTTGGGCCATTCTTTCCGGTTTGTTGATTACACAGGAAGACGCTGTTGTCGCGTCGCATCAAGCTCAAGGGCTTAGCCTTGAAAAAATTATGCACGATGGCGAGTGGTCTGTTCTTGCACTTAGGCGGCCTTCCATTGCATCATAGCGACTATGAATCAGTTCCTTGCTCCCGGCCTTTCCTCCCCTTTGTTCGAACGTCTTGAAGCCCTGCGCGCTGCAATTAAAACAGCCGGGCTCGATGGGTTTCTTGTGCCCATGGCGGATGAATATCAAAACGAACATGTCCCAGCTTCAGCGCAGCGTGTGGCGTATCTTACCGCATTCACAGGCTCTGCCGCTTTCGTCATCGTGATGCTTGATCGCGCCGTCTTTTTTACGGATAGCCGCTATACGCTGCAAGCCGCCGTGCAGGTGCCCAGCACGCTTTACACGCTGCTCGATGTCGCCAAAACGACACCGACCGAATGGCTTGAAGAAAACGCCACGGCGCAGATGAAGATCGGGTTTGATCCCACCTTGCATACGGCCAAGCAGATTGAGCGCATGGAAGTTGTTCTGCTTAAGCACAATGCGAGCTTATCGCCGACCGACCAAAATCTTGTGGACACGATATGGGCGGATCGTCCCGCCGCGCCGTGTGCGCCCATCGTCACACATGAAATCGCCTATGCAGGCAAAGGCTCAGCCGCTAAGCGCGGCGAGCTGGCCGAAAAGCTCGAGGAAAAAGGCCTTGCCGCCGCGATTATCACAGACCCATCTTCAATCGCATGGCTTTTGAACATACGCGGCGGCGATGTGCCTTTAGTCCCCCTGCCGCTCAGCCGTGCAATTTTGCGTGCTGATGCAACAGTTGAATGGTTCGTCGATTCCCGCAAATGCTCACCTGAGCTTGATATGTATTTGGGTGAGAATATCGTACGCAACGAAGAGACAGCCTTTGCCGCTGCGCTCAAACAGTTGGGCGAAACGCAAAGCCCTGTGCTGGTCGATCCAGATGAAGCCTCCTATAGCGTCGTGTCGTTGTTGCGCGAGGCCGGGGCTGTCATTGAGCGCGGCGAAGATCCGTGCGTGATGCCCCGCGCATGCAAAAACCAAACAGAACTTGAGGGCATGCGCTCGGCGCACCGCCGCGATGGCGCAGCGCTTGTGAAGCTTATGGCATGGTTTGATCAAGAAGCGCCCGGTGGTAAACTCACTGAACTTGAAGTCGAAGAAAAACTCGGCGCTTTCCGCGCTGAGAGCGAGCTTTCACGCGGACCAAGCTTTGATACGATCGCTGGCGCTGGCGCCAATGGCGCTATCGTTCATTATCGCGCAACGCCTGAAACCAATGCTAAAATTAGACCCGGAAGTTTTTTGTTACTCGACAGCGGCGGTCATTATTTGGATGGCACGACCGACGTCACGCGCACACTGCCCGTTGGCGAGGTTTCGCAGGAAATGAAAGAACGCTACACGCTTGTGCTCAAAGGGCTCATCGCGCTCGCTTCCGTGCGCTTTCCTGAAGGCACGGCAGGCGCAGATATTGATGTGTTGGCACGGCAATATTTATGGGCCGAGGGGCTTGATTATGGCCACGGCACTGGCCACGGTGTCGGCAGTTACTTGTGCGTGCATGAAGGCCCGCAAGCCATCTCACGCCGCAGCGATACGCCGCTTAGGCCCGGCATGGTTTTATCGAATGAGCCGGGTTATTACAAAGCGCGGCATTACGGTATTCGTCTCGAAAATCTACAATTCGTGATCGAGCAATTTGATCTCAGCAACGCCGAACGCAAGATATTGGGCTTCGAAACGCTCACCCTCGCCCCATTTGACCGTCGCGCGATTTTGAAAGAACAACTCACGGTAGCGGAGCGCGACTGGCTTGATGCGTATCATATTCGCGTATGCAAAGCGCTCCGTCCGCAACTTGATGAAGCAACGATTTCGTGGCTCAAAGAAGCCACGGCGACGCTTTAAAACAGCAACCTATAGAATTCCCTAGGTTATGTCCACACGCACGCTGTTGTATTCTTCTTGCAAGGTGATTCCACCCTTTCAGGAAGAAGCTGTTTCATTCATCCATGCCATCTCCTTCACAACTTGCCGCCTTACAAGAAATTATAGCCGCCTCGACTATTGAAGAGGTCTGGGAAAAAGCTGTTCCCATTCTTAAGCAAATTGGACCTCATCGCTTCACCTATCTCCATGCACCCTTCTCGCAAGGCAGACGTTTTTTCACGACTGGCGATAGTTGGATTACACAAACGTGGGTTGAGCAAATTAGTTCTCTACGGTGTGAACTGAAACGCGCATTTGAGATGAACGTTTCGGGGCCTTTTCTCTGGGGCAACGGCCAAGGCACCGCCACCCGCCTCATTTCCCCCAAAGAACAGCAGTTCACAGAACAACTCACACAGGCGGGTTATATCAATAATCTGTGCATCCCCATTTGGGGCGTCACCCCCAAGCAGCAAGGGCTTTTATCTGTTCTAACAAAGAACAATAATGAAAGTTTTGAATCCTTTGTCATAGAAAATTACACGTTCTTATACGCGCTCGCTCATATCATCCATGTGCGCATCGTCCTGTTACTCACAAAAGAAGATAGCCTGCGCATCAGGCTTTCCAAACGTGAACGGGACTGTCTTTTCTGCCTTTCAACTGGCCTGCGTAACAATCGTATCGCGCAGAAATTAGGAATCAGCGAAAGCACCATCGAGTTTCACACCCACAATGCGCGCCGCAAACTCGCGGCCAAAACGCGCGAGGAAGCCATCACGAAGGCCCTCCTGCTCGGCCTTCTCAACACGAACTATGAAACGAGCGATCATTCCAATCAGTAAAGGAGACGTGCCATGAGTTTGTTAAACCGTATGAAGATCAATACCCGCATGTATTTCGGCTTTGGTCTTGTCGTTCTGCTCCTCGTCTTTCTCAGCATCTACGCCCTTTACACCGGCACAGAATCGAAAAGCATTCTTCATGAAGTCGTCCGCCTGCAGGATAATTCAACCCTCAACCAAAAAGCACAAAAACATATTTATGAAGGCCGTTACGCTATTTGGATCTTTTTAGGCACAGGAAATGCCGAACAGTATGAGAAAGCGTTTGCGGCCTTTGCCAAAGCCGACGCAGTCTATGACCAGATCCTCGCCAAAACGGGAACTGAAGATGGCAAGACCACCGTCAGAAAGATGCGGGACTCGCTGAAGTCCTATCAAAACGAGCTTGAAAAGGTCAAAAAGATTGGCGGCCACAATCTCGCGATTGACGAAGGCAACAACAAGGAAATTATTGCTTCTATTGCTGCTGTGGGTAACACGCTCGATGACATCGGCCGGGATCTTGGCACAATGATCGACACTAAAGCCGACGATACTGTCGCGCAAGGAATCGAAGAAACAGATCTTTCCAATACGCTTTGCCTTGTGATCGGTTGTTTCAGCTTTCTTCTGGGTGCCGTTCTCTCGCTTTTGATTGCGCGGAGCATTGCCTCGCCGATCAAGGCCATGACCGCCGCCATGAACGAGATGGCTAAGGGCGATTTGGAGATCGTGATACCTGCCACCGAAAACACCGATGAAATCGGCGAGATGGCAACCTCCATGTCCATCTTTAAGGATGGCCTCATCAAAGCCCGCAAGCTTGCTGCCGAGCAGCAGGCGCAAGAACAAGCGCAGCTTGCGCGAGGCAAAGAAATCGATCGCCTTACCCTTGCGTTCGACCAGCACATCACAGGCGTTCTGGGTGTTGTCTCCGGTGAAGCCGAGGAAATGGAAAGCACAGCGCAAGCCATGGCCGCCAACGCCGAGGAAACAAACCGCCAAGCCTCCGTTGTGGCCGCAGCGACCGAGGAAACTTCCGCCAACGTCCAAACGGTAGCCAGCGCGGCTGAAGAGCTTTCAAAGTCCATTCAGGAAATCAGTCATCAGGTCGGCAAATCTCAAGACTTGTCGCAAATCGCCTCTCAAGAAGCCTTACAAACGAACGACCGGATCAAAACCTTGGCCGAAAGTTCGGCGCGGATTGGTAATGTGATCGGCCTGATTAACGACATCGCCTCGCAAACGAACCTCTTGGCCCTCAATGCGACGATTGAAGCCGCCCGTGCGGGCGAAGCGGGCAAAGGCTTTGCCGTGGTGGCCAGCGAGGTCAAGCAACTCGCCACGCAAACCGCCAAGGCAACCGAGGAAATCAGCCAGCAAATCGCCTCCGTCCAAAGTTCAACCGACGAAGCTGTCACCGCTATTGCCAGCATTGTGACCCGCATTGGCGAAATCAACCAGATATCCACAGCCATAGCCGCCGCCGTCGAAGAACAATCGGCAGCCACAGGTGAAATCGCCCGCAACGTCCAGCAAACGGCTGAAGGATCAAAGGAAGTCGCCGCCAATATCACAGGCGTAACGAGTGCCGCTTCCGAAACAGGCTCGGCGGCCACTCAGGTTCTGACCTCAGCCAAGGCCTTGGCTGAAGAAGCTGAAAAGATGAAAAAGGTGGTCGCAAGCTTCCTGAGTGACGTTAAAGCCAGCTAATTCCATCCCTGCTGCACCCCCAGAGAATCTCTTTTTGGGCTGCTTTAATCATGGTATAGCTATCAAGCTTTTCCCGTTAACGGAACGCGTCCGCGTTCTTTTTTGATCAGGATTTTCTCATGTTTTTTCCTCCCGAACTAGGCTCTGAGTTTTCGCGTATCGCTAAACCTTATTGGGAATCGAACAATACCGATTACGTCCGCATGAGAGACGTGTGGAATATTCTGACGGGTCTGCAGGGCATCGTTTTGGGACAAATGCTTGTGCAACGCATTGGCGACAAGGTGTTCGCCGGGCCGTTCCGTGGCATGCAGCTCATCAAAGACATCATGGATCGCCACTTCGCACCCGCCCTTTTGGGCACCTATGAATGGGAGCTGCACGGCGCCATCGAAGAGGCCATCGCCAAGGGATACAAGCACGTCATCAATGTTGGCTGTTCTTACGGCTATTACGCTGTCGGCCTTGCCATGCGCATGCCGGAAGCGACGATCTACGCGTATGACATTGATCCCGTTGCGCGCGAGCAATGCGCCAAAATGGCTAAGCTGAATGGCGTGGAAGATCGCGTTGTCATCGGCGAAGAATTCAATCGCGAAGCCTGCGCCCGCTTTGCTGGCATGGAAGCCATGATGTTCATGGACGTTGAAAGCTGTGAAGATGAATTGCTCAACCCTGAAACGTCCCCCGAACTGCTCAACATGGACATTATCGTTGAGCTGCATGATTGCATTAAGCACGGCCTGTCCACCGCTCTGCCGTTGCGCTTTGCCGCCACGCACCGCGTGCGCGTGATCCCCAATGCCGCCTTTAGCTTCCCGCTTGAGAAGATTTTAGGCCCCGGCTACGTTCCAGACCATTTTGATAACCTGATCGCAACATGGGAAGGCCGTGGCGGCCCGACGCCTTTTGGTGTCTTTATCCGCAAATAAGACGCTATCATTTTGATTCTAAAAGAAATATAAAAGAACAAAAAGAGAACTTGCCACACGCCCCGTTATGGTTTAAATGAGAACAAAGAAGAAACAAACTGAGTCTTCTCGTTTTTTTTGTTAGGGAGTCTTTCCATGAGCGCCAGCCGTCCCCCCGCCAATCTGCAAGTTGTCAAAGATAGCCCCAAGGATACCGAGCGGCAAAAAGCGCTCGATGCAGCGCTCAGCCAAATTGAACGCGCCTTTGGCAAAGGCTCCATCATGAAGCTCGGCACAGGCGGGAGCATCGCCGATGTAGAAGTGATCTCGACGGGCTCGCTGGGGCTTGATATCGCGCTCGGCATTGGCGGCCTGCCCAAAGGTCGTATCATCGAAATCTATGGCCCCGAAAGCTCAGGCAAAACGACATTGGCTTTGCATGCCATCGCTCAGGCACAAAAGAATGGCGGTACCTGCGCTTTTGTCGATGCCGAACATGCGCTCGACCCCGGCTATGCGCGCAAGCTTGGTGTAAACATTGATGATCTCCTCATCTCACAGCCCGATGCTGGTGAACAGGCGCTTGAAATCGCCGATACGCTCGTACGTTCCGGTGCGGTCGATGTGCTCGTCATCGATTCCGTCGCAGCCCTTGTCCCACGCGCCGAACTTGAAGGCGAGATGGGCGATAGCCATGTAGGCCTGCAAGCCCGCTTGATGAGCCAAGCTTTGCGTAAGCTCACCGGATCGATCTCGCGCTCGAAATGCATGGTGATCTTCATCAACCAGATCCGCCTGAAGATCGGTGTGATGTTCGGCAACCCTGAAACGACGACAGGCGGTAATGCGCTGAAGTTCTATGCTTCCGTCCGGCTCGACATCCGCCGCATCGGCGCAATTAAAGATCGCGAAACGGTTGTCGGCAACCAAACGCGCGTCAAGGTCGTGAAAAACAAAATGGCCCCACCGTTCCGCGTGGTTGAGTTCGACATCATGTATGGCGAAGGCATTTCCAAAGTCGGCGAGCTGATCGACCTTGGCGTTCAAGCAGGCGTCGTCGAAAAGTCAGGCGCTTGGTTTGCCTATGATGGACAACGCGTTGGACAAGGCCGTGAAAATGCCAAGCAATTCTTGCGTGAAAACCCAGAAATTGCCAACGCGATCGAAAACAAAATCCGCTCCAATGCCGGTCTTGTCAACGAAGCCATGATCACTGGCGCAGACGTGGACACGCCTGAAGCAGAATAAAAAAAAGAACCATGGTGTGAGAACCCATAAAAAAGCCTCGGCCAAACGGCCGGGGCTTTTTTGGGTTTTGTTTTGTTTCCCCTTTCTCGTCATCCCGGAAAACCCGAAGGGTTTATCCGGGACCCAGATTCTGGGCGTACCTCAACAAAAAAATCACCGTCACCCCGGCGAAGGCCGGGGTCCAGGGCCACAGGGACATAGGCCCATTCGAATGACCAGAAAGCGCCACGCGAGCAACGCTTGTTCGATTGCGATGGAATGCTAGAAACGTGACTGGCGGACAGAACTGCTCACAAATTAAAGAGAACCAAACGGGACTCCCGCCTGCGCGGGAGTGACGAAGTGTTTTTGATGATGAGTGCGCCGCTCTTTTCTTCAAGGCCCGAACAGAGCCCACTCACAACACTTCTAAAAATCACCGTCACCCCGGCGAAGGCCGGGGTCCAGGGCCACTGGGACATAGGCCTATTCGAATGACCAGAAAGCGCCACGCGAGCAACGCTTGTTCGATTGCGATGGAATGCTAGAAACGTGACTGGCGGACAGAACTGCTCACAAATTAAAGAGAACCAAACGGGACTCCCGCCTGCGCGGGAGTGACGAAGTGTTTTTGATGATGAGTGCGCCGCTCTTTTCTTCAAGGCCCGAACAGAGCCCACTCACAACACTTCTAAAAATCACCGTCACCCCGGCGAAGGCCGGGGTCCAGAGCCACTGGGACTATCATTTGATAGGGGAGAAGCTCTAGGGTTTTGGTGCCGCTTGAAAAGGAACGGGAATACGTTCCCACGATCTTGTGCGGTCAGGATGCTCAACCAAAAGATTAATCTCACGCGTGCCATCATTATAGCGGATCAATACAGCACCCCCATCATCGTTCTGCCCTATCTTTTCAGCAGAGACCGAAACGGCTTTTTCACGACCAGAAAAAGGATCACGCTTCAGCGCCGTTGTCGAAGCTTCTTTTTTGTCTCTCAAAATCTCGTTCCGTACAGCATTCCTCGCCTGTGAACGCAAGATACCCTCTAAAGGGGAAATGAAGGAGTCCACAGCCATCATGGCTCCAAAAAGACCGCTTGGCATTGCAAGAACAATCGAGATAAGACAGAGCGTAAGCTTTGATTTCACAGCAAATCCAGAGGATCTGGGATCCTGAAGATATGCGCGGTCGTAATAAAGGGCAGCCCCAGCAGCAGCCACCCCGGTCGCCAGTGCTGTTACACCAATCCCATGCGTTGCCATCCAGACGGCTCCGCCAACGCCGATAGTGCCAGCAAGAGGCCCGACAAACGCGCACGCCGTTCCGGCCGCTTTTCGCCCGCGCCTAAAAATCTCCCTGGCTGCATCGTAAATGGATTCTAAAATCGTCGGTTTTTCTTCATGAGGATCACACATAGGGCATCGCTCCGCTTATCAGTTTGGTTGGGAGATTTCGGATTGAATCGTAGAATACGGAACCTGCTTCCAGGTGCGTTTCCCCTTTTCATCTACTTCAAGCCGCTTGGCGATTTTTCTCTCTATGCCGTCGGCATGAATAGTATAGGCAACCGTTTGGCCATTAGCCGATCTGCCTTCTTGGCTTAACGTCACAATCACCCCGTCTGGCATACCCATAAACGGCTCTTTACCCTCGACCCTAACCGTCGTGGTTTTCTGGCCGGAAAAAATTTGATCTTCAGCCAGTTTAATTGCACGTTTTTCCAAATCCAAATGATAAGAAAGCGAACCTAAAATAGAAAACCCAGTCAGGCCAAGACCACAAGCCGCAGCGACAAAGTGGCTTGTGCCGAGCTTCTGGCGAATTTCTCTTTTAATACTATGTTCCGGTTGTTTTTTGCTCACGGCGTTATAAATATATCCCGCCCAAATCGAAAGACATGTTCCGGCAAAAGCTGTCAGACCAATTCCATCTGAAATGCGCCAGACCTGCACTGTGCCAAGGCAGGCACAAGCCAATGGCGCAACCAAACTGACAGTTTCCTTTGCGCCTTGCGCGATGGGACGAAGGAGCTTCTCTTGGACGTGCCGAAATAAATTCGGGTTATCATTTGGCGCTAAAACTTTTTTTGTCATCTTCATCTCGCAATGGTGGATGAACGTCTTGAAATACCACCTCCGTTTTAGCAGGCCGCTTGAGTAAAAATATATGATTATGTATGGTTAAAGGGGCAAGAAGCCCAAATGCTGCAAGAGAATCTTCAGCCCAATGGCAATGAGCCCCAAACCGCCAAGAATTTCAGCCCGACTTCCAGCCTTGCAGCCAATATATTGGCCGAGCATAAGACCAAGCGTTGAAAAGGAGAAACTCGAAAAGCCGATGGCCGCCGCGGAAAGCCAGATATTTGCATCCATAAAAGCCAGAGAAACACCAACAGCCAAAGAATCGATGCTCGTGCCGATAGCAGTCAGCACAAGCAACACTAAAGCATGAAAGGTCAGAGCCGCTGGAGGCGTCTTAGATTCTTC
>Ga0209373_10004849_pt1 | contig 11392 bp, 9 predicted proteins | sample Higcelweek5metaG_FD_187173 | JGI IMG/M metagenome (GOLD analysis project Ga0209373, IMG submission 187173) | Freshwater pond sediment microbial communities from the University of Edinburgh, under environmental carbon perturbations - High... | ecosystem: Environmental > Aquatic > Freshwater >... | reverse complement strand
GAACACTGCGCGTTCACCGACGTCGAACTGGGCAACAATCCGTCCGGGGCGCCGTTCCTGAAACTGAGCGGCAAGGCCGCCGAATACGCGGCGCGGCGCGGCGGCGGGAAGTTCCACGTTTCGCTCAGCCACGAAGCGACCTATGCGACCGCCGTGGTGATTTGGGAGATCGATTGACCCGGTTCGGGGAGGGGGGCTTGTGAGGGAGGAATTCATTTTTTCCGGCGCACCGCCCGCCGGTTCCCCGGTGGCGGTCCATCTGGCCGGGAGCAGCTGGTGCGACGGCGGCTATTTCATCGAGCGCCGCGACTGCGACCTCTGGGTGGCGGAATTCGTCGAAGCCGGAACCGGGACGCTGCGGGTGGGCGACCGCGTCTGCCATCCGTCGGCGGGGGACCTCTACCTGGTGCCGGAATTCAGTGACCACCGTTACGAGTCGAGCGCGGATTCTCCGTGGATCAAGCACTGGGTCAACTTTTCCGGCCCGCTGATGGCGGAGCTGGTCCGCCTCTACCGCCTGGAGGGAGTCATCCACGTTCCCGGCTTCTCCCGTCCGGAGCTGTTCAAGAACGTGCTGCACCAGTTGCGGATGCACCCGCGCGAAGCGCACAGCCGGATCGCCCCGGAATTCCTGATGGCGATGGTTTCGACCATGGCCGCCGATCTCGGCGCCGCGAAACGCAAACACCGCCCCTCGCCGGAGGCGCAGGAGCTGCGCGACTGGCTGGACGCGCTGGTGTTCGCCCCGACGCCGACGCTGGATGAGATGGCGGCGCGGATCTCGCGCTCGCGCGGGCAGACGATCCGTCTGTTCCGGAACGAATTCGGCGAAACGCCGGTCCAGTACCTGATCGGCCGCAAGTTGGAGGCCGCCCGGGAGCTGCTGCGGGGGTCTCCGCTTCCGATCAAGGAGATTGCCGACCGGCTGCATTTCTCCGACGAGTACTACTTCGCCGCCGTCTTCAAGCGCAAGACCGGGATCCCCCCCGGTCGCTACCGCGCCCCGAAGGCATGATTCCCCGCCTCCCGTTGCGCCAACGCGGCAGGCAAAAAGGCGCGACGGGGATTTTGGGCGGGGGCATCTGAATTGCCCGGGCGTGAATTCGTTCATGGTCTCCGTTCGCTTCCCGGGTTGGGCGCAATCGTAATCTGACAGGTCGCCGGATTGTACTCCGAAACATGGCGCGTATGAATTGTCCGGTAGATTTTTTCCGGCGGAACGGGAAATTCCGTACCATCGGTAACGACGCCTCCCCGCGCCTCGAATGCGGCAATTTCATCGGCCAGTTCCGGAGGAACCGGAGAAAGCAATACCAGCGTCTTGTATTTTTTGAGGAAGCCGTCCCGGATCATCACGCTGTCGCAAGTATCGTAATTGATCCGCTTGCGCAGATCGGCGGCAAGTTCGATGAAATCGTTGATCAATCGGGATTTCCCCCCGTGGCCCAACTGCTTTACCGTGTCAACCGCCTCCTCGATATCGGGCCAGAGCAACGCCACATCCGAAACCGGATCCTCGCAAAGCATCTCCCGGGCGGCGGCGTTGTTCGTTTCTCCGGAACGCACGATATTGCCGTAATCGTTATGGAGCATGGAACATCCGTTCGCAATCGACTCGTAACGTGCATTCGCGGCATTGTTGCCTTCCAGGATCAAGGCGGCCTCCTCTCCGAACGCCGCTCCGTAAAACCGGGCGGCCGAAGAAATCCGGTTGGCCGTCACATTCGAGCGGCCGAATTCCCCGAGGCAGGCCATTCCCGTCCAGCGCGCCGTGAAATCGGGGGAGATCTGCGCCATCTTGCGAATGACCAGCGAGCGGTTCTGCCCGACGGCGGCCTCCGCCAGATGGCCGATCGGCACCCCATAGCGGGCATGGGGAAAATAAGTTCGGATCATCCGGTAACATGCGGCGATATAGTCCGAAGTGGCGTTGGCCACAAAATCGACGTAACGAAGAGAAAGCTTCCGGTCGTCGGTGTAAATCACCTCTTCCGGGGGGATCGGAGAAATTTTCTTCCACGCCCGGCGTGCAAACGGATCGCCGGTCCAGTCAATTCCCTCATGGGAATGCGGTGATGAAAAAAGATAATGATCCACCCCCTGCGGGAAAACCGGCTCCCCGTAATCACCCGAACCGGTGACGTACACAAAGTCGATCCGTCCACCGTAACGCTCGGCCGTCAGCCGATAAAGCCGATCCATTGCCGCCAGCGTTTCCGGAGCCCACGGGGAGAGGGTGGTCGTCTCATAACCATGCGTTACGCATCGGAAAAATGTTCCCCTGTACCAGGACGGAGGATGATGGAACCACGCCATCAGTCCGGCCTTCAAGCCGCTTTTTTCGACCCGATTGATATCCCGGTCGAAACGCGACCAGTCGAAGACGCCGGGGCTTTTCTCCAATTCCCACCAGGTCAGGCGCAGTTCCACCGTGTCGATCCCGAATGTTTTCAAATTTTCGATGTGACCGGGATCGAGAATGTACGGCAGACCGTTCCGGGCTACCTGCCTGCCGCACGGAGTCGTGAATTTGAGGTGTTCCGCCGGAATGTGCCGGGTATGGTAATGAAATGGGAAAATCATTTCTTCTCCTCCCGGCGGAAGAATGCCGCCGCGCCGGACAACGTCGCGTTTTCATCGGCGGACGGACGAACCGGAAGCCCGGCGAGCGGAGCGCGGAAGAGCTCGAAATCACGCGCAATCTGTCCGCCGATCACGATGGTTTCAAAGCCGAATCTCCGGTGCCAGGGCGCCAGGATTTCCGCCAGCGTTTTCCCGAATTCCAGCCATTTTTCCTTTGACTGCCCGGGGCCGTGTCCGCGCAGGTCAAGCGCCTGTTCCACCGTTGTTTCGCGGAACGGCTTGTTCCACAGGCTGACGTCTTCCCGCGGGGAGCCGAGTTCGTTTCTCCGCAATTCTCCGTCGATGACCGCCGCCGCGCCGAGGCCGGTGCCGAGGGTGATCCCGCCCAGCCGCCGCTCCCCGCGCCACTCGCCGAGCAGGAAGGCGTTGGCGTCGTGGATGAAGCGGATCGGGACATCCGGCAAAAATTCCCGCAGCGGACGTCCTTTGATCGCGGCGAACTTGTGCTCCATCAAACTCACCCCGTTCCGGTAATCGAAGGGGCCGGGGATGGCGACGCCGATCGCGTCATACTCCCCCTGCGACGCCTGCCGGAGCGCGGCGGCGATCTCCTCCGCATTTCCGCCGGAGCGGCTCGAACGTTGCGGCCGCGATTCGATCAGCTTCCCGCCGCGAAACAGCGCGGACTTGAGGAAAGTCCCGCCGACGTCGAGCGCGAGGATCATTTCAGCATGGTCTTGGTCACTTTGCACGGCGTGTTCCCCAGGTTAAGAATGGTGTATTCTCCGAAGGAGGCCGGAACGACCACCATGTCCATCTGTTTCTGATGATAAAAGCGGGTCGGGTCGTTCTTCGAGCAGACCAGTGCCGCGTCGCCCTCGACCAGTACCAGCACGTGGAATTTCCCCTTCGTATCGTCCGGGACGCAGCGTTCGAAGGAGAGGCGGCGGAGGCTGAAGTAGATCAGCTCGTGTTCGCCGACGATCTCCTCCTTCCACCCCTCGCCTTCGCGGACGGTCACCGGTTTCGGTCGCAGCACGCCGTCCACCGCGCTCCGGCGGCGGTCGGTCGCCAGCACGTTTTTGCCGTGGATCGAGTGGATCGGGCGCGGCACGCCTTCGAGGTCGCTCCGCAGATAATCGTAGAGCTTGAAGGTGTAGCTGCCGATGGTGTAGCTGCCGATCTCAAGCACCACCTGGTTGCGTCCGGAGGCGTGGATGGTTCCGCCCGGCAGCAGATATTGGTCGCCCTGTTCGGAGGGGAAGCTGTTGACGTATTTGTCGTGGTCGAACGGAATGTGCTCCTTCTCCGCCCGGTCGATGCAGCGATAGAACTTTTCGACATCGCAGTCGTCCTGAAGCCCGAGGTAGGTTTTCGACCCGGCGGTTTTGACCACATAATAGCTTTCGTCCTGCTGGAACGGTTCGCCGAAGTGTTCGCGGCTGTAGGCCTGCGGCGGATGCACCTGGATCGACATGTTGCCGCTGCCGCCATAGGTGTCGTCGTAGTTGAAACGGATCGGGAAAATGTGGCCGAAGCGCTTTACGCTTTCTTCGCCCATCAGTTTTTCCGCCTCCGCTTTGAAGAAGGTCGAGAATGGGAAGTTCATCGTGAACGGGCCGATTTTGATCTGGAGGCTGACCTCGTTCGGGATCATGTCGAACACCCACGCGGCGTTCCGCATATCGTCGGGCAGTCCGCGCATTTTCTTGACGAAAAACCCGCCCCAGACTCCTTCGAGATAAACCGGCGTACAGCGGAAGGGGTAGCCCGCCTGCGTGTCGAACACGCTCCGCAGCGCGTCGAGGGGCAGCATTTTGAGCCGGGTTTCGACATTGCCGTCGAGGTAGAAATCGATTTTGCCGGAATCAATCAGGTCGCGGCGGTGAAGCATCATGATTTCGTAATCATAATAGTAGAGGCGGCGGAAAAGATAAGCGTTCGTCCGCTCCTCCGCGTCGCCGAGGCAGCGGACGCGCCGCGCCTGGACCCGGCAGGTGACCGTGAGCGGCGTCAGGTCGAGGAATGCCGCCCGGCCGATGTGCGGGCGGAAGAACGAACAGGCCGCTCCCTGCCCGACCAGCAGCGTGACCCCCTTCGCCGCCGCCAGTTTCCCGTTCAGCGCGGCGACTTTGACCGGGTCGAACAGGCTCTCGATTTCGCGGTGGACGCTTTTTCCGAAAATCAGGATCGGGTCGATTTCGCGGTCGAGCGGCAGCGATTCGGCGAGCATCACCTCCAGTTCGGCGGAACTCTTGTATGCGGCGGAAACCGGGAGAACCGCCAGCTCCGGCCGAATCTCTTTCAGGCGATCGACGAGTTCGGTGAAATCCGCCCCGGCATAGCCGTCGAGCGCGAGAACGCCGCTCGCATTCTCCAGCAGCTTCGCGGCGACCGCCGCGTTCCCGGCGGTCAGTTGAGCGGCGACCGCCGACGGCAGCTCCGGGCGGTTGACCGCCTGCGGATCGACATACGGATACGGCTTGAACATGAAACTCATTTGGGGATTCCTTGTTGCTGGTGCACCATCTTGTGGGTGCGGATGACATTTTCCTCGGTGCGCTCCATATCGTGCAGCGCCAGTTCGAGCGAGAGAAAATCGACCACCAGGAGCTGGGCGATGCGCGACCCCATCGCGCCGAGGCGGAACTGCTTTTCGTCGGAGGCGGTCAACAGGACGGCATCCGCAATCTTCGCCAGCGTCGATTCCGGGAAGTTGGTGATTGCGATCACGTTCGTGCCGTTCTTCTTCACCTCTTCCGCATAGGAGCAGACGTTGCGGTTTTCGCCGCTGAACGAAATCGCGACCAGCGCATCGTTTTCGGCCAGCAGGCCGCAATACATCCGGTTGAGTTCGGAGTCGCCGTTGAAGAATGCGTGGAACCCCATCCGGAAAAGCTTGACCTGAAAATCCTGCGCCACCAGTCCCGAAGAGCCGAACCCGCAGAGCATGATCCGGTTCGCCTGTTTCAGCAGCGTCATCGCATTTTCCACCGTTGTTTCGTCGAGCAGCGAAACGGTGTCGTTCAGCACGCGCAAGTTGTTTTGCCGGAAATCGTCCTTCAACCGGCCGAAGGAATCCGAACCATCCGGCAGGCTGTAATCGGCACTCAATTTAACCGGGATGAAATCGGCCGCGATCGCCGCTTTCAGCTCCGAGAAGCCGGTGTAACCGATCTTCTGGCAGAAACGGATGATCTGCGCATCGTCACAGCCGCACTCCCGGGCGATGTCGCGCACCTTGTTCCGCACCACCAGTTCCGGATGCGCCAGAATATGGTCGGCGATGGCGAGGTAATTCCCGGAGAAGCCGGGGTGGAGCTGCCTGATTTTCATCAGGCTGGCCGGGGTTTCATTCATGGGATGCGGTCTCCTTACGAATTCATATTTATTGACTTTGATTATATATTATAGCAATAAAAATGATTAATGCAATAAAACAATGCGAAGAAATGCAAAAAAATCGTTCCCGCATTCATGGAGAGACGGTACGGCCAAAAGTCCCGCCGCGCTTTTCTGCCTGTCGTTTCGCCTGATAAAAATCGTAATAACGCCGGTTGGCTTAGACATTTTTGTCGTATCTTTTTTCGGCGTCTTGACCGTTTTCCCTTCCGATGGATAGATTTTCGTTAGTTCTGAATGGTTGGCACGCTTTCTGCTTACTCCAGATGCAAACGACGAGACGGTACAGTCCGGGCATCGTCTCAAACGGAATCGCAGAAACCATTCAACGGAGGGAAGTATGATGAAACATTCCGGGATCCGAATTTTGCTGGGCACACTGGTGTTTGCCTGCGTCGGCGCCGCCGTCACGGCGGCGGAAGGACAGCGTACCATCGTATTCAACGAAGATCGCAGTCAGCATTACATGACCACCAAGGTATACGAGCTGAAGAACGTGCAGGCCCACGACCTGATGCCGTTCGTTCGCGGCGCGGTCAAGCGCTTCGACAGCCAGTCCACGGTGCAGAGCGTCGATTACTCAACCGGCGGGAAGCAGTTCCTGGTCGTTTCGACCGGCAACGCCTTCATGCCCTGGGTGGACGACATGGTGGCGAAACTCGATTATCCGTCCACCAAAGTGGATGTGGCCGGTTCGCGGATCGACGGCGACGGGATTTCGCGCTGGGTCTACTGCCCGGTCCACCGCGGCAGCGAGAACATGCTCGACGTGCTCCGGCAGGTCTTCACCTCCGCGGGCGGCGAGGGAGCTTCGTTCTTCCACGCCGGAAGCAACATGTTCTACTTCAAGAGCTCGAAGTCGCAGGGCGAGGCCTACCTCTCGCTGCTGAAGACGCTGGACCGGCCGGTCCCGCAGCTTGAAGTCCAGTTCAAGGTGTACGCGATCAGCGACAACAACTTCCGCGAGCTCGGGCTGGATTATCTCTCCTGGAAGAACGGTCCGGGGGCGCAGCTCCTGTCGACCGGCTTCAACTTCGCCAGCGTGAATGCCGACCTTGATTCGCTCAGCCCCGAAGCGATCAACTCAATTCTCGGCTTTATGCCGACGAGCGTGAACGGCGTGGGCGGCATCCTGGTCGCTCCGAACATCGACGCGACGTTCCTGCGGATGCTCGCCCAGAAGGGCAAGGCGTGGACCGCCGCTTCGAGCTCGCTGACGCTGATCAACAGCTTCGACCCGAAGGCCAACGACACCGCCAACGATGTCTTCGCCCTCGAATTCACCCCCGAGTTCCAGAATCTGGTCAAGGACGAAGACCAGACGATCACCGTGGGCGCGCTGGTCGGATCGACCTTCAAGTTCGAACTGTTCGCCCCCTCGATCAACTTCATCGCCGATCCCGCGGAGAACAAGCTGACGCTGATGAGCGGCTGGGCCCTGACCATGGATTCCCTCGCGGAAACCGACAATCTCGGCACTCCCTCGATCAACAGCAACAGTTTCTCCGGCGCGCTGACGCTCGATTCCGGGGTGGAGCGGCTGATCGGTTCGTTCGACAAGCACGTGATGGTCAACCAGTACATCGGCATGCCGTTCCTGGGGGACATTCCGGTCATCAAGTACCTCGTCGGTTCGGAAAGCAAGGTTGACAGCAAGATCAAGGTGTTCGTGACGATGACCGCCAAGCCGGTCGTGACCGAGAACCTGCCGTCGCCCGCCGCCGGCAAGATGATCGACACGTTTGCCGCCGTGAACACCGCGAAGTAATGATTTTACGGGAAGGAATCTGAATTATGAACTTCAATCGCACAATTCTTTCGGGCGCCTTCGCGGCGGCCCTTGCCGCCGGAGCCAACGCCGGCACCATCAACACCCCCACGCCGGTACCGAAACCGACCCAGGTCCAGCCGCAGCTCAATGTGGCGATCGACAAGGCGACCAACGAGATCACCTTCGTCAACACCAACAACGACCCGTTCGTCTACACCAAGGTGTATAAACTCAAATCCGCCGATCCTTACGAGATCCGGCCGTACATCATGTCGGCGGTTCGCTCGCGCCGGATCGACACCAACGAGACCAAGGTCGAGGCGATCAAGTACGCCGACGGCACCGGGATGGTGATCGTCTCCGCGGAACAGTACCGGTTCGAAAAACTCGAAAACGGCATGACCATCGACCAGGTGGTGGAGATGCTGGACCGGCCGAACCTCTCGGCCCAGGCCGGACGCCGGTTCTTCGTCTACTATGCGAAGTACTTCGATGCGAGCACACTGGCGAACCTGATCCGCCAGGTCGGCATCATGCACGCCGACGACGACATGGAATTGGACGGCGTCGATACGGTGAAGGCCGACAACGGCATGAACGCGCTGCTCTTTTTCTGCACGCCGATTTCGCAGAAGAACATCGAGTCGCTGCTGGCCCAGTACGACGGCCCCGCGAGCGAAGCGATGATCGAGTACACGATCTATGAAGTCGATTACGAAAACGACGGAAACGTCGGCATGGACTTCCAGGCGTGGAAGAACGGTCCCGGCGCCGATCTCTTCGCCGCGGGAGCGACCTACCTGAACGGCTGGGATCCGCTGATCGGCACGATGGGCAACGCCACCGACCTGGTGAAGGACGCCCACGTCAACTACGTCAACTTCAACCCGAAGTGGAACTCCAAGTACCTCGATTTCCTGGTCAGCAAGAGCAAGGCGAAAGTCGTCACCAGCGGGTCGATCGACGTCTGGAACAAAGGAACCGGCACGATCGAGAGCGTGACCCGTTTCCCCGTGATCGGCGACGGCGAAGTGACGGTTGACGGCGAAGACGTGGTCACCGAGACGACCACCACCGTTGTTGACGGCGGCACTCCGACCACGACCACCACGTCCGTGGCGACTCCGACCTCCACGACGGAGAAGAGCTACAAGAACCGTGCGACGAGCAATGCGGAGTTCGGTTTCCAGATGACGGTTCTTCCGGAAGTGTACGGAAAATCGACCATCCTCAGCGTGAATATGAGCAACACCAATTTGCTCGGCTTCCACAGCGACGGCACCCCGCGGACCAGCCGCACCCGGATGAGCACCACGCTGCAGGTCAACAACGACGGCAACACGTTCTATGTCGGCGGGCTGGAGAAATCCGACCTGGTCCGGAGCGTCAACAAAGTTCCGTTCCTCGGCGACATTCCGATTCTCGGCTGGGTCTTCACCGGCGAAACCGAGACGGTCAAGAAGAGCCAGTTGGTTGCGGTGCTGACGGTCAAGCCGATCATCCCGACCACCGAAATCCCGGGCGAAATGAAGAAGCTCGGGGACGAGACCAAGAAGCGCATCGACGACTTCGGCATCAAGTTCTTCGACGAAGAGGAGAACGAGTACGGGTTCGACCAGTACTGGCTCGACAAAGACAAATAAGCGAAAGGGGAGCCCCGGCCGAACGGGGCGCTACCTGAAAAACGAACTCCTCCGCGCGGTTGAATGCGCGGAGGAGTTTTTCTGTATCAATCGGCAAGCTCTTATCGCTTCCGGGCCGCTTCGACCAGGAACCGGAAGAACGCGGCGGCTTCCGGCATGCGTTCCGGGTGGAACTGAACGCCGATCGCCGGAACATCTCCGGCGAGTTCGATCGCCTCGATGCTTCCGTCGAACGCGCGGGCGGTCACCCGCAGCGACGGCGGCGGAGAAGCCGGGTCGATCGCCTGGTGGTGAAAGGAATTCACCCGGCAGACGTCTCCCCGGCGGCGGCCGAGAATCCGCGCCAGCAATCCCTCTTCGACGATTTCCATGTTGTGAAAATTCCCTCCGGCATGTTCCTCCGCGTTCGGAAGATGCTGAATCAGTTTCGCCCCCGCCCCGATGGCCAGCAACTGGCAGCCGGCGCATATGCCGAGCAGGGGAAGACGCCGTTCCCGCGACAGGCGGAGCAGCGTCAGGTCGCTCGCCGGGCGCATTCGGGTCCGCCCGGTTTCCGGCGCGTATTCCTCGCCGTAGAGCGGCGGCGGGTAGTCTGCGCCGCCGATGAACAGCATGGCATCGACTTCATCGAGATAGCTCTCCAGGATTTCCGGCTGCTCCTGCGGGGGAATGATCAGCGGGAATCCTCCCGCGGCCAGGATCGGCTCCACATAGAGATTGGGGATTTCGTAAGTCAGTTTCCCGGGGTATTCCGGGGCGTTCCGGCAGTTCATATTGACGCCGATGACCGGTTTTCTCGACATGATATTCTTCCGTTGCCTTTCGTTGCTGTGATAATCTATCCCCGGCAGCTGGAAAAGCAAGACGAAAAGCCCCCGCCGTCCGGAACAATCCGGGGACGGCGGGGGAGTTGCGACGGTTTTTATTTTTCGTGCTTGCTCAGGTACGAGGAGATTCCCTCGGCGGTGGGCTTGAGCCCTTCGGCTCCGTCTTTCCAGTTGGCCGGGCAGACTTCCCCGTATTTCTCGGTGAACTGAAGCGCCTTGAGCACGCGGAGCGTCTCCTCAACGTTGCGTCCGAGGGGCAGGTCGTTGATCGTCTCATGGCGGACGACGCCTTCCCGGTCGATGATGAAGAGTCCGCGGAGCGCGACTTCATCGTTGATGAGGATGCCGTAATCGCGGGCAATCTGCTTGGTAAGGTCGGCGACCATCGGGTAGCGCAGTTTACCGATGCCGCCCTTGCTGCGTTCGGTCTGCTTCCAGGCGAAATGGCTGTAAGCCGAATCGACCGAGACAGACACCAGTTGAGTGTTGAGTTCCTCGAATTTCCTGACCGCGTTGTCGTAGGCGATCAGTTCGGTCGGGCAGACGAAGGTGAAGTCCATCGGGTAAAAGAACAGCACGACGTACTTCCCGCGCAGCTCCGAGAGCTGAAACGGCTCGATCGTATTGTCCGGCATGACGGCATTGGCCCTGAAGTCGGGAGCGGTTCTGGTGACGAGTGACATGATCATTCCTCCTTCTATTGATGGTGATTCCTGTGCGTCCTCGGTTTTTACAATAGCATCTGTTTTTCAGAAATCAAGAATGATTCCTGAAAATCAGGAAAAATCCGCTTCTCCGGTAATATAAACGCCAAAGTGATTCTCCGCTCGCCGGTTAGCAGTGATTCATCGCAATTTTTGTTCGGGAAATGACGTGAATTTCGCAAAAAACTCACAAGTTGAGCTTGTATTCTTTTATGTGGGTGCTATTTTATGATTCTGTTGCGCCTGATGAGAGACGCGGTTGCTGGAAAACTGAGATGGTGCTGGTGAAAGAAAGTTGAAAAACTTTCGAAACCGAGCTTGAAAGTGATCCGGGAAGAGGTATATTAAAACTCTGTCGCGTCCTTAGTCGGACGAGCTGATTGAAAATTGAATAGTGCGATGTAACTCGTAATTAATTTGAGGTTACAAAGTAGTTTTACTACTAAGTGAATCACAAGTCAT
>Ga0209373_10004848_pt1 | contig 11393 bp, 8 predicted proteins | sample Higcelweek5metaG_FD_187173 | JGI IMG/M metagenome (GOLD analysis project Ga0209373, IMG submission 187173) | Freshwater pond sediment microbial communities from the University of Edinburgh, under environmental carbon perturbations - High... | ecosystem: Environmental > Aquatic > Freshwater >... | reverse complement strand
AGCACCAGGCAGGCAAGGCCGGCAACCAGGGGCCATAAAACAAGAACCCCGATATACGCATCAAGCATGATATGAAACCCCCTCAAAAACTTGATGAACTTTTCTGAACGCAGGGCATTATCCCAAATTGTTCACCATGTGAAGGGGGAACGACACGATAAAATGGCAGCTAGGCAGTATGAATTGGCTGGGGAGGCAGGCTTCTGTAGGGCAGAGGGAGAATGAAAAAAAATGTCAGCTAGGTGACAAAACTTGAGTGAGAAGGGGCTGTCGCGCTGCGAGTTTGTTTGAAACTATGGTGGGTTAATGCGATATCGAAGAATCGGCGGCCACGCGGGCCAGGGTGCCGGGGCGGATGCGTACGCCCTCCTGCATGATGGCCTCCACGTCGTCGCCCTTGACGGCGAAGACCAGCGCCTGACCAATGGTTGCCTGCCCGCGTTCGTCCAGCACCTCTATGCGCGTTTCCGGCTTCAGGCGCGGGTTTGCTGCCAGGGTGAAGAATATTCGCTGCCCCTCCGGGGAAGCTATGGCCCGGTAAATCTCGGTCATGCCGCCCGCGGCCAGGGCCTGGGCAATGCGCCGGGAAAGCAGGTAGCAGGCGAACATGGGCAAAAGCGCCAGCGGCAGCAGCATGGCCGCCAGCACATAAGGCGAGAGCCCGAAGGTGCGCGTGGTGAGCGAAAGGGCCGAGGCCTGCACGGCGGCGGCATTGGGCTGCACGCGAATGCGGATGTCTTGGGGGGGGGTGCTTTGCGTGCCGTTTTGATAGTACGTGGACACGGTGTACTCGCCGGGGGGAATCTCTGCCGGCAGGGTCAGATCGGCGCGCCACAGGGTGCCGCCAAGCCAGAAGCCGGAATAGACCTCCGTGAATTGCGGTGCGATTCTGGGGTCGCTTGCGCGCAAAGCCAGCTCGCCGAGCTTCTCGGCTCCGCGCGGCATGGTGTCGCTTAAAGAGAGGGACTGCCCGGGGAGCATGTCCAGCAGCTTCGGATCTTTGCGGCCGCCGGCGATCATGCCGTCAACCGCAAGCGCCAGCACCAGGCAGAGGATGGCGGTTCCGCTGAATCCGGCGACCCGCCGCCTGGCCGCCAGGACGTTGAAGTCCATGGCTTAGGCTTTTTCGGTCTGGTTGCGCAGCTTGCGGAATCCCGCAAAGCCGACAACCAGGGTGGGCAGGAACATCACGAAGAAAACTTTCATGAAGGTCGGGGTGAAGAGCTCCGGCCCGACTGTGGTGGCCTTGAACATGGCGAGGCACAACTCCACTATGATGCACAGGTCGATCATGCAGATGAAGAGCTTCTGCCGGCCGTTCATGCTGATTCTTGGGGTGTCGTTCTCGTCCTGGAAGATCATGCCGTGCTCCTTTGCGTGTAAGGCGGGCCGGGTTGCCCCGACCCGCCATGTGTCGCCGGGCGTTTACTTCTTGTAGATGTTGGTGCGCGAGACGTTCATGAAGCGCTGGGACTTGCCTTCTTCCTTGTAGTACACGCGGACTTCGTCGCCGGCGTCCCAGGTGTTGTCCGGCATGGCGAAGTATTCTTCAGGCAGCTGGATGATGGACAGGGTCTTCTGACGGCCGGAGTAAATGGTGACCGTCTTCTTCTCCTTGTCGACCACGGGGAACTTCTTGGCCTTTTCCGCCTGCTTGTCATACACAAGCGGGTGTTCCTTGTCGATGTTCTCCTTGTAGTCGACCATCACGAAGTCAATGGTCTTGAAGTTCTGCGTGGCCGGATCGAAGATGGTGATCTGGTTCTTCTTGTTGTCGATCTTCATGCGGCCGCCGGCCTTGGGCTCCGGTCCCGCCTCGGCGGGATTGGCAGGCATGGTGTAGGTGATGGGCGGCAGATACGTGTAGTCCGGGTTCTGCGTATCGTTGGCCTTGTCGCGGATCATTGTAAGGGTTTTGGTTTCCGCGTCGTACTTGATGACACGGCCCTGGTCGACCTTGCCGGGTTCGGAGCAGCCCATGAGCAGCACCACGGGCAGGGCCACGAGCAGGGTGCGCCACATGCTTTTACGGGTCATAGCGAGTCTCCTTCGGTTCTTCTCGGTGGTTCTGTCAAACATGCGGGAGGCAGACTCCCTGCTAGCCCTTGGCCGCCTTCATCGCCACTTCCTTCTTACATCCGGCTATGAACTTGAGCAGGATGTAGAGCGAGAGGCTCGAAACCACGATCAGCACGACTGCGGTGGACAGATCGTCGAAGAAGGGCATGCTCAAGCCCTTGGCCATAAGCTTGAGCACGATGGACACGATGCAGCCGACCACCGCGATGCCGAAGGCGTAGCGGATGCCGTAGCCCTTGATGTACTTGGTGGCCACAGCGCCAACCTGCGCGCCCATGGAGGCGCCGATGAGCATGATGACCGCGGCCACGAGTTCGGTGCGGCCCTTATATGTGTAGGTACCGGCGCCGTACAGGCCGGAGATGGCGACTTCGAACAGGTCGGTGCCGACGGCCACGTGGGTCGGGCAGCCAACAAGGTAAATGAGCGAAGGCATGCGGATGAGACCGCCGCCGATGCCCAGGATGCCGGCCAGCCAGCCGGTGAGGAAGCTCACGAAGATGGGCAGCCATGCGGAACAGTAGATGCCGGCCTCATTGAAGTGCATCATGGGCGGAATCTTGATGGCATGGAACTTCTTGTGCCACTGCACGCCCACGGCCTCACTGGCGTCCTTGCCGGCGGCGCGCATCTCGGCTTCCTTGCGCTTCTTCACGTTGATGTCGTGGAAGACCATCCAGGCGATGAGGGTCAGGAGCACGATGTACAGGTAACGCACGACTTTTTCCACGTTACCTAGCCGCTCCAGCCACATGATCATTTGCGCCCCGATTTCGAAGCCCACCACAGTTCCCACGAGCATGATCATGCCCAGTTTGTAGTCGACGTTGCCGAACTTCCCGTGCCGCATGGTGGAAATAAGGGACTTGCCCGCCATGTGCGCGATGTCGGTGCCGATGGCGAACGCCATGGGGAAGCCGAGGATGTTAAGACCGGGGGTGACCATCCATGCACCGCCCATGCCGAAGAACCCGCCGATGATGCCCACGCCAACGCCAAGGATGATGAGGCCGGGCCAGAAAATTTTCACGCCCGCGATGGGCATGAGGACGTACAGCCATTCCATATCGCACTCTCCTCTCTTTTGGCCCTGGGTTAGTGGTCCGCGAGGTCGCGGCTCTTCAGGTCGATGCCGATGAAGCCCATCAGGAAGTCGGCGAACACGCCGAACAGCACGCCGATGGTCGGAATCAACACGATTGTCAGCAAGGCGAAATAGAGATGGCTCTCATTGTAAAGGTTGGTCCACCAGGCTTCCCAGCCGGTGAACTTGCGCGTATCCGCGACGATGACGATGTTCGCCACCTTTCCTCCGCCTGCGGCCAGAGCAAACTCCGGCAACGCAAGACAGAGGACCATGCACCATGTGAACAGCTTGTACAGACGAGCTTTCATGGAAATCCTCCTCACCTTGTTCATGACATGACTGCCCCAACCACACTACCGGCTTTGACGTTCGTCGTTGGTTCGCCCAGCCGGTTCAATCCTGCGCGATTCAGCATTTCTGAAGCAAAGCCCATGCCACGAGAAAAAACTTGACGGTATTGTTGAATTTATTGTAATCGTGCAAATACGTTTGCGTAGATCGCGCAGACTTTTTTTGCGGGAGCGCCCCTTGATTTGCACGAAATGCGTGTGCCGGGCGCCGCTCCGCGAGGAGGGATACCATGGCTTGGGGGGCATACCGCGCCAAGGCCGAAAGCGCCGCCGCGAATCACTACTTCGCCTCATGGAGCGTTCGAAAGAAGCTGCTCCTCTCGCTCATTCCGCCCATCCTGTTCATCCTCGTCGTGGCGGGGTACGTCACCAACTGGTTCTCCACGCGGTATTTGAACCAGGCCCTGCAACGCACGGCACAGGTTCAGAATCTCGCCCAGGCGCGTGAAATCGAGCAGCGACTCGACTCGCACAGGCTGGCGTTGCTGAACCAGGCGAAACAACGCCCGGACCGCGAACACCTGCTTGACGCCATTGACCGCTGGAGCCAGCACAACCCCGACGCCATCAGTGAGCTTTCATTCATTGGGATAAACCCTGCCGAGACCATGGTCTTCGTTCATACCCGCGCCGGCGTTGCGGAGGTGAAGTCCGAACAGTACGCGCAGGTTAAGGGAAACCCCGTTTTGCAGGCCATCAGGCTTCGCAGGCTCAAACCCGGCCACATGGATCTTTCCGATGTAATTGAAGTGAACTATCCGGCCTCGGCGTTTCCGAACCAGAGAGAGTCGCAGCCGCTCGTGCTGTACCGCATGTCGACCCCGGTGATGGACGACCAAGGCGGATTGCGGGGATATTTGTCGCTCGGGCTGGATGCGCGTGCCATCCGCAACATCATCTCCTTGTATAATTCATCAAAATCGCCATTGTACGCCTTTGCCCGCACAAGCGAAACGCGTTTCAGTTATTTCTTTGATGACAAGGGCTGGATACTCTATCAATCCGAAAATCTGGAAGAGCCGGATTCGCCGCTCTCGGTTGAAATGGCGCGTCTGGGCATGACTGGCGACTATGGCCTGCCGGATTATGCGCGCGCCTTCCGGCCACTGCCAAAGCACGAATATTATTGGCGCATGGTCGTGGATGTGCAGGCCGGCCGCACAGGCGTCAACGATGTCGACCTGCCCACGGAAAGCGTTGAGTTCTTGAGCCCGAACCACTTCCTGGTATATGCGCCGGTGCGTTTCATAGAAAACCCTGATAAAGGCGCTGAGGTAATCGGCGGCATTGCCTATGTGGACCGTAGCCGTTTGACCGACGCTGCGGAATTTCGGCATCTGGACGCTATGCTCGTCATAACCTTTTCCGGCATGGGCCTGATTACGCTGGTTATATTTTTCATCAGCAGGGTTATTACACGCCCACTACACCAACTGGCCGCTGAAATCCGCACCATGTTCGGTGAGCAGACCCTGCGGCCGCTGCGCATCAACAGTTATGATATGGAGTCTGACCTGCTGACGCGGGCAATCAACCGCATGGTGCTGTCGATTCAGGATAATCAAGAGCAATTGCGCCGCCGCGACGAGCAGATTCACCAGGTGCAGCAGCGGGAAAAAGTTTCGTTTGATAGCGAGATTCCTGCCTCGCTCGGCTGGCGGCTGGTTGGAGAAGTACCTGATCTGATAGGACAAAGCCAACCCATGGCCACCCTGCAAAGCCTTATCCGCAAGGCTGCCGGGACAGAGGCCGATGTTCTGGTCGTCGGGGAGACAGGAACCGGCAAGGAACTGACGGCGGAGGCAATCCACAAGTTCAGCAGCAGGGCCGACAAGCCGTTCATCTCAATAAATTGTGGTGGGCTTGATGAGAACCTTCTCATGGACACACTCTTCGGACATGTGAAGGGCGCCTTCACCGAGGCCAAAACCGACCGCAAGGGCGCGTTTCTGGCAAGCGACGGCGGCACGCTGTTCCTCGATGAAATAGGAACCGCAACAGACAGAGTGCAGAAGGCGCTTCTGCGGGCGCTTTCCATCCGCCGCATTCGCCCCCTTGGAAGCGACAAGGAGCTGGAGTTCAACGTGCGGGTCATCGCCGCAACCAACGTCGACCTCATGGAAATGGTGCAGCGCGGGGAATTCCGTGATGACCTCTACTACAGGCTCAAGGTCATCTTCATCCAAACTCCGCCCTTACGGCAGAGAAAGGAAGACATCCCGGTGTTGGCGAACCATTTCCTCAAGGAGATCATCGCAACGACGGGCCGCAAGGAGACCGCATTTACGCGCGGTGCATTGGAAGAACTGATGAATTATGACTGGCCGGGCAATGTGCGTGAATTGAAGAACTGCATTACAAGGGCATTGGCCTTTGCCGAAGGCGATTTGCTCTATGCCGAGGACTTGTTCTTCGACAACGCGCCTCCACTGTCCGCTGCCACTATTGGCGCTAGCGCCACCCCAATTATTCCTGCAACTGAGGTTTTGCCCGGATACGTAGCCAAGGCGCGGACCAACGGAACCGTCACCGGTGAAGATGTCGCACCACTGCGTGAACCACTTGGAGCTGAAGTGCCACTGCAACGGCCAACACAGGAAAGCACCCAGCCTGACGAGGGCGCCAAAGCCGCGGATCGGCTGAAGCTTGCATTGCAATTGGCGCGTGAGCAAGGCTCATTTACTCGGCTTGATTATCAGACTATTGTCGGGACAGGCATATCGCAGCGCACCGCGCAATATGACTTGCAGCTCCTTGTGAACCGAGGACGATTGCGCAAAACAGGTAAAGGCCCGGCAACGCGATATTTGCTATCGTAAATGCGCGATAGCTGCGCGACAGCTGCGGGCACTTCGGGATTGCACGATTGGCTGCACTACGCAATTTGAATGGTGCATCTGGAAACTTCAAAGAAGAGGATGCTTGTCATGGCTGCGCAAAGCGAGATCCTTGAGAATCTTAAGAAACTGTACCATTTCTTGCGTGGTGCAGACCATTTGCATGCGGACGAGCAGGCAATAAAAGATGAGTTCCGCAAGAAATACAAGCATTTTCAAGAACTGCTCGAGTCAAATGCCGAGCTCTTGAAGATTGTCACGGACATGGAAGTAAAGCTCCGCGGCGAGCAGGTATACGGAATGTCCTACATTCGGGCGCAGGCCACGCGTGCCGTATTCCACGCCCTGCGCATGGCAGGCAGTTTTGAGAGTCTCTCAGGGAAAGCGAATCCACGGCTTCAACAAAAAGTTGAAGAAATACAGAATATAATAAAGAATAATCTCGAATCGCGCAAGGAGTTCAATTGCGCGGACCACGTGCTGCCATACACGCAAATTGACCGCAGCATGGTGGACGCCGTGGGGGGCAAAAGTGCAAATCTAGGCGAAATACTGAACAAAGTCGGGTTGCCTGTCCCGCGTGGTTTCGCCATAACCACCAGCGCATTTCAAGAGTATTTCACTTACGCTGGGCTCTGGGCGGAGATCAAACGCATCAAGCTTTCCATTATATCTGAATTGCCGGAAACCCTTGAAGCCGCTGCCGAGGACATCCAGCGGGCCATCATTTCCGCGCCCATGACGCCTGAACTGGAGCAGGAGATTCTGGCCGCGCACGCGCAACTCGCCAAAGATTGCGGCCGCGATCCGGGCACGCTGCGTGTGGCGCTTCGCAGCAGCGCAATAGGTGAGGACAGCGAGCTCTCGTTCGCCGGGCAGTATCTGTCCATGCTCAACGTCGGCCGCGACCGCATTCTCATGAGCTATCGCTATGTGTTGGCCAGCCTGTATACATCACGTGCCATATCCTACCGTCTTCTCAAGGGGATCGTCGACGAAGACATGAGCATGAGCGTGGCTTGTCTGGAGATGATAGAGTCCGTGGCCAGCGGCGTCATGTACACCCGCCACCCATACAACTCCAATGACGACCGCGTGTTGCTGAACGCCGTTTGGGGGCTTGGCCCTTATGCTGTTGATGGCGTCGTCACGCCAGACAGCCAATCGTTCGATCGCGCAACTTTGCAGCCGCAGGACGTGCGCATCGCCGAAAAGCCGGTCATGCTCGTGTGCGGAAACGGCGGCACCCTTGTGGAACTTCCCGTCCCGGCCGAGCGCCAGGGCGTGCCCTGCCTGGACCCGGAGCAGGCGCGCACGCTGGCCCAATACGCCCTGAAGCTTGAGGAGCACTATGCAATCGCGCAAGACATCGAGTGGGCGCTGACCCCCCGGGGTCGGCTTCTGATCCTGCAATCGCGGCCCCTTGGCCTGGTGACGGGCCAGGGCGTGGTGCCCGCAGGCATGCCGCGCATTGAAGGGAAGCCGGTTCTCGCCTCGGGCGGCGAGGTCGCGCAACCTGGCGTCGGCGCGGGGCCGGCCCATGTCATACGCTCGGATGACGACCTGGGCGACTTCCCGGAGGGCGGCGTGCTGGTGGCCCCGCATTCCTCGCCGAAATTCATGGTGCTTATGCAGAATGCGCAGGCAATAATAACGGATTTCGGGAGCATTACCGGGCATATGGCTTCGCTCTCGCGCGAGTTTAATGTGCCGACGATACTCGGACTCAAAAACGTCACCAAAACCATCGCCAACGGCGCAATGGTGACTGTGGACGCCTATTCCGGCCAGGTCTATGACGGCATCGTTGAGGAATTGCTGGCGTTCAAGGCCCCGAAGACGGCCCACATGAAGGGCACGCCCGTGCACGAGGTGCTTGCGCGCGTGGCCGAGCACATCATCCCCTTGCATCTCATCGACCCCAAGGCGGAGAATTTTCGCGTGCGCGGCTGCTCCACACTGCACGACGTGATGCGGCTGCTGCACGAGCGCTGCTACGCCGAAATGTTTCAACTGAGCGACATGGCCTCCGGGAAATCCGGCGTGGCCATGCGTCTGCGCGCGCAAACCGGGCTCGATCTTCATGTCATCGACCTGGGCGGCGGCGTTGCGCAAAGCACACAGCGCCGCCGGGAACTGCACCCCGACGATGTGATATCGCGCCCGTTCAAGTCGCTGCTGGACGGTCTGACCCTGGACCAGGCGCAGCTCACCACGCCCCGCCCCGTGCAGATGAACGGGCTGCTCTCGGTCATGGGCCAGCAGATGCTCTCCAATCCGAATGCTGGCGGGCAGCGCTTCGGCGACCGCAGCTACGCCATCATCTCCGACAAATACATCAACTTCAGCTCGCGGGTGGGCTACCATTACGGCGTGCTCGACTGCTACTGCGGCCGAACCGTGAGCAAGAACTACATCACCTTTTCGTTCAAGGGCGGCGCGGCCGACGACCTCAAGCGCGCCCGGCGCGCCCGGGCCATCGGCATCATACTGGAGGCCAACGGCTTCAAGGTCGAGGTGCAGGGCGACCGCGTGGTTGGCCGCCTGCAAAAGCACGATACCGACGTGATTCTTGAGAAGCTGTGGATCATGGGCAAGCTGTTGCAGTTCACCCGGCAGACGGACATGCTCATGGTGGACGACAAGAGCGTGCAGGCCATGGCCGATTGCTTTTTGTCCGGCCAGTATGTGCTGGATGTGACGTGCCCGCTGACGGAGAACGCGGCGAAGAAACGATAGGAAGAGTAGTTCGGCAGGTCAGTCCGCCTGACATCTGCCCGGGCTGACGGGCAATCGGGCGGGCTTCTTTGCCACGGGCTGGGTGCAGGTGACCGCGGGCTTCAGCCCGCCTGGCCGGCAGCCTTGTCCAGGGTTTCGAAAAGCCGCGTGGCGACTTCCTCCGGCTCAATGGCGGTCAGGCATTCCCTGCTGTTTTTGCAGCGCGTGGAGCCATGCAGCGAACACGGGCGGCAGCCCAGCGCCCGCTCCAGCACGGTGTCGAAGGGGCCGCTCGGGTAAAATCCCCAAACCTTCGCCGTGGGGCCGAAAAGCGCCACCACAGGTGTGCCCACGGCCGTGGCCAGGTGCATGGGGCCGGAGTCGGCCGTGACCAGCGCGCGCGCCTGGCCGATGAGCGCGCAGGTTTCGCGCAGGGCCGTCCTGGCCGTCAGGTTGCGGGGGTCGTCAAGGGCTTCCAGGTGGTCCGGGTTTTTGCCGATGATGATCCAGTCGAGGCCCTGGCGCTCTATGAGCGGAATGAGCGAAAGCCAGTAGCCCATGGGCCAGGCCTTGTCCGGGTGCGTGGCGAAGGGATGCAGCGCCACAAAGGGCCTTGTGAGGCCAAGATGGGAAAGGTGCTGGGCGGCGCTTTGCACCTCCAGCTCTGAAAGATGGATGACCGGGCGCAGATCCGCTGCCTGCGGGGGCTTGCCGTCGAGGGCGAGGGCATAGCGCTGCGGCACGTTGAGGGAGAGCAGGCGGCGCTCCAGCGGCCCAAGCTGCATGATGTTGTAAAGCCGCCGGGTGAGGCCGAACTTGGGGTAGCGGCGCACAGGCCCTTCCCAGCGCATGGTAAGCGCAAGGGAGCGCAGGGAGCGGTGCAGGTCGATAAGGCCCATGCCGGACAACTCCGCGGCGATGCGGCGGGATTTTCGCCACCAGGCATGCCCGTAGAGTTCGTCCTGGGTCACGGCGATGACTTCATCGACGGCGGGGTGCCCTGCCAAAAGCGGGGCCATGGCGCTGCGGGTGATGAACGTGAAGCGCGCGCCACGTGTCTGGTGCCACCAGGAAAGCACGCCCGTGGTCAGGGCCACGTCGCCCAGGGCGCTGGCGCGAAACACCGCCCATCTGTCCGGAAAATCCCTGACCATTCGTGAAACTCCGCGATATTGACCCCAAGCTGAAATGCCCGGACGCGTGAAACATGGCGTGGAACGGGCGTCAAGTCAAGACTTATGCGGTTGCGCGGCAGCGCCGAAGCTGGTACGAGGCGCTATACATCGGTCTGCATGCCTGCCGGCCGTGATCGGACGAAAACTACTATGCTCGAACTCCTCCTGGCCGTAGGCCTTGCCACCGCGGTCTCCTTTCTGTGCTCCATCACGGAGGCCGTGTTCTATTCCTTTCCCATGAGCCGCGTGGAGCGGCTGCGCAAGGAAGGCAAAAAAGCCGGCGAGATACTGCACGAACTGCGCCGCGACATGGAAAAGCCCATCACGGCCATCCTGACCTTCAATACGGCCGCGGCCACCGCCGGTGCGGCCGTGGCGGGAGCGGCGGCGGTGAAGGTCTTCGGCGAGGAGTCCCTCGCCTGGTTCACCGTGGCCTTCACCCTGCTCATCCTCGTTTTCGGCGAAATAGTCCCCAAGACCACGGGCGTGGCCTACTCACGGCAGCTTGGCCCGTATATCGCCAAGCCGCTCAAGTGGATGATCGTCTTGTGCCTGCCGGTGATCTGGATGCTGGGCAGCCTAGTGCGGCTGATCCGCCGCAGGCAGAAAGCCCCGGAGGCCGACGAGGACGACATCCGCGCGCTGGTTTCGCTCACGCGGCAGCAAGGCATCCTCAAACCCTATGAGGAGTCGGCCATCAGGAGCATCCTCGCGCTGGACAGCAAGCGCGTGGCCGAGATCATGACCCCGCGCACGGTGGTGTTCTCGCTGCCGGTGGAAATGACAGTGGAAGAGGCCATGACCAGCCACCGCTCGTGGCCGCACACCCGCGTGCCCGTGTACGAGGGCGAGGAAAGCGAGGACGTGGTCGGCGTGGTGTACCGCAGGCAGGTGTTCGAGGCCGCGGCCGACGACCACGGCGCCCTCACCCTGGGCGACCTCATGCGGCCGGTGCGCTTCGTCATGGAGAACCTGACCCTGGACAAGGCGCTGCGCAGTTTTCTGGAAAGCCATGTGCACCTGTTCGTGGTGCTCGATGAATACGGCGGCATGGCCGGGGTGGTTACCCTGGAGGACGTGCTGGAAGAGATGCTCGGCAGCGAGATCGTTGATGAAACGGACGAGGTTGTGGACATGCGCGAACTGG
>Ga0209373_10004846_pt1 | contig 11394 bp, 12 predicted proteins | sample Higcelweek5metaG_FD_187173 | JGI IMG/M metagenome (GOLD analysis project Ga0209373, IMG submission 187173) | Freshwater pond sediment microbial communities from the University of Edinburgh, under environmental carbon perturbations - High... | ecosystem: Environmental > Aquatic > Freshwater >... | reverse complement strand
ATACGCACTGTTGACCACAATGCTGCCGGTATCGGTAACCTGAACATTGAGGGAAACAGCGAACGGTATCGTGTAAGCAACGTCGATGACCAGCCCGATCGGATAAGCCGTCTCGCCGCCTTCCAGACGGATCAACGTAATCATATCCAACTCGCGGTATTCCCCCGCATAATAGTAGGTGCCGCCCCAGGTCATCCGCTGGCCGCTGAAATAGGTGTCGTCGAAAATGATCTCACGCGTGCTGGCGTTGTAACCGTAACCGACCATCGAGTGGTCGGTGATTCCAATCAGGACCGGTCGGCCGGCATCGATCTCCGCCATATAATCTTCGAACGTGAACGTTCCGCCGTTGGTATCCACCAGGTAATTGCCGGTCACGGCTTCGTCCAGCGAGTAGCCGCGCGACTCGACATAGAGATTCAGGCCATACAGCATGCTGGAGAAATGCCAATCGATCGTCCGGGAAGTCGTTCCGGAAGTGATCGTCTTCGTATTGGATTCAGCGAGAATCGCCGCCAGCGTCAGATTGACGCCGGGGTCGGTGCTGTAGTACAGCAGAGTTCCGTAATTCTCATTGCCGCGCCAGTACTGGCTGGTGCCGAGGTAGTCGGAGAGACAGTTCCAGAGCGAAACGTTGATCTCGGAGACGCCGGAAGAGCTCCCGCCGTTGACGAACGTGTACGGCAACTCTTCCTCCGGCGTGGTTTCGGCGGTTTCGGTGCCGAAAAAATGCGCAACGTATTCGGGAGAGGCGATAAAGCTGCCGAGAACCGAATCGAATTCGTTCATGTTGTAAATGTTGCCGTCGCTGCCGCGCGAGTCGAGATCGACGTCGCCTTCGATCAGGTTCGCATAGCCGAGGTCGTCGTTTCCGTAGAGGTCGTAATAGCCGAGCAGCATGGCCAGCGCGGTCGGGGTGCAGCCGTACATGTATTCGGCTTCCGGCATGGCGTTGGCGACCAGGATATCGCCCGACTTCGCCGCCGCCGAGGTGACGGCGAAATCGCCGTCGGAAGCCGCCGCCGTCGAAGTAACGGAGACGGAGGAAATCGGGTTCAGCTCGTCACTCTTCCCCGAGTCGATGAACGGGGTCAATCCGGAAAGCGCCGCACTGAAACTGAAGGCTGGGGAAGAAAAAGTTTCGCCGGTGAGAAGATCGTTGATTGCCGCAAAAGACGACTCCTGGTTTTGCATAACCGCATTCCTTTCCGAATCCATATGTTACATCATGTAGATCAATTTCTGCCTTGCAGGCGTGGAATGGCGCCCGGTGTCCGGGACGACACACACGCTGAATGTTCCCAACCTCTATATTATAGATGCGTTCCGGCCGGAATTCCCAGTCAGAAACCACTTTTTTTCAATAAATTTCGAAAAAAACGGCGTTTTCTCCGTCTTTTCAGCGTTTCAACAACAATTTTGCCGTTTCGAAAATCGCTTCCGGGGCGGCCAGGCGGCCGGTCCCCGCGTCTCCGCAGGCGACCCGCCCGCTGTCGGGGCCGCAAAATTCCACCTCGCGCCCCCGCAGCAGCTCCACGTTCGCCCGGCAGGCCGGGTGCGCCCACATCTTCGGATTCATCGCCGGAGCCACCAGCACCGGACCGGCGAACGTCACCGCGAAGGTGGTCAGCGCGTCGTCGGCGACGCCGTGCGCGTACTTCGCCAGGAAATTCGCCGTCGCCGGGGCCACCACGAACAAGTCCGCCTCGTCGGCCAAGGCGACGTGCTCCGGCCGCCAGTCCTCCACCTCCCACAGCGAAACCGCCACCGGGCGGCGCGACAACGTCCGGAAGGTCAGCGGCGTCACGAAGCGCGTCGCGTTCTCCGTCATCAGCACCTGGACATCGTACCCGCTCCTCACGAACATGCCGCACAGCTCCGCCGCCTTGTAAGCGGCGATTCCACCGGTGACGCCGAGCGCGATCAGTTGTTTTTCCCTCATTCGAACAGTCCCTCCGGCTGGCACGCCGTGCGCAGCGCGAAACTCCGGAACAGCCCGGTCATTTCCGCCGCCGCCGTGTCAAGATCCCCGTTGACCACCAGATAATCGTAACTCCGCCAGAACGAAAGCTCGTGCCGGGCGGTCTTCAACCGCAGCTCGATCTGCTCCTCGGAATCGGTCGCCCGGCCCCGCAGCCGCTTCTCCAGCGTGTCGACCGACGGCGGCCCGATGAAGACGAACACCGTGCTCCTCTTGAGCTCCGGGTCGGACTCCGCCGCCGCGCGGATCTGCAGCGCCCCCTGCACGTCGATGTCGAGAATCACCGAGTTCCCGCCGCGAATCCGGTCGAGCACCTCGCTCTTGAGCGTCCCGTAACGGTTGGCGAACACCTGCGCGTGCTCGACGAACTCCCCGCGCCCGACCCGCCCGGCGAACTCGTCGTGGGTCAGGAAGTAGTAGTGGACGCCGTGTCGCTCGCCCGCCCGCGGCGGACGCGTCGTGCAGGAAATCGAGAATTGCAGCTCCGGCATCTCCCCGCGCACCCGCCCCACCAGCGTCGATTTGCCGACGCCGGAAGGCCCCGACAATACGATGACCGTTCCCAGCCTGTTCATGATGATGGCTCCGTCCCCTTCTCTATCCCGTGCGCCGCGCCGCCGCACTCCTTCTCCCAGCCGGGGAAATTCCAGCGCAGCGGAAACCCCTCGCACTGGCGCGGCTTCACCGGGTTGATCCGGCAACCGGCGGCCTCCCCTTCCTCCAGGAAAATGCAGCTTCCGCCCGGCTTCTCGATCAGCGTCAGCCCCTGCCGGTCCGGCATCAGCGCGGTGAATTCCGCCAGGAACTCCCCGACCGCCATCCCCAGGAACGCCGCGATCGCATCGACCTCGGCCGCCTCCAGCTTCACACACCCGGACCAGCGGCAGCAATTGCCGCAGCGCACACATTCGAACTCTTTCATAACATGATGCCGAAAATGGAATCCGAAGCACAAAAGGGAAACTTTTTTCAAATGAAAAAAGCTTCCCTTTCCCTCCGAATTCCGCGACTTTGATTAACGGAAATCGTCGAAGATCAGGTCGTCGCCCTTGAGGTCGTAGAAGACGATTCCGGTGAAAAAGTCGGCGATATCGACCGGATGGACATAGAGGTCGCCGATGATGATTCCGCCGAGCGAGCCGCCGCAGGCCCAGTAGTCGCGGCAGCCGTTGCGGTAAACCGGGTTGAACGGCTCGGGGAACCCGGTGCGGACTTCGGTGAACTTATTGACCAGCGAGGTGCTTTCCAGGACGCCGAAGTTCTCTTCGCCGATCGAGACGAACTCCCAGTACCAGCCTTCCTCGGTGCCGAACCCGTACTGGCGGTTGTAGGCTTTGTACATCATCCACGACATGCCGACGCGGCCGCCGCCCCAGACGGCCGAAGTCGCCTGCAGCTGGGCGCTGAGCACCGGACCGAAACCGAGGTTGAGGGTGAAGGTGTCGAGTGCGTCCAGCACCAGGTTGGCCGGGTAGAGCACAACTTTTTCGAGAATCTGCTCGCCATCCACCGCCTGAGCTCCGGAACCGGCGAACAGAAGGCCGGCCACGCCGAGAACCATCCAGAATTTCTTCATTGCAATCACTCCATTAAAAAAACGTTGAACATTCGTAACCGAACGGGACTTTCCGTGAAAAATTTACTTGAACAACTCGGGAAACTGCGCCCCCCCCTGATTCGGGATCGAAATCGGCGGAGGCGGCGGAACCGGCGACTGCGGCGCAAGCGGGCCGGGGCCGGGCACCGGCTCTTCGACGATTTCGAAATCGCCGGTCATCTCCGCCTTCTTGAGGTCGAGGCCCTCCAGCGTCAGGCGGGTGGCCCGCTTCTGCTCGATCAGGATTTCGGCGACGGTGGTCTGGAGCTTCTTGAGCTGACCGGCCATTCCGATGATGTTGGAGTCGAGCTCCTGCCTGCCCTGTTCGAACTTGGCCAGAAACCGCGACAACTGCACGAGAACCAGAATGACGATGAGCCAGGTGAGCCCGGCGCCGATGCCGAAAATGATCGTCCCGATATTCATAACGTAAAAACCGAATCCTTCCACATATCAAAAAAAATGCACTTCGCCTGTGCAATGTAATATATTACAAAAGTGCCCGGTGTCAAACCTCCGGAGGTAAAATTCTCAAACATTCCCCGATTTTTCGGCCGGAATCCGGAAAGCGGACGTCGGGGAGGAGTTCCGACAGCGGCTCAAGCACAAACCGCCGGACCTGCGCCCGCGGATGCGGAACCGTGAGTTCCGGGGTGTCGATCACCTCGTCGCCGAACAGAATGAGGTCGATGTCGAGCGTGCGGGATTCGCGGCTCGAATGCTCCGCCGGACGCCCCGCGCCGCGCTCGATCTCCCGGCAGGCCCCGAGCAGCTCCAGCGCGGAACCGTCCCATTCCCCGGTGACGGCAGCATCGGAGAAGTCCGGAACGCCCGGCACGCAGTCCACCGCCGCCCCCCGGTAAATCCGGCTCATCCGCAATTCCCGGCACCCGGCGGCGGCGAGTTTGCCGAGCGCTTCGCGGAAGATCGCGGCGGAATCTCCGAGGTTTCCGCCCAGCATGATTGCAAATTTTGTGGTTTTTACCATTTCCGCAGTAGCCTTTTTCCGATAATGCATTTATATTTACTATCGCATGGGAAAAAGGATTTGTAAAGAAATTTCATGACGGAACGAGCGAAAATTTACTTTCTCGGTTCCGGAACGATCGCCGTTCCGGTGCTTCGCGCCGTCGCCGCCGCGCCGGAACTGGAGCTGACCGGAGTCGGCACCCAGCTCGACCGCCCGGCCGGACGCAACCGCAAGCCGACGCCGACCCCGGTCGGCGCCGCCGCCCTCGAACTGGGCATCGAACCGGACCGGGTCGCCTCGGTCAACGCGCCTGATTTCCTGGAGAAGATTCGCGCCCAGGCGCCCGATCTTATCCTGGTGGTCTCCTTCGGGCAGCTCCTGCGCGCCGGGCTGCTGGAACTGCCGCCGAAGGGGTGCGTGAACATTCACGCCTCGCTGCTGCCGCGCTACCGCGGCGCTTCGCCGATCACCCAGTGCATCCTGAACCGGGACGTCGAAACCGGCGTCTGCTTCATGGCGATGGAGCGCGGGCTCGACACCGGCGCGGTCTACGAAACGATTCCGGTTCCGCTCGACCACAGCGAATACGCGGCGGAACTCGAATTCAAGCTCGGCGTCATCGCCGCGGAGGCGACGCCGGGAATCCTGTGCAGCATCCGCCGCGGCGAACTCATCCCGGAACCGCAGGACCCGGTGCCGGCCACCGTCTGCACCAAGATCCGGAAGACGGACGGGCAGGTCCGCTGGACCGAGAGCTGTTACGAGCTCGATGCGATGGTCCGCGCCTACTGCCCGTGGCCCGGCGCCTTCGCCGCGGTGCGGACTTCGAAAGGGGTCGAAAGCGTCACCCTGGTCCGGGTGAACCACCGCCGCGAACTCTCCGGCCGCCCCGGGGAACTTCTCCGGGCGGACAAGCACGGTCTCATCGTCGCCTGCGGCAAAGGCGCGGTCGAGATTCTCGAACTGGCCCCCCCGGGCCGACGCAGCATGCCCGCGGTGGCCTTTTTGAACGGCCTGCGCGGCGAACTGCCCGAATTCCTGCCGCAATAAACGTTGCGGCGGGTTGAATATTTTACTTGAATGGAATCAGAAAACTATGGAAAAAACCGGAAAACAGATGGTTCTGAACTGTGAGAAGCTGGAACGCCGTTTCGCGATGCTGAACGACGGCCGCCTCGAAGAGTATCAGATCGAACGCGACGACTCCGAACCCAAGGTCGGGAACATCTATCTCGGGCGGATCATCAACCTCGAACCCTCCCTCCAGGCCGCGTTCATCGACATCGGCGCGGAGAAGAACGCCTTCCTCCACTATCACGAAATGCTCCCCGGCGGCGACGACCTGCTCGAAAAGCGCATCAGCGAAGAGGCCGAGGAAGAGGGCGAAACCACCCCCGGCGGACGCGACGAACCCATCACCGCCAAACGCCGGAAACGCCACGACGGCAACAAGCCCGGCGGCAAGGCGCTCTCCGAAGCGCTGCGCCGCAAGAAGAAGCTGACCGTGGCCGACATCCCGGAATTCTTCAAGCCCGGCATGGAGCTCCTGGTCCAGGTGGTCAAGTCCCCGATCGGGACCAAGGGCGCGCGCGTCACCACCAACATGTCCATCCCCGGCCGTTACCTCGTTTTGATGCCGTACAGCGAACACATCGGGCTCTCGACCCGCATCGAGGGCGGCCAGGAGCGCGACCGGCTGCGCAAGATCCTCTCCGCGCTCGAACTGCCGGAAGGGATGGGCCTCATCTGCCGCACCGTCGGCGAAGGGCGCAAGGCCGCCTTCTTCAAGCGCGACCTCGACCTTCTGCTCGACTACTGGAAGAAGATCGAAACCGCGATGGAAACCCGCAAGGCCCCGGCCGAAGTCTTCACCGAACCCAACCTGGTGGAGCGCACCATCCGCGACTTCATGACCGAGGACATCGGCGGCATCGTCGTCGATGACAAGGGCGCCTGCAAGGAGATCACCGACACGCTGAAACGCATCGGCGGCGCGAAAATGGCCGAAAAAGTCACCTTCTACAACTCGCCGAGGCCGATTTTCGACCAGTACAAGGTCAACGACCAGTTGCGCGAGGTCTACCAGCGCGAAGTGCGGCTGCCCGGCGGCGGCTGCATCTGCATCGACGAAACCGAGGCGCTGATCGCCATCGACGTCAACTCCGGACGCGGGCGGAAGGGGACCGACCAGCCGGAATTCATCCTCAAAACCAACCTCGAAGCGGCGGCCGAAATCGCCCGCCAGCTCCGGCTGCGCAACATCGGCGGACTGGTGGTGCTCGACTTCATCGACATGAGGGGCGCCCGCGACCGCGACGAAGTGCTCAAAGCGATGAAGAAGCTGGTCAAAGACGACCGCGCCAAAACCAAGATCCTGCCGATTTCGAAGCTGGGGCTGATGGAGATGACCCGCCAGCGCGAGCATGAAAGCGTTCTCGACCAGGCCTACAACCCCTGCCCGTACTGCTCCGGCACCGGCCGGATCAAGTCGCCGGTGACGATGAGCGTCGAAATCCAGCGGCGGCTCAACTCCGTCCTGCGCGACCGGCGGTACAAGGACGTTCCGGTGCGGGTCATCATGCACCCCGAGGTGCTGACCCGGCTGCGCAACGAGGACGCCAAGCTGCTCACCGACATCGAAGAAAAGTACAATCACACGCTGAGTTTCCGCGCCGACCCGCTGCTCCATTACGAGGAGTTCCGCCTGGTCGATCCCGATACCGGAGCGGAACTGCGCTGACGGAGGAGCCCCATGGAGGAAGCGACGCCGAAACTCCTGATCGTCGATGACGAGCACAACACCCGCGAAGCGATGGCGCGTTACCTGGGCAAACGGTTCCGGGTGACCACCGCCGCCGACGGCGCCGCCGCGCTCGACGAACTCGAAAAACATCGGTTCGACCTCGTGCTCACCGACCTGCGGATGCCCCACTGCGACGGGATGAAAGTCCTGGAGGCGGCGCGGCGGCAGCCCGACCCGCCCTCCTGCATCCTCTTGACCGCCTACGGTTCGATCGAAGACGCGGTGACGGCGGTCAAGCAGGGCGCGTTCGATTTCGTGACCAAGCCGGTCAAGCTCGACAAGCTAGAAGAGGTCATTGGAGCCGCGCTCAAAGACCGCGCCGCCAAACGGGAGGCCGCCTCCCCGGATCCGGCCCCGGTGACGACCGCGCTCGCGCTGACCGCCCCGCCCCGCGGCCGGGGGCGCAAGGAGCCCGGCGAGCTGATCCTCCCCCTCCCCGGAGCCCCCGGCGACCGCATGGCCGAGGTGATGAACCTGGTGGACAAAGTAGCGCCGACCCGCTCGACCGTGCTGCTTTCCGGCGAAAGCGGCACCGGCAAGGAGGTGGTCGCGCGGCTGCTGCACGAGCGCAGCCGCCGACACGGCGATTTCGTGGCGGTCCACTGCGCGGCGCTCACTTCGACGCTGCTGGAGAGCGAACTTTTCGGCTACGAAAAGGGCGCGTTCACCGGGGCGCTGGAGCGTCACATCGGCCGCTTCGAGGCGGCCGACGGCGGAACCGTCTTCCTCGACGAAATCGGCGAAATCGACGCCGCCACGCAGGTGAAACTGCTGCGGGTGCTGGAGAGCCGCTCCTTCGAGCGGGTCGGCGGCGTCGAGACGATCCGGGTGGACGTCCGGATCATTTCGGCCACCAACCGCGACCTGCGGGAGATGGTCGCGGCGGGGAGGTTCCGCGAGGATCTCTTCTACCGGCTGAGCGTGGTCAACATCGTGCTGCCGCCGCTGCGGGAGCGGAGGTCGGAGATTCCGCAGCTGGTGGCGCGGTTCGCCGCCGAATTCGCGCAGGAGAACAACCGCTCGGTGACCGGCATCTCGCCGGACGCGCTGCGGGCGCTGCTCGACTACCCGTGGCCGGGGAACATCCGCGAACTGCGCAACTGCATCGAATCGATGGTGGTGCTGGCGCAGGGGCCGCTGCTCGAAGTGCACGACCTGCCGGAAAATATCCGCGACCCGAAGCCGGAACCGGCCAGGATCGCGGAAACCGACTGCCCTCCCCCGGAGAAGCCGCTCAAGATCGAGGAAAACGAGCGGATATTGATCGAAGAGGCGCTGCGCAAATGCGGCGGCAACCGCACCGCCGCCGCCAAACTGCTCGGCATCAGCCGCCGCACGCTGCACCGCAGGCTCGCAAAATAACGCCGGGATCCATTTGGAAAACGGCGCAAGACGGGTTATATTAACTCATCGCAAATCGAATGAAGCGAAAGGAGAAATTCACCATGTCGGAACATTCCCTCGATGCCCTTTCGGCGACAACCCGGGACGCTGCCGCGGTTCAGGCCGGATTCGTCAACCGCGTATTCGGCTGGATGACGGGGGGCCTCGCCCTCACCGGGCTGGTTGCCTGGGCCGTCTACAGCACCGAGCCGCTCCGGGAACTCTTTCTCGGTTCGCGCGGCATATTCACCACGCTGTTGATTCTGGAACTGGTCGTGGTCATCGTCATGACCGCGGCGATCAACAAGCTGTCGGCCGCCGGAGCGGCGGGCTGTTTTCTGGCGTTTTCGCTACTAAACGGGCTGACCTTCAGCAGCCTTTTCGTCTACTACGACCTCAATTCGCTGGCGGCGACCTTCTTCATCACCAGCGGGATGTTCGGCGGAGCCGGGCTGTTCGGCTACGTGACCAAGCGCGACCTCTCCGGAATCGGCGGCATCGCGTTCATGGCGCTCCTGGGGCTCATCATCGCCTCGGTCGTCAACATCTTCATGGACAATTCATTGATGGAAAAGCTGATCTGCTATGCGGGGGTCATCATCTTCACCGCGCTGACGGCGTGGGATCTCCAGCGCATCAAGCAGATGTCGTTCGCCGTCGCCGACGGTCGGATCGACGAAAGCACCGGACGCAAATACGCGATCTACGGAGCTCTCAACCTCTATCTCGATTTCATCAACCTCTTTTTGTTCCTGCTGCGGCTCTTCGGAGGGCGCAAGTAACCATATCCAAGGAGATTGCGGTTTGCTGCGGAAGCTGAAACAATACCGTTTCCCGCTCTATCTGGGCGCGTTGCTCTTCGCGCTCAGCGGAGTGCTGCACCCGCTCTTCCACATGCTGGACGACGACGGGTGTTGCCGCACCGCGTCCGCAGCGTCGCACTCCTCCCACGACCGCAGCGCCCCGGCGCACCCTGATTCCCACTGCCCGGTCTGCGCCGGGCTGTTCAGTTCCGCCGAAATCCCGGAATCCGTGGCCGAACCGGCCGTTCCGGAGCTTCCGGCCATCTATCTTTGCATCCTCTCCGCTCCGCACCAGCCGGAGTTCGCCGTCCACCGGCAAGAGCGCGCCCCGCCGGTTCTTTCCTGAATCATCCCATTTCCCCGCAAATCCCGTCGGAGAGCTCCGGCGGGAGTGATTTCATGTCTCCAAATTCAGGAAACGGCTCTATATGAAACGCTATTCTTTTACTTTGATCGAACTCCTCGTCGTGATCGCCATCATCGCGATCCTGGCGGGAATGCTGCTGCCCGCGCTCAATCAGGCGCGGGGTCGCGGGAGAACCACCAATTGCCTCAGCAACCTGAAACAATGCGGATTATCGCTTAACGCTTACTGTGACAGTTGGAACGGTATTTATCCGGTCATACACGGCGGCACCTATGACAATGTTCAGGAATTCGATCCGGAACCGCAATGGTATGGCTACTTGTCGGAATACGGACTGCAGCCCAAACACCTGCGTTGTCCGGAAGACCCGGCTGTAAGGTCAAATTTCGAGGAGAAAACCGGATGCACGGATTATGCCAATATTCCCGACCATACCCCGGCCTACAACCCTGCCACCGACTGGTGGCAGGCCAGGCAGAGTTATATGATCAACGCCATGTTTACCTTCAATAAAAAACGAGACCAACTCAACAACTCCAGTTTTTGCATTATCCTTTCCGAACGCGGCGGCGACAAGGCGACCGACACCGAAAACCAAAACTCCCTTTACCACCAGTGTTACCACTGTATGGGAGCGATTGACAAATGGGAAGAACATATTGAAAAACAGCGTCATGCGCAAGCCTCCAACTATCTCTATGCAGACGGCCATGCCGCGACTCAACGCTTTGAGGAAACCATCGGCAGTCGCGACGATTCAACGGCGGCACGTCAGGCAAATCATCATTTCATCCGGCAATGGGGCGGGAACCAATATTACGATGTCGAATGACTTGCATTGATTTCCGCCGGGCAGGCATACGAACGGCTTCCGGCGGTCTTACGACCTCGCCCTCGCGGGACGCGGCGGCGACACCAAAGCGACCGCCGTCGAGCGCCGGGGCGGCAAAGGATCAGTTCCGGTTCAGCGCGGCGAGCGCGTTCTCGTGAAGCTGCCGGATGAGCGGCGTGTCGGGCAGGAATTCCATGATGGCGGCGAGGTAGCCGCGCGCCAGGAATTCCCGGCGGCTCCAGCCGAAGTTGAGGTCCTCCGCCCACATCAGCTTGGCGGAGATGAAGTCGCAGATGGTCCGCATGTCGCGGTGGCGCGGACACTCTCCGCGCAGCAGCGCTTCGCGGACGGCGGGCGACAGCTCCGCCTTCTTCCCCAGCCCGAAAACGATCGACTCGTTTTCGGGGTCCTCCAGGTAGCCGAGCAGGATCGGCACGATGTCGAGCTTGTCAGCGTCGCGGACGGCTCCGGCGAGCTGCCGGGCGCGGGGCGTGAGCCCCGCGGGAACCGCCAGCTTATTGTGGGCGCGGATCGCCGCGAGCACATCGGCCCGCCCGTCTTCGGAGAGGTCGTCGATCATGTGCCGTTCGACGGCCAGCTCCGCCGAGCGGTCGCCGTGGTCGAAACTGTCGGCGTCGTTGAAGGTGCGGAAGCGGGA
>Ga0209373_10004845_pt1 | contig 11394 bp, 11 predicted proteins | sample Higcelweek5metaG_FD_187173 | JGI IMG/M metagenome (GOLD analysis project Ga0209373, IMG submission 187173) | Freshwater pond sediment microbial communities from the University of Edinburgh, under environmental carbon perturbations - High... | ecosystem: Environmental > Aquatic > Freshwater >... | reverse complement strand
CCTGATTGAAGAGACGGGCGACAGAAAGTCCGTTACGCTTCGGGAGATTGCCAAGCGCTTAGGGTGCGCGCATACGAATCTGTATAACTATTATGGCAGCCTCAACGAAATATGGTGGGATGCGGCGGCCTGGATTCTTATGCGGATGATGGATGAGACGAGGGAAGAGACGGCTTCTGATGTGCCGCCTTTGCCGGAGTCGCCGGAGCGGGACGTATTATGCGTCTTTCTGAAGTTCTTCGATTTCTCCGTGGATCATCCCGGATGGTATCGATTTCTGTGGCTCGAAAAGCAGGAGGGAACTCCTTCGCCTGAGGCAGTCCGGATTCTATCCGGTGCGACGGAGAGCACGTTTACGGCACTCAGCAAGATTGCAGGCGATTCGCTGGCACCGGACCGGATCCGGCAGCTTTCGGACATCATGTTCTGCTATACGTACGGAGAAATCACATCGTGGATTCATAACCGACGATCGCATGAGAGCCGGGACGAGATGAAGCAGCGCCTTGCCGATAATCTCAAACTATTGTATTCGCTTTTCATGAAGGAAAACATTTTCGAACAAAATACGAATAAAGTAACGCAGGAGGAATAAGAAATGAACAAGATACTCATGGGCATATTGATTTTCATCGGGGTAATCGTCCTGATGATCGTGATTCTGATTGCTGCAATGGCAATTCTGGTCTCGAAAAACAACAACGAGAACAAAGAATATTCGAAGGTTCTGTCCGGCCCTTCGGCCGATGCGCCGAAAGCGCTGATCGTCTATCAGCCGTCTGTGTCCGGGAGGCCGGATAAGATCGCCGCAAAAATCGCGGAAGGCCTTAACGACAGCGGATATGAGGTGACGCTCGTGTACCCGAATGCCAAACTGTCCGCCGATCTTTCACAGTATTCGGTGATCGTCATGGGATCGACCGTTTTCGCGGGGCAGCCTTCGAAGGCGCTTCTGGACTATGCGCTTCGCGTCGGCGATTTCTCCGGCAAGACGGTTCTTCTCTTTTCCAACGGCGGAATGGAAGCTGCACCCGAGCTGGATTTGTTCGATCCGGCTATGAAGGGCGCTTCATCGGTTGAAAAACAGAAATTCCTCGCAAACGACGGCAGTTTTGGAGAGAAGGCGTATGAACTTGGTAAAAAACTGGCCGAGTAAGATCGCCGGTACGACTGTCGTCAATCTGCTTACTTTATCAAGGCTTGCGGCCTCGATCGGGTTCCTTGCCTTTGTTGTGGGAGGTGAGCCGCGGCTTGCCATCCTGATGCTCGCGGGTGTTTATGGTTCGGACATTCTGGACGGTCTTCTCGCGCGAAATTGGAAGGTGGCGACACGCTTCGGGGCCTGTTTCGACCTCGTATCGGATATCTTCTTTGTGCTTCTTTCCTATCAGGCTTTAGTGATCACGGGTGGGCTTCCGATGTGGATGCTGCCGATGGCGATGTTCAAGTTTGCCGAGTTCATCTCGACATCGTATATTCTGTCTGGGGGAGGCGCGAAGGGTGGAGGCGAGGCCGCGCCGGGAGCTGCGGCGGGAGCGAAAGATACGTTGAGGATCTTGTCGACAGGAGGCGCGAAGGGTGGAGGCGACAGGAGCGGAGCAGAGGCGGGCAGGGGAATTCCGAGCCGGTTCAGGCCCGTCTTTGACCGAATCGGCCGGCTGTCCGGCATCCTGTATATGTGTGTTCCGGCAGCGGTTATGCTGCTGATGCGATTTGATTCCTATATGGATATGACCGTTCCGATTGCCGTTGTGTCCCTGTCGGTTTGTCTGTTGGCGGCGGTTTCTTCGATACATCGCATCGGCCGGTGTTTTCTGGCCGTTCGATCATGCGGGGAGCGCTTCAGGGCTAGTAGCTTGTAACACCTAAAACTATTCTTTAATCACCGGGTACAACCGCTTGAGCTTTATCCGTGCATCAACGGTTCTAAACTGCCAATCGATACCTTTCTGTCGATCATTCCGCTCACGACACCATGTGGAAATCTCTCTGGAAACTGTCTCCAAGTCAGGTAACCGTCTTGTCTCAAGACACTGGGATGTCAAAGCAGAGAGTTCGCATTCGGCCATGTTTAACCAACTGCCATGTTTCGGCGTGTGGTGAATCTCGATGCGCGAGGCGATGCGGAAGGCTTCTTCTGGAGCAAAGGTACTGTACAGGGAACCCAACTTGTGAGTATTGAGGTTGTCCATCACCAGCAGGATAACATCGGCATCGGGATAATCCTCATCGACAAGTCGCTTCACTTGGTTCGCCCAGTCTTCCTTGGTTCTTCGTTCCTTGGCATCCACAAACCGGTAGTTGCCCAGTGGCTCATTGAACATGAATATGCTGCAGGTTCCTCGCCGGACGTATTCCGAGTCTTCCCGAAGGGGCATCCCCTTTTCCATTGGAATAGCCTTCCTTTTGTGATCGAGCAATTGTAAGGGCTTCTCGTCCATGCAGACCACCGGACGATTCGCATCATATGGCAATGCATATACGGTCAGAACATCCTCCATAGCGGCTACGAAATCTCCACTATGTTGCGCGGGAATGGTCCAGCACCGTTTCAGGTGAGGCTTGAATTCATTTTTTTTAGTGTGCGGGAGACCGTCATAGGCGAAATTCCATCAATATAGTTCAGTTCAATCATCTTATCTGCGAGAAGCCGAACGGTCCACCTGGCATATCCTTCGGGTACGGGAGAGCAACACAGGGCAATCAGCCGAGCCTCGACATCACCGGTCACCTTGATCTCCCTCGGTCCCATTTCTCGCTTTTTGCGTATCACCACCTTTTCAACATCACCTTGGTGGTCATGGAACGCCTTCTTCACCGATTTCACTGTTGGAAGGTGCACGCCCACTTTCTCTGCGATCTCTCTTTCTGTCACCGGTTTACGACCGTTGGTGCTGTCAACCTCCAACAAAATTTGAGCGCGTTTAACAGCTTGAACGGGTTTGACCCCTTTTGAAGTATATTCTTTCAGGTATCTTCGCTGGTCCTCGGTGAGGACGATGGTTCTTTTCGCATATCCCATGGCAGCACCCCCTCTTATATTGTTTCCTATAAGCAAGGATACTGCAAGCACGATAAAAAGTATATATTTAAGTGTTACAAGCTACTAGATTACGCTGATCCGGCAATGCGGTACGAAGTACGTGCCGATGTCTTCGCCGTCGAGGATCGCTTCGAGGATCTGAGACTGCGAGCCTTCGGCGATTATACCTCCGACACCTGCCGTCGTCGCGAGCATCATTGCAGTGATCTTGGACTGCATGCCGCCTGTGCCGCGCGCGCTGCCTGCGCCTCCCGCGGAATCCATCATAGCCTGGTCGATTTCTTCGACCAGCCCGATTCGCCGGGCTTCTTCGTTCTCGCGCGGATTACTGTCGTATAGCGAGTCGATATCGGAAAGGATGATAAGAAGATCCGCGTGAAGGATCTTCGCAACATGCGCGGAAAGCGTGTCGTTGTCGCCGAAGGAACCGTTGTGCGGAATCTCGGTGGTAGATACGGTGTCGTTCTCGTTCACGACCGGCACGATACCCATCTCGATCAGCGCTTCAAACGTATTGGTGATATTCTCTCTCGTGATCGGATCGACCAGATCGTCCTTTGTGAGGAGAACCTGTGCGACGACACGGCTGTACTCGGCAAAACAGCGGCTGTAAACGTTCATGAGCTCGCACTGGCCGACAGCGGCAACCGCCTGCTTGTCGCGCAGTGCCGTTGGTTTATCCTTTAAATCAAGGCAGCCGACGCCGACGCCGATCGCGCCCGACGTTACAAGGATCGCTTCTCTGCCTTCGTTCATAATGCTCGAAATGGCGCGTGCGAGACGCTCGATATTCCGCAGATTCATGCGGCCGTTCTCGTAGGTGAGAGTCGATGTTCCCACCTTGATTACGATCCGGCGCGAATCCTTGATTGATTGTCTGCTGATTCGGGATTCTTCTGACATGTACATCTCCATCTGCCGCACACTCAAAAAAGGTGCCGATTGTATTCGTATTCCGCGACTTTGCGGTCGTATATGCTCTTTTGAGACACTATTTTAAAGAATAATACGCGGGCGATGAAATTGCAAGAACCGAAACGTTCCGCGCACGTCGGTTTCCCCTTGCTTTTTATACGGAAATGATTGACACAAGTTATAGATTGTCTATATAATGTGGTCTGTTGGTTTAGTAATAGTAAACTCGCTGTAAAGATCGCCGCCGTGTTTAGCACCGGTAAACTTTGCGGCTCCCGAAGCGTCATATACGTAAGGATTTCCCTATCCCGGCCGGACGGCGGAGGCATGTATGGATATCGGTGAAAAGATCCGCTTCTTGCGGCAGCAGAACCAGTTGACCCAGGAAGAGCTCGCCGATCGGTGCGAACTCTCGAAGGGTTTTATCTCGCTTCTCGAACGCGATATGACCTCTCCTTCGATTTCTACGCTTAAGGACATTTTGGAGGCTCTCGGTACTGATCTCGCCGCCTTTTTCAGCGAACCGGAAGACCAAAAGGTCGTTTTCTCGACGGAGCAGTACGCGATCAAACGCAACGAAGATGAGAAGAGCGAACTCTGCTGGCTGATTCCGAACGCGCAGAAGAATTCCATGGAACCCATCCTCCTTACGCTCGAACCGGACGGACAGACCTACCCGGACAACCCGCACGAAGGCGAGGAGATCGGCTATGTTCTCGAAGGCACGGTAACGCTCGTGATCGGCAAGAAGAAGTATCCGGTTAAGCGCGGCGAGAGCTTTCTCATCCATCCCGACAAACCGCATTTTCTGATGAATAAGGGAAAACGTCCGGCAAAGCTCCTGTGGATTACTTCGCCGCCGAGTTTCTGAGGATCGAATCCATAACAGACTTCTTCTTCTCCGCTGCCGGTAAGAAAGCAGCAAATTCTGCAAGACCCGCTGCCAGGCAATGGCGGCGCACCATTTTTATAACGGAGGCCGGCCAACATGACGGACATACAGCATAACGGTAATAACACGCAGCTTCTCGCGGATTCGACCGGAAAGGCTCATATCATCGAGATTCAGGGCCTGAACAAGAGTTTCGGTGACATGCAGGTTCTGCATGACATTACTTTCTATATAAGAAACAATGAGTTCATGACACTTCTCGGCCCCTCCGGCTGCGGCAAGTCCACGACGCTCCGGATTCTCGGCGGATTCGAATCGGCCGATTCGGGCGACGTACGCTTTGAGGGCCAGGATCTCCTGAAGATTCCCGCGCACAAGCGTCAGCTGAACACGGTCTTTCAGCGCTATGCGCTTTTCCCGCACCTCAATGTCTTCGACAATGTCGCGTTCGGCCTAAGGCTCAAGAAGGTCGGAAAGGCCGAGACCCAGACCCGTGTCGACGAGGCCCTTGCCACCGTCGGACTTACCGGCTACGGCAGCCGCTGGGTTGACCAGCTCTCCGGCGGCCAGATGCAGCGTGTCGCGATTGCCCGCGCGATCATCAACCGTCCGCGCATTCTGCTTTTAGACGAGCCCTTAGGCGCGCTGGACCTTAAGATGCGCAAGGAAATGCAGATCGAATTAAAGGAGATGCAGCGCGAACTCGGCATCACCTTCGTCTATGTAACACACGACCAGGAGGAAGCTCTCACGATGTCGGACACGATCATCGTTATGAAGGACGGTTATATCCAGCAGATAGGAACTCCTACCGATATCTATAACGAGCCTAAGAACGCCTATGTCGCGGACTTCATCGGCGAATCCAATATTCTGCCGGGAACCATGAGCCGCGATTTCGAAGTGACTTTTGCCGGCAAACTGTTCAAATGTGTCGACCCCCGTTTTCCGGAAGCGGGAGACGGAGATTCGCCCGTAGACGTCGTTATCCGTCCCGAAGATATCTATGTCAAGGAAGAGGCGCCCGGGTACATCAACGGCATCGTCACCTCACTTGTTTTTAAGGGCGTGCATTACGAGATGATGGTCGACGGCGACGACGGTTTCTCATGGATGATTCAAGACGTCGACCCTGTTCATGTGGGTCAGCGCATCGGCATGACTTTCGATCCGGACGATATCCAGATCATGCGCAAGTCTGATTTTTCACCGGATGTAAGAAAGTCCGTGTCGGACGACGCGGATCCGATTCTGAACGAAGATGTCTGAGAAGGGAGATGCGAACGTGACTCGATTGCCCGAAAAGAAGCCGTTCCGGTTTGCCGGACTGACGGAGCTCCCGAAGCACCTTCTGCTGTCGGCGCTTTGCTCTGCCCTCCTGATCGCCGGGTTCTTTCTACCGACGACGGGTCTGACTCTTTTTAACGGCGTGCGCCTGACTCTCTCGAATTTCCAGATCCTGCTCTATGGCGCCATGCACATCTCCATTCACGACACGCGCTATCTCCTGCCGTTCGGTGGAGCGATGCCGTTCCTCATACTGTCGGTCGTCCTGCCGGTCATATCTCTTGCTGCGATCGTCTTTTTCCGCAAAATCGCATCGAAGCTTCCGGTCCGCCTCGCGGAGGGTCTCGTGCTTCTCCCGCTGATCGGTTCACTGATCTCCCTGTTTCTTGTGCCGTCCCGGCTCGTCCCGGCCTCCCTTCTCGAGAAGGCGGGAATCACAGGCGCGGATCTCTTTTTCGCGCCGAACTTCCTCGGAAATCTACTGATCCTGATCGCCCTTCTCGGCATCGCGGCATTGAAGATCGGAACCGTCGGACTTAAGATCAAGATAAAGATGCTCTCGTACCCGTACTTTCTGTGGCTGATCATCTTCACGATCCTTCCCTTGTTCCTGATCTTCATCGCCGCGTTTTTCAAGAAGGATGCGGGAGGATTCTATCAATTCACGACGGACGGCTTCGCGACGCTTCTGGTCGACCGTATCGTCGAGACGAACTTCTACGGAATCACGCTGCACCTGCAGGAGTACTTTTCCGTATTCCTAAGAAGCCTCGATTTTGCTGTCTGGACCACGATCGGGTGCCTGATCATCGCGTACCCTCTGGCCTATGCGCTCGCGTCCAGAACGAAAAGGAAGCACAGCAGCTCGAGCCTTCTCCTGATGTTCTTCGTGCTCCCGATGTGGATCAACACGATGCTCCGTACATACGCATGGCTCGCGGTATTCAGTCAGTCCGGTGTACTCAACAACCTTCTCGTCGGTCTTCACATCATCAGCGAGCCGGTCCTTTTCCTGAAGATCGAATGGCTCTCCGACTTGATCATCAAGTTCGTTCTCGTAAACGACTTTCTCCCCTTCATGCTGCTGCCGATCTATTCGGTCCTTGTGAAGCTCGACGAGAACGTCAGGCAGGCGGCGCACGACCTCGGTGCCAACTCGCGCCAGACCTTCCTGAAAGTTATCTTCCCGCTCTCGATGCCGGGCGTTATCTCGGGAATACAGATGGTCTTCATGCCGTCCTTAACCTTCTTCATGATCCCCGAGATCATCAGCGAGGGAAGCGTCACTACGATCGGCGCAACGGTACAGACCTTGATTCTGAACCAGAACACGATGTACCAGCAGGCCGGAAACGTGCTGTCGCTCTTACTCCTGGTATTTGTCCTCATAACCATGGGCATCCTTAGAAATTCGGATAAAGATTCGGGCGGAGGCGGAATGGTGCTATGAGAAAAATAAAGAGCTTCTTTCCCAATATCTATATCGCACTGGTATTCGTGTTTCTTTATCTGCCGATCGCGGTGCTGATCGTCTTCTCCTTCAACAACATCCCGAAGTCCTTCATATGGGGCGGCTTCACGCTGGATAACTACGCGAAGCTCTTTGCCGGAAACCAGGGCGACGACCTTCTTGCAGCGCTTCTTACGACACTCAAGATCGCCGCAATTGCTTCCGTCGCTTCGACCTTCCTGGCCGTCGTCTCCTGTCTGGGACTCTCCTACTTCTCGAAGAAAATCCAGGCCTTCGTCCTAAATATCACCTATATACCGAACATCATGCCCGAACTCGTAACCGGTATATCATTCATGTTTCTTTTCGCGTTTCTCGGTGTACAGAAGGGACAGGTCACACTGATCCTCGCACATATTGCGTTCTGCGTGCCGTTCGCCGTTCTCTCCATAAACCCGAAGCTCCGGCAGCTCGACAAGAATCTGACCGAAGCCGCGCAGGATCTGGGCGCGACGCAGATGCAGGCGATCCTGAAAGTCATCCTCCCCGAGATCATGCCCGGCATCGTCTCGTCGATCCTCCTTACCTTCACGCTCTCGGTCGACGATTATCTGGTCAGTATCTTCAACGTCGACAGCACCGTGCAGACACTGCCCATGGTCATCTACTCTATGGCCAAGCACGGCGTCAATTCCAAGATGAACGCCCTGACGGCGATCATGTTCCTGGTTATATTCCTGCTGCTCCTTGCAGCTAATATACGTCAACTTGCGGAAAGCCGCGAGAAGAAAAAGAAATTCAGGGAGGTCAATCGTAAATGAAGAAAATCAGCATCAACCGCATGAACAAGGGCACCGGAAAAAGAACCGTCCGGACCACCGCCGCCGTTCTCGCCATGACCGTTTTCGCGACGGCCGGACTTCTCACATCCTGCAGCAGCAGCCTCGAGGTCTCCGACGACAACAAGGGCCAGACCGAAATCGTCGTTTATAACTGGGGCGATTACATCGCGGAAGACACCGTCGCAAAATTCGAAGAAGCTTATCCGCAGTACAAGGTCACCTACCGCAACTTCGAGACAAACGAAACCATGTATCCGAATCTTACGAATTCCTACGATGTCATCATCCCGTCCGACTACATGGTCTGCCGCCTGATCCGCGAGGAGAAAATCCAGAAGCTCAACATGGACCTTCTTCCCGACGTGAAAAAGAACATGGACCCCCTCTTCAATACCGTTTCCTACGATCAGGACAAGGCCGTCTCGGATTCCGTAACGGAATACGCGGTCCCCTATATGTACTGCACGGTAGGTCTCGTCTATGACGCGAACAAAATCCAGCTCGATCCCACGGAGACCGATCCCAAAACAATCTGGGGCGTTCTATTCGACGCACAGAACAAAGACCGGATCGGCATGTACGACAGCATGCGCGAGTCGATCGGCGTCGCTCTCAACTACTCCGGCTACAGCCTCAACACCATGGATCCGGCCGAACTCAAGACGGCACAGGATCTCCTTCTGAACCAGAAAGAAACCTGTTCTCCGACGTACGGCGTCGATAACTTAAAAGACAAGCTCGCAAGCGGCGAACTCATAGCCGCCGAAGCCTGGTCTGGCGATTATCAGGTTATCCTGGGCCGCATCGAGGAACTCAAGAATCAGGACAAAATCGACCTTCAGTACGCGCTTCCCGAAGGCTCCAACTGGTCGGTCGATATGATGTGCATCCCGTCCAACGCGAAAAACGTCGAAGGCGCCCACGCCTTCATCAACTTCATGTACAACGCCGAAATCGCACTCGCAAACTGCGAATACGTCGGCTACTCCACGCCGAATACCGCCGCGAAAGACATGCTTCCCGATGATGTCAAAAACAACACGAGCTACTATCCCACGGCCGATCTTTTCGCAACCCTCGAGATCTATTATTCCAACTCCGAAATCGAAAAGACCTACACGGAGCTTTGGAATACTGTAAAAGCATCCTCCTGACGGAAGGCCCCGCTATGCGATTCGAACCGCCCGAATTTGATACACCCGACAACGATCGCGAAGAGATACCGCTGTTCCGGATCACGGTTTCACACCGCCCGGGCATGCTGTATCTTTTTCTCGTGACCGTTTTCTATTGCGCATTCCTGATCGCAAAAGCCAAGATCGCCGGCTCGGATCCCTATGCGCCGATTCTTACGGTCTTTCTTACGGGATGGCTCCTCTTCCTCACCCTCTTCCTGATCTTCGGTCTGACATTTCTTTATAACCGTATCGAAGTCACCAGCCGGATGCTCTTCGGCCGGAAGCTCAGCTGGCCGAGGCATCATGTCAGGATTATGCTTAAAGACCTGACCTCCGTCAAAGTCTCCCAGTACTTCTTTGCCGGCCCCCTTCACTATGGACGCATTACCCTTCGGGCCGGTCGGAAAAATTACTATTTCTTCTGGGTCCGGGAGGCCATTGAGGTAAAGGCCGCGCTGGACCGGGCGGTGGAAAAAGCGAAGAAGGATGTCTGAAGACATTTCCATATGATCTATGAGGTTTCCGCAGTGCGATTTTTCGAGACCCCGATGCGGAAAGCCGGTTCAGCCTTTGAAGCAGCGGCTTTCTTTGTCTGGCACTTGCTGGCACGAAAACGGATAAAGCTAAACAAGGAAGAAGACTTTCGGAATTATAATCCAACTCCTTCGATTAGACGCCTCCCTCGATGGTCATGATATCGGACAATAAGCATGAGTCTCGCGAAACCTCATCATTTGTCAATGATTACCCATCATTTTGGTCAAATGCCTAATTTGGTGGGTAATTCTCGCACCTTTGCATGCTTTCCAATGAGCATAATTATGTTTATTCATCAATGATTACCCACCAAATCCGCCATTTCAGTCTTTTGGTGTGTAGATCAATGAGCAATTATGCTGTTATTCGTCAATGATCACCTACCAGGCGCGTCGTTTTAACATAATATATATATATCATCTTTCATTTATACGGTTATTTGTCTATGATCTACACACCAAATCAGTCATTTTTGTATTTTGGTGGGTAATCAATGAGCAGAAATGTGTCTACTCGTATGGCTGATTAGTGGAATTTTCTCGCACGAATGCATCTGCAACATGAAACGGTACACAGGCGGGAGATTTTGACATACTTATCTGCCCACTGCTGATCTCATCGTATAAACAAGCGATATTCCTGCCGTCCCGCATGATCCATTTGAATCCGGAGATCTCGCCGACGAGAACGAACCGGCAAAAAATGAGTAACGAAACACTAATGCAGGAGTAGCACCCAGCCAAGTTACGTACCAGCAAAAAGAGCCTGTCTCTCAACTTTCGTTTTGAGACAGGCTCTTGCTTGTGAGATCAAGTCATCATCCGGTCAAGCCGGAAGACAATTACTCGATGATTGTGGAAACAGTACCGGATCCTACAGTACGTCCGCCTTCACGAATAGCGAACTTGAGACCGGGTTCCATAGCGATGGTTGTGATCAGCTCAACAGTCATCGTAATGTGGTCGCCGGGCATGCACATCTCAATTCCTTCCGGAAGATGAGCAATACCGGTAACGTCGGTCGTACGGAAATAGAACTGAGGACGATATCCGTTGAAGAAGGGCTTGTGACGGCCGCCTTCTTCGTGTGTCAGAACGTAAACCTGACCGGTGAACTTCGTGTGAGGTGTGATGCTGCCCGGCTTGGCAATAACCTGGCCGCGCTCAACCTGCTTACGATCGATACCACGAAGGAGAACGCCGATGTTGTCACCGGCCTGTGCCTGATCAAGGAGCTTTCTGAACATTTCA
>Ga0209373_10004844_pt1 | contig 11397 bp, 9 predicted proteins | sample Higcelweek5metaG_FD_187173 | JGI IMG/M metagenome (GOLD analysis project Ga0209373, IMG submission 187173) | Freshwater pond sediment microbial communities from the University of Edinburgh, under environmental carbon perturbations - High... | ecosystem: Environmental > Aquatic > Freshwater >... | reverse complement strand
GGTATTGGATATAAGTTTGTTGAATAAATTAGATTAGCACATCTTAGAGGTGCATATTCGTTAAAAAAGTGAGTGCTCAATTCTTGTTTTTTATCGGGTAAGTATATTTTGGTATTTTATTTTTTGAGATAATCCAACTGCAATGAAACCTATCATACTCCAACTATTTATCCTGTTTCTGTTTGTTTCGGGATGCAAGGAAAGGTCGCCCGAGGATTATCATTATTATAAACCCTATCAAAAAAAGGTTGTAAAAGATACACTTTCAGAAACGAATGTTGCAATAGACAGTGTAAAGACAGAATCAACCGTAAAGCCTCCTATCGAACAATTAGCTAAAAAGGGGGTAAGCCTTGATGATCATTATTTTATTGTTGTAGCCAGCTATGTTGTAAAAGAGTATGCCGATGCACAAAAACAGCGGTTGCAAGAAATGGGTTTTAAACCTGAACTTTTAATGGTGAACGATGATGGATGGTATAAACTTGCCGTTTTATCGTACAAATCGCTTGCCGAAGCTGAAGCCGAGTTGAAAACCATGATTGATAAAAAAGTGCTGTCGCCCGATTCCCGTATTGTATTCAGAAATAGTAAAGAGTAGAAAACATCACCATTGCACTTAACCCAAAACCAGTGTAGACCTGTAATGGCGTATGTTTGTTAAGGTAAATGCGCGAACTGCAAACCAATCCCGAAATTAAAATTGATACAATTAAAAGAGTGGTCAATTCCATTCCGTATTTAAAAATTAGCGCCAGCATAGCACCTATTAAGCCACCAACACCAGCTGCATATCCCGAAATATTCCACCAAACGGTAATTATAAGTAGTATGACCAATAGGGCACAGATGCCTGTCATTAAAAGTTGAAAAAGCGGAGGAAAAGGTAACTTCGAAAGCAATTGAGATCCCAGATACACGCTTAAAGAAGTAAAAAAGTAGGGGACTATACGATCTTTATGATGCGCAAAGTTCTTATTAAAACCGGGCGAAAATGAAACAATAGCCATAAAAATCAAAGGCAAAGCGCAGGTTGAAATAAATATGATGAGAAATAGGATTTGTTTTGCGCGCGATGTGTACAATTCTAAGCCGGGCATATTGTTCATAATAATCAGAATGCCCAATGTAGGAATCAAAAATGGATTTGAAACCCAGGAAAGAACCTGTGAAAATATGTTGATGTAATTTTTTCTCATGGTGGTAAAAATAGAAAAAATTGTGATCTGCAACCTTTAATGTTCAACTATGCAGCTATTGTTTTAGCTTAAACCCGAGCTAAAATAAATGCCTTTTCTTATATCAAATACCAGAATCCGAAGAAATGGCAAATAGTACCACCCAGAATGAAAAAATGAAACACTCCATGTAAATAGGGCTTCGATCGCCACATGTAGAAGAAAGGCGAAAAAGAATAAATGATGCATCCTGACAATAAGAACCACAATGTTTTCGGGGGTGTTAGTCTAATTACCGGAACAATGGCAATAATAATTACCCAACCCATCAATAGGTAAAGAATGGTTGAAAGCATCCGCATTTTGGAGGTATAAAACCACACCTTGAAAATTACCCCGGCAATAGCCAATGCCCAAATTATCCCAAAAATAGTCCAGCCCCACGCCCCACGCAGTGTAACCAATGTAATAGGAGTATAGGTTGCTGCAATAAGAACATAAATGGATGAATGATCGAGTTTGTTGAGCTTGTGCTTTTTTCTGGGATTGTAAGCGCCATGAAATAAGGTAGATGACGTGTAAAGCAGCATCATTCCAATGCCGAAAATGCTAAATGATACGATGTGCCACGCTGTTCCGAACAACGATGCCTTTACCACCAACAGAACAGTTGCCGCAACCGATAACCCAATACCTACACCGTGCGAAACACTGTTCAAAATTTCGTCGCCTTTTGTACGACGTTTTAAAGCTGAAGTCATAATTTAAATTGAAAGTTCGATGAAATACTAAAACGAAATAGATCCGTTATTCAATTTTATTCATTCCACTCTCCATACAGAAAACCAGCACAAAGTTAGTATAAACTTTGCTTATTCGTCCTCCTCACTGTCTTCTTCTTGTTGTTCCTTTTCCTTTCGTCCCAAGCCTTCAACAACAATTACGATTTCACCTTTTACCGTTTTGCTGCTGAAATGGGTGAGTGCCTCAGAAGCGGTTCCTCTGAAATTTTCTTCGTAAAGTTTAGATATTTCGCGGCTTACACATACTTTGCGATCGCCCCCGAAGAATTCAGTAAATTGCTCAAGGGCTTTCACCAGCCGGTAGGGCGATTCATAAAAAACCATTGTCCGTGTTTCGGTCGAGAGTTCTTTTAATCGTTTTTGCCGGCCTTTCTTCTGCGGCAGAAAACCTTCGAAACAGAACTTGTCGCAAGGTAACCCAGAATTGACAAGTGCCGGAACAAATGCTGTTGCGCCGGGAAGAGTTTCAACATCTACACCTTTTTCAACACAAGTACGGGCAAGAAGAAATCCGGGGTCAGAAATGCCAGGAGTACCAGCATCGCTAATGAGTGCAATGTTTTCACCATTAAGGATACGAAGCGAAAGAAACTCGGACGTTTTATGCTCATTGAACTTATGATGCGACATTATTTTGGTTTCGATCCCAAAATGGTGAAGTAATTTCGACGATGTTCGAGTGTCTTCAGCCAGAATGACATCTACTTCTTTCAAAATTCTGATAGCCCTCAATGTCATATCTTCGAGGTTGCCAATTGGCGTTGGTACAATATAAAGTTTGCCCATATTTTTATTTGTCAAATCTGCGTTTCACCAACTCAAGAAATTTCAGGCTGGTTTCATTTCTTTGCCATTTATAGTTTTGCTCAAGGTGTTCAATGGCTTCAACAATTGAATTTGCATTGTCGATTGCTTCAATTGTGGTTTCAAATTTTGCATTTACATTGCCAAACAGTTCGCGGGTAAATAAAAATTTGTCGTTTAGGCCAATTGAACTTTTAAGGCTCGAAATTGGTTGTGACTTAACTTTTGTCCCATTATTGTTCATCGATGATAAACGGTCGTTTAGCGATGGCTCTTTATTAAACTGTTCGCCAATAATTTTCTTTTCATTAGGATCGGGTTCCGGTTCTAATAAGAACGACTCTTTGATCTCCTCAGCAGCAACAGCTTCAGTTGCTAATTCTTCTAGAATTTCTTCCGATGCTTTATCTTCAATGGTTTCGTCAATAATGTTGATTGTTGTTGATTCAATTATTGGTTCAGGTTCAGGGGCTATAACCGTTTCAATTTCTTCTGCTTTGGGGTGAACTTCGTCTTCAATGACTTCATTTTGTAGTTCATCCAATGAGCTTGTTTCTACGGTTTCGGGTTGTTGTGGCAGTATGGTTTCAGAATCGATAATTGGCTCTGGTATTGGCTCTGGTATTGGTTCGATAATGGGTTCTGGTTCAATAATTGGTTCAATAATTGGTTCCGGAATTATCTCAGGTTCCACTGGCTCTTTTTCTGGTTCAGATTCAACAATTTCAGGTTCTGTGATTTCAGAAGAAGATTCATTCTTGGCAACTATTTCTTCTTCACCGGCAACAATTGATGGAGCCGGAACTATAAGTTGTTCAGTGGGTTTTATGGTGGTTTTCAAAAGCGAAAATTCCTGTTGTAAAGTTTTGGCTTTTGCAGCGGTAATATCAATTAACAATTGTTCAATCTGTTCATTCTCATCGAGTCCTTCAACTAAAATCCTTAACTCTTCAAGGTCTTTCTTTATAATCTGCAAAATTGTTTTGTTGTCCATCATATGTCGTTTATAAGGTTTTTACAACGTGGTTCAATGTTGTTCAATTATTATGGAATTGTAGTATATTCAAAGTTTGAAAAATGGGTACCGAATCAATTAAAAACGGGCATTTTTTCAATAAGTTGTAAAATTAAACAGATTATTAGAAGTAGCTGATGTTTCTTGAAAAAGATTTAAGCGGAAAACAGCAGAAAGGCTGGATTGAAGTTGTTTGTGGTTCGATGTTTTCGGGGAAAACGGAAGAGCTGATCCGTCGGTTGAACCGTGCCAAAATTGCAAAACAGCGTGTCGAAATATTTAAACCCGTAATGGATGTACGCTATTCGCTCGACGAAGTTGTGTCGCACAATGAAAATGCGATCCGCTCAACACCAGTCGATACGGCATCGAACATTCTGCTTCTGACCGGCGATGTTGATGTAATCGGAATTGACGAAGCGCAATTTTTCGATGGTGCGTTGGTCGAAGTATGTGAAAAACTGGCCAACATGGGCATCAGGGTAATTGTGGCCGGCCTCGACATGGATTTCAAAGGGAAGCCATTTGGTCCAATGCCTCAGCTGATGGCTATTGCCGAATATGTAACCAAGGTTCACGCAATTTGTATGAGATGTGGTAGTTTGGCTAATTTCTCCCATCGGTTGTCAGATGAAGAAAAATTGGTAGTTTTAGGTGAGAAAAATGAGTACGAGCCACTTTGCCGAGAATGTTATAATGAATCAAAAAAATAATCAATAATGACCTCTGTTTCCAATATTTCCATTGCCAATGTGATTGACGCGACGATACTGCAACAAGCAAGTAAATTGCCCATCACCTATCTTTCAACCGATTCCAGAACCATTGTTTCGGGTCCCGAAACCCTCTTTTTTGCATTAGTTACCGACAGAAACGATGGCCATTTTTACATCAGAAAAGCATATGAAAAAGGGGTTCGTAGTTTTGTGATTTCAAACGAAAAAAAGAATATAACAAAGTATCCCGAAGGTACTTTTATGTTGGTAAAAGATACCCTTGAAGCATTGCAAAAACTGGCTGCTTGGCGCCGTGAAAATTATTCTGGAAATGTAATAGGCATTACCGGGAGTAATGGTAAAACTATTGTAAAAGAGTGGCTTAGTGAATTATTGGTCGACGATTACAACATCATTCGCAGTCCCAAAAGTTACAACTCGCAAGTGGGTGTAGCACATTCTGTTTGGTTGCTTGACAATGGGGCTGATATGGCTTTTTTTGAAGCAGGAATTTCGAAGCCCGGCGAAATGGAAAAGTTGGAACCAATCATCAAGCCTCGGTATGGGATTGTGACCAACATTGGCGAAGCGCACCAGTCGAACTTCGAATCGCTGGAACAAAAGGTCGACGAGAAACTGAAATTATTCAAAGATACTGAAGTAATTATTTACCGGAAAGATTATGCATTGATCGACAATGCTGTTCAGAAAATGGTGCAGGAACGTGGTGTATGTCCGGTAAGTTGGTCGATGATGGACGAAACCGCCGACTTGTTTATCTATTTTGTACAAAAAATCCCCGGAGGTTGCGGTATTGTGGGCCAGGTACTCGAAAAACAGTATGCCATTTCTATTCCTTTTTCCGACGATGCATCGGTTGAAAATGCCATTACTTGCCTTGCTGCATTAATTGCAATAGGTAAAGATCAGGATCAGATTCTGAACCGTTTCAGCACGTTACAACCTGTGGCCATGCGCATGGAGATGAAACAAGGAATAAACCAGTGTATCATCATCAACGATTCATACAATTCTGACATTAACTCATTATCAATTGCTCTTGACACACTCGATCAGCAGGCCAGTGAGGATTTTATGCCCAAAACGCTGATTCTTTCAGATATTTATTATTCTTCGAAAACCGACGAAGAGCTTTATGCTGAAGTTGCTCAGCTTATAAAATTGCGAAGCATTGAGCGCTTTATTGGTATAGGCCCTAATTTGAAGCGAAATTCAGGATTGTTTGGCGAGAATGCCATGTTTTTCTCTTCAACTGCCGATTTTCTTTCGAAACTTACAAGTCTTGGACTTCAAAATGAAGTTATTTTATTGAAGGGTGCCCGTGAGTTCCACTTTGACCAAATTGCTTCATTATTGCAATCGAAAGCCCACGAAACAGTTCTGGAAATAGACCTGTCGTCTATGATCCACAATTTGAACTATTTTAGGTCGAAGCTCAATAAAGGCACTAAAATTATGGCCATGGTGAAAGCTTTTTCATATGGAAGCGGAATGGCCGAAATTGCCCGGTTGCTTGAGTTTCATCAGGTCGATTATCTGGCCGTGGCCATTGCCGACGAAGGTGTGGCGCTGCGTAAAGCTGGAATTTCGATCCCTATTGTGGTGATGAACCCTGAAGAACACAGTTTCGATACCATGTTTGAACACATGCTTGAACCAAATATTTATTCAACTCGTCTGCTCGATCAGTTTCTAACTTCGGCGCAACGGAATGCCGTATGTAATTTCCCCATTCATGTTAAAATTGATACAGGAATGAAACGGCTGGGTTTCGAAAATGAAGAAGAACTGAAATACCTGCTCGAAAAACTAAAGCGTGGCAACGTGTTGTATATTAGTTCTGTGTTTACCCATTTGGCTGCCAGCGACGAACCTTGTGAAGACGATTTTACTCAAATACAATTGCACCGATTTGAAAAATTTGCAGCTATTATACAAAATGCAACCAGTCATAAAGTGATGCGACATGCACTCAACTCTGCTGGTATCGAACGTTTTTCGCATTGTCAATTCGAGATGGTTCGGTTAGGTATTGGATTGTATGGAATCAGTTATGTCGATCAGTCGAAGCTCGAGAATGTGAGCACATTAAAAACCACTGTTTCGCAAATTCGCACTGTTGCAAAAGGCGAGACCATTGGTTACGGTCGAAAAGGTTATGCCGAAAATGACATTCAGGTTGCCACACTGCCCATTGGATATGCCGATGGCTTTAACCGCCACTTAAGCAATGGAGTTGGGAAAGTGTGGATCAATGGTAAACTGGCACCAATTATTGGAAACATTTGCATGGATATGTGTATGGTTGATGTTACCAACATTGATGTGAAAGAAGGTGACCGTGTTGTTGTTTTCGGAAAAGAATATCCGCCGTCGGAAATGGCTTCGGCGCTTGGTACAATCCCTTACGAAATTTTCACTTCTATTTCGCAGCGGGTTAAACGGGTTTATTTTCAGGAATAAAACAGATAAACTAGTTTAGAAAAAGGAAAGAGGAAATATTATTTTACCTCTTTCCTTTTTTTTATGCCAACCTAAAATTCAATGTAATCTTTAGGTTTCAGATTGTCAGCCATGGTCCAGAAATGGGCTTTTCCGTGAGCAATCCTGAAAAGTGACAACTTTGGGCTGTCGATTGTTATTCCAAAGCTTTTCAGGAATGGACGGTCGGTCAGGGCTTTCTCGCGCATGGCAATGTCAGTTACAAATTCGGCTTCTCCGGCAATACGCATCATGGTTCCAATTGTTCCGGCATGTTTGTAAAAACATACTTCTGTTTTTGGATTTTTTTCCAATTGGGACGGAATCTCTTTTACGGTACTGGTTTGAAAATAGAAACCTGTTTCGTTGGCAAACCAGAACCCCAAAGCTCGCACCCGAGGCTGATCGCCTTCAGTTGTGGCTAAATAGCATATTGGGTTTTCGTTGGCAAATGTTATACAATTCGTAATGTTCATTTTTCTGATTTTTAAGTAATTATTTTTTCATCTGACGGGCAACGGTGTAGTTGCATAATCCGTTTGTTTTAAATTCTATTTTGTATTCTGCCAGTAACTGGCTGATGAGTTTTGCTGTGGTATCGGGATCGAAACCGAGTTGTTCACCAAGTATTTCCTCATCGTGGCGACCGTTATCTTTTTCAATCGCTTTGAGTAATATTTCTTTGTTTTCCATTCTTTTAGAGTGTTTTTGTAAACGAAGTTAAATCCAATCTGGCACATCGAAAACTTAGCGTTAACTACGTACATTTTCTTTACCTTATCTAAGTTCTCTGGTTTTCCATTTCTACGTCACTCGCAATGCTGGTGAAATACAAATTACAATTATTCAGCATCAAAATCTAAAACTTGAAAAACGAGATCAATAGTCAAGATAAGAAAGATATCAAACTTCGGGATTTTATAAATGAAATATCAACCGGCCTAACAAACCGGCAAATTGGTTACTCCTCGATGCAGGGTATTTTGGAGTAATTATTGAAATATGTGTGTAGTAATTTAATCAACGGCAACAAAGATAAGCTTTTGCATCAGGTTTTCAATTGTTTTGCCTTTTCAACTCATTTATCTTATCAGTTTTTTGTGAAAACTTTGCGGGCAATGAAGCTGTTGCATTAGCTCGGTTGGCTGGAGCGTTTCGACTCGTCGGGAAGGTCATCGGTTCGAATCCCTTTTCACGCTTAAAAAAATCAGGTTTTTAAGGCCTGATTTTTTTAAGCGTTGGTGCTGTTTCGGTTTTTCCGATATGTCTACTTCTTTATCATTTTAATTAGGGCTCTATTGTCATAGCTTTGTACATAAATAATGTAAACCCCTTCTTTTAACTCAACTGCCGAGATGTCTTCATTTGCAATTACGCTCCGTGCAAAAATCTTTTTTCCGTTTACATCATAGGCCGTAACAATAAATTTACCTTCAACCCCAGTAACGTTAAATGAGTTTTCTACTAAAGTCGGATGAATTGACGGATTAAATGCATTAGAAGCTTTCATTTCCAAGCCATTGGTGTTTCCTGCCTCTTGGGTGACAACTACAATTAAAGCAGGTAATCCCTGTGCAGTTATTGTAACATTGCACGTTCGTTCACCCGAGTTGTTTTCTGTTGCCATAAAAGTAAGCTTACCATTTCCAGCCCCAGATTCAGGGTTTACAACAAGCCATGACTGGTCAGATACAGCAACCCAGTTAACATTTGAAGTTATATCTACGCTTACTTCAGTGCCTGCTGAAGATATTGAAACATCATTTGATGACACAGAAATTGAGGCATCACCAGTATACTGTGTTACCGTAATAACCTGTTTCGTATTATCAGTTGTAGTGATAGTAACAATTGCTGTTCTTGTACTTGAAGTGTTATTTTCTGTAGCATAAAGAATAATATCCCCTTTTCCTGTACCGTTAATCTTGTTGCTTGTTAGCCATGTTTGATCTGAACTTAACGTCCATGCCGAGCTCGAACTTGCGTTAATGGTAATCGTATCAGAACTTTCTTTTGATGGAAATGCAATTTGGGTTTTATCGGCCCACATCTCTAAAAGATTGCCCCCGGAAATATTCATGATAACTTCAATGTCGTTACCATCATAGTTTTTTATTACAAAATAGTAGTGTTTATCTTGTGCCAAATAATAGGAAAATTCAAGATCGTCAAACATGAAATCATCTCTGTTGTTCAGTGATTTGTAAGAATTGTCATAAAGAATTCCATAAGTATCGGTTCCCGAAATGGTAGAAAAGGTATAAAATCCGCTTTGAGCAGGTTTAATCGTAAAATATCCCCATTTGTCGCCCGTCAAAATATTGGTAAGCTGGTCACAAATAACCGGTTCTGAGCCGTCATTTTTTGCCGCTAAAACCATTGCAGGCAGTCCAGAGCCCTGAACAACATCTATTATTTGATTGCTTTGACCAGACGAAGAAACAATTACCCTGGCAATTCTGGAATAACCAAGATTTGCTGTCTCCTTAATTTTAAATGAACCATTACCTGAACCTGAAGCAGGGCTAAATGAAAGCCAATTTTCTTCAGAAGTAACATTCCATTGTACATTTGCTTTTACATTAACCGTAATTTCTCCTCCGGCTGCAGGCATTGACAACGAACGGGCATCAATACTAAACCCTGAGGCAGGCTCTTGTATGTTTTGGAAATCTTTCCATTGTACAGCATTGCGATATGCCGCACCCGTACCGTAAGGAACGTTTAATTTGCAGGTTTGGGTGTTTATACCGGTGAATACATCGTAAGATTTTGTTAAATCAATAGGCACTGCCCCTCTAATAGTTAGAGAAGTAATATTATTACAACCCTGCAGGACATAATGACCGAAAAACTTTACTGTTGAAGGAATTGTAAGTGAAGTCAAACCTTTACAGTCGGTTAATGAATAAAGTGTCAGCGACTCTAAATTATCGGGAAGAGTTAACGATGTGATTAAATTGCAATTAGAAAAAGCAAAGTCGCCGATTAAAGTAACTGATGATGGGACAATATAATTACCAGTTAGTGAAGCAGTGCAATGGAGCAGTCGGGTTTTGTCCTTATTGAATAAAACTCCGTCAGCACTGCAATAATTCATATTTTCCGCTTCTACGGTAATAAAACATGGATTATTGGCGAAAACTTTTTCTCCGATAGAAATTACTGAAGCTGGAATGGTTGCAGAGCTCATGGAGTTACAATTCATAAATGCTTCGCTACCAATTGTCCTTACCAATGGAGGAATTGTAATCGATTTTAATTTATCGCAGTAATAAAATGATTCTGATGAGATACTTGTTATTGAGCCGGGAAGTATTACCGTTTCAAGTATTGACTCCCTTTCGTTTGACTGAATATTGTTGAAAGCATAGGATGGAATTGAGTTTGCAGAGTATGAAGTTGTTGAACTGCCATAAGGACTGGTTCCCTCCGCTCCTTTATAACTTAGAATGGTTACCTCGCTTAAATCAATTTCAGTAAGTAAGGGCATATCGTCCCTCATTGTTTTGAAATCTCGTGCATCGATAGTGCCAATAAGTTTAAGCGATGTCATAACTCCAGCCTGACTACCAAGGATATTCTTTAGTTCGCCTGCAACTACATTAACCGCATTAAACTGGGTTATTTCAACAACTTTGTTGTCAAACCCATTTGCCTTAAATGTTGCCGTTGCTTTGCGTGATCCATCATTCGGATTCTTTGACACAATAATTGAAACTTGTGTAATGCCAACCCCTCCTGAGGCAGGATTTATGGTCAGCCAGTTGTTGTCTGACAGGGAAGTCCATGAAACAGAGGAAGCTACAGATATTGTTTTCGTTTCAGCCGAACCACCAAATATTAGTGATATTTCTGAAGGGAACATACCCGGCATTTCAACAATGGTTGTAAAATCCTTCCAATGCTCAGCTGCCTGATATAAAGTTTTTGAACCATACGGTACATATAGGGTGCATTTGGTTTTATCAAGCCCTTCAAGAGCGCTTGAATAATTTTCTAATACAATTGGCTTTACAGATTGGCAGGTTAAAGAGCTAATTTTATCGCAATTATAAAACAAATCGTACCCAAGAGAAGTAACTGAGGCTGGGATGGATAATGAAGTCAGTCCTCCGCAATTATAAAAACTTGAATTGTCAATTGAAGTAATTGACAAAGGAAGGACAATAGAAGTAAATTTATTTTTCGGAGGGTAGGAATAATCACTAAAAGCCTCGGCTGGAATCTGATTGGCAGCATAATCGTGTGGTTCATCCCCGTATGTACCTTCTGTACCTGAATATGCGACCACTATCACATTGCTTAAATCCACTTCTAATAATAGTGGCATATCATCTCTTAACGTTTTAAAATCTCTTGCATCAATAGTCCCTGAC
>Ga0209373_10004843_pt1 | contig 11397 bp, 9 predicted proteins | sample Higcelweek5metaG_FD_187173 | JGI IMG/M metagenome (GOLD analysis project Ga0209373, IMG submission 187173) | Freshwater pond sediment microbial communities from the University of Edinburgh, under environmental carbon perturbations - High... | ecosystem: Environmental > Aquatic > Freshwater >... | reverse complement strand
GCACTGGGAGATTCTCGGGGATATCGTGAAACGGGCAACCGATTCCGGCATCAGCAGTTTCGTTTCGTTCCGCAAACGTGCGATCGTGCCGGAGAAGGTCGGCGGATTCGAAGTGTTCCACTATTCGATCGAAATCACCGGCACGATGGCGTCCATTCGTAAATTCGTCAGTTTGCTGGACCAGGCGTTTCAGGATAACCGGGTCTATGTGGTGCGCAGCATTTTCCTTTACCAGGATGGCGACGGCGCCAAGAAGCTGCTGACGCCGGACGCGATTCTGCCGGTTCTCCTGCCGGGAATGACGGGGCGGGCTGACGATCTTTCGAATCAGGAGTTCGGCCGCCGTCGCCGTCGGCCGGGGCAGCCGGCTTTCCGGCCCGAGGCAGATGCAAACGCGGTGAACCAGGCGGCGCGCGAGGAGGCCGCCCGGAAAGCGAAGGAGGAGGAAAAGAGCCTTCCCTACAACCTTCGCTCCGGTTATGGGGAAAAGCTGATCGGCAAGAGTGATTTGTGCCGGGCGATTATCGACGTGGAATATATCATGGAATCCGGCAACTGAGTTGAGTGAAGGCGGAGGTTCATTTTGGAATTCATAAAAAAACATTACGAAAAGCTGATTCTGCTTTTGCTCCTGGTGATTTTCATCGCTTCGATGTTTCACGTGCTGACGATCGTCAAGCAGACCGGCGAGATTCAGGAGCACCATCTCCAGATTCCGACCCGCGACCCCGATTACAAGATCCACTCTCCCGACGATCCGATTTTCGATGTGACGGAACTCCTGAAGAGCACCAGTCTCAACTGGATCAATCCCGGTCCGCGCAATCCGGACCACGCCGATCATTATTCGGATCTGGCCTATGTCTTTCCGATTTCGCGTTGTCCGTTCTGCGGGAAGCTGATTCCCCGCTCCTATATGGCCCAAATGCAGGTCTGCCCCCTCTGTAAGAATAAGCAGATCAACGGCGCCCCCTTCGCAAAGCCGCCGGAAGACACGATTACGCAAGCGACTTTGCCGGAAGAGGTGATGACGAAGTACGGAATCAATGCCAATGACCCCGATGCCATTTATTACGATTTGGACAACGATGGCTTTTCGAACATCTATGAATATTTGAAGAAAACGGATCTCGGCGATCCGCGCAGCCGTCCGCCGCTCTGGCAACGCCTGCGTGTAATCGACGTGGGCAGGGTGATTCTGCCGATCCGGCTCATGGCGCTCAACACGCTCGACAACAAAGATCCGAAAACCTGGGAGCTCCAGATCAACAACGGCAGATTCAGCGATCTGTATGTGATCGGCGGGGAGCTTGAAATCGAGCATAAATTCTTCCGGATTGTCAGGGCGGAGCACAAGGTTGCCGATACCGCCGACGAAAAAGGCGTGAAGAAAGATCTTTCGGTGATTTATCTGAAGGAAGTCGATGGCGGCCGCGAGCTGTCGATGGTCGTCGGAGAGCCGGTGCGGTCCTTCGCCGACAAGGCGATTCTCGAAGACACCGCCAATCCGGGAAAGCGCCTGACAGTCAGCGTCGGCGATGCGTTCTCCCTCGGGAACCATTTGACCGGCACGGAGAGCTACCGCGTCAAATCCTTCGACCCGAAAGAGAAAACGGTTCTTCTGGAGAACCCCGCCGCGTTCGAGGGGGATACGACCAAGGACAAGACCGGAACCGTGATGCTGGTCACCACGTTCGGGCAGGTCCCGCACCAGATGAAGGTGCGTATTCCGAAGGTTCAGGAAGGGTTCGGTCCGGAGGGGCCGTATTATCCCGGTGGCCAGCCGGGCGTGCCGGGACTGCCGGGACCGGGTCGTCCATCCCGCCGATGACGCCTGTCCGGAGACTGTTGTTTGAGCGGAAAGCGCTATCGATATAGAAAAGCAGATTGATCAAATAAACCAAGGTAGACAACAAGCATGGAAATCTCAAACCGAAAGCTGTTTTCGCGGGGCGTGATCGCGATTGGTGTCGCGGTTGCGGTTTCCGGAGTTCCCGGCGAGCTATTCGCCGCGGATCAGCCGGAGACGGCGGCTGCGGTCGCGGCGGCAAACAAGGACGAAAAGGAGCTGAGTGCCCAGGAGAAGGAACTGCGCAGCAAGAAATTTGCCGAGCAGGATGCCCGAATCGAAGCCGCCCGTAAGATGGACTTCGAGAATGCGAAGAAGGAGTATCAGGCGGTCATTGCCGAACTGAACGATCCATCGCGCAGCTACGGGACGCTCGGCAAGGAGCGCAGCCGTCTTTTCCGCAAGGAATTGGAAAGCCGCAAGATGGAGCAGGGCGGGATTCTGCTGAAAAAAGCGCGAATTGCCGCCGCGGACGAGCTTTATCCGAACGCGATCCAGCTGGCGTCGGAAGCGAACGAAGTTTCCAAGCCGGAGAAGCAGGCGGACGGCTCGCAGGCGGATTCTCCGCTGCTCGCCGAAGTCGAAGCCTTCATCGATTATTGCCGAACCCGGCAGAAGGCGATGGATTTCCGGACCGAAACCGGCGTCGCCACCACCTCGCCGCAACATGAAACCAACGCGGCGAAGATCGAGCGCCTGCTCAAGGAAGCACGTGTATTTTACAATGCGCAGCATTACGAAGATGCGATTTCGAAGGTCGAGGACGTCTACCTCATCGACCCGTATCAGCGCGATGCGATCCAGTTGATGAACGACATTTACCGCAAGATCTATACGGCCGGCCTGAGACGCCGGGAGGCCGATGTGCGGGGGTTCATGTCGTCGGCCATGTGGCAGTGGGTGGAGCCGGTCTTTCCGACGAGCATCCAGGCCGGGCCCAAGACGACCGAGCGCAAGGATCCGGCCGGACAGGGTACGCTGGCCAAGATGGAGCGCATCGTGTTTCCGCGCATTGAGTTTGAAGATATGAACGTGAAGTCGGTGCTGAGTTACCTCAACGACCGCAGCAAGCTCTACGACCCGGACAAGGAAGGCGTCAGCATCATGTTCGGGTTCGACAACCAGACCGCGGAGAAGCTCGGCAAGGTGACGATGAGCCTGTCCCGGATTCCGATGAGCGAAGTGATCCGTTACGTGTGCAAGGACACCGGCCTCAAGTACCGGATCGACCCGAGCGGCGTGATCGTCGGCCCCAACGTCGATGAAATGCAGATCCAGTATTTCCAGGTTCGCGGCGACCTGATTTCGAGCATCACCGGCGATGACAGCGCCGAAGCGGCCGTCGGCGGAGCGGCCATGGGCGGTGGCGGAAACGCGCCGGCGATTCCGCCGGAACCCGCGGCGGCTCCGGCCGAGGGCGGCGGCGGTGCTGGCGGCGGCGGCGGCGGCGCAGATGCCTCCAAGGGTTTCCTGGACCGCGCTCCGGCTGCCCGCAAACCGTCGGTCACGGCGATTGCGCTGATGCGTTATTTCGAAGAGCGCGGCGTACCGTTCGCGGAAGGCAGCTCGATTTCATACGACAAGCGGGCCAGCAAGCTGATTGTCCGCAACACGATCGAAAATCTGCGCCGGCTCGACGAGCTGCTGCGGCAGTTGGACGGCATCCAGACTCCGTTGGTCATGGTCGAGATCAAAGGCATTGAAATCAGCGAAACCGACATGCAGGAGCTGGGTTTCGACTGGTCGATGGACGTGCTCTCCAAAAACATGACGGCAGATTCCAGCGGCGATATGCAGTTGAACACCGGCGCCGGCCAGGGTTGGGCGTTCGGCGAGGGCGCGAACCGGCTGGTGAATACCCGCAACGGCACCGCCAATGATACGCTTTGGGATATCAACACCGAGTTGATCAACAACATCAACATTTTCCCGGCGCTTTTCGGTTCGCAGAGCATTTTCGGTTCCGACGTCCCGTTCAACCTCTACCTGACGGTGAACGCGCTGAGCCAGAACTCCCGGACGGAGACGCTGGCGGCGCCGAAGGTGATGACCACCAGCGGCAACAAAGCGTCGGTGCAGATGGTCAAGACCTACTGGTTCCCGACCGACTGGGACACCTATGAAATCGACGACGAAGACACCGGCGTGACGATCAAGATCCCGACGCCGACGTTCGAGGAGTATGACGACATCGGCATCAGTTTCGATGTGACTCCGGTGGTGAATCCGGACAACTACACGATTACGCTCGACGTGAACCCGGTGGTCCGGAACTTCCTCGGCAAGGATGAATATCCGATTTACGTGATCGGCCAGCTTTCGCAGTATGTTCCGACCTACAATGCGTCCACGGGGCTGATCGACGGTACCCATCTTCAGATTTCGACGGTGACGAACGTGTTCAACGTCTGGATGCCGATCATCTCCTCGCGCAAACTGCGGGTGAATGTGACGGTTTACGACGGCGAGACCATCGTTCTCGGCGGAATGATCGACAGTACGACCAACAAACGGACGGACAAGTGGCCGATTCTGGGCGACCTGCCGTTCCTCGGCCGATTTTTCCAATCCCAGGCCGAGGATACAGAGCGCAATAATCTGCTGATATTCGTCACCACCCGGCTGGTGAACAACGACGGGATTCCGATTCGGCGGAATCAGCGGAACGGCGCGCCGGATTTCCATCGGTAATTATTAACGCCGGAGGCATAAAGATATGTTGAATAAAGATTCAAGGTTGCTCGGGCTGACCGTTGCGCTCGGCATCGGATGCTTGTCCAGCGTGCAGGCTGCGGAAGCATCGTCGGTTCCGGAGGTCACTCCCGAGATGCAGACTGTCATCAACCGGTACACGGTCGGCAAACAGGCCGTGGAGACCGAGGGCGACGCGCTGTTCAAGGAAGGCAGTCGGCTCCTGATCGAAAAGAAGTTCGACCAGGCCCGCGACTCCTTCATCAAAGCGCAGCGTCTCTTCGAGAAGTTCAGTTCCGATGAGTTCCGCGACCGCGTCGCGGCCTGTCAGCGGATGATCAAGCAGTGCTACATCAGCAAGGCGAAAGAGGCGATGCGCCTCGCCGACGAGCGGGTTCAGGCCCGTGACTTCGAAGAGGCGATCAAGCTTTGCGAGGAAGCGATCAAGTACTGCCCCGAGGAGCGCGCCGCCCTGGAAGAGAAGATTTCGTACTATCGCAAACGGCAGGAGGCGGCCCGGACGCGTGACGAAACGGCTCCGGGTCGGCTGATGCCGGACCTGGCGCGCGAACAATATGACATCGAGGTTCTCCTGCAGCAGGGGCGTGAACTTGCCGACAAAGGCGAATACACGAAGGCGCTTCGCAAATTTCAGGAAGTTCTGCTGATCGACCCGTACAATGCGGTGGCGTTGCAGAACGTTCTGGCGACCAACAGCAGGATCGAGTGGATCGGCACGCAGCGTTTCGCCCCGACTTTGCGGAAGATGGTGACCGAGGTCGAATGGAAATTTGCGATTCCGATTACGCCCGACTCCGACGGAGTCACCGGGACGGATCTTCTGATCGACGGTCCGGTGAAGCAGGCGGAGAAGGAAGAAAGCGCGCTTCAGAAGAAACTTGACAGCATCATCATTCCGCGCATCGACTTTGAGGATGTGACGGTGGCGACCGCGGTGAAGAACCTGCGCGACCAGAGCCGGCTGTATGACCCGGAGCGTCTCGGGGTCAACATTTTCCTGCGCCGTTCGGACAATTCCGCGCTTGCGGCGGCACCGGGCGGAGCCGCCGGTGCGCCCGGCATGGAGCCGGGGATGCCGCAGCAGAATCCCGGATTCGCCGCCCCCGACGCCGCGGCCGCAAACACGGTGCCGTCCGAAGAGCGTCGAATTACGCTCGGCGGAACGAACCGTTCGCTGATGGACGTCATTGTTAACCTGTGCAAGCGGGCCAACATGCGTTACCGGGTGGAGAAATACGCGGTGGTTCTCGCGCCGCAGGATGTTGCGCTGGACGATATGGAGACGCAGATTTTCCCGGTGGAACAGTCGGCGCTGGCCTCCATTCCGGGCGGCGGGGAAGACCGCGCGGCGCTGCGCAACTTCTTCGTTGAAAACGGCGTTGATTTCCCGATCGGGTCCAAGATCGTTTACGACACGCGAATCAGCCGCCTGATCATCACGAATACGGTGGAAAACCTGCGCATGGTCTCCAATGTAATCAGCGAGGTGCTCGACCAGCAGGAACCGATGGTTCAGGTTATGGTCAAGTTCATCGAGATTTCGCAGAACGACCTCAAGGAACTGGCGTTCAACTACCAGGTGGCGATCAACGCCAATGTCTCGCCGGGAGGCCATACCGTGGTGATGCAGGAGAACTCCAATGAACTGCTGCGCTACTACCGCGACACCGGCGGCGACACCGCCGCGACGACCTCCCGCAACCCGGTGCAGGAGAGCACGTTCTCCTATATCTGGGAGAATTCCGACGGCACCCGCATCACCGGTTCGATGTTCGCGTTGAACTGGGCGGACAGCGCCGATGTGCTGGCCTCTCCGCGGGTGACCACGTTGCCCGGACAGACCGCGCATATCGAGATGGTGACCGAGCGCTTCTTCCCGGAAGACTGGGAAACGGTAGACCTGAAGAGCAGCGACAGCAGCAGCAGTTCGAGCGATGGCAGCAGCACGACGAGTTCGAGCTGGATTACGTTGCGCGCCGACCCGCAGCCGAAGTTCGAATCCGAACCGCGGAAGCTGGGTATTGTGTTCGACATCACGCCGGAAGTGGACCGCGAGCGCCGCACCATTACCGCACCGATCGTGTTCCCGATCCAGACGTTCTCCGGCTGGATGATATTCGATGCGCGTACCACGAGCACCGATGGCGAGTCGGACAGCGATGACGATTCGTACTTCAAGATGCCGATTTTCGACCGGCGCGAGATCAACACCATGATCACGGTCTACGACGGCGACACGGTGGTGCTCGGCGGCGTGGCGGCCGACACGACGGATACGATTCTCGACAAGATCCCGGTGTTAGGCGACCTGCCGTTCATCGGACGTCTTTTCCAGTCGCATTATACGAGTGCGGAAAAGCGCAACCTTCTGGTTTTCCTGACCTGCAAGCTGGTCAAGCCGGACGGGACGCCGTTCTTCCCGCAGGAAGAGCGCAATCGCGGAGTGCCGCGGTTCGGTCAGAATTACTTCTGATCCGGATGGGACAGCATAAAGAGCCGGGGCAGGATTCCTGCCCCGTTTTTTTCTGAATGGATGTGCGCATTTGCGCGAAAGGAAGTGAGTTCATGTCTGAAACCGTTGCCGTGGCCCATGCCGCCGACTTTACGAATCCGATCACGATTCTTGCCTTGGTATTCATCGCGCTTGGCGTTCTTTTTATTTTCCTGTACAATTCGATGGCGATGCGGCGAACCCAGCTCACCCTCCAGATCGACCAGGTTCGGATGATTCTGAGGCGGCGGGCGGAATTGGCCGCCGCGCTGGTTCCGGATCTGCCGCCCGCGCCCGCAGCGGCGCCGATGGCCGACCTGCTCCGCTTTGACGAAAGCGCCGCGAAACTGGTGGCGGCGGCGACGGAGCCGGAACCGAAGGAACTGGAGGAGTACCGGAAGCTGGAAGCCGGGCTGGCGGAAGCGCTCGAATCCTGCCGGAGCGCGCTTGAGCATTACAACCGGATCGTCGCACAGCCGGAAGCGCGCCGGATCATGAAGCTTTTCCGCTTCAAGCCGCACGAAAAGTTCTGAAGGTGCGAAAAAAGCCGGGAATGCCTGACTGCGGCGTTCCCGGCTCGTTTTTTTTCGCTCCGTTCAGATGACGCGGACTGCCAGCTCGTAGGAGTCTCCTTCGGCGACGGCGGCTGCACTGGTCACCGGGTTGGAGAAGTCGGCGAAGATTCCGCCGTCCACCACGTAATTGACCGCGCAGCGGGCGCAGGTGCCGTCGAAGCCTTCGGTCACCTGATCGTCGCAGGGACGGTTCTTCTCATACGTCGAAAGATAGCGGATCTGCCCCGGAACGAAGTCGAATTCCCGAACCAGGAGCGCGTCCCGGCGGATGATTCCGAGATAGCCCTTGCGGCACTTGCTGCCGACGACGGCGACGATGCGCGGGGTGTCGAGGGAATCCTTCTCGTAATCCATCGCCAGCAGCGGAAGTGCGATGGCGTCGCGGGCCGGATAGCCCATCGCCAGCTTCTCCACGATCGGGTCGGTCTGGGAGCCGTTGGTGGCGACCGCCCACTCCCCGGTCAGCCGGATGCAGTTGTAGGTGATGTACGGGTTTTTGCGGAGGTCGTCCTCGAATCCGGGCCGCGGCATGATCGCCACCTGTTTGCCGACAAGCACCGCCTCGCGATTCGGGAAGGAGCGGGAGGAGACGCGGTACATCGCCGCCGCCTTGCCGTTTGCCGTCATGCCGATCGCCACAATTCGTCCGAGATACATAATTTCACCTGATCCGTTTGGGTTGAAAAGAGTTTCGGATATAAAGTACGGCTTCGCGGCCGGAATTTCAAACCGCCGGGGCGGAAAAAGCGGAACATCAGGAGAGAAGCACGGCCTCGGCGGAACTTTTGACGGGGCTGTCGCCCTCAGTATTCCGCGAACAGCTTCTCCCTGATCGCCTCCAGCTTCTGCTGGCGGTAGGCGTCGTAGTCTTTCTGCTGCTCCGGGGTCAGGATGGCGCGAAACGCCTGATTGTTCTCTTTGATGATCATCAGCATTTCCGGCGCGTTCTTGATCCGGAACGCCACCATCCGCTCCATGCCGCGGTCGAGGATCTCCCCGGCTTGGCGCTGCTGTTCGGGCGTCAGCTTGAGGTCCCGGACCATCAGCGTGAAGAGGTCGTTGCGGATTTGCCGCAGCGACGACCGGCCGTCGTCCGCATTCCGGCTGCCGGCCAGATAACCGAGGATGACGCCGCAACTCAATGAAGAGAGCGCGATGAGAACGATTCCGCAAATCAGTTTCAGTTGCTTTTTCATAGCTTCGCTATAGTCCGTTTTCAACGATGATGTTTCCGTAAAGGCGGGAGAGGGTTTCGTCCACGGCGGATTGTTTCTGGCTGTACACGTTGAGCAGGCAGAAAAGCACAAGCGCGGCCATGCTGGCGGCGAAGGAGATCCAGCCCGCCCGCCATATCTGCGTCTCGTACCGGGCGAACGGCGGATTCGCCGCCGATTCCGGCCCGGCCTCCGCCAGCCGGGCGTCGAGCTTGCGCCGCCAGTCCGCGGAGGGCTGCACCGGGTCGAATTCCCGGTTGAAGCCGAGCTTGAAGGCGGCGGCCACTTTTTCGATGTTCTGTTTGTCGTGCATGTCCTATCGTCCGCTCCCGATGAGTTCGGCGATGATTTTTCGCAACTTCCTTCTGGCCCGCATCAGGCGCACCTTGGTTTTCGCCCGGCCCCACTCCAGCACTTCGGCGGCCTCGGCCAGGGGGCGATCTTCCCAATAGACCAGCTCGATCAGCATCCGGTCGGCGGCGTCCAGCCGGTCCAGGGTGGCGTCCAGCAGCTCCTGCGCCTCGCGCCGGGCGCAGAGCGCCCGGAACGCCTCCTCCGACATCGGCGCCAGGATCCGTTCCAGCCAGTCGCGCTGTTCCGGTCCGGAGTCGCCGGGGGCGGTCCGTTCCCGGCGCCGCCCGGCGGCCCGCCAATAGTCGCAGCAACACCTTAATGTAATCGTCGCCAGCCAGTTTTCAAATGGTTTTACCGGCGCGTATCCGGCCAGCCCCCGGAAAATCCGGACAAACGCCTCCTGCGCCACATCTTCGATGTCGTCGCGGGGAATCCGTTTGGCGGTCATGGCAAACACCTTATCCCGGTATTTGTCCACCAGAATCCCGAACTCTTCCCGTCGGCCGTCGAGGATGTGTTTTATGATCTCGTTTTCATAAGCGTCGGAAGACATGTTCGGTCATTTCGTTCGTTGCCGGATTGTTCGTCATTACCATATTGCCGTTACTCGCATTATGCAAGCGTCCGGCCGTCAGATTTTGATCATACCCAGCACCATCGTCGTCATCTGTTCGCTCATGCCGTGGTTGTTGTTCTGCCGGACGAAATCGCTGCCGCTGTAGCCGCTGACGTGCCCGTCGCCGTAAACGAAGTTGCCGTATTTCTCGTGGTTGACCTTAGCGTCGATGTTGCTGGCGCCGTCGGCGGCGGTGGCGGTGGCGGCGGTGGTGTTCTTCTCGGTCATGGGAACTTCGCCCAGCGCCTCCATCGCCTTGCGGATTTCGCCGATGTACATGTAGTTGCAATCCACTCCGGCCTTGGCCGGCGTGCTCGGGCAGATGTGTAATTTGGCGTCGGTCAGATAACCGTTTTTGTAGAGGAGCCCAAGGCCCCCGTCACCGAACCCCGGCATCTGCCCGGAAAACGTATAGGCCTTGTTGTACGGCAGGTATTCCCGATTATCGCTGCTGTATAGTTTAAACGCCATTCCGAACTGCTTCAGGTTCGCCGCGCAACTGATTCGGCGGGACCGTTCGCGGGCGGCGTTCAGCGCCGGCAGCAGCATTCCGGCGAGAATGGCGATGATGGCGATCACGACCAGGAGTTCGATCAGCGTGAAATGTCTCTTCATTCGGTTTTCCTTTTCGCTATGGCTTCGTGCGGGTTCTAATGGAATAAATCGTCAAGCCGATCGAAAAGGTTACAGGGGATTCGTCAAAAAGGAGAAAAAAGACGATTGCGCGACGCAACCGAGTTCGGCCAGCCACCCTTACCCGGCACCGGCACGTTTGCCGGTGCCGGAAACTTTTTCCGGTTCAGGGTTCGAACCGGGCTCCGTCAAGGAGAATCGAGAGCGGAACCGTCCCCCGGTTGTAGAGGAAAAGTTCGCCGCGCAGTTCATCGGGCGTCACCCCGTCGCGCTGAAAATCGCGGTCAAACTCCAGCCGGACCCGCGTCCATTTCTGAAAGGAGTCGTCGAGTTTCAGCCGCGCGGTCATCTTCTTCGCCCAGTCATGCCGCGGCAGGATGAGTTCAAGTTCGCCGGGCCGTTCCGCCCTGACCAGGAACGACAGCGCCCGGCAGCCGTTTTTCGCCACCGCGTCACGGTCGAAACGGGTGAACACCACCGGCTGAACTCCCGGCGCGGGAGCCGGGAAGTCGAAGCGCATCGCCTTTGCGCCGTCCGCCACGTTCTCCGGCTCGGCGTCAACCGAGATTACGCGGATCGGCGTGCGCCCGGAAGCGGCCGTCTCCCAGGAGAAGTTTCCGCCCCGCTCGTCCCCGACGGGGACAGTCCCCGCGTTGCGATCCTCCCCCGCGCTGCGCCGCAAAAGGTCGAGCAGGATGACCATCGCGGGCGTCTCCCAGTCGGCCAGCCCCGCGCCAAGCACCTGCGCCGTACAGCCGGGCATCCCCAGCGTGCGGTAGAGCATGTTTTCCAGCTCGACGCGGTCGTTTTTCAGGTAGGAATTCCCGGCGATCCGACTGTAGAGGTAAGGCGCCTGGGCGCGGTACGCCGCATCGCGGAAAATCGCCTCGTAACCGCGCAGCGGAGAAGCCATCGCCTCGCTGGAGCGGTAGAAGGCGAGCAGTTCCGCCGGG
>Ga0209373_10004841_pt1 | contig 11401 bp, 10 predicted proteins | sample Higcelweek5metaG_FD_187173 | JGI IMG/M metagenome (GOLD analysis project Ga0209373, IMG submission 187173) | Freshwater pond sediment microbial communities from the University of Edinburgh, under environmental carbon perturbations - High... | ecosystem: Environmental > Aquatic > Freshwater >... | reverse complement strand
AGCATTTCATCTGACATATCAAGGCCAATCATATCATAACCTTTTTCATACAAATTCATAGTTAAACTACCGGTACCGCATGCGGCATCGAGAATAATCGGTTTAACATTTTTTATTTTGGACCATTTTTTGAATGACTTATGTACAAACTTAGCCAACTTATCATAATCGATATCTTCGGTATATTTATTGTAAAATGTCGCCATTATATCATACATATTAGTTCACAGATTCTCCCAGTTCTTCAAATGCTTTAATCAGTTGTAAATCCTCTTCAAACGGAATGTCTGAAGGAGCAACCCCTTTGTATTCATCTTTTGCTAATAAAACAATATCCGGAACAATGCCGACTCCCTGAATTGATATTCCCGAAGGAGTATAATACTTTGCAATTGTCATAACAAAACCGCTATTGTCATTTTCAAAGGAAAAACTCGTTTGTCCTAATGCTTTACCATACGAAGTCGTTCCTATAATAACTCCTTTATTAAAATCCTTAAAAGCTCCTGCCAAAAGTTCTGAAGCACTCGCCGTATATTCATTAATTAACATAATTATAGGACAAGAAATTTCCCCGTCGTTCGAAGTAAAAGTATAAGTTGTTACTCCTTTTCTGTTTTTTTCATAAGCTATATCACCTTTCGGTAAAATAACATCTGCAACTTTTGCGGCTTCTCTTGCATATCCACCACCATTATTTCTCAGATCAATTATTAGTCCGTTGCAACCGATTTCTGTAATTTTTTTGACTGCATCTTCAAATTCGGTTCCGGTATTATCATCAAATTGCGTTATTTGTAAATAGAATATTTTATTATCATATTCTTTGTAATTTACCGAGTTTTTGTTTATTATTTCTGGAATTATCGTAGAATCAGAAACAGAGTCATCAGAATGTAAAATTGTTACACTAAAAGATACACTTACATTTGATGTATTTTCTATTATTTCTTCGTTCGTCATTTCTAAAACGGATATCTCATTTATATGTGTAATCGTGTCCCCTATAGCCAAACCGATTTTATATGCAGGAGAGTTTTCGGAAACTTCTGTTATCAATAAACCTTTATCGTTTAATAATGTTGTGATTCCAATACCATTAAAATTACCTGTTATATGCTGTTTATATGAATCCATTGATCCCGGTTTGTAATAAACTGTATACTTATCATTTAATGCCGTAACAGTACCGTTTATTGCACCTTCAATTAAATCGTTAATATCATATTCAATATAAAAATTCTTATCGATTTGGTTTAAAATGTTTTGGAATTTAGCTATTTTATTTTCATCAACATTATCACCGTTAAATTTAACAGTGTTTTTTGAAGGAATGAATTGTATAACTGCAAATGAAACAGAAACGCTAAATATAATTATTACTATTACAGCTAAAATAAAATTTTTCTTTCGAAATACAAAGAAATCATTTTTATAATTCATATTATCTAACCAAATAATTTAAAGGATCTCTTGATGAACCATCAATAAGAACTTCAAAATGCAAATGGTTTCCGGTTGATGAACCAGTCGTACCTACCAAAGCAATTACATCACCGCGCGACACCTTTTGCCCTACACTTACAAGTAATTTTGATGAATGCGCATATAATGTTGAATATCCGTTCCCGTGATAAACAACCACATAATTACCATATCCGCTGTTATATGAAGCCGTAATAACTTTACCATCTGCAGCAGCTAATATATTCGATCCTCCCGGAGCAGGTATATCAATACCATTATGAAATCTCATTACATGATAAATCGGATGCATTCGGTTTCCGTAATAAGACGATATATAAGTTCCTTTTTGGGCAGGCCATAACATATTGGATAATTGCCAATTTAGATTGGCAGGTGTCGTGTTACCAGAGGAAGATCCGCTACCATTATTTGCAGCAGCTTTTTTTCTGGCTTCTTCTTCATCTTGTAATTTTTTGACATCTGCCGCTATAGTTTTTGCTGTTTCTTCAAGTTTATCTTCTTCTGCCATTAAAGAAGTAAATGCTTCATAACTCTGTTGATAATCAGCTTGTACAATTTCTTCGTTATTTTTTATTTTTTCATATATTGCTTGCTTTTCTGCTAATAATGCTTCTTTATTTGTGTAAACATTTTGTTGTACGACCTTTTTTTGTATAAGATCAAATTTCATTACAACTAAATCTTGCATTAATTGATTATCTGTTTCTACCATATCGTTATAGTAACTTGTTCTACTTACAAATTCCAATAAATTATCCGAATCTAAAAGCAATTCAAAAACAGAATATTCCGAATATTGATACATTACAGTTGCTCTTTCGTATAGCAATTGTTCTTTTTCTTTATATTCTTTTTCTGTATTGGCAATCGTATTATCAAGAGTAGTCATTTCAGCATAGATTTCATCCATTTGTGCAAGAATCTTATCCATTTCTGTCATGCTTTTATTTTTTTCTTCTTGAATTTTTGATATTTCATCTAGAGAACTGCTTATTTGATCATTTAATTCTTTTTTTTCTGTCAATAAATCCGAAAGTTTATCTTCAATAGTGTTCTGTTCATTTATAGCGTCCTCAAGAGAAGCTGCCTGTGATATTGGAATATAACAAACTGAAACCATCAATGTCAAAAACAAAGAAAATGCCAATAATCTTAACGTGTATTTTTTCATGTGTATTATCATCTCCAAAAACCTTTATTCAAAACTTTAGTTCATATAGTACCATTAAATAATAAAAAAATCAAATTTAGGTCTCTTTAATATATCTTTTTATTGAAGCGATACTGCCCAAAACGCCTAATCCTATACCTATAAGTAGAAAAACCACAAGATATGTAGGAGTAATTTGAAAATTTAAACTATATTTAATTTGCAATTGTATAAACGAATTACTCGCATATTGTGTTATTCCTTTTGCGGCAATATATGCAAGTACTGCTCCCACTGATCCAGCAAAAACACCTTCAATAACAGAAGGCCCGCATATATAAGCTTGTGATGCCCCGACATATTTCATAATTTCTAATTCTTTTTTTCTAGCCATAACTGTTAAATTAATAGTGTTATTTACAAGTAAAAATGATAATAAACCCATAATTACGGTTGAAATTACAGTACCGACTTTTATCCAACTTCTAAAAGTTGTAAGTAGATTTACAACTTTCATTGTATCCGATACAGATTCAACGCCGGTAATCTTCGCGGAATCTTCCGAAAACGCTGTTGCAAAAGATGGATCCTTAATATCTACTTCAAAAGAAACAAACATATTTTCAACTTTATATCCTTCAAAAAGATCCTTATAATCTGAAAATAATGTTAACATACTGTCCAAATTTTCTTGTTTACTCTTTTTTATAACACTTTCTACTCTTGGATCCGAAACCAAAGCTTTTTCAATATCTAAACTTTGTTCTTCTGTCACCGACACATAACAATTTATCTGAAATTGTGATTTATCAGCTAAATCTAATAATGTTTTCTGTAAATTAGCCGAAACCATATAAAGTATTCCTATTATAAACAATGAAACAAAAATTACACTTATTGAAGCAAAAATCATAAAAGCATTTTTAGCAATATTTTGGAATCCTTGCTTAATCATATATAAACAAATTCTTATTTTGTTCATCAGATTCCACCTCCTCATTAGTATTTTGAATTGAAGCCTCTTCATCATTCACTATTTTACCATAATCAAGACGAATAACTCTTTTTTTCATGGTTTCCACAAGATTTTTTTCATGTGTTACAACAATAACAGTAATACCTCTTTTATTTATTTCTTCTAAAAGACGCATAATTTCCCTTGAATTTCTAGGATCTAGATTTCCTGTTGGTTCATCGGCAATAATCATTTTAGGTGAATTTACAATTGCTCTGGCAAGAGCAACCCTTTGTTGTTCTCCTCCAGATAAATGTTCCGGATATTCTTTGCTTTTATGTGTTAATCCAACAATTGACAAAGCTAAATCGACACGTTTTTCAATAGCTTTACGTGACTCTCCTGTTATTTCCATTGCAAAAGCAATATTGTCGAAAACAGTTTTTTTATTCAGCAATCTGAAATCTTGGAATACTATACCCAAATCTCTACGATATTTTGATACTTTATATCCGAATAATTTTTTCAAGTTTACCCCATTAACAAAAATGCGACCTTTTGTAACGGTTTCTTCTTTCATAAGCAATTTAGTAAGAGTTGTCTTTCCCGCACCACTTGATCCTGTTAAAAACACAAATTCCCCTCTTTCAACACGGAAAGATGCGCCTCTAAGTGCGTAAACACCATTAGGATATCTTTTTATAACTTGATCAAAAACTATAATTGAGGAATTCTTATGGTTTTTATCTTCGTTTACATTAGAATTTTTGCTTTTTTCCACTCCGAAAATCTCCATTCATTTCAATTTACATAAATTTCTTCACAGAAATTTGGCCTGATTTTTTCTATATATTTAAGAGCAATTAATGATGTTGCAATTTTCATTGCGTCACTAAATTTTGTACAATCTAGTCCTGTTAATTTATTAAATTTATCCAAACGATATATCATTGTATTACGATGGATATATAAAGCTCTTGCAGCTTCACTGACATTTTGATTCTTTTCAAAATATATATTTAATGTTGCAATAATTTCTTTGGTACTTTTGTCCGATAAAAACTCACGCCCCAACACTTCGGTTACATAATATACACACGATTCGATATTCATATTATATATCAATTTTTCTAAACCTAGTTTGTTATAAACAAAACACTTTTGTGGCATTTCAAAAACCGAACCTATATTTGAAGCATCCTCCGCTTGTTTATATGATACTCTTAATTGTGTTATATCTTTAACCGTTTGACCAACCGAAACACGAACATTTATCATTATTTCCGAAAGCATAGTATCCGATATTAAATCAGCATTAATTAATAAATCATCATATGTTTTTTCTTCATTAATAGGGCAAATAATAACAATTTTGTTAATTTCAACTACAACAACAAAATAGCCTTGATCTTCAGGGAAAATACTTTCCAAAAGTTCAGTAACCATATTTATGTCATTTGCATATGAAAAATTTTTATTATCAACTGTAATTAAAACAACAGTATATTCAAGTGCTTTTTTATTTATATACAAATTTAAATCTAAAACGTTTAGATTTTTGTTGTCATTTAACAATAATGTTTTGAAAAAATCATAAGTTTGTTTTTTGTGAAAATATTCTTTATTATTAAAAGAGAAAACAGCAAGCATCAAAATTCTTTTTGTTTCCTCGATATCTCCGTTATTTAATTTAAAAAAATAAAAGACATTATCATTTGATAAATAGCGGTAAAATCCATAAGTATTGTCGCTTATAAAAGGTTCTGATTCATCATTATCCTTAGGAATAGAAATCGTTTGTAATTCTTCGAGACAATCTTTATACGAATACAAAATTTCACCCGACTCATTGGCTATTCCAAAATTATCACCGATTATAGCAGCAAGCTTGCCGATTTGATATTTGTTAATACCGTTATTCAAATTATCCTTAACTCCTTTCCTAAAATAAAGCTACAACTTTTTTCAATTATATAAGCTATGGTGCTATTTTGCAAGTTAAAATACAAAATAAAAAAACCCATCTGCAAAAAAATACATTTCGCAGATAGGTTGATTTTTATTTCAAAAAATAATTAAACCATAAAATTAATTAAATATTACGTTTTCTGTATCTCTGTCAAAAACATGAAGTTTGTTAGGATTAATAGCAAATCTCATAACATCACCTACATATATATTGGCACGAGGTTTAACTCTTGAAACTACAAGTGTTCCTTCAACCATCATGTAAAGCAGTGATTCTGAACCAAGTAATTCAACAACTTCAATTTTGGATTCAATCTGACAGTCCTTATATGTATCTAGATACATTGCTTCATCATGAATATGTTCTGGACGAATTCCCATGATAACTTCTTTACCAATGTAATCGTTATCTTCAAGCATTTTTCCTTGCTTTTCAGATAATTTAATAGTCCATCTACCTGCACCTATTCTTAACAATATTGAATCGTTTTCTTTTTCAACTCTAGTTGTAAGGAAATTCATTTGAGGACTTCCGATAAATCCAGCAACGAACATGTTTACTGGTTTCTCATATAACAATTGTGGAGATTCAACCTGTTGAATATATCCGTCTTTCATAACGACAATACGAGAACCCATTGTCATAGCTTCTGTTTGGTCATGGGTAACATATATAATGGTAGTTTGTAATCTCTGATGTAATTTAATAATTTCTGTACGCATCTGTGCACGAAGTTTAGCATCAAGGTTTGATAACGGTTCATCCATTAAGAAAACTTTAGGTTCACGAACTATAGCACGACCCAAAGCAACTCTCTGTCTTTGACCTCCAGATAATGCTTTGATTGATCTGTCAAGTAAATGTTCGATTTCAAGAATTCTTGCAGCTTCCTGAACTCTCTTTTTTATTTCACCCTTTGGAGTTTTTCTCAATTTAAGACCAAAAGCCATGTTTTCAAAAACTGTCATGTGAGGATACAATGCGTAGTTTTGGAAAACCATTGCAATATCTCTATCTTTAGGAGCAATATCATTAACCAATTTACCATCAATTAAAAGTTCTCCTGAAGTAATTTCCTCAAGACCTGCAATCATTCTTAATGTGGTAGATTTACCGCAACCTGAAGGTCCTACGAGTACAACAAATTCTTTGTCAGCAATATCAAGATTAAAATCGTTAACAGCAGTAACGCCACCCGGATATTTTTTGTAAATATTTTTGAGCTTAACACCAGCCATATATATAACCTCCTATTAAATTAACCCTGAACGGGATTTAAACTAAATATATAATACCATTATGTTTACAATAAAAACAGTGGATTATATTACAAATTTGATTTGTAAATATTATACACTTTGCACAGAAAACCATAAAGATATTAACACAATCATAAAACTTGTTAACAAATTATTCACTGAGCTGTAGCATATGCGTTTTTAGCATCCGCTCTAGATATCCCTCTTGCTTCTTCATCATAAATTTCATCAAAATTCATTGAAGGAAAACGTGTTGAGGTTAATTCGTTATCATAATTGGTAATTGAAAATCCATCAAGATTTGCCCTATCCATAAACATAATTCCTCCTAAATTATATTTAGGATTATCAGCTGTACCTGTCATCGTTCTGCAAAAATAATTAATTCCGACACTACAGAAAAACTGAAAACCATATGAATTCAATACAGCTTGAGACGGAGGAACTGCTCCTGTTGAACGTGCCCAGCTTCCATATGGATAAACATAAATTTTTGTATCACCTATCAAGGGTGTAACTTCAGAGGCAAATTTACTTGCACAATCAGTCATACTGCTTGCACTATAATTAGCCATATTTCCATGTTTATATGAATGACTCGCAAAATACCAACCTGAATCTTTAAGAGCTTTAATAATCGGTTTAACAGCTTCGATTTCGGCTTGTCTATCAGCTTCGGTTCTTGTATCATTTTCTTGCCCTATTCTTTGTGTCCTATATCCTAAAACACCATCAAAACCTGTTACACACAACATTCCTTTTGCCCCATTATATGAAAAGTTAGGGTGCATTTCAACAAATTTATCTAGAATAGGAACATGTTCATTATCATCACTGATAACTTCCGATCCATCTTTCATTTTCGTGCAGGAAACAATTTTGTTGTTTTGTAATATTAGTTTACCAACCATACCATTTCCTTGTTTGTCTGCATAATAATTCACATCATCAAAAGATAAAATTAGAGGTTTTTTTCCTGCCGGAAACAAGAATGAGCTCTTCATTCGATATTGTGTATTTCCATCAACAGTATAGGCTTCATATATATAATTAATATCGACAAGAACATAATTATCTTCATATAAGGCTTGAAGTATTTTTTTGAATTCATTTACGGTCAGGCAATCTTTAAAATAAGTGTTATACACTTGATTATAAGGAGTTATGGAATTATCATAAGCAAGATCTGAAAAAGCGACAAGCGAGTGCGTGAATAAATGTTCCACTTTACCGGAATATTCAACCAAAGTTGGAGAAACAAATGGTTCTTTAGTCGGTTCGGGAGTGTTTATCGTTGATGTTGGTGGTGTTGTCGCAACTATTGATGTATTGCCAGGGTTATTTGTCTGTTTATTATTTTTTTTCATTGCATATGCAATACAAAAAACAATCAATCCTAATGTCATGATAATAAGAACAATCGTTAGAACAGAAGAATTCTTTTTATTTTTATTTTTGTTACGGGTATTTGTCATATAATCCTCCTTATAAAAATCTTAAGAATACATAACCTACAAATTGCAATCTTCGAAGCTTAGGAAATAATGTCTTTCTCTCTTATTCTCCGGAGGTATACTCATATAATCTCTGTATAAATTCTTCAAATAAGAATCGGTGTCATGAGGTAATTTAGCTTTTAGTCCTTCAAAAACATTATCGGTTACTGGAACAAATATTTCTTTTGGTAACATTTCACCCATATAATGTTTTCTTCCTGTTCCAATAGTGTAACACTTTGCTTTTTGATTATTATTTTGCACGAATTTATCATACATATTATACCATGTAGAACAAGATAATCCACTTGCCAAAAATCCTAAAACCAAACGTCTATTATAATTTTCAGTTCCCTCTTTACTTGAGCAGAAGAAATCTTTCAAAGCTTCATGACGGTATTTATATATATATCTAGAAACTGCAGTATAAGCTATTGCGTTTGAAAAAAAACCTTTTATTTTTCTTAAGAAAGAATTATTCGGAACTCTATCTATAGGGAAAACGTCAATAGCAATTCCTTGTTCAAAATCGGTTTTATAATTATATAAATCAATGAGTTTTGTATTTTTTCTAACTATTTTTGCAAATAAATTGGAAGCTTTGTGATTTTTTGAATTTGGTATCTGTAAACAATAACAAGCAGGCATTCCTTCATTGAATAAATTCTTCATTTTTTCGTAATCATCTCTTGGCATCATCAAATCCAAATCATCATCCCAAGGAATAAAACCGGAATGTCTAATAGAACCTAGCGCAGAACCTCCGCCCATCATATAAACTAATCCGTTTTTATCACAAAACTCAGAAAAATCTTTATATGTTTGCAGTAAAATATTCTTTAGCTTTGTGCGTTCTTCGTTATTAAGTTCATATAATATACCCGAATCTTTAAGATCAGTTCCTATATCTTTTGTATCCTTCATAAATAATGAAATACTCCTTTAGAATATAATTACATACTAATCACGTCATTTTAACACAAATAAAAAAAATTGAAAATGAAAATTTTATCAAACTGTGAATTTTGCATAACATTTCTTCTTGAAGCCTTTACAAAGCAATAAGTTAATTGTAATGTATACTTGTTAATTAAAATGATAGTGGGATTGGATAAGTTTATGGATGAATACTATGTTCGTATAAAAAAAATATTTTTATTAGTTATAGCATTGTTTTCTTTTTTGGAATCTATTGTTGTTTTATTTTACATTCCCGAAAAAATTGACGCTTTTTTTCTTTTCTCATATAAAGAATCTCTTTTTCTCCTTGTCGCAAATATAGCTTTTTTCATATTTGCTATTTTGACTTTAATATATTACCGTAAATTAATCGAGCCTTTTATTCCTGTTAAAGAAGAATCAAATCCAATTGAAATGACGAACGGTCATATAAAAATAAGTAATGTCAAAAGAAAAAAAATCCGCAATCAACATCCCAAAGCTTTTAAATTTTTCATGTTGTTTTGTTGTTGTTTCTTCTTTATATTAATTATAGGAGCCTATAATTATATGGCTCGTCAATTTACCTATGATGTACTTGACAGAGAAAACGGTTTATTTCGGACTGTTATTGACACTTTTGGAAGAATAATTGTTTGTTTAACGATGATTATATTTCTTTATACGCAATGGCTTAATTATTATAAAAACAGTCAAAAACAAAAATATTATATAGTTATTATAGCACTTTCGGCTTTTGGAACAATCAATGCCAGTCTTTATTATTTAGGAAATTTTTTATATTTTCCACCCATATCAGATTTAACACTTGCGCTACTTTGTGCATCAATATTAATATATTCGATTTATGAATTAATTACGCTTCGTAAGATTAATACAATCAAAAAAATCAAACAAGACTACTCTTCGCCCAAGAGATAACGTCTTTCATTGAATTATCAAAACCATTTAGAATTCCGAGATTTTTTCCGTTTTTGCGGTTTTGACCGAATATCAATAATGGTACATATTCCCTTGTGTGATCGGTTCCTTTGAAAGATGGGTCGCAACCATGATCTGCAGTAATTGCTATAACATCATTCTTTTTTAGATTATTGTATATTTTTTCCAATTTTTTTGAAACATTATCAACCGAAAGGCAGTATCCTACGGCATTTCGCCTATGTCCGAATTCCATATCTGTATCTACCAAATTGACAAAAATCAATTGTTTGTCGGTAGAATCGTTATAATTGTTTTCTTTATCGTATTTCCCCTCTGATATTTCAAGGACTCGTTGTAAGCAAGCATCGTTACCTTTATCCGGGTAATTAATATTTATTCCAGTACTGTTAAAAATATCGTCAATTTTACCGACTCCGACAGTAATCACCCCTAAATCAGGTAAAATAGTCTCCAAATATGTCGGTCCTGGTAATTTAATGCTGAAATCTTTTCTGTACTTTGTCCTGTTAAATCCTTTTTCTTTATCTCCATTAAAAGGTCTGGCGATTACTCTTCCTATGTTATATTTATCGCATATCAAACGTATTTTCGAGCATATCTCATGCAATTCTTCATGAGGTATTATATCTTCATGAGCCGCAACCTGAAAAACTGAATCCGATGAAGTATAGCAAATCAGCGAGGCAGTTTGCATTTGCTTTTCACCGAGTTCTTGAATTATTTCTGTTCCGGACGCTATTTTGTTTCCTATGACCTTACGTCCTGTTATTTTTTCGACTTCATCTATTAATTCTTTAGGAAAAGTATTTTTCTCGTCGGTATAAGTTGTAAGACTAAACGATACTTTCATTCCGGCAATTTCCCAATGTCCAGTAGAAGTATCTTTTCCTTCTGAGTTTTTCGAAAGAACTCCATAAGATGCTATTGGATTAGAAGAAGCAGTGCAGCCATCCAGTTCAAAGTTTAAAATTGTACAACAGTTTCCTAATCCTAATTTCTGAAGAAAATGCCACTTTTCTCCAGGAATCGCCAAACTCGCACTCCGTGCCGTATTTGATCCTTCGTCTCCATATTCGGCAGCCTTTTTGTCAGCTCCAATTCCAAAACTATCAATGACAAATAAATAATATCGCATCGTCATAACCCCTTTAAATTATTGTCAAATATTAAAACAGGCTT
>Ga0209373_10004840_pt1 | contig 11402 bp, 13 predicted proteins | sample Higcelweek5metaG_FD_187173 | JGI IMG/M metagenome (GOLD analysis project Ga0209373, IMG submission 187173) | Freshwater pond sediment microbial communities from the University of Edinburgh, under environmental carbon perturbations - High... | ecosystem: Environmental > Aquatic > Freshwater >... | reverse complement strand
ACGGCAAGGTGCTCGAAAAATTGTCCTTCCCGCTGCCGCCGCAAACTTTTGAACCCACAGTGATGCAGATGATCGACCCCCTTGGGCGTGATGTCTTCCTCTCCTACGCCTATTTTCCGGAGGCAGACTTCGTCCTTATGGCGGTGAAGCCCAAGGCGAGCGTGCTCAAGACTTGGTACACCGTGCGCGGCGACCTGCTGTTCATTTTCGTGGTCGGCGTGGCGCTTGTTCTTTTGGCGGCTGTCGGCGTCACCGATGCGCTCATCCGGCGCATGAAGGAGGCCGAGGACCGGCGGGAACTGGCCTTGCGCGAGGTGGAGCATTCGCAGAAGCTTTCCAGCATCGGCCGGCTGGCCGCTGGCGTGGCCCATGAGGTCAACAACCCCCTGGCGATCATCAACGAGAAGGCTGGGCTCATGATGGACATCCTGTCCATGCAGGGCGAGTTTCCGGCCAAGGAAAAAATCTGTGCCCAAGTGGAGAGCATTTTGCGCGCCGTGGACCGCTGCCGCGGCATTACCCACCGCATGCTCGGCTTTGCCCGGCGCATGGACGTGACAAGCGAGGAGCTTGATCTGGGCGAACTCATAACCGAGACCGCAAGCTTCCTGTCGAACGAGGCCATGCACCGCAAAGTGGATGTGCGCCTTGACATCGACCCCTTGCTGCCCCGCATCGTTTCCGACCGCAGCCAGTTGCAGCAGGTGTTCCTGAACCTCTTCAACAATGCCTTGGCCGCCGTGCCGGATGGCGGCGTCATAGAAGCAAAAGCCCGTCCCGAAGCCGACGGCGTCCTCGTCACGGTGGCGGACAATGGCTGCGGCATGAGCGACGAAACGCTGAAGCATATTTTTGAACCGTTCTTTACCACCAAGAAAGGAAAGGGCACGGGCCTCGGCCTGTCCATAACCTACGGCATCATCAAACGCCTTGGCGGCGAGATCGCCGTGGAGTCCACCCCGGGCGTCGGCACCACGCTCACCATCACCCTGCCCATGGGGCAGCGCGAGGCATTGGCATGAATACGAAAGACTGGAAGATTTTGCTCGTGGACGATGAGCACGAATTCATCACAACGCTGGCCGAGCGCCTCGAACTGCGCGGCATCAACGCGCGCGTGGTCTTTGACGGCGAATCCGCGCTGCTGGCCGTTGCCGACGACGAACCCCACGTCATGATCCTCGATGTCCTGATGCCCGGCATCAAGGGCCTTGAGGTGCTGGAGCGCGTGAAGCGCACCAATCCGAACGTGCAGGTGCTGCTTTTGACCGGCCACGGCAGCACCCGCGACGGCATTGAGGGCATGCGGCTGGGCGCTTTCGACTACATGATGAAGCCGCTGAACATCGACACGCTCATCGAGAAGATGGAGTCGGCCATCGACTACGCCGGCAAGGCCGCCAAACTCGGCCAATAGGGGCGAACCACCATGCGCGACGCGCTATTCATGGGGCGGCTTACGGCACACGCCACCCACGAGATGCAGAACATCCTTGCCACCATCCGCGAGTCTTCCGGACTCATGGAAGACCTGCTCGCCATGGGCGGCGAGAATTTCGCGCACGCGGAGCGCTTCAAAAGGGGGCTTTGCGTGCTTTCCGAGCAGGTGGAGCGCGGCATGTTGCTTTCCGAGCAGCTGAACTACTGCGCGCACTCCCCGGAGCCCAGCCCAACCGGCTGCGAGGTGAATGACGCTCTGCGCGCCCTGGTGGAGCTTTTCCGCCGCACGGCGGCGCGGTTCCGGGTCACCCTCGGGATCGAACCTGGCCGCACGGGCCTGCGCACCTCGCTGCGCGCGGTTGAAGTCATGGATTTGGCCGGGCTGGCGCTTGATTGCTCGCTGCCTTTGCTCCCGCGCGATGCGCAGCTTGTGCTCGCAGTTGGGGAACAGGGTGGGCTCGCCGTCGTGCGCCTCTGCGCTCCCGGCTTTGAGGCGCTGCGCCAGCAGCCTGAATATGCGGAGTTGGCAGGATGCGCAAAATCACTTGGAGTTGGCCTCTGCCCTGGCCCTGGCGGGGAAGGTCTTGTGCTTTCGCTGCCCAAGGCCTTGGCTTGAGCCTCTTGATTTCTGGTTAAAGAGGAGTAGCATTCCATCGTAGCAGCTTGACTTCACATTGCCGCGGGCGCGGAGTGCACGCCGCCGCCCAGGCCAGAAGGAGGACGTTATGCTCGGAATGCTCAAAAGACTTGAGGACACCTTCGCCGGTATGGCCTTTGCCGAGGCCGGAGAAAATGAGGAGGCCATGCAGTTGGCCGGGGTGAGAAACTGTGGCGCCAGCGTGTCGGACATCTTTGCCGCCGCCGCCTTCGCCGAGGCTGACTGCCATGACGTGGCCCTGGAAATGCTGGGCTGCGCGCCAAGAAAGCTTACGCCTCCGGTTCAAGTTTGCGGATTCCTGGAATCCGTTGGGCTTGGCGGAGTGCATGTGGCTTACGGCCTGGCCGAAGCCTAAGCCTTAACACGCCAAAACCGGGGGCCTTCGGGTCCGCCCTGGGCCCCCGGAACCGGGCGCGCGCGCCGCGTCCCAAACAAGGAGTGCACATGAGCAAGAAGATCAAGCTGCTGCTGGTCGATGATGAGGAGAATTTCGTCAATACCCTGGCAGAGCGCATGAAGATGCGCGACATGGGCTCTGAAGTGGCCCATGACGGCGAAACTGCGCTTGAGATGGTCAAGGACGAGGCCCCGGACGTCATGGTCCTGGACCTGCGCATGCCCGGCATCGACGGCGTTGAAGTGCTGCGCAAGGTCAAGAAGGCCCACCCGCACGTCCAGGTCATCGTGCTCACCGGCCATGGCTCGGAGCAGGACCAGGAAATCTGCATGCAGCTCGGCGCGTACGAATACCACAAGAAGCCTGTGGACATCGACCGCCTGGTGAAGAGCATCAAGGGCGCCTACCGCCAGAAGATGGAAGACATGATGGTGGCCGCCACCTTTGCGGAGGCCGGCGACTTCGACGAAGCCGACAAAGTGATGAAAGAGGGTGACAAGAAGTAGCCGGAGGACGCATGAACGCCGTCCTTCTGGTGGATGACGAGCGCGACTTCGCCGATCTGTTGGCTGAGCGGCTCCAAGCGCGGGGATTCCAGGTCAAAACCGCCTATGACGGCGAGGAGGCCCTGCGCTTGGCCGCCGAGCTGGAGCTTGACGTGGCCGTGCTTGATGTGAACCTGCCTGGTATCGACGGGCTGTCCCTTCTCCGCGAGCTCAAGAAACTCAAGCCTCAGGTCGAGGCGCTCATGCTCACCGGCCAAAACGACCTGGCCACGGCCGTGGCCGGCATGAAGCTTGGCGCTTCGGACTATTTGGTGAAGCCGGTGCCCATTGAGCGCTTGGCGGAAGCCATTTTGCGCGCGCAAGACCGCCGCGAAGAGCGCCTGGAAGGATTGCGCATGGGCGAAACCGCCAAGATGGCTGCCCTTGGCCAAATGGCGGAAGGCGTGGCCCACGAGATCAACAACCCTGTGAACACCATGGTCAGCCTTGCCGGATGGCTCGAAGACCTCGTTGGCGACTTGCGCGTGGAGTTGCAGACCTCAGGCCAGCGCGAGGCGCAGGCCGGCACCTTGGGCGAGATGCAGAAATCAGCGCGCAAGATGCGCGAGCATGGTCAGCGCTGCAAAGAAATCACAGCGAAGCTGCTGTGCCTGTGCCACAAGGATGCAGCCCCGGCACAAGCCGCCACAACCGGAGCAGCCCTTGACCTGCGGGCGCTGCTCGACGGGTTGCTGGCGGAACGCGCACCCCGCATGGCTGTTTCCGGCGTTCTGCTGCACGCGGAGCTGTCTCCCGACCTTCCGCTCTTGACCCTGCCCACGGCTGGGCTTCCCGGCACGGATCTATCAACGGCCCTCGGAAACATTCTGGATAATGCGTTGGACGCCATGCCAAATGGCGGGGCGCTCACTGTGCGCGCCGCCGCTCAGAATCGTGAAGCACGCATCGCTATCGAGGACACGGGCAACGGCATTCTCCCCGCGCATCTGCCCCGCGTTTTCGAGCCCTTCTTCTCCACAAAGGAAGTCGGACAAGGGACCGGCCTCGGCCTCTCCGTCAGCTACGGCACGGTGAAGGCCCTGGGGGGAGATATCGACATATCGAGCCAGCCAGGCCACGGCGCCAAGGTCGTGGTCTCCCTGCCCTGCTAGAAGGGAACCGATCGGCCTCACCCTTTCCTTTCTTCCCTTGGATATCAAAAAATCCGTATTTTTGCGTGTTGGCCTGCTCCTGTATTTCGCCTATCCATACAGCGAAGAATACTGGAGGACCGCATGCCCTTCAACGCCCTGCCCCCCTCACGCTCGGAGCTTCTCCGCCTCATTGCGCCTTGCGGGCTTTACTGCGGCGGCTGCCTGGCCTTTACAGGCGGCGCAATCCGCAACCATGCGCGCGCGCTGCGCGACCTGCTTGGCTCAAACTTCGGGGCCTATGCAACGCGCATGGAGACCATGAACTCGGCCTTCGCACAGTACCAAGGCTTCTCCAGCTTGCTTGATTTCCTGTCCTCGGGGTCGTGCGGCGGCTGCCGCGACGGCGGCTGCCTTCTTGGGAACTGTGGGGTGCGCGAATGCGCCATGGAGCGGGAGCTTGATTTTTGCGGCCTGTGCCCGGATTTTCCCTGCGAGAGGCCAGGCCTCCCGGAAGGGCTCGTTGAACGTTGGGAAAAGAACGGAACAATCCTGCGCAGCAAGGGCCCAGCCGAGTATCTGGAGCTTGTGCGCATGCGCCCCAGGTATCCGTAGCCCCCAATCCCCAGCCAAGGAGCCTCAGCGCGTTCGAATCGCAGCTTTTACGCGCCCGCCCGTTCCATATCCCGCGAACATGCTGTCGTAGATGGCATTGTCGCCCGGGGACGTGAAATATCCGTCCTCCACGGCTTCCGGACGCCCGGCGGCGAGCAGCTCGCTCACTGTTGCCGTGGCATACCCCTTGGCTGCCAGAAGCGGCAACAGGCAGCGCACCAGCGCCGCAGTATCCTTTGGCACCGCGTTGGCGTGCAAAAGCACGATGGAGCCCGGTTGAGCGGCCTCGGCGATTGCTCGCGCCCGGGCCGGGACCGATCCAGCCCCGCCTTCACCCACCACATCCCACTGAATGACAGCGTAGCCTTGACCGTTCAAATACTGGGCGACCTCCGCCCCGCCGCGCCCATAAGGCAAGCGGAACAGCTTCAACGGGCCAGGCGCGGCGCAGGGCAATCCACGCGCCGCATACCTGCGGTCCAATTCGCCGCGCAAGAGATCATACTGTGCGCTGGTCCACTCCAGCTGCTGCTTGCGGAAAGCCGCGGGAGCCACGGCCATGTTGGCATGTGTCCAGGAATGGTTCCCCAGCTCAAAGCGGCCGTCGGCCATGAGCTGCATGGCGCGCTCCGGGTGCGAGCGCAACCACTTACCGCCGGCGAAGAAGGTCGCCTTTGCGTTCGCCTCGCGCAGAGCGTCCACCAGCCGGGCGTCATAGCCTGTCACGTGCACGGTTCGTTCGCACAGGTCAAAGGTCAGCGCCACGCGGCGGTCCCCCGCAGGCAAAGCCACGCGGCGGATGATGCCCTGGCGGGCTTCAGGCAGGGTCGGCAATGCGGAGGCAGGAACAGTTCGCGCAGGGGGGGTCACGTCTGGAGACTGAAGGTGGCGAATGGAGCGCTCGGCCCGGGCTTTGGCTGGATTCTGCGGCTCGGCCAGCTGCTCTGCAGTCCACAGGGAGAGCGGGTTCATAGCCGACGAGTCGGACCTGCGCCCCTCACCGGCGAAAGCGGGCAGAGCGAGCACTGCAATCAACACCAACGATAACGCCAAGGTCGCAAAACGCGAGAACATATGCCGAGCTCCTTGTATCCCACGCTGACGCTGCCCCGTTTCCAACCGCAGAACCGGCCGAACGCCATTGTGGCGCCACGCGGGCTGCGGCTGGAAACGAGGAATGTATCAGAATTGCGGCTGGACTGCCGCAAGAGGCGAAGCTAATCAGCGATGGTGATGGCCGGGCCATTGAAGGCGATGCTCAAGACCTCATATTCCACGCGGCCACGCGGCACCATGATGACCACCTCGTCGCCCTCGCTCTTGCCAAGCAGCGCCTGGCCCACAGGAGAAAGAATGGACACGCTGCCCTTGCAGAAGCCGGTCTCATCCGGACCGAGCAGGGTGTAGAGCTTCTTCTCGCCGGAATCGACATCCTCAAGCTCCACTGTGGCCCCAAAGCTGATCTTGTCGCCGCCGAGGGTTTTCATGTCGATGACATTATACTTGTGCATGCGGCTTTCAATAAAATTGATGCGGGCCTCCATCAGGCCCTGGCGCTCGCGCGCGGCGTGGTAGCCGCCGTTTTCCTTCAGGTCGCCTTCCTCGCGGGCCAGCCGGATGGCCTCGGAGACTTCGGGACGCTGCTTCTTCAGGCTCTCAAGCTCTTTTTTCATGAGCTTATAGCCTTCCTGAGAAATAGGTAGACTCGACATGGTGCTGCCTCTCTTGCATCGCGCGGCTGCTTCGCCGCAACTTCGGTCTGGACAAAACAACAAGAAGCCTGCGAGGACCTCCCGCAGGCCGCCTGCCAAATACATTCGTCACATAGAACATCAAAAGCCGAGGGTCAAGCCGCGCAGGCCCGGCCAGCCGTACGCGCGGCTCGCTCTGGCTTTAACGTTTGCGGCGTGAGATCACAAAGTCGAACACCTTTCCCGCCAGTCCAAGGCCAAGGCTTAGACCGGAGGCGGCGCGGCGCACCCGCGAACGCAGCGCCAACACTTCAAGCTGGATAACCTGACGGCGCAGGTCCGCCTGCACGGCCAGCCGGGCTTTCGCCTTGGCCATGTTCTGGAGTTCCGCATCTAGAAACATGCCTTGTCCTTTTCCAGCTCCGCCAGCGTTTGGGCGAACATGTGGTTGCGGCTCGCCAATCGACGTTTAATCCCCAAAAAGGACCAGACGGCGGCGACGAAACAGGCCCCCGCGAGCACGCCCATGCCAACCTCGCGCCATTCCACGGGGAGCAGCGCCAGGAAGGTCAAAACCCCTAGGATGAGGCCCAGGAGGGCAAAGACCACTCCGCAGCAGGCCAGGATCAGAATCTGCACCAGGCGGATCTTGTCCTCGCGCAATTCAAGCCCCAAGAGCTCAATGCGGTCTTTGAAGGTCTGTGCCAAGGCCGCGGCGACACGTCCCGTGGTGCCGCCGAGATCCAGGTCCTCTAGGAGAAAAGCCATCTTTAGCGCCTACTTCCGGCCCATGAGCCAGCCGAGCATGAGCCCGATGACGAAGGAACCGCCAATGGCGTAATACGGCTTCTCGCGGATGATCTTGTCGGTGTCCTGCAAGCGGTTCTTGAGATGGCCTTCCAGCTCGCCGCACTTGACCTTGGCGATGGCGAGACGCTCTTCAAGCACGGCGCGGGCGGCGCGGGTGCGGTCGTCGATTTCGCCGGCAGTGGCCTCAATGAGCTTCTGGGCGTGGCTGATGACTTCGCGCAATTCCTGAGCCATTTCCTCGCTGTGAGCGCTGTCCTTGAACATAGGGGCCTCCTTCCGTCAGTGGATGCTATCTCTGTTTGTAAGGCTGTCTGATAATCGCCCGCGCAACAGGGCTCTGTCAAGGCTTGGAGATGTTTTTGACAAAAGATTGCGAAGCGTTCGGCCTACCCAATGCCCGGTTCAGTGCTCCAAGAGTATATTGGGGTGAGCGGCTGGTAATCCACAAGATCAATACGCATGGCACAAATGGCGCCGAGCATCGGGGGCAGCACCAAGCTGTTGGCAAAGCGCCAAGGCTGGGCGTCCTTCCAGGTGCATGGCGGCCCGGGCAGCACAGAACGCGTGCGCGCGGGAGTTTTACCCGTGTGAATGAGCGCGAGCGCGCGCATTTCCGGCCAGGTGAACCAGCGCGCCCCGCAGAGCAGATGCCCTCGGTTCCAGGGCCACGCACAGCCGCGTGTCAGCCAGTACGCCGAATGCCGGTTCAAAAAGCCGACAAGCAAGCCCTTGGCAGCCACCCGCGCAGCCTCGGCCAGAACCTTGCCTGGGTCATCGCAAAATTCGAGCACGGTCCAAAGCACGCAAAAGTCGTATTCGTTGTCCGCAAAGGGCAAAGCTTCGCCATCGGCCACATAGAGTTCGGCGTCTGGTCCAAGCCTGCGCCGCGCCGCCGCGATCATGCCAGGGGACTTGTCCAGCCCGGCCACGGAAAAGCCGTCATCGAACAGGATGTGCTGGAACAGACCCGTTCCGCAACCGATTTCCAGCACGCGTTGGTTTCGGCGCGGCCACTCGGCCACCACGCTGTCCAAAAGGTGCCTCTCCGCCCCCAGGGCGAAGCGCCCTTCAGGGGTGGCGAACCATTCTTCGTAGCGGGATGCGTCCCAATCCATCGGCTGCCTGCCTGCACGCCCCCTGCGCAGGGGCGTCTCTGAAAACGCCCCGGGCCTCGCGGCGAGGCCCGGGGCTTGTCGGATGCGTCTATTTCTCGTTCAAGGCCTCATAGACCTTGCCCACCATTGCTTCAGAGGGCGTGAGGGTCTTTGCGCCGGGAGTCCACTTCGCCGGGCAGGCCTCGTTGGGGTTCTTGATAAGATACACGTTGGCCTCAAGTTTGCGCACCAGTTCGTCCGCGTTGCGGCCCACGTTGTAGAAGTTCACTTCGCTGGAGGCCAGCACCCCCTCGGGATTGATGATGAAGGTCCCGCGCAGGGCCAGGCCGGACTCCTGATCCCAAACGTCGAAGAAGCGGGACACGTTGCCGTTGGGGTCGGCGCCCATAAGGAACTTCACGTCCTTGAGCAGACGTTCGCTGGTCTGCCAAGCCAAATGGGCGAACTTGGTGTCCGTGGAGACGCTGACCACTTCCGCGCCAAGCTTTTTGAGCTTGGCGTGCTGCGCAGCCAAGTCGGCCAACTCGGTGGGGCAGACAAAGGTGAAGTCCGCCGGATAAAAAACGAGGACCAGCCACTTCTTTTTCTTTTGGATCTTCTCGGAGTCAACAACCGTGAAGCCTCCCTCGCTGGGATCATAGGCCTCAAGGGTGAAGTTCCGGATCTTCTGTCCAACCTTGGCGCATTCCATGAACTCGTAATCATCGTGGTCGTGATCGCAGCATTCCATGCGGGCTTCTCCATTGTGTTTTTTTGTTGTGGCGGCTCAAAAGCGCGCCGTGCGGCGCGGCTCTTTCCGTATGTAAGACAAATAGGGGTTCGCACCGGGGGAGTCAAGACGCGCCCCCCTTCCCTCCCGGGCCATCGTGCTATATCTATAGCGCCACGGGCGCGGCAAATACCAGCCGCCCGGAAGCCCACACCACACCAAAAGAGGCCCCATGACCCAGCTCATCCACGGCTTTGCCCTTGAACGCGAACAGGAAATCCCCGAACTGGCCGCCACCGCCCGCATCTACCTCCACGCCAAGACCGGCGGCCGCCTCCTTTCGCTCATCAGCCCGGACGAAAACAAGGTCTTCGGCGTCGCCTTCCGCACTCCGCCCACGGACTCCACGGGCTTGCCCCATATCCTGGAGCACAGCGTGCTCTGCGGCTCGCGCAAGTACCCGGTGAAGGAACCCTTCGTGGAGCTCATCAAAGGCTCGCTCAACACCTTTCTGAACGCCCTGACCTTTCCGGACAAGACCTGCTACCCCGTGGCCAGCGCCAACCTGCAGGACTTCTACAACCTCGTTGATGTCTACCTCGACGCGGTGTTTTTCCCCCGCCTCACTCCGAACACGCTGAAGCAGGAAGGCTGGCATTACGACGTGGAAAGCGCGGAGAACCCACTGGCCTTCAAAGGGGTTGTATTCAACGAGATGAAGGGCGTGTACTCCTCGCCTGACAGCCTGCTGGGCGAATACTCCCAGCGCTCGCTCTACCCCAATACCTGCTACGGGCTGGACTCCGGCGGCGATCCAGAGCGCATTCCCGATCTGACCTTCGAGCAGTTCATCGGCTTCCACAAGCAACTGTATCATCCGTCCAACGCCTATGCCTTCTTCTCCGGCGACGACGACCCGGAAGAGCGTTTGGTCATGCTGGACGAATATTTCTCGCAATTTGACGCACCCGCCCCGGGGCAGCCCGCTTCCGAGGTGGGCATACAGCTCCCCTTTGACAAGCCCAGGCGTTTTGTCCACCCCTATGCCGCAGACGGCGCGACAGAAGCTCCTGACGCGGTCGGAGAGGCTACCGAGGAGGATGAGGACGAAGGCTCGGCAAACGACGGGGGTGCCGCGCGCGCCATGTGCACCGTCAATTTCGGCCTGCCGGATACCCAAGATCCAGACCTGAGCCTCGCCCTGGAAGTGCTGGAGCATGTGCTCATCGGCTTGCCCTCCTCCCCCCTGCGCAAGGCCCTGGTCGATTCCGGGCTGGGCGAGGACCTGACCGGCGGCGGGCTGGAAACAGACCTGCGCCAAATGTCCTTCTCCGTGGGCCTCAAGGGCATCTCCACCGCAGACGGCGCGGCGGAGGCCACGGCGGACAAGGTGGAAGCGCTGGTGCTCGACACCATGCGCAAGCTTACAGAAGACGGCCTGCACCTAGACGACATCCGCGCGGGCATCAACAGCGTGGAGTTCGACCTGCGCGAAAACAACACAGGCAGCTATCCGCGCGGCCTGGTCATCTTCTTCGAAGCCCTGGCAACCTGGCTTTACGATGGCGATCCCCTGGCGCATCTGCCCTTCGAAGGCCCCTTGGCGCGCCTTAAGGCCCGGCTGGACAAGGGCGAAAAGCTCTTTGAGGATCTCATCCGCACCCATTTCCTGCGCAACACGCACCGCACCCTGGTGATCTTGGTGCCCGACACGGAGCTGGGCGCCAAACGCGAAGCCGCAGAGCAAGCCCGCCTCAAGGCCGTGAAGGACAGCCTCTCCGCCCCGGAGCTGGAACGCCTGGTGGCGGAGACGCACGAGCTGCACGCCTTGCAGGAGGCCCCGGACTCGCCGGAGGATTTGGCGCGCATCCCGCGCCTGACGCCTTCCGACCTGCCGCGCGAAAACGCCATCATTCCGCACAAGGCCGTTGAACTCCCGGGACTTTCGGACTCCGGCGCGAAGACCTATGTGCACGATCTGCCCACCAGCGGCGTCGTATACCTGGACCTTGCCTTTGATCTTGCCGCCGTGCCGGACGAACTCGTTCCCCTGGTGCCCATTCTGGGGCGCACGCTGCTGGAAATGGGCACCAAGCGCTCCAGCTTCGTGGACTTGTCGCGCAACATCGCCATGACCACTGGCGGGCTTTGGGCGCAGACCTTTGTTTCCTCCGTATGCGGCAAAGGCCCCGACGCCGCAGCCCAGCGTCTATTCCTGCGCGGCAAGGCCACGGCCGAGAAACTCCCCTCGCTGCTTGGCCTCATAACCGAGGTGCTCACCGAGGCGGACTTCAGCGACGCCGAACGCCTGGGCAAGATCATTTTGGAATC
>Ga0209373_10004839_pt1 | contig 11402 bp, 11 predicted proteins | sample Higcelweek5metaG_FD_187173 | JGI IMG/M metagenome (GOLD analysis project Ga0209373, IMG submission 187173) | Freshwater pond sediment microbial communities from the University of Edinburgh, under environmental carbon perturbations - High... | ecosystem: Environmental > Aquatic > Freshwater >... | reverse complement strand
AAAAGTAAAGCAAATTTGTTATACTATTTTAAAATTAAACGAAATGAAAATTGCAGTAACAGGAGCAACAGGTAAATTGGGACAATTAGTCGTCGAAAACTTAAAAACAAAAACAGCCGTTGAGAACATTATCGCTTTGGTTCGTACACCATCAAAAGCGAAAAATTTGGGAGTTGAAGTAAGGGAATTTGACTATTCACAAACCGCATCCCAGGTAAATAGTCTGAAAGGCATCGATACGTTACTTCTTATTTCAAGCAACGAAATAGGACAACGTGCAGTACAACATCGTAATGTAATAAATTCGGCAAAGGAAGCGGGTATTAAATGGATCGTTTATACCAGTCTTTTACATGCCGATACATCGACGCTTTCGTTGGCCGGCGAGCATCTTGAAACCGAAAAGATATTACAGGAATCAGGAATACCATACACCATTTTGAGAAACGGTTGGTATACCGAAAATTATACGGGTTCCATACCGGGAGCAATAGCCGGTGGCGCATTTTTAGGCAGCGCCGATGATGGTAAAATATGCTCGGCATCGCGGGCCGACTTTGCCGAAGCTGCTGCAGCAGTGTTAACCACCAGCGGGCATCAGGGAAAAACGTACGAATTGGCCGGTGACGAAGCGTACACCTTAACCGAATTCGCAGCCGAATTATCGCGACAAACAGGTAAAAACATTCCATACAAGAATTTACCCGAAGCCGAATATGCCGAAATATTAAAAAGCTTTGGAGTGCCCGAAGGTTTCGCATTTGCCATTGCTGGTTGGGATGTTTCGGTTTCGAAAGGTGATTTGTTCGATGATTCGCTTCAGTTATCTAAACTTATCGGGCACACTACAACTCCGCTATCAAAAACAATTGCGGATGCGTTGGCGGCTTCGAAATAAAAATAAAACGCAAAGGTATGAAGACGCAAAAGGATAACAATTAAAACTTTGCGGCTTCGTGCCTTTTCGTTCAATATTTAAAATGCTTCTTCCAGAATCTTTTGGCTTATCTCCAGCGTAATATCACGTGTTTCGGATAGTGCAACCAAACCATGTGTTTTCAGTTGCTCAACCACCACCGGAATCTGATCGGCAGTAACGCCATACTCCGACAGACGGGTTTTGATTCCCAGGCTTTCGAAGAATTCACGGGTCTTCAGAATTGCCCTATCAATCTTCTCCTCATCACTGCCGCTGGTTATGTTCCAAACCCGTTCGGCATATTGCAGTATTTTTGCGCTTTTTTGAATGCGTTGTACTTCCAAAACAGCAGGGTATATAATTGCCAATGTTTGACCGTGATCAATGCCAAACAATGCGGTCAGTTCATGCCCGATCATGTGCGTTGCCCAATCCTGCGGAACACCGGCACCAACAATACCATTCAACGCCATGGTCGCGCTCCAAACCAAATTGGCGCGGGCATCATAATTCTCAGGTTCGTTAACCGTTGTGGTCCCTATTTCAATCAACGTTTGCAAGATTCCTTCAGCCAAACGATCCTGAATACGGGCATCAACCGGGAAAGTGATGTACTGCTCGGTGGTATGAACAAACGTATCGACGATGCCATTGGCCACCTGAATTTTTGGAAGCGTAAAGGTTACCGTTGGATCAAGGATGGAAAATTTGGGGAACGCCAGCTCGCTCATCACCGAAAATTTTCCGTGTCCGTAACTGATTACCGCTCCACTGTTCATTTCTGATCCTGTGGCGGGAAGGGTTAAAACGGTTCCAAAGGGAACAACTGTTTTAACTACTTCAGCGGTGATCTGGGCAAAACCGTATTTGAGCAAGTCGGTTGCATCTCCTTTGTAATGACTAGCCAAACAGATGAATTTGGTGCCGTCGATGACTGAACCGCCGCCCACTGCCATAATAAAATCGATGTTTTCGTTACGCATCACTTCAGCCGCTTTCATCAGGGTTTCGTAGCGCGGATTGGGTTCGATGCCTCCAAACTCAATTACTTTTCGGTTACCGAGGTTTGCTTTTACCTTATCAATGAGTCCGCTTTTTTTCGCGCTTCCACCGCCAAAGGTGATTAATACGCTGGCTTCGGCGGGAACAAACTTGTCAATTTTTTCAAGTTTGTTTTTGCCGAAGAAAATCCGTGTAGGATTATAAAAATCAAAGTTATACATATTCTTTTCTCTTTAATTTATGATTCATTTTTTCGAAATCCACGCTTTAATTGTACTATCGCCACTTTTTACGCTTCCACCCCGAATGGCTAATCCGGGCAGCACAGTTGCTGTTGGACAAAGTTTTTTGATGTCGCGTTCGCTGTTTCCCAATCCGCTGCCTTCGTGAGTGCAGAAGGGAATAATGGTTTTGCCGGAAAAATCGTACGATTCAAGAAATGTAAAAACAGCCATCGGGAAGGTTCCCCACCAGTTGGGATAGCCGAGGTAAATCACGTCGTAGGCATCTATATCCTCCACTGTTTTGGCAAGCTCAGGCCGGGCATTTTGTCGTTTTTCAGTTTGCGCAACTTGTGTTGTTTCGGTATAATCAACAGGATACGTTTTTACCGTGTCGATCTCGAACAGGTCTCCCCTGGTGAATTTTTTTATTTTCCTTGCAACCACTTCGGTGTTTCCAACAGTCAGGTTAACAATGTTGCCGTTCAGATAGTTTTCTCCTTTTCGGGAGTACCAGGCAATAAGGCTTTTATTTCTTGTCATTTTATTTATCTAAAAAAACTCTTTTCAAATGTGACGGATAATTTTCAAGGTCTTTTGCAATGTTTTCATTCTTGAAAATATCAAAACAATTATATCCGGTGGTTATTTGGCATCCGCAAAAACGGTAGTTGCTGGTGATGTTCAGGAAAAGGTCGGAAGTGCTTTTGCCTTGCAATAATTCCTGTGCAGGATTATCAAACGCCTCTTCAGGGGCATTCCATGTAGCACAAATCATAAACTTTTTTCCATGCAATTTTCCGCCTGAACCGTATTGTTTCGTTGGATCGGATCGGGTTCGGCCATCGCCTGTAAGAAATTTCTGGCTACCCAACCCACTATTGAATACTTCGTCGACATACTTTTTATAGATCCACGGCGCACCAAACCAATTTACGGGTGTTTGCAAAATAATAATATCGGCTTCAATATGTTTTTCTACTTCCTGTTCAGGGACATAGCCATCTTCAACCTTTGTTTCCAAAACTTGAATTGATTGAGAAGTGAAAAAATCTTTTGCAACCTGATGAAATGCATCGTTTAATTTGCCCTCCGACCAGTTGGGATAGCTTAAATGTGTATTAATGAGCAATACAGTTTTTATTTTTTCCATATAGGTTTTTTATTTTTTTCTCTATGTGTTCTATGTGGTTAGTATTTTTTAACATTACCGATTGATCATTTTTTGAGTCGCTTCAGAATAGCGGTTTCCAGCAATCTCAATGTTGTCTACAGCAGTTCTGATATCCAACAATTCTTCAGAAGAAAGTTCAATGGAGGCAGCGCCAAGATTTTCTTCCAACCGTTTCAATTTGGTTGTGCCCGGAATGGGGACAATCCAGGGTTTTTGAGCCAACAACCAAGCCAGCGCAATTTGAGCCGGAGTTGCATTTTTGCGCTTTGCAACCTGAGCCAATAAATCGACCACAGCTTGATTTGCCTTCAGGTTTTCGGGAGTAAAGCGGGGAACAGTACTGCGGAAGTCTGTTTTATCGAACGTGGTGTTTTCATTGATCGTACCGGTAAGGAAACCCCTGCCCAGTGGACTAAAAGGAACAAAACCGATCCCAAGTTCTTCCAGTGTGGGGAGAATTTCATCCTCCGGTTCACGCCACCACAAGGAGTATTCGCTTTGCAGTGCAGTAACCGGTTGCACCGCATGTGCCCGGCGAATGGTTTGTACGCCTGCTTCCGACAGTCCAAAGTATTTTACCTTGCCTGCCTTGATTAAATCCTGCACAGCGCCGGCCACCTCTTCAATTGGAACTTCCGGATCCACACGATGCTGATAATAGATATCAATGTAGTCGGTTTTTAATCGTTTGAGTGAGGCTTCAACTACCTGTTTGATATGTTCGGGACGACTATTTAAGCCAGTCCAACCCGGAGAGCCGTCAGGGTTGAGGTTAAAGCCAAACTTGGTAGCAATAACCACTTTATCACGAACCGACGACAGCGCCTCACCAACAAGTTCTTCGTTGGTAAATGGGCCATATACTTCGGCGGTATCGAAAAAGGTTTCTCCCATATCGACCGCTTTGTGCAACAGATAAATCATCTCTTTCTTTTCGGGAAAAGGAGGGAAAGAGAAGTTCATTCCCATGCAGCCCAGCCCGATGGCCGAGACTTCGAGGTTGCTATTTCCTAATTTTCGTTTTTCCATTTTTGTATCTTTATATTGATTGAATTTTTACTTTGCAAAATTGACCGGAATTAATGAGTCGCCCCGTATACAAATTACGGATGTTTGTACCATTATTACCGATTTGAATTCCGGCATTAAAATATATAAGATGAGAACACTAACTTTGTTTCAAAATAAACGGATAAAGTTATGGAAAACATTGTAAAACTGGAAAGTGTATCGCAATACAACGAGTTAATGGGGCAGGAAACCCTGCATCCGTTGGTGAGTGTCATCGATTTTGCGAAAGTTGAACCGAGGCAACATATCCGGATGAACATGGGCTTCTATACTATCTTTTTAAAACAGGTGAAATGTGGCGATCTTGTGTATGGGCGCAATCTTTACGATTACCAGGAAGGCACTCTCGTATTTGTCGGCCCGGGCCAGGTGATTGGGGTTGAAAACAATGGAGAATACTTCCAACCCAAGGGCCTGGCGTTATTGTTTCACCCCGATTTAATCAGGGGTACATCGCTCGGTCACAACATAAAGGAATATACCTTCTTTTCCTACGAGTCTTATGAAGCGCTTCACCTTTCCGAAAGGGAACGGCAGATTGTAATCGAATGCCTGACTAAAATTGAATTTGAATTGAGCCATGCCATCGATAAGCATAGCAAAACCCTGATCGTGACCAATATTGAATTGCTCCTCAATTATTGCGTTCGCTTTTACGACCGGCAATTCATTACACGCGACCATGTGAACAAAGACCTGCTGGCGAGATTTGAAAACATACTTGATGACTATTTTCAATCGGATAAACCACAAACCATTGGATTGCCTTCGGTTGGGTATTGCGCCGATCAACTTCATCTTTCGGCAAACTACTTTGGCGATTTGATCAAGAAAGAGACCGGAAAATCGGCACAGGAAAATATTCAGTTGAAGTTGATGGATATAGCCAAAGAGAAAATGTTCGATGCCAGTAAATCGGTCAGCGAAATTGCCTACGAGTTGGGATTCAAATACCCCCAACACTTCAGCCGGATGTTTAAAAAGAGTGTGGGTTATTCGCCCAATGAATACCGGTTTCAGAACTAAGTTCTTAAATAAAAAGATTAAGAAAGCAGAAAACTAATGTGAATCTGATCCCGGAACTGGTGGGGTTAGTAATCTGGTAAACGAAAGAGAACCTAGCTTCCAGATATCACCTTGTTTTATATACACTTCTGTAACCTCGAACGGATTGGTTACTTCATTTCCCCCGACAACGGCTAACAGATCAATTCGGTTTAGCAGGATAGCAGTGTTATCAATGATATTTACCGATACTTCGTGAATGTCGGCTTTCTTGTACCAGATCCCACCGCTTTTGATGATGTTAAGTTCCTGTTCGGTTCCCCAGTGTCCTCCCATGTGGACAAACTCCGCTTTTGGATGAAAGAGTTTTGTCAGTTCATCTACATTTTTGTCAGCCATCCATTGCCATTTGGCCTTCGATAGATTCATGATTTCCTGTTCGACACTAGAATTCTGTGCGAATGATCCTGGCGCACTCACGATGATTAGAAATAGTCCGAGAATTGTTGCTTTCATACTGTTGTTTATTTAAAAGATTTGAAACTGATAATTCGTATTCTATTTGAAATGTGTTAAATATCGAGCTTTCTGCTACCCATCCATTGAATAATTGCAGGGTCACGGTGATCGAAGAAGCTGCTGGTTTTCATATCGAGTGTAGTAATTGCCTCCATATCCTCCGTGCTCAATTCAAAATCAAACACATTGAAGTTTTCTGCCATTCTTTCCTTTTTAACCGTTTTAGGTATAACGACAACGTTTCTTTGTATTAACCAACACAGCACAACCTGTGCAACAGATTTATTGTACTTTCCACCGATAGCCGTTAGAACTTCGTTTTGAAAAAGATTGTTCCGGCCTTCGGCAAACGGGCCCCACGATTCGATTTGAACTCCATGATCAGTCATGAATTTCTGAGCATCGATTTGTTGATTAAAAGGATGCGTTTCAACCTGGTTTACTGCCGGAACCACTTCGTTAAAAGTGATCAGGTCCATTACCCGGTCGGGATGGAAATTGCTTACCCCAATAGCCCTGACTTTTCCTTCTTTATACAACTCTTCCATAGCCCTCCACGAACCATGCACATCGCCATAAGGCTGATGAATCAGGTACAAATCCAAATAGTCAAGTTGCAACTTGTTCAAAGATTTTGCGAAAGCCTTTTTCGTGTTTTCGTAGCCGGTATCCTGTACCCAAAGCTTGGTGGTAATAAACAACTCTTCCCTCGCAATGCCACTTTTCTTTATGGCTTTCCCAACAGCAGTTTCATTCATATACGATGCTGCCGTATCAATTAAACGATAACCTGTTTCAATCGCATCGAGTACACTATTTTCACATTCTTTTAAGTTTGCAATTTGAAATACCCCAAATCCAAGGATGGGCATTTCGATTCCGTTATTCAATTTTACTGTTTTCATATTCATCTTATTTATTTCTGAGCAAATGTATGTCAATGCGATAAAGAAATTTGTATACAAATAACTGATTGTCGAACCATTATTACTTCTTATAAGTTGTTGACAGTTTTAATTATCAGTAAACACAAATAATATCTACAAAAACACCGGTTACGATGGATATAATAACAACAAAGAGCATGTACAAAAAGAAATTTCGGGCGCTAAAAATAATTTTTAATGCTCCCAAATTTGTGATTTTGGTTGCCGGCCCAATAATCATAAAGGTTGTTGCTGCTCCCAAACTCATGCCCCTATGGAGCCAATCCAACAATAGCGGAATGGTCCCCCCTCCGCAAACATACAAGGGAACCCCCAATGTTGCAGCAAGCAAAACCCCCATTCCCTTTTGTTTTCCAAATAATTCTGCAAACCCATCGCTTGGCACATAGCGCTGAAATAAAGCGGTTAATACGATCCCTGCCAGAAAATAGAGGCCTGTTGCTTTCATATTCCGCCAAATATTTTTCAGGAGACGAAAAAGTAGATTTGGATGTATATCTCTATTTGAACTTTCCCGGAAACCAGAAAATTTAAAGATGGATTTATTCATGAAAAAGAAATGCACCAAAATGCCAGCGAGCATACCGGTTAAAAGACTTGCAATAATCCTCAATGTAAAAACTTTTATGCCAAGTGCCGCGCTAAAAATCAGTAGTTGAGGGTTTAATAAGATTGAACTCATCATAAATGCGGCCAGCCAATCCTCACGCATTCCTTTCTTCGCAAACGACGCAACGATGGGGATGGTTCCATACATGCAAAGAGGGGAGGCAATACCGAGCAAGCTGGCCGGTATTACCCCTAATATTCCCATCTTTGCATTTGTAAACTCCCCGAATAAACTATGAATTTTTGACTTACCAAAAACCGATACAACTGAACCAACAACTATACCTACTATCCAATAAGGTGCAATTTGTTGGATCAAAACCGTTAAATAATACCAGATATAAATAAATTCCCGTTCCAGCATCTCAATCTTTTTTCAACAATGTTGAAACGCCAATTACTTTACCTTCATTTTTAAACTGAACAATATACCTTCCTTGTTTTAACGATTGAACTGAAAGCTTTGATTCACTTTTATACGTTGCAACCTCTCTGCCGTTCATATCGATAAACGTGATAAAATCGTAGCTGGAATGGTTTGGGATGTTAATGATTGAATTCGAAGGATTAGGATAAATATCTATCGAAGGAATTTTTGTTTCACCAACTGAAGTATTAGAAATATTTTTAATTTGATAAGTTCGGCTTCCAAAGCCAATTGCTGCACCATGTTCGAGTGTGTGAATTCCGTTTCGCGATTCCATTCTTGAAATGAGATTTCGACCATCAGCAGCTGCATAAATCAAATCGACACAAGCTTGGTCAAGAGCAACTGGATCAAGTGATGCCAGAATGCCGATATTTTTCATGGTTGGGGCAGCTGGATTTGAGGCACAATCGCAGTCGACGGATAGGTTATTCATCACACTTATGTATAAGATTTTATCTCCAAAGTTGGCAGCAACTGCTGATGCTGCTTCTGCCATCGATTCCAAAAATGGATCCTGCGCACCATTCCATGGGCTTGTCATGCTCTTTCCTGCAGTATGTATCCAACACTTTCCTGCCATAGATGCAATACCTATTGACATGTTTTTAATGGCTCCACCAAATCCGCCCATTGCATGACCTTTGAAATGCGATAAAACGATTAAAAAATCATAATTCAGCAAATGAGAACCCACAAAATCCTGGGTAATGTTGTTCCCTTTGGGGACAGGGATTGGAGTATGACCATCTTCATCCATAATATCGGTTGGGGCAATGGCTGTAAATCCATGGTCGATCATTACCTGTTTGTGCATGGCAGTACTTGCCCTGCCTCCGCCATAAGCAGTGTTGCATTCAACAATGGTCCCATTTACAGTTTGAACCAGTTCTTTAATTAATTCAGGATGCAGGTAGTTGTTTCCACCAGGTTCCCCAGAGTGAATTTTTACTGCTACTTTGCCTTCTGCCTTACGACCTAATGCTTCATAAACAGCCATTAACCCATTTGAACTAATATCAGTTGTCATATAAACAACCGATGTATCAGCTGCCAGGTTTTTGGAAGTGTTTGCAATAACCGTTGAAGCTTTTTCACTGTTAATTTGGTTGTCCTTAATTGTGAAAGCACTTATAATAAATGCCAGAACCAAAACGATGGGTAGTGTAAATACCAAATATTTTTTCATAAGTATTTATTTTAATTGTTCAAACTCAAAGCGATTTTTGAATGGTTTATTTGTTTAATCATAAATTTTGATGTAAAAATCAGAATTCTTTAGCTGTAAATGCTTATACAGATTACAGGTATAGCTACCATTTTTACTGATTTGTGTCGGATCAATAATATTTTGATATTTAATGATTTATTTTTGTAATAAACAAAAAAAAGCGGGTAGTGAAAAAATTATACAGAATCGAATCTATTGCTGATTTTAACAGATTAAATGGTGTTGAAACGTTACATCCCCTGGTCAGTATTATAGATTATTCAAAAGTTGATGTTGCCTTTACTGAGCACACTCATTATTATTATGGGGTGTACGCCGTCTATTTAAAGGAATTTATTTGTGGAGAGCTTACTTATGGCCATAACAAATATGACTATCAGGAAGGCAGTCTGGTGTTTGTATCTCCCGGCCAGGTCATTAAATTGAAATTAGACAAATCGGTAACCAAAAGAAAAGGATGGGCCTTACTATTTCATCCTGACCTGATACACGGAACGAATCTGGGTAAACAAATCAATGATTACCATTTCTTTTCTTATGATATTCGTGAAGCTTTGCATATTTCGGAGCGTGAGCGGAATATGGTGATGGAATGTTTCGATAAAATTTCCTTTGAAATATACCATACTATTGACAAACATAGCAGAAGGTTAATTGTAGACAATATTCAACTTCTTCTCGATTATTGTATCCGTTTTTACGACCGCCAGTTTATTACGCGTGAACAATTGAATCTTGGTACAATAAAACAATTTGAACGAGAGCTGAATACTTATTTCAAATCTGAAAAACCATATACTGTAGGATTACCTGCTGTTTCATATTTTGCAGAAGTTTTGCAATTGTCGGCTAACTATTTTGGCGATTTGGTGAAAAAAGAGACCGGGAAGACGGCTCAGGAATATATCCACTTAAAGATTATAGATATAGCCAAGGACAGGATTCTTGATGAATCAAAAACCATAAGTGAAATAGCATTCGAACTTGGATTTAAATACCCTCAACATTTTACCCGTATGTTTAAAAAGAGTATTGGGGTTTCTCCAAGTGAATACCGGTCGCAGAACTAAAAGAATTTGGATCTGAATCGAATTATTTCGATTGAATAAATTACTCCCAAACCAATCTTGCCGACTCAGTTTTTGAAGAGTTGTTGCCAATGGAGATGTTGAACTCGCCCTGATCCCAGCTGTATTCAAGGTTGCTGTGGAAATACTTCAGTTCGTTGGTGGTAATTTCAAAGCTTACCTTTTTGCTTTCACCCGGTTGGAGCATCACTTTCTGAAATCCTTTCAATTCTTTTACCGGTCGTGATACTTTGGCAACCGGATCGGACAGGTAGAGTTGAACCACCTCTTCACCTGCCACAGTGCCGCTGTTTTTAACAATTACCGAAGCTGTTATTTTCTCATTGCCAATAGGTTTTGTATTTGAAAGTTCAACCGGACCATATTCAAAGGTGGTATAACTTAACCCATAACCAAACGGGAATAACGGGTCGTTGGGCACATCGAGATACTTCGACGAAAACCGGTTGTTTGGATTAGCTGGCCTGCCGGTATTAAGGTTGTTGTAGTACACCGGAATTTGCCCTACACTACGGGGAAACGACATGGTGAGTTTTCCCGAGGGGTTGTAATCGCCAAACAGAACATCAGCCAACCCATTTCCTCCCTCGGTTCCCAGCTGCCATGCCTGAACAATGGTTTTGAAGTTCTCATTTTCCCACGATAACACTAAAGGCCGACCACTGAAAACTACCACGATAACTGGTTTTCCGGTTTCTTTCAACGCTTTCAACAACCGTTGCTGGCATTCGGGTATGGTAATATCGGAACGGCTGGCAGCTTCGCCCGACCAGTTAACCGATTCACCTACAGCGGCAACAATGACATCGGCTTTTTTGGCAATTGCCAGAGCCTCAGTCATCAATTCCTCCGAGGTCATTTTGTTCTGATCTTGAGGTTGCTGCCTTTCCCAAGGATTACGGGCGCTTTTCAAGAGATATTCATCGTCGGTAAATTCTGAGCCTTTTGCAACCAGTATCTTTACCGTTGCGCCGCCAACATTGGTTAGTCCATCCTTCAATGTGGAGACATTTTCACGGTCTCCGGCTACGACCCAACTACCCAGCATATCGTTTTTGCTGTTGATTAAAGGTCCTACCAAGGCAATTGTTCCTGACTTTTTGAGCGGCAACAATTTGTCATCGTTTTTGAGCAGCACAACCGAGCGTTGTGCCAGTTCCCTTGCCATTTCACGATATTCGCTGGTGAA
>Ga0209373_10004838_pt1 | contig 11402 bp, 9 predicted proteins | sample Higcelweek5metaG_FD_187173 | JGI IMG/M metagenome (GOLD analysis project Ga0209373, IMG submission 187173) | Freshwater pond sediment microbial communities from the University of Edinburgh, under environmental carbon perturbations - High... | ecosystem: Environmental > Aquatic > Freshwater >... | reverse complement strand
CGCAAGCACGTTGAGCGGCGCAAGCGCGCCGTTTATAAAACATTTGCCCGCCTTTGCGCGCTCGATACTACGCGAAATCACAAGGGCGTTTTCTTCGCAGGCGGGTATGTCTGCCTCGGCCAAAAGAGCGTCAAGCGTTGATGTGTCGGCAAAACTCAAGACGGCCTCCACCTTGCAAAAATCCGCCCCCGCGCGCACAACCTCTTTGCCGCAGCGGTTGCCCGCCAATATCGAAAGCGCGCCCAAAAGCACGCTCTTGCCCGCCCCCGTCTCGCCGGTGACGGCCGTAAAGCCCTCTTTAAACTCAATGCAGGCTTCATGCATGAGCGCAAGGTTCGATATTTTAAGAAGTTCTATCATTTTGCGTAAGTCGCGCGGACACGGCTTTTGAAATGCCGCAATATTGGCTTAAAAATGCGCGGACACGCAACAATTTTATGCGGCAATAATTTTGGCGTGCCGCGCGCCTTTGCGGGGCTTAATTGCCGCCGAACCGCAGCCGTAAACGCCGCATTTTGCGCGCCCGCATATTAAAATATCCGGGCTTAAAAAAATGCTTGCATGTTTAAAGAAAGCCGCTTTGATAAGCGCCTTACTTTCTAAATCAAGGGGGTATAGCTCAGTTGGTTAGAGCACTTGCATGACACGCAAGGGGTCGACAGTTCGAGTCTGTCTACTCCCACCATTTTTAAAAGCCGCCAAGTTTCTTAAACGCGTTTCAAAAATTATTATTTTTTTTGGAATTGCACGATAAAGACGGCGCAGGGGTTGAGGGTAAATTCCGTCTCATCGGCTTGGGCATTGCGCTCTTTCAAGGATATTTTATCCCTGTCGGCGGGCGTGTTGGCGTCATAGATATCGGCACCGGAAATTTCAAATATCTTTGCGGCGGCGTAGCCCGCGGGCGCTTCAACCCTGACCGTTTGCGCGGCGTTATGCGAGCGGTTTACTATTGCCAGATTTATGCGTCCGTCGTCATTTTTAACGGCGGCAGAATCTATCAAAGTCATTTTTTTGCCCGATATTTCCTTAACTTTATTCATACTGCCGCCTATCGAAAACTTGGAGACGTCGGCGCTTGTGCGCGGCCCCTCTGTTGACACCTCGGCCAAGGTGCCCCGCATGGTTTTGCGGTAAACCTCAAACACGGGGTAAATGGCGGTCTTATAGGCGTCGTCATCGCCGTTTGTGTTTATTAGCCCATGGCCGTTTACGGGGAATATGTAGTTTGCCATAGATACGGCGGGGCTTTGACGTATGAAAACGTTGAGCATACCCGCAACAATAGGCACGTCGAAAAGCCTGCGCGCGTCACGCCTGTCTGTGAAGGAATATTTCTGCCCGTCAAAAAGCTGGTGGCGCGTTGTCCACTCATCAATGCATATTGTTATGGGGTTTGAGGCACGCCCGAATTTTGCGTTGACCGACTTTACGATTGCGGCCGTCCCCGCGATGTTCGCCTCTATTTTTTCAGGGGCGAAAAGTATGTTTTCGGGATTTTCAAGAACGGCGTCTTTGATTTTTGCGTGCACGTAAAAATGCAGCGTCAGTATGTCTATATAACGGCCGCAATTTTCAAGCACATACCTGTTCCAATCAAACGTGTGACCGACGCCCAACAGAATAATGTCGGGATAAACCGCCCTTATAGCCGAAGCCCAGCGGTTGAAGTTTTTTGCGTAAACCTCCGCGTTCTCTTTTGCGTGCATCTTTACGGGCAGATAGTTTTCATTGCCTATGCACCAGTACCTGACATTGTAGGGCGCTTCATGCCCGTTTTTTGCGCGGCGCTTGCCCCACTTTGTGCCGAGATCTCCGTTTGCGTATTCAAGCCAATCCAAAGCCTCTCCCAATGAGCCGCCCACTTCGGCATCGTTACCCATGTTGAAGTTGATGTAAGGTTCTACACCCATGACCTCGCACCATTTTAAAAACTCGTCGGTGCCGAATTGGTTGGTCTCAACCCCGCCCCAAGTAAAGCATTCAAGCTTTGGACGCCCCGCCATGGGGCCTATGCCCTTCTTCCAGTCATACTCATGTATATAGGTGCCGGCAGGCCAACGCATCACGGGGATTTGCAGAGGCTTTAAGAGTTTTTCAACCTCAGGATGCAAACTGCCGTCGGCCCTTAAAAGACCGCCGTAGATGATTTTGTCGTTACAGTCCTCGAACATCTGACCGTAGATATGCGGGTTTATGCGTACTTGCGCCTCTGGCAAACTGATTTTTAATGTGGTGATGTCGCCCGCCGCAAAAGCCGCAAAGGGCAAAATCGTTAAAAAAATCGCCGCCGTTTTAAATATATTCTTCATGCCGTCTCCCCCATAGATTGTTTTATACCGATATGCACATTATTACGGCACACCCCGCAAAATCAAAATATGACATGATAATGTGTCTTTATGAGAATTATTTCGCCTCTGCAATCCCTGTCAAGACGAGTTGCGGGGCTTTGATACATAATTGTAATTTTCAATGTTTTTAAAAACAGGTTTTGCGCGCAAATTTTTAACAATCAATTTCTTGCAAATAAAATTGTCTTGCGGCAAATAATCGCAAAATATTTGACATGAAGTTAGGGGCTATTAACTTTTCTTGAGCATTAACCAATACAATACCATTCAAAATGAAAACAGGAATATTTTACGGAAGTTCAACCGGTAACACCGCCGATATTGCGGAAAGAATCGCAAAGGCGCTAGGCATAGACGAAGCCGACGTGCATAACATTGCAAAGGCCAAGCCCGAAGATTTGAAGGTTTATGACGCCCTTGTGCTGGGCTCTTCGACATGGGGCGCAGGCGAGCTTCAGGACGACTGGTTTAAAATTTTTGACGCGCTTTCCGCGGGATTTTTGACGGGCAAAAAGGTTGCGGTTTTCGGCTGCGGAGACTCTTCTTCATACGCCGATACTTTTTGCAACGCCGTCAAGATTATTTACGACGCCGTAAGCGCGGCGGGCGCGCAGACGGCGGGCGAATACGAGCCGCAGGGCTACGACGTGACGGATTCCGACATCTGCAAAGACGGCAAGTTCGTCGGCCTTGCAATAGACGACAATACGCCCGGCAAAACCAAAGGCCGCATTGAGGCTTGGGCAAAGCAGCTCAAAGCAGAGCTTGCTTAAATATTTTTGAGCGACGCCCACCCTTAGCCATATAACGGGCGGCGCAATATGAAAGGCGCTCCGAGGTCTCAAGACTTCGGAGCGTTATTTTTTGCGCGGTTGCAAAATGCGGCGCAGGCGCGCAATATTCAAGAAGGAGTTTTTCTTGAAAGCTTCGGGCAATTTTGCCGATAAAAATAAAATTTAAACTTATCCCATGAAATCACATTTGTTTACCCCGATTAAAATTGGCGGACTTGAACTCTCTAACAGGATAATAATACCGCCCATGTGCCAATACTCGGCCACAGACGGCATCGCCAACGGCTGGCACACTATACACTACGGGGCGCTCTCGCAATCGGGCGCCGGGCTTTTGATATTTGAAGCTTGCGCGGTATCGCCCGAAGCAAGAATTTCATACGCAGACTTGGGGCTATGGTCCGACGAAACCGAAGCCGCGCTTAAAAATCTGGTAAATACGCTTAAAACGTGGTCTACAATTCCGCTTTCATTGCAGTTGGCGCACGCGGGCAGAAAGGCCGCAACCCTTAAGCCTTGGGAAGGCGCAGGCACCTCTAAGGCGCACAAATGGCAGATATTTGCGCCCTCGGCGATAGCTTATTCCGACAAATATCAAACGCCCGCAGCCCTGACCCACGAGGGCATCAAAAAAGTCAAAGAAGATTTTAAACAAGCCGCAAAACGCGCGCGCCGCATAAACTTTGACAGTATTGAAACGCACATGGCGCACGGATATTTGCTGCATCAGTTTTTGTCCCCGATATCAAATAAAAGAGACGACGAATACGGCGGCAGTCTTGAAAACAGGATGCGTTTGCCGCTTGAAATTTTTAAAATCGTTGCGGAAGAATTCGGCGGGGCGACGGGCGTGCGCATATCGGGTTCAGACCTTGTGCGGGGCGGCTGGGATATTGACGAAGTGGTGCGCCTGGTAAAAGAGCTGCAAAAACTGGGCTGCGCCTACGCGCACATTTCAAGCGGCGGTTTGAGTCCCGACCAGTCAATTGCGGTTGGTGCGGGCTATCAGCTTGAGTTTGCCGCAAAAGTCAAGCGAGAGACCGGCATACCCACCATAGCCGTAGGCCTGATTACCGAGCCCGAAACCGCAGAAGCCGCCATAGCCTCAAATCAGGCCGACATGGTTGCTATCGGGCGCGGCGCGCTTTATGACCCGCGCTGGGGCTGGCACGCGGCGGCAAAACTCGGCCAAACACTCGCCCCCAGCCCGCAATATCTGCGCTGCCAACCAAACACGCTTAAAGAGCTGTTTAAAAAATAAAACGTGCGGACAATTCGCACACAAAAAAGAGGGGGCGTTGGCCTCCTCTTTTTGTGTGCGAATTTTTACCCGCAGGTTTTGCTAATTGATTTTACGCGCGGATTCTTGCGTTTCTTTTTTACGCGCGATAAACCCCTTAGACGGGAGACTTTTCAGAGCGTTTGCGCTCATTGGGGCACAAAATGCGCTTGCGCATACGTATAAAGTGCGGCGTAACTTCAACAAGCTCATCCGTCTCTATATATTCGATTGCGCGCTCCAAAGAAAACTCAACGGGCGGCGTAAGCTGGACGGTGGCGTCTTTGCTTGCGGCGCGGATATTGTCCAAATGCTTTTCTTTGCAGGGGTTTACGGGCATATCTTCGGGGCGCGGATTTTCGCCGACGATTTGACCTGCGTAAATTTCTTCTTGCGGCGCTATGAAAAGGCGGCCGCGCGCTTCAAGCGCAAGCAGCGCGTAGCGCGTTGATACGCCCGTTTGCATTGATACCAGCCTGCCCGCGGATCTGCACAAGATGTCGCCCGCATAAGCCGCGTATTCCCTGAACAAGTGCGAGAATATGCCGTGACCCGACGTGAGGTTGACAAGCTCAAACTCAAACCCGATTATGCCGCGCGTGGGTATGTAGGTCTTTAAATACGTTCGCCCCGCGGCGTCGTTTACCTGCATATCCTCTATATTTGCCTTGCGCGTGTTCAAAAGTTTTAAGAGGCCGTTGACATGCTCATTGGGCACTTCGATGTACATGGTTTCAAAAGGCTCAAGCAGTGCGCCGTTTTCGTCCCTTTTCATAATAACTTTGGGGCGCGATACGCACATCTCAAAATTTTCGCGGCGCATGGTCTCAACCAAAACCGCAATCTGCATGGCGCCGCGCGCCGACATATTGTAGACGCCCGCCTTGTCGGTGTCTTCAACCTTGATTGAAATGTTTGTGCGCATCTCGCGCATGAGACGCTCGCGAACGACGCGCGAAGTTACGTTCTTGCCGTCTTTGCCGCCGAGGGGGCCGTCGTTTATTGAAATTTCCATAGTGACGGTGGGGGGGTCTATGGCAACAAAAGGCAGGGGCTGCATTTCTTCGGAAGCGCAGAGAGTCTCGCCTATATCGACGTTGTCCAGCCCGGCAACGCCCACAATGTTGCCCGCAATACCCACCGCCGAAGACGTTGTGCCCAGCGACGAATATTCAAACATGCGCGTCACCTTGCCCTGATGTCTTGTGCCGTCGCCCTTGATGAGCCACATTGTGTCGCCCTTTCTGACGGAGCCCGAAGTTATGCGGCCTATGGCCACCCTGCCGACGTAAAAGTCCCAACTGATGTTTGAAATGAGCATCTGGAAGGGGCCGTCGGGATCGGCATCTTTGGGTGCGGGTATGTACTTTATGATTTTTTCGAGCAGCGGCGTGCAATCTTTTTTCTCGTCGCTCAGCTCGTCTACAAAATATCCGTCGCGCGCCGAGCCAAATACATAGGGCGCGTCAAACTGCTCATCGCTTGCGCCCAGCTCTAAGAAAAGCTCAAGCACTTTTGAGTAGACGGCCATGGGGTCGGAATTGGGGCGGTCTATCTTATTTATGACGATTATGGGCTTGAGGCCCTCTTGCAAAGCTTTGCGCAGCACAAAGCGCGTCTGCGCCTGCGTGCCTTCAAAGGCGTCCACGACAAGCAGCACGCCGTCAACCATCTTCATGACGCGCTCAACCTCGCCGCCGAAGTCGGCGTGACCGGGGGTGTCCACAATATTCACGGTGTAGCCGCCCCATTGTATGGAGGTGTTCTTGGCCTTGATGGTTATGCCCTTTTCGCGCTCCAAATCCATGGAGTCCATAGCGCGTTCGGTAACGGCCTGATTTTCGCGATATGTGCCGCCGGCCTCCAGAAGCTTGTCCACCAAAGTGGTCTTGCCGTGGTCGACATGCGCGATGATTGCGAGGTTGCGGAACTTTGAAGATTCATTCATAAACCGCAAAAGCACATACCTTCCGCCGCGTTAGTCAATGCTTTTAGCGATTTTTAACGCCTTAAAAAGCTTACAAATGCGCAGTTTATGCCAAAAAAAACGCCCGCAAGCCCGCGCTTAAGGCTTTTGCGGCATATTTTTGCGAAAAAATGTCAAAACCGCGCGGGCCTGCGCCAAACATTGCCCATGAATTTTCTTGAAATGAAAAAGAAAATAATCCTTACTCTTTCGGAAACTCGGGGGCATAGCTCAGTTGGTTAGAGCACCTGCATCACACGCAGGGGGTCGACAGTTCGAGCCTGTCTGCTCCTACCAGTTTTTTAAAAAGCGCACAGGCAAAACCTTTGCGCTTTTTTATTGCAAATCGGGCTGGGTATTTTTTTGCGAAACTTTTACTTATTAAACAATGTTTAAAATATAAATTGAAATTTTGCGCCGCATATTCTACAAACGGCAAAACAATGCCTCTGCTTGCAGGCGCTTTATATTTGATTGAACCTACGATCATAAACCTTTAAATACCGCAGAATGAAACTTCTTAAAGCTTTATTAAAATTTTTGCCGTTTTGCGCTTGCGCGCTCTTTGCCGCAGATAAAAAACCAAACTTTATAATCATACTTGCCGACGACCAAGGCTATGCAGACCTCGGCGTTTTCGGCGCAAAAGACATTGAAACGCCGTGCATTGACGCTCTCGCGAAAGATTCCGTAATTGCCCGCAGTTTCTATACGTCGACAGTCTGCACCCCCGCGCGCGCGGCGCTGCAAACGGGCAAATATCACGCATACGTCAAGCAAGTGGGCCTTAAATCATCCGTGTATTTCCCGAGCGACGAGGGCGGGATGTCGCCCGAAGAAATTACCATTGCAGAAACCCTCAAGCCGCAGGGCTATAAGACCGCGCTTATAGGCAAGTGGCACCTTGGCTGCACCAAAGAATATCTGCCCGTAAATCAGGGTTACGACTATTTTTACGGCCTGCCCTACAGCAACGATATGTGGCTGTTTAAAAACCCCAAATACGCCAAAGATTTAAAAATCACAAACGGCATGAGCTTTGAGCAAATACGCGCGCTTGAAGGCAACAAAGACCGCGGCAAGGCCGAGCACATTGTGCCGCTTATGCGCGGCGACGAAGTAATCGAAGTGCCCGCCGTGCAAGCAACCCTGACGGAACGCTATTTTGACGAGGCCATAAAATTCATAACTCAAGCCGAAAACGACAAGGCCGCCTTCTACGTCTGCATAACCCCGAATATGCCGCACGTGCCGCTTTATGCGTCTGAAAAATTCGCGGGCAAAAGCAAGCGCGGAGCCTACGGAGACGTCATACAAGAGCTTGACTATAACGTCGGGCGTTTGATCAGCGCCCTCAAAGAAAAGGGGCTATATGAAAACACCGTGATAATCTATACGTCCGACAACGGCCCTTGGCTTTTTAAAAAGCAAGACGGCGGCTCGGCAACGCCGCTGCGTAACGGCAAAGGCTCGCTCTTTGAAGGCGGCGTGCGCGTGCCCTGCATAATACACTTGCCGAGCGCGCTCGGCGGCAAGCCCTTTGATACTTCAGAAATCATAGCTACAATAGACATTCTGCCCACTTTTGCGCGCCTTGCGGGCGCGCAAGTGCCGCAGGCCTCAAACGGCCTTGACTTGACCGACTTTTTAAAAGGCAAAGTTGCGCAGTCGCCGCGCAAAGAATTTCTATATTTCAGCGCGGGCAACAAAATATCCGGCATGCGTTTGCAAAACTTTAAGGTGCTTTTTGAAAAGCCCGATTACGGCTACGCCCAAGAACAGTCAACCCCCGCGCAAAAAGGGCAAACGCCGCCCTTCCTCTTTGATTTAAAGCGCGATATCGGCGAGAATGACAACCTTGCAAAAGCCGACCCCGCCAAAAAGACCGAGCTTGAAGCCGCGGCAAAAACCGCCGCAAAAGAGCACGAATAAAAATCTACAAAAAAACAAAACCCGCAAGAACGCCTTGCGGGTTTTTTAATGCAATACGCAAAGCTTAAAATCAATTTGCTTGAACAGGCCGCCGCTTTTCTTATATGTAATAAAGCCATAAACCTATGAAAAACATTCTTGCGATTTTAACAATGATATGCGCGGCCTTCTTATGCGCGTCTTGCTGGCAGGCGGCCGCCGCGCGCGCCGCAAAAAAGCGCACGACGCAGACGGGCCCCGTAATGGGCACCTTAGAAAACGAGCTCGGCGTTGAAGATCCCCTTGGCCGCGAGCAAAAAACGCTGACCGAAAAAAGCCCCGCAGACGGCGCGCAAACCGCCGAAGCCGCAAAAACCGCAAACTAGCCCCGCTTTTTCATCAGCGCAAAAAAAGCGCCCGTTAAACGCGGACGCTTTTTGCGTGTTCTGGCCTTGCCCTACTTTGAGCTATTCAATATGAAATCAACTATGGGCGCCGGGTTTTCAAGGCTGTGCGGATGATGTCCGCAATCGGGCTTTAAAACAACTTCAATCTCTCCGCCCAAGGCCTTGTAACGCTCTGCCAGAATTTTGCCGTTGGTGGCAAAAGGCACAATTTCATCAGCGCCGCCCGCAACCAAAAACACGGGCACCTTTGCCTTTGCGAGCGCCTCCAAATCATCAAAACCGTTGTGTTTGAAGCCGTCGAGATTTTGCAGCTTCCATTTTGCGAGCATATCATTGTAAAGCTTTGCGTCGGCGTTCTTGGGCCACACGCCCAAATCGCAAACGGGCGCGTCAAGATATAGGCACGCGACGTTTTGCGGGTAAGCCTTTGCCCAGTTTAAGGCGTAAAGACCGCCGCGGCTCAGCCCCTCAAGCACCACCTTTTTTGAAAGGCCGTAGCGGCGCGTAAGATAGTCAAAAACAACCTTGCCTTCGGCGACGGCATCGGGGTTGCCGTAGTCATTCGTAAAATCTATGCAGACTATGTAGTAACCCTTGCTCAAAAGCGCTACGTCAACCTGCGCAAATGCACCGAAAAACGCCGGACGCCAAACCCACAAGTTGCCGTCGGCAGGCAATCCCGGAGAGGCGACAGTAATTTTTCTGCCGCCGTATTCAAATTCGGAAACCGTAAAGTTGTTCCAACGCTTAGGCTCAAAAACTATGGGGTTTGGCAGAGGCTTTGCGGTCTTGCCCGTAAGCGTCTTGTAGACGCTTGAAGCCATTATGTAGGCGCCCGCCGAATTTGGGTGTATTGCGTCTGGAAAAAGATTGGACTTATTTTTCAAGGGCTCGTAAAGATCTATAATTTCAAGCTCTTGGGCTGCCGCGACTTTTTTGATTATCGGGAAGCACTCGTTTTGTATTACGTTTTCATTTATGCCCCACTTTACGTCAAAAGCCTGTACGGGGCGGCACAAATATACCCTCGGATGCGTGGAGAGGGATTCAAAAGAATCTATGAGGGCGTTTAAATCGTGCTCAAACTCCGTCCAGTATTTCCAGTTTTGCGGTTTTGAATCATTGGTGCCGAGTTTGATAATCACAATGTCGGGCGCAAAATCCAGCGCGTCTTTATAGGCGGGCTGATTTATATAAGGCTTGTCGCCTTTTAAAAGAAGCGTCGCACCGCTGACGCCGAAGTTTTTTACCTCATACTTGTCGCCAAGCATACGCCCGAGTATCGCAGGGTAAGTGTTATCCCTGTTGACTATGCCGGCGCCGTATGTGATGCTGTCGCCGATGCAGGCAATTTTGATTTGGGCGCAAGCGCATACTGCGGCAAAAACCATTACAAAAAAGAGCGCGCTTTGTCTGATAAATGTTTGCATAAATAAAAATCGAGGGGGTTGCTTTTAAAGCGCAGATTTTACGGGCGCTTCAAAAATTACAAGTTGAAAAGTTGCGCACTTGTTAAAATTGCGCCATTTTTAATGCCCGTATATTGTTTTAATGATAAGCCAATTACGCAAGCAATATCTTTGCTTAAAGAACGCGCGCTTGCAAACGCACAAACCCCGCAAATCAAAAACATGAAAAACTTAAAAAAAATAGCTTGATTATTCGGCCTCATGTGCTACCTTTTGCGACTTTCTTAATTGTTAAGCCTGGCTAGCTCAATCGGTAGAGCAGTTGACTCTTAATCAATTGGTTCGGGGTTCGAGTCCCCGGCCAGGTACCAATTTTAAAAGCTTGCAAGTAAAATTCTTGCAAGCTTTTTCGTGTCTTTATGTTCCCCTTCCCCATACTGTCAATCAGACGCATCTTCGCCATAATTCGCCATATTTTAGGGCTTTCCTGCCTAAGATTTATCTAAGATTTCTTACCACACCCCCGCCCTCGCAAAAAATTTATAGGCTAAAGAAGCAAGCTCAAAGCAAACGGACATTGCGCTTAAAGCCTAAAATCCGTCCGCCCCTACCATTAACGGGTATTCACACACAAAGCTTTTACCCCAAAAGCAAATTGCCATTACCGTTAAATGCGCCAACCATCCACGTGCCCATTTCAGCTCCCCTTAAATATAAACCCGCTTTTCAAAAAAGTTTAAATTTTTTGAAAGTATAAATAAGAGTTGTATGAATTAAATAAATATTTCCGCAAATGCACAGAGTTTCAAGAAATGCTCCTGCCTCAAAGCTGAAACGCAAACCTGCCATAAGGTATAATTTTAAAGTATTTAAACAGGATTTTAGATGCTAATTTTAAAGAACATCCAGTGGATTTTTTTTTCTTGGTTGAGCATACGGAAGACAAAACGCACAAAGCCTCCGACGACCGGAATTGCATAAAGCTTGAAGGAAATTCCGTCAACGCCCTTTGCGTTAAGGTTTTCCATAACTTTAAGCGCGGCGCGCTTTCTCATGCCAGAAAATTTAAGGAACTTTAAAAATCTCTCCGCGTATCGCGTCTGAAAAATGAAGCGATGGTAACACTTCGGGGATGTCATAAGAATTTCCTTGAAATAATAATGCAGCGCAAGAATTTCATTCTCATAGGGGCCGTTTGAATGATTGCAGGAATCTTGACCGGCATGTACGCGAGAAAAAAACAAATTCCCGTCCCAAAAGACTATACTCTTACCCCCACGCG
>Ga0209373_10004837_pt1 | contig 11403 bp, 6 predicted proteins | sample Higcelweek5metaG_FD_187173 | JGI IMG/M metagenome (GOLD analysis project Ga0209373, IMG submission 187173) | Freshwater pond sediment microbial communities from the University of Edinburgh, under environmental carbon perturbations - High... | ecosystem: Environmental > Aquatic > Freshwater >... | reverse complement strand
TTACCTGTAACGACCCTGCTGCGTGCCATCGGATACGAAAGCGACAAGCAAATTCTTGAGCTTTTCGACTTGGCCGAAGAAATCAAGGTATCTAAAGTTGGTCTGAAAAAAGAAGTAGGCCGCCGTCTCGCTGCCCGCGTGGTGAAAGCCTGGGTCGAAGACTTTGTGGACGAAGATACCGGTGAGGTCGTTTCTATCGAACGTACAGAAGTTATTCTGGAACGTGAAACCATTATTGAAGAAAAGCACATCGATATTATTGCCAACAGTGGTGTGAAAACCATTCTTCTTCACAAAGAAGATGCGGCCAATGCCGATTACAGTGTTATTTTCAATACCCTGCAAAAAGATACAGCCAACAATGCCAAGGAAGCGGTTGAATACATCTACCGCCAGTTGCGCAATGCCGAGCCGCCCGATGAAGAAACCGCTCGCGGTATCATCGACAAGCTTTTCTTCTCGGATAAACGCTACGATCTGGGTGAAGTTGGCCGATACAGAATCAATCGCAAACTGGGACGTAACAGTGCCAAGAGCGAAGATCGTATCCTGACAAAAGATGATATTATTGATATTATTAAATATCTGGTCGAGCTCATCAACAGCAAAGCTGAGGTTGATGATATCGATCACCTGTCCAACCGCCGTGTCCGTACGGTAGGTGAACAACTTTATGCTCAGTTCGGAGTTGGTCTTGCCCGTATGGCACGCACCATCCGCGAGCGTATGAATGTTCGTGACAATGAAGTTTTCAAACCGATTGACCTGATTAATGCCAAGACTTTGTCTTCGGTTATTAATTCTTTCTTCGGTACCAACCAGCTGTCGCAATTCATGGATCAAACCAATCCGCTGTCTGAACTCACGCACAAGCGTCGTATTTCAGCCCTCGGACCTGGAGGTTTGTCTCGTGAGCGTGCCGGTTTCGAAGTCCGTGACGTTCATTACACACACTACGGTCGTCTCTGCACCATTGAAACACCTGAAGGCCCGAACATCGGTCTTATTTCATCCTTGTGTGTGTATGCAAAAATTAATCAGCTCGGATTCATTGAAACTCCGTACCGCAAGGTAACTAAGGGCGTTGTTGATTTGAAATCAATCCCAACCTACCTCTCGGCGGAGGATGAAGAAGAAAAGATTATTGCACAGGCAAACACCCCGATTGACGATAAAGGCAATTTCAGAGAAGCAAAAATCAAATCGCGCCACCTGGCCGATTACCCGATTGTTGACAAAACGCAACTTGACATGATGGATGTGGCTCCAAACCAGATTGCATCCATTGCCGCTTCGTTAATCCCCTTCCTTGAGCATGACGATGCCAACCGGGCGCTCATGGGATCAAACATGATGCGTCAGGCTGTTCCGCTCCTTTGCCCCGAAGCGCCTATTGTGGCCACCGGCCTTGAAGGAAAAGTAGCTCAGGACAGTCGTGTACTGATTAATGCTGAAGGTGATGGCGTTGTCGAAAAAGTAGATGCACGTCAGATTACCATCCGATATAATCGCAACGATACGGATAAACTCGTTTCGTTCGAAGAGGATGTCAAGTCTTATCATCTTACAAAATTTGCCAAAACCAACCAAAGCACCACAGTCAACCTTAAACCGATTGTAAAAAAAGGTCAGAAGGTTCACAAAGGTCAGGTGCTTTGCGAAGGGTATGCTACCGATAATGGGGAACTTGCTCTGGGTCGCAACCTGCTCGTGGCTTTCATGCCATGGAAAGGGTACAACTTTGAGGATGCCATCGTTATTTCGGAACGCGTAGTTCGTGAAGATGTTTTTACCTCTTTACACATCGAGGAATTTATCATGGAGGTCCGCGATACCAAACGTGGTATTGAAGAACTTACCAGCGATATTCCCAATGTTAGCATAGAAGCCATTAAAAACCTCGACGCAAACGGTCTTATCCGTGTTGGTGCCGAAGTAAAAGAAGGCGATATTCTGATCGGAAAAATCACCCCGAAAGGTGAAACTGATCCGACACCTGAAGAAAAACTGTTGCGTGCGATCTTTGGAGACAAAGCCGGCGATGTGAAGGATGCTTCAATGAAAGCGCCTCCCGGAGTCAGTGGTGTTGTTATTGATAAAAAGCTTTTCAGCCGTTCTATCAAAGACAAAAAAGCCAAAACCAAAGAAAAAGCCTTACTCGATACACTCGAAAATGATTTTGAGCAACAGGTTGCAGAAATCAGAAAACGACTGATTGAAAAGTTGCTTGTTATTCTCGACGGACAAGTCTGTCAGGGCGTTTCCAACAACCTTCGTCAGGAAATAATTACCAAAGGCACCAAATTTACCTCCAAGGCATTTAATAATGTTGATTTCATCAATATTATTCCGACAAACTGGACCAAAGAAGTAAAGGTAAACGAACTCATACAGCGTGTTCTTCACAATTTCGAAATCAAGTATAAAGAAGTGCTTGGCGTTTATCAGCGTAAGAAATTTGTAGCACAGGTTGGTGATGAATTGCCCACCGGTATCGTTCAGTTAGCCAAAGTCTATATTGCCAAAAAACGCAAACTGCGTGTTGGTGATAAAATGGCCGGTCGACATGGAAACAAAGGTATCGTTGCGCGTATAGTGCGCGATGAAGACATGCCTTATCTCGAAGACGGAACCCCGGTTGATATCGTTCTGAACCCGCTTGGTGTACCTAGTCGTATGAACCTCGGCCAGATCTATGAAACCATTCTTGCATGGGCCGGAATGAAGCTGGGAACCAAATTCGCAACACCGATCTTCGATGGTGCTTCAGTTGATCAGATCAATGATTACCTCGAAAAAGCAGGGCTCCCGAAAAACGGAAAAACCTATCTGCGTGATGGTGGTACCGGCGTTCAGTTTGATCAGCCTGCAACCGTTGGTGTAATTTATATGCTTAAACTTCACCACCTTGTAGATGATAAAATGCATGCCCGCTCAATCGGACCATACTCGCTCATTACCCAACAACCATTGGGTGGTAAGGCGCAGTTCGGAGGTCAGCGTTTTGGTGAAATGGAGGTTTGGGCACTCGAAGCTTTCGGTGCTGCTCATATTCTTCGTGAGGTGCTTACCATCAAATCCGATGACGTGGTTGGTCGTGCCAAATCGTACGAAGCCATTGTTAAAGGTGAACCAATGCCAAAACCGGGAATACCCGAATCTTTCAATGTTTTGATCCACGAGCTCAAAGGCTTGGGTCTCAATGTTACATTTGAATAAACGTACTTAACCGAACTTTTTAAAAGTCAATATATGGCATTTAGAAGAGAAAACGCGCCTAAAAGCAATTTTTCGAGCATCATCATCAGCCTGGCATCTCCGGAAAAAATTCTGGAAATGTCGTTTGGTGAAGTAACAAAGCCCGAAACCGTAAACTACAGAACCTATAAACCCGAGCGTGACGGATTATTCTGCGAGCGGATTTTCGGACCTGTAAAAGATTACGAATGTCATTGCGGTAAATACAAACGCATCCGTTATAAAGGAATCGTTTGCGACCGTTGCGGCGTTGAAGTGACCGAGAAAAAAGTGCGCCGCGAACGCATGGGTCATATTCAGCTTACTGTCCCCGTTGCTCATATCTGGTTTTTCAGGTCTCTGCCTAATAAAATTGGATTGTTGCTGGGATTGCCCTCCAAAAAACTGGAACAGATTATTTATTACGAAAAATACGTAATTATTAATCCAGGTATCAAAACTGCGGATGGATTCAAACAAAACGATTTTCTAACCGAAGAGGAGTTTTTCCAGATTATGGAAACCTTACCGCGCGAAAATCAAATGCTCGACGACAACGATCCCAACAAATTCATCGCAAAAATGGGAGGCGAAGCATTGTTCGACCTCTTATCAAAAATTGATCTCGAAGAATTGTCTCCTTCGTTGCGCTTAAGAGCCAATAACGAAACATCACAGCAGCGAAAAACCGAAATTCTGAAACGTCTTCAGGTGGTTGAATCATTCCGCGATGGCAACACCCGCATCGAAAATCGACCTGAATGGATGATTATCAAAGTCGTTCCGGTTATTCCGCCTGAGTTACGTCCTTTGGTTCCCCTCGATGGCGGTCGCTTTGCATCGTCCGATCTTAATGATCTCTATCGTCGCGTTATTATTCGCAACAACCGTCTGAAACGTCTTATCGAAATTAAAGCTCCGGACGTCATTCTGCGAAACGAAAAGCGTATGCTGCAGGAAGCCGTGGATTCACTTTTCGACAACAGCCGCAAGGTGAATGCCGTTAAAACCGAATCGAACCGCGCGCTGAAATCTTTGTCCGACAGCCTCAAAGGTAAACAGGGTCGTTTCCGTCAGAACTTACTTGGTAAACGTGTCGACTATTCTGGTCGTTCGGTTATTGTGGTAGGTCCCGAGCTTAAACTCAACGAATGTGGTTTACCGAAAGAAATGGCATCTGAGCTTTTCAAACCTTTCATCATCCGCAAGATGCTGGAACGTGGTATTGTAAAGACAGTAAAATCGGCCAAAAAAATTGTTGACCGCAAAGATCCTGTTGTTTGGGATATTCTGGAAAACGTATTAAAAGGACATCCGGTGATGCTAAACCGCGCTCCTACCCTTCACCGCCTTGGTATTCAGGCTTTCCAGCCAAAGCTGATTGAAGGAAAAGCCATCCAGTTGCATCCGCTCGTTTGTACCGCTTTCAATGCCGACTTCGACGGTGACCAGATGGCCGTTCACGTGCCGCTGGGCAACGAAGCTATACTTGAAGCACAGCTTCTTATGCTGTCGCCTCATAACATTTTGAACCCCGCCAATGGTGCGCCTATTGCTGTTCCTTCGCAGGACATGGTTCTTGGTCTGTACTACATGACCAAAGGCCGCAAAAGCTCACCCGAACACTTTGTTAAAGGTGAAGGAATTACTTTCTACTCTCCGGAAGAAGTTATTATAGCGTACAACGAACAGAAAGCTGATCTGCATGCTATGATTAAGGTACGTCTGACCGACAGAAACGGGAATACTTCCATTGTTGAAACCACGGTTGGCCGGATTCTTTTTAACCGGGTGGTTCCTGAAAAAATTGGATACCTGAATACACTTCTGACCAAAAAAGCACTCCGTGATATTATTGGTGAAGTATTGAAAAGCACCAACAACATTGAAGCAGCCAAATTCCTTGACGACATTAAATCGCTCGGATTCCAGATGGCTTTCAAAGGTGGTCTGTCTTTCAACCTGGGCGATATTCTTGTCCCGGTAGAAAAAGAAATTCTGATCAATAAAGCGCATCTTGAAGTTGACGAAGTAATGGGCAACTACAATATGGGCTTTATCACCAACAATGAACGATACAACCAGATTATCGACATCTGGACCCATACCAACTCGAACCTGACAAAAATCCTCATTGATAAGCTGGCTAAAGACCGCGATGGATTTAATTCGGTATATATGATGCTGGATTCCGGTGCCCGTGGATCAAAAGAACAGATTCGTCAGCTCTCTGGTATGCGTGGACTGATGGCAAAACCGCAAAAAGCCGGTGCCGCCGGAGGTGAAATTATCGAAAACCCGATTCTTTCAAACTTCAAAGAAGGACTATCGGTTCTTGAGTACTTTATCTCAACGCACGGTGCTCGTAAAGGTCTTGCCGATACCGCACTTAAAACTGCCGATGCCGGTTACCTGACCCGTCGTCTTGTCGATGTAGCCCAGGATGTCATTATTAACGATCCGGACTGCGGAACTTTGCGTGGCCTGGTTGTAACAGCTCTGAAAAAGAATGAGGAAATTGTTGAGAGTTTGTTTGACCGGATACTTGGACGCGTTACACTTCACGATATCTTCAATCCCAATACCGGTGAATTGATCATCGAAGAGGGTATGGAAATTACCGAAGAGTATGCAAAAACCATTCAGGCTGCCAATATCGAAGAAGTCGAAATCCGCTCCGTACTCACCTGTGAATCTAAACGCGGCGTTTGTGCGAAATGTTACGGACGAAATCTTGCCAGCGGCCGCATGGTCCAGAAAGGTGAAGCCGTAGGTGTTATTGCTGCTCAGTCTATCGGTGAACCTGGAACACAGCTAACCCTGCGTACGTTCCACATCGGGGGTGCTGCATCCAACATTTCCATTTCATCAAAACTTGAAGCAAAGTACGATGGTATTCTCGAAATTGATGAATTGCGCTTCATAGAAACAAAAAATGATAGTGGACTGAATGCTAAAGTTGTCATGGGTCGTTCCGCCGAAATGCGTATTCGCCATCCCAAAACACAAGCAATTCTGCAAAGCGCCAATATTCCTTATGGTTCGCTCATGTATGCCGAAAATGGTGTTGAAATTACCAAAGGCACGCTCATTTGCGATTGGGATCCATACAATGCCGTTATTCTTTGCGAGGTTTCTGGAAAAGTAACCTATGAAGACATTGTTGAAAATATTACTTTCCGCGAAGAATCGGATGAACAAACCGGTTATCATGACAAGGTAATTATCGAAAGCCGTCAGAAAGCCCGTACTCCTGCCATTCGACTTATTTCAGCTGCAAAAGAAGAATTGAAAAGATACGACCTTCCTGTAGGTGCTCATATTACTGTCGAAGAAGGCGCGAAAATTAACGCCGGAGACGTACTTGCCAAAATTCCAAGAACCCTTGGTAAAGCTGGTGATATTACCGGTGGTCTTCCTCGTGTAACCGAACTTTTCGAAGCACGTAATCCTTCCGATCCGGCTGTGGTTGCCGAAATTGATGGTATTGTTTCGTTTGGTACCAAACTCAAACGTGGTAACAAAGAAATTATCATTACTTCAAAAACCGGTGAAGAAAAACGTTATCTGATTAACACTACCAAACAAATTCTGGCTCAGGAAAACGACTTTATTAAAGCCGGAACTCCTCTCTCAGACGGCGCTATTTCTCCGGCCGACATTCTTGCTATTAAAGGACCTACCAAGGTGCAGGAATATCTCGTGAATGAAATCCAGGAAGTGTATCGTCTGCAAGGTGTGAAAATCAATGATAAACATTTCGAAACCATTGTCCGCCAGATGATGCGTAAAGTCGAAATCCTTGATCCGGGTGACACCCGTTTCCTTGAAGGCGAACTTGCCAATAAAATTGAATTCCAGGAAGTAAACGATGGAATTTTCAATATGAAGTTTGTTGAAGAAGCTGGCGACAGCGAAGTGCTGAAAGCTGGTGATATCGTGTCGGCTCGCAAATTTCGCGACGAAAATTCAATGCTTAAACGCAAAGATAAAAAACTCGCCGAAGCACGCGACGCACAGCCAGCAACGGCTAACCAGATCCTGCAGGGTATCACCCGCGCAGCACTGCAAACCGAAAGCCTGCTTTCCGCCGCCTCTTTCCAGGAAACCACAAAAGTTCTTACCGAAGCCGCTGTGAACGCTAAACGCGATACACTGATGGGCCTGAAAGAAAATGTTATTGTGGGTCACCTGATTCCTGCCGGAACCGGTCTGCGCGCTTACGACGACCTGGTTGTTGGCTCACTCGAAGAATACCAATCACTTATGGCTTCGAAAGAAGAAGCTTTAGAAAAAGTCTGATATGGAAGATAAAAAGAAACCGGAAAATTCGCTCAACATCGAGCTCCCTGCCGATGTTGCTGATGGCACCTATGCCAATCTGGCCATTATCTCGCATTCAAGCGCCGAATTCATTATCGATTTCGTCGGAATTATGCCGGGGATGCCAAAAGCAAAAGTGAAGTCGCGTATTGTGATGACTCCCAACCACGCAAAAAGACTTCTGAAGGCGCTTGCCGAAAATGTTTCGAAATACGAAAAAACTTTCGGCGAAATCAGCGAACACGAGCAGACTCCTCCCTATCAAATGTTTTCTCCTGCCGGCGAAGCATAAGATTGAATCATTTTTAAGGGCGATGAGGTTCGCCTGAAACCGCCCCATAAAGGCTGATGACCTCTGCAGATAACAATGCAGAGGTCATTTTTTTAAAATTAAATCCACATGCTGAATTCCATTGCTGAAATAATTATTGCCGGAATGGTGGCGGCCTGGTTTTGCCGCCTGATCCGGATTCCCGATCTGATCGGATTTTTGCTGATTGGAATCTTGTTTGGCCCTTATGTGTTGCAGATCATCGATCCCGCGCTGACATTGATGTCGGGCGAACTGCGTACGGCTGCCCTCATTGTCATTCTGTTGCGCGCCGGTTTTGAACTCCGTCGCGACACACTCAAAAAAGTCGGCAAACAAGCCTTGCTGCTCGCTGTGATTCCGCCCTTACTCGAAGCGCTTGCGGCAGCTACCATTTGTGTGTATTATGCAGGTCTGAGCTGGAACGAAGGCCTGATGCTGGGAATTATTCTCAGTGCCGTTTCTCCTGCTGCTGTTGTCCCGCTCATGATTCGTTTCCGCAACGAAAAGCTTGGAATAGCCAAAGGAATTCCGACACTGGTACTGGCCGCAAGCAGCCTGAACAATATTCTCGTGCTGATTATTTTTTCGAGCCTCGTGGTGTTTCTCGCCAGCAACGAAACCATGTCAGCATCTACCATTGCCAGCGTGCCTATATCAATGGTGACCGGAATTGCGGTTGGAATGCTGAGCGGACTTTTACTGATAAAAATTTTCGACCGATTCAATCCCCGCGCTACACGCCGCGTTCTGCTTATTATGGCCATCGCGGTTTTGTTTCTTCGGCTTGAAAAAGAAACGGCTCAATGGGTTCCATTTGCCGCACTGCTGGCTGTAATGACTGTTGGATACATCCTGCTCAATAAACGCGAAAAATACGCACACGAAATTTCTCAGAAACTCGCAAAGATTTGGATTCTCGCCGAAATGATTTTGTTTGTTCTTGTCGGCGCAGAAGTGAATCCTGAAATTGCTTTAAAAATAGGACTGACCGGATTACTGATTATCGGAGGCGGGCTGCTGGTGCGGAGTGCAGCAACATGGATCTGCCTGACCGGGACCAACTTGACTACGCGCGAAAAGGGCTTTGTGGTGATTTCCTACATTCCAAAAGCCACTGTGCAGGCCGCCATAGGAGCGGTTCCGCTGGCACTCACCCACTCGGCCGGTGCCGAAATAATTCTGGCCGTGGCCGTGCTCAGCATTGTTGTTACCGCGCCCCTTGGCGCCATCGCCATAGAAATCACCGGCAAAAAATGGCTGGAAAAAGCGTAAGAAGAATCGGCCACAAGGACACAAAGTCACAAGAAATATTTTGTGCCTTCGTGCCTTGGTGGCAAAATCCCCAAACGCTCACTGAATCAGTCCGCCGCGGCGGATCACCGCACCCGCCGCGGCGGGGAAGGCCGATTCGCATTCGCGTGCATAAGACCTGCAGAGGGATGCAAAATTTTTCGCGTAGATTCGCGGAAGAAAATAGTGGAGAAGCAGCGAAGACTTTCGCATTGATTCCTGCACCAATTGAACACTGAATCATGAACAAGGAAGTAAGAATTTCGAACGGTACTCTAAATAAATTTCCTACAAACTTACTTCTTACTTCCAACTTCCGTGTTCCTTGTTCATTATTCATTATTTGTGCCTTCGTGCCTTGGTGGCAAACCCAAAACCCCATAAAAAAACCTCCGCACAAAAGTGCGAAGGTCTGATTTCCCCCGCATTAAGTTCCATAACAGATACCTAATGCTGAGGTCTCTTCCGGATTCGAACCGGAGTAAACGGTTTTGCAGACCGGCGCCTAGCCACTCGGCCAAGAGACCATTTTTTGGACTGCAAAGATATAAAAATATTTAAACCTGCAACATTGGATGTAAAGGAGATTATTCCAAAATCAGGCGGCTTTGTCCAACCTTCGCTTTAGTCATTAAATCACACTCTTCATCAGCTCAATGAAATTTTGTATATTTGTAGTAACAACAGAACGATCAATGGGAACTCTGGAATTGAAATCGAACATTCATAAAATAGTTGACCGGATTCAAAGCGAACAACTTTTAAGAACTATATATGACTTTTTAAAAGTTCGCGAAACCAGCAAATCAGGAAACATTTGGAATTCGCTGACTGAAGAACAAAAGCAAGAGGTTCTGATGGCTTATGAAGAATCTGAGAACGAAAACAACCTTATTGACAGCGAAAAAATATTTAAAAGGGAAAAATGAAAATCCTTTTTACGCAGCGCGCTGCCAACGCATACGCCTCTATAAAAAAATATATTGAAGAGGAATGGGGTGAAAAGACAGCTGCCGGATTTGAACAAAAAACCATCGACTTTCTGGATTTGCTGATTGAGTTTCCTGAAATCGGAACTGTTGAAGTCCCTGACAAGCAAATACGCGCATTTCAGCTGACCAGGCAAACAAGGGTTTTTTACAGAATTAAAAGAGAACAGATTATCATACTGACCCTTTTTGATTCGCGGCAAGATCCGCAGAAAAAGCCCAAATAAAAAAAACCACAATAGCCAAATTTTCGTTCGGTCGGATCATATTACTTAACGAAACCCTTCTGGCAGTATATACCGCTTTCCGTACAATTGGCAATAGACACTATTACGAAAGTCATGATAAACCGCGCATACGAGTCTCAATCCGCCACCACGAAAGGCAACTAACACATATCGCCAAAACGTTCATGCTCAACAACAATTTTTCTATCTTTGTATTATTAAAACACAACAACATGAAAAAAATAATCTTTCTCGCCACTGTTTTGTTTACGTTCGTTTTGCCCTCATTTTCGCAAACAAACCAACCTTCCGGGGACGAGTCATGGAACATATTCATTGAAAAGCTAATTGTGGCCAATAGCGATTTCGCCAAAGGTTTTGTTGGAGAATCAATGAAAGAGATCTGGTCTCATGACAAGGATGTTACGCTCTTTGGTGGATATGGGGCCATGATTGAACCTGGGTGGGAAAGTGTTATGGCAAGGTTAGAATTGGCCGCAAAACAAAATGTCAATGGAACCTATTCTTCAAAAATAGTAATGCAAAAAACAGAAGGTGACTTTGCTTATTTATTGCAAACAGAACAATATATATTTCCGGATAAAACACCAATTAATTTCCGGGTTACAATGATTTGCAAAAAAGAACCCGATGGCTGGAAGTTAGTTCATCGTCATGGGGATATCATCAAAGAGCCCTAAAACCAGAAAAAATAATGGGAATTGGACTTGTTATAATATTACACCTGATTGCTATTGGCTTTTTAAGCGGGCTCATTGCTGTTGCTGCGACAATCATAACATACTTTTCGGGCAAAAAGGAAACGAGGAAACGCAATATCAGGACAGCTGTCATAACGCCCTTCGCGGCACTGTACACATTGTATATTTGTGGACTGATCGGGTTTGGAATAGTTTCCTCTGTAAAAAAAGTTGACATCGGCATAGGAGACACCCGGTATGTCCCATTAACAGCCAATTGCCAGCTTTTATTCATTGATTTACCAAACCAGGCCTACATTAAA
>Ga0209373_10004836_pt1 | contig 11407 bp, 12 predicted proteins | sample Higcelweek5metaG_FD_187173 | JGI IMG/M metagenome (GOLD analysis project Ga0209373, IMG submission 187173) | Freshwater pond sediment microbial communities from the University of Edinburgh, under environmental carbon perturbations - High... | ecosystem: Environmental > Aquatic > Freshwater >... | reverse complement strand
GGCCGCAATTACGTCAAAATCAAACACGTGCATTGGCTCTTCCTCAAACTGGTGAGGCTGTTACAATCGATGTTGGCGAGGTCGACATTCATCCAAAAAGTAAAATTCCGGTAGGCGACCGTTTAGCTCTTATTGCCCGCAAACAAGTATACAACGAAGAAATCGTTGATCAGGGGCCACGCTATAAAAGCCACAATTTACTTGCCGATGGTAAAGTTTCCATTCATTTCGATCACATCGGAAGCGGGCTGGTGGCCAAAAATTCTATTAGCAATAACCTAACTGGTTTTGCCATTGGAACATCGTATGAAAATTTGGTTTGGGCAGCTGCCAAAATACAGGGCGATTCAGTGGTTGTTTGGAACGACGCAGTGAAATCACCTACAGTGGTATGCTATGCTTGGCAATACAATCCTCAGAATCTGAATTTCTTCAATGTTGAAAATTTACCCGCGGCACCATTCAAAATTAATGTGATCGAACCTGCTTTCAGCATCAAATTTTTCAACAGCACTGCTACAACAATTGAACGCGGACAGTTTGCGTTATTAACTTGGGAAACCTATGGAGCATCGGCTGTGACATTTAACGGCGAAACTGTTGATCCTATTTCAGGCAAACGGGTTAATCCAAATACCACAACAAACTACGAACTGAAAATCACCAACTCGGCCAATCCAACCGAAACACAAACAAAAACAATTACGGTTGTTGTGGTCGATCCTAAACCTACAATTGCTGTAAGAACCGATGTTGGCGGTGTAGCCTCTCCCGAAACAGAGATTACACTCATTGCCGATGCAGTTGCACCAAAGGGAGGAAGCATTACAAAAGTTGAATTTTTTGTGGGCAAAGAACTTATAAAATCGGTTACAGCGGCACCTTATTCAACAAAATGGGTAACCCCAAAAGAAGTTGGCGAATATTCCATTACAGGTGTAGTAACCGATAATAGCGGAGTTGCTGTTACTTCGGCACCAGTAAAAATATTTGTGACAAAGTTGAAGATGCTTGTTTACGAAGCCGAAAAAGCAACTTACACAGGAACCGGATCAATTAAGGCAAGCAATCAGGCAAGCGGCGGAAAATATGTCGATTTGCAGAGTGGCTGGGTAATTACGTTCAATAACATAGAAGTTAGCGAGGCCGGCGAATATCCGCTTACAATACGTTACCTCATGAATTATGAAGCGCCCAAAGCTCAAGTTCTATTCGTTAACGGCGTATCTCTGGGCGAAATCACCTTTACCGCTCCAAATGCATCAACTTGGATGAGCTACATGCAAAATGTGACTCTAAAGGCTGGAGCAAACACCATTGCTCTAGACGATTCGTGGGGTTGGATGAGTTTTGATTACATCTCGATTGCTGTTGAAGACACAAGTACAACCAATGGAATTGGCAACCTTTTTCAGAACAAACAAAAAGGCACTAAACTTTCGGTTTACCCTAATTTAGTCGACTCGAATGCCACAATAAATTATAACATTGAAAATGATTCAAAAGTATCGCTGGAGGTCTACAATACCATGGGACAACTGGTGAAAACACTTTTGGACGAACCAAAACAAGCCGGTAATTATCAGTTATGCTTCAATTCATTAAAAATGGAGCAGGGAAACTATCTGATAAAATTAACTGCCGGAAAAGAAAGCTCTTTTGCAAAAATGGTACTGATCAAATAAGCAAATTCCAATAAGAATTTACCTCAGCACCAATCTGTTTGCGTTGAAACAGATTGGTGCTGTTGTTTTAAAAATATCTAGCACCAGAATTGCCTGTATACCGTTTATTTTCTAGCTTTGTGCCCGATGCATTTAAAACGAAAACATAGGGTTCAACTTAAAGTTCTGATCTTCTTTCTGATGATTGGGCTAATGGTCGTTTTAAACAACCAGCAGGAAGCATCGAAAGCAAGCAAAAAAGCTGATACTGAAACGGTTTACCAAACGGCAACCAGTCAGGCCGGAATTACCACAATGCTTGCTCAAATTCCTGTAAAAACAGAAGGAGCTTTACCCATAAAACTCATTTCAAACCCGTTTTCAAATTTCTTGATTTTTGTTAACCATTCAACCGAGTTCAAAAATCTAAACCATTTTATTCAATTGAAACGGGATTATTTGAACTTCTGCACCAATTTACCGACAGTTTTTTTAATTAAATATCTTTCAACGTCATTGAATAAAGGACACCGATAAGTTGGGTTCCCTCTTTCTGAACAAGAAAGATTTTGAATTGATGTGAAAATAGTTAAGTATTAATCAATTCTTTTTTAAGCTTTTTACTGAGGAATGAGATTGCAGTTTATAATACAAAACCTGCAATCTCATTCTATTTTAGCCCCAATTAACTTTTTATATTTGATTTCCCCACTCATAATAAAAAATTATCTTTGGCGTTATTTGGAAAACTTAAGTGATGAAGCAAAATCTACTTTTCCTCTTTTTTATTTTAATATCGACCCGAATGCTGGCTCAATTTGGAGGCGGTTCAACATACGATTTTTTAAACCTCACTTCATCGGCAAGGGTGAACGCTCTTGGCGGCAACCAAGTTGGAATGGTAGACAGTGCCGAATTAACATTAAGCTTCTACAACCCTGCCGCACTTCGCCCATCGATGCACAACGCTATTTCAGTTAATTACATCGACTTTGTGAGTGATATCAACATTGGCTATGCGGCTTATGCGAGGCATTATGAAGGTGTGGGAACTTTTGCTGCCGGAATGCAATACATCAACTATGGAAAATTTATTGCTGCCCGCGAAAACGGCGATATTACAGGAACTTTTCGTGCTGCCGATTATGCCCTTAACCTTATTTATTCAAGAAAACTAAACGATCGATTTTACATCGGAGCTGATTTGAAACCTATTTATTCAGCACTCGAAACGTATACTTCACTTGGAATTGCTGCCGATTTAGGTATTTCGTTTGTCGATTCATCGGGGAACTTTACAGCCGGGTTGGTTGCCAAAAACATGGGGACACAAATCACAACCTATCAAAAGAACAGTAGCGATCGAGAACCACTGCCATTCGATATTCAGGCTGGTTTTTCACAAAGGTTGGCCCATGCACCACTTCAGTTTAACGTTACACTTCAGAATCTGACCGAATGGAACCTGACCGATAAATCGATTTGGGATTACGATAATGCAGCCGAAGAAGAAAAAAACTACAACTATAAATCCGACGATTTTGTAAAACAGTTTATGCGCCATGTTGTGCTGGGTGTTGAATTTATTCCAACTAAAAATTTTGTTATTGGAGTTGGTTACAATTTCCAGCGCCGTTGGGAATTAAGCTATGGCGAAAGCTCCGGTGCGGTAGGTCTTTCTGGCGGATTTACCGTAAAAGTATCAAGGTTCCGTATTTCGTATGCCATTGCAAGTTACCATCGTAGTTCAACATCGAATATCTTTTCAATCAGCACTAACCTTTCTGAATTCCTCAAGTAATTCTGGCATACTTTTGAATTTTGCCCGTGAGAAGAATCTTATCCCAATTGAAAAAAAAGACAACGTTCAAAGCGAAAGTCTAAACCAATGTGAGATCCTGTTGTTGTCTGTATCTTAAAAATAAACACACATGAAGAAAAACAAGCAAAGCATTATCTTTGCTTCAAAATCGAAAAAATGAGCAATTCAAAAATAATCATAGCCATCGACGGGCATTCATCGTGCGGAAAAAGCACCATATCAAAGCAGCTTGCGCAACGGTTAAAATACAATTATATCGATACAGGGGCCATGTACCGCGCTGTTACACTGTTTGCACTTCGGAATAAGCTGATAAATGGACAGACGGTAGATAAAGATGCACTGATTGCACAACTACCAAAAATCAAAATCACTTTTCGGTATAACGAATCGGAACAAAAAAGCGATACTTACTTAAACGACGAAAATGTTGAGACCGAAATTAGAGAACTACGCGTTGCGAACCACGTAAGCCCGGTTGCAACAATTAAAGAAGTGCGTGAAGCCATGGTTGCCCTTCAACAGGAAATGGGCAAAAACAAAGGCATTGTGATGGATGGCCGTGATATTGGCACTGTGGTTTTTCCTCAAGCTGAGCTGAAACTGTTCATCACGGCATCGGCCGAGATACGCGCACAGCGCCGGTTCGACGAACTTACAGCCAAAGGTTCAACGGTTGATTACAACGAGATTTTGAATAATGTGGTTCAACGCGACCACATCGATTCAACCCGCGATGAAAGTCCGCTTCGAAAAGCAAACGATGCATTAGAATTGGACAACAGCTTCTTAACCCGCGAAGAACAGTTAAATTGGGTTTTGGAAAAAGTAAAAGCAATTATCAATGAAGATTGAAATCGACAAACATTCAGGCTTTTGTTTCGGAGTACAAAAAGCCATTTCGAAAGCAGAACAACTTCTTTCGGACGGTACAAACCTGAATAGTTTGGGCGAAATTGTGCACAACCACGAAGAAGTCGATCGGCTTTCAAAGCTAGGAATGACGACCATTTCATCAGAAAAAAGCGAAACATTGCAAAATGCTGTTGTTTTAATTAGAACCCATGGCGAAGCACCTTTAACTTATAACAACTTAAAAAAGAACAACAATCAAATAGTAGACGCTACATGTCCTGTGGTTCTTAAACTTCAAAACCGGATAAAACAAAGCTTCGACACTATTTCGAAAGAAAACGGACAGTTGGTTATTTTTGGGAAGAAAGGTCATGCCGAAGTTGTTGGATTAAACGGACAAACAGAAAATCGGGCAATAATTGTCTCGTCGATTGCTGATCTTGAACAAATCGATTTCAACCGACCGATAGAGTTGTTTTGCCAAACCACCATGCCTCTCGATGCGTTCAACACCATCTCTGATGAGATTAAACACCGGGCAAAATCAACAAAAGTGATCATCCATGACACCATTTGCCGACAGGTTGCCAACCGTGTTCCCCACTTGAAAGAATTCTCGGCCAAACACGATATTATTCTATTTGTGAGTGGAAAAAACAGTTCAAATGGCAAGCTTTTATACGAAGTGTGCAAAAATGTAAATCCTTCGGCTTATTTTATTTCAACCCCCGAAGAAACCGACAAAAATTGGTTCGCCAATAAAGAAAGCATTGGTATTTGTGGCGCAACATCAACACCCCAATGGCTAATGGAAAATGTAAAAACCCACGTTAAAGCCATTTTAAATATTACTGAAAACTGAATGAAAATAGGTCAAAGAAGATTTTGGCTTTTAATAGTTCGTAAATTTGGCACATAATTTCAACGTAAAACAGAATGAACAAACGCAAAGGATTAAAGAAGATAGGAGTATTAACCTCAGGTGGAGATGCACCCGGAATGAATGCCGCTGTCAGAGCAGTTACACGTGCTGCAATTGCCAATAATCTTGAAGTTTACGGAATAAAACGAGGCTATCAGGGAATGATTGAAGGCGATTTCGTACGGTTACGTTCTAGCGACGTAAGTGGCATTTTACAATTAGGTGGAACCTTTTTACATACAGCCCGAAGTGCTGAATTCAGAACTGAAGAAGGCCGCGAAAAAGCATTTAAATACTTGGAACAATTCGGAATAGATGCCTTAGTGGTTATTGGTGGCGATGGTAGTTTTACTGGAGCACTTGTTCTTTCGCAAGAATACAATATTCCAATTGTGGGAATTCCCGGAACCATAGACAACGATATGTATGGCACCGATTACACCATCGGCTACGACACGGCATTAAATACAGTAGTTCAAGCTGTTGATAAAATAAAAGACACAGCAAGCTCACACGGACGGATTTTCTTTGTTGAAGTAATGGGACGCGAAGCCGGAGCCCTTGCCCTTAAAGCAGGTATCGCCTGTGGTGCTGAGGTAATATTCATTCCCGAAGTACAGTCTGACGAAGAAGAACTGCAAAAATTCATAACAAAGGGCTTTAAAAGTAAAAAACGTTCTGGAATTGTAATGGTTGCAGAAGGTGACAAAGCCGGAGGTGCCTTTAAAATTGCTGAAAAAGTACAAAAAGAACATCCCGAAATTGATGTGCGGGTTTCAATTCTTGGACACATGCAGCGCGGCGGAAGCCCTACTGCTACTGACCGTGTTGCAGCCACTCAAATGGGAGTTGCAGCTATTGAAGCATTACTCGACGATCAGAAAAGCATTATGATTGGGTTGAAAAACGATGAAATAGTGCATGTGCCATTTATTAAAGTGGCCAAATTAGATCACGACATCAACAGTAATTTATTGCGCATTCAGAAGTTGATCAATTCAGCAACATAATTCAATCAATAGCAAATTGATAAAAGTCATTAGGAATAAATTAATTTCTAATGACTTTTTTGTTTATTCTGATTATGGATAGCCCTTTTCTCCCCGATCTCGGGTTTAGTGACCCATTATCTCATGCTTTTTATCTTTCGCTCTTTTTTCAATTTCGGGATTAATATTCCCGTTTACCTTACCAATAACAAAAAGCAATGCGGCCAAATCATCAGATAAACCCAGAGCTGGAATGAAATCAGGAATCGTGTCAAACGGAAAAATCAAATACCCCAAAGCGGCCACAATCATGGCTTTATTTTTTACTGCCACATTCCCATCAAGCATGGTATAATACAATAAAAGAGCACTATAAACCAATTTAGATCCAGCCCGTCCAATTATCTTTCCTATTTTACTCCAGAAATTTGATTCACTGAAATATTTTGAATACCGCTTATAATCATTCATAGGGCAATTAATTATTTTTTGCAACGATTGGCTATCCTATTCCCATTCTCAAAAAAATTGAATGCTAATGTTAACAAAAATACACATATACAAACAATTCGAATCGCGTCTTTTGAAGCTTCAAAAATCTTTTGTTGATTTGTTGTCATGAAGTTAACCATTGTAAATATCGTCATTAGTGCAGCGGCAGCGATTATTCGCTACTGACACTCTGGAGATATGGACAAACCAAAATATTACGAAGGCCATTCTCTAGCGAGGGTGGCCTTTTTTTATTACCCCAACCCCATGAAGGGGGCTAAGGAACTACCAAATTGGAAATTTTGCACATTAATGATTGAAACTATGAACGAAAACAACAATATTGAACTGCACCAAAAGTCCCCTTTAGGGGATTTAGGGGTGTTTATCGCAGTCGCAGCCATTATTATCCATGTGAAAGTCACATAGGAACGGGAGCGTATTGCAACAACAGAAGCCCTTTTCGATGTGACAGTCGGAAAGGGCTTCTGCATTTTCAGCCATTTCAACAAACCATTAAATACAATTAAAATGAGAAACAATCAATTTTCGAACAGCAGTAAATTCTCCGAGAATTTCAACAGAATCCCGAAATCGTTTATCCGCGAAATCTTAAACGTAGCCGACCAATGCAATATGATTTCGTTTGCAGGCGGATTGCCCAACCCCGAGTTTTTTCCTGTTAAAGAGTTGGAAAAATCGTCGGTAGAGGTTTTCCGTAAACAGGGAAAACAAGTGTTGCAATATGCAGGTTCGCAAGGATACCTTCCGCTACGGGAGTGGATTGCCCACCGCTACAGCCAAAAATACAACATGAATATTTCGCCCGAAGAGGTGGTGATCACCGGCGGTTCGCAACAAACCATCGACATTGTTTCGAAAATGTTCCTAAACCCGGGCGACGGGGTTATTGTAGAGAAACCAACCTATCTGGGTGGAATCCAAGCCATGTCGGGTTATTCGCCTGAGTTTTTGGCTGTCGATTTAAACTCCGACGGACCCAATCTTGAACAAATAGAAAGCCACTGTCTGAATCATTTTCCGAAGTTCATGTACAGCATTCCCAACTTTCAGAATCCATCGGGGCTGTGCTATTCGAAAGGTAAACGCGAGGAGCTGGCCGTTCTGCTAAAACAATATCAACTGGTTTTGTTGGAAGACGATCCGTACAACGAAATCAGGTTCGATGGCGACGATTTGAGACCAATTTTCAGCTATGTGCCCGAACAGGTTTTCTGGACTGGATCGTTTTCGAAGATGGTTGCACCGGGATTGCGTATGGGCTGGGTGGTGTTACCCAAAGGAATGGCACCGCATTTTGTAAAAGCCAAGCAGTCGACCGACCTACATTCGAACAACCTTTCGCAATACATTCTGCACCACTTTTTAACCAATAACAACATCGACGAACATCTTTCTAAAATCAGAAAAGGGTACAAATTGCAATGCGATTACATGAAAGAAATGATTACAAAGTATTTGCCCAAAACAGTTCAAACAACTTCGCCACAAGGTGGAATGTTCCTTTGGCTTACTTTGCCCGACGAGATTGATTCGGAAGTACTAATTCATCACTGCATCAAGAAAGGAGTAGCTTTTGTTCCGGGACAATCGTTTTTTACTTCTGGAAAAGGAAACCAACATATCAGAATGAATTTCAGTAATTCGTCGTTCGAAAACATTGAAAAAGGGATTAAAATAATGGCTGAAGAGATGATAAAACTTCAGCAAAAAGGGGTTTCAATACTGGTTTAAAGTTGCTAACTTGTAGCTTCATATGAATAGAATTGAAGTTATAAAAAGCGACATTACTCAACTTGAAGTGGATGCTATCGTTAACGCCGCCAACACCACACTACTTGGTGGAGGTGGCGTTGATGGCGCCATTCATCGTGCCGCAGGTCCCGAACTGTTATCCGAATGTAGAACATTAAATGGCTGCCGAACCGGCGATGCTAAAATCACCAAAGGTTACAACTTGCCTTCAAAATTTGTTATTCACACAGTTGGCCCAGTTTGGAACGACGGATTACACGACGAGCAACAAGAACTTTTTTCGTGCTATAAACGAAGTTTGGAACTGGCTGTTGAAAACGGAGCAAGAACCGTTGCATTCCCAAACATAAGTACCGGCATTTACCACTTCCCAAAACAAAAAGCTGCACTCATTGCCACCGAAGCAGTTTCTGACTTTTTATCAAAAAACCGGGAAATTGAAAAAGTGATTTTCTGTACGTTCGACGAGGAAAACTTTATGATTTATTCAAAACTGTTGGAATAGAAAACCTTTGATCCTCCATTTTTACTGCATTTTACAAATCAAACATCTGCTTTTAACTTTTCAATAACCCCTACAATTGATTATTTACATATTTTTAAGCAGATTTTTTCTAAACCAAAAACCAATGATTAAAAACTTACTTTCACTTTGCCTTATTTTGGTATTGTTTTCGGGGTGCCAATACGAGAATGCCCTGGAACTTTATAACAATGGCGGAGAAATAAAACCAGTATCGACCAACGGACTACTTGCTCATATTCCTTTCGAAAAAGAGATTACCGACATCAGTACAAATAAAACGGCCCTTTCGTTTCAGGGCAAACCTCTATTTATTAAGGGTGTTAATGGCAAGGATAGTTCAGCTCTTTATTTATCAGGATTCCCTCAATGCCTTACGTTGAACAACATTGGAATGCACGATACACTCTCCATTTTTTTGTGGTTTAAAACCGACAATCAGTTAACGGCTACCGATTCCTTAAGCTTATTCGATTATGGCGTTCAAAGTTTTGGGGTTAAGCTTGACGGTACAACTGGTGCTACCCGATTCGTTTCAACACAAAACGGTAACACCGAATTAATCCCCGACTGGATCAACAGCTTCAATGTGTGGAATTATCTTTATGCCGAAGCAGGTGGCGGAAAATTGAAAATTATCTACAAAGGTGCAATGTTAAATAAAGAACCTATCAATGTAGACTTAGATAAAGATGCTCCTGGAATTTTGAATCCAATTACCGATGTTTTTTATATTGGACGCCCAGCAAACGGAACGAACAGCAGTCGGCATTACTTTAAAGGAAGCATCGACAATGTGCGTATTTATAACCGCCAACTTTCAAAAACAGAAGTATTATCACTCATTAGTGAAGACACCGGAAACTAACACACCATGAACTATTTATTCTCATTTTTTATTGTTCTATTCCTTATAACAGGAACAAACAGTGCCTTTAGCCAGGATTTGGATGCCTTGCTTGACCAAGAAACAGAAAATTCGACCGATTACACCATTGCAACCTTTATGAGCAACAGGATAATCAACGGACATTCCACTGAACAAATGCAAAAGGGCGGACTCGATTTTAGAATTTCGCACCGGTTTGGATCGTTCAAAGAAGGAGCCAGTGAACTTTTCGGCTTAGATGGTTCCAATTCATACTTTTCAGCCGACTACGGAATTGCAAATAGAATTATGGTTGGTATTGGCCGCGCAACATTCAACAAACTGGTCACAGGAAGCGCTAAAGCTAAACTGCTACGACAGTCTACAGGAAAAGTAAACATGCCAGTTACAGTTTCTCTTTACGGAGCAGTTGCCGCTACCACTCAAAAATTTTCGAATAAAGAACAAAACAATGATTTTACATCGCGCCTCGAATACACCACCCAACTGTTGATTGCCAGAAAGTTCGATAAAATATCACTTCAACTTTCACCAACGTTTGTTCACCGCAATTTAGTTGACACCCCCGACGATCCCAACGATTTGTTTGCAATGGGAGTTGGCGGCCGATACAAAATTACCAGTGTGTTTGATGTTAGCGCTGAGTATTTCTGGGTAAATAGAACAAACGCTGAAGCAGACAAATACAACAACCCACTTTCACTTGCTCTTTCGTATCAAGTTAGCCACCATGTATTTCAACTAATACTCACTAATTCGCACCCCATAGCCGAAAACTCAGTAATTGGAAAAACGTCGAACAGTTGGACTGACGGCGATATTCGTGTAGGTTTTAATATTTCAACGGTATTTTAATCGAGAACAATATGAACAAAATAGTAATCATTTCCCTACTGGTACTTTTATCAACCGTTGCATCAAACGCACAGGATTTAATGTTCACAAAAACCGGCCATGCCTATTTCATGTCGCACACCGATGCTATTGACATTGACGGCAACAACTATCAGGTGACCAGTTTTCTGAACACAAAAACAGGTGAAATTGCATTTCAGATGCTTGTGAAATCGTTCAAATTTACACTTGCTACGGCCGAAGAGCATTTTAACGAAACCTACATGGAATCTGATAAATTCCCAAAGGCAAGTTTTAAAGGAACAGTTACCAACTTGAGTGAACTACCGTTGACTAAAAACGGAAAATATACCGCTAAAGTAAAGGGCGACATCACCATTCACGGTGTGTCAAAAGCCATAGAACAAGAAGGAACTGTGACCGTTGAAAATGGGAAAATTACAGCAACATCGACATTCAGTTTAAAGATCGACGACTTCGGAATTAAAGTCCCCAAAATAGTAGAAGAGCGTGTTGCTAAAGTAGTTGATGTGAAAGTTAACATGGAATACCAACCCTACAAATAACCTCAAAAATGAAGCAAAATAAAAAACGGAGAAGAATATTGATTTTGGTATAGA
>Ga0209373_10004834_pt1 | contig 11412 bp, 9 predicted proteins | sample Higcelweek5metaG_FD_187173 | JGI IMG/M metagenome (GOLD analysis project Ga0209373, IMG submission 187173) | Freshwater pond sediment microbial communities from the University of Edinburgh, under environmental carbon perturbations - High... | ecosystem: Environmental > Aquatic > Freshwater >... | reverse complement strand
TCACTGCTTGCGGTAGTGGCAGCCATGTTGTCGAGTTTTGGCGCCCCATCAGCGAACCGAACACCATGCTCCCGCTTGAAAAAGCCCAGTCGAAACTGGATTTTGATCTGAGCCAGTGCTCATGCGGTATCTATCCCGCTAATATCCCGCAACCCGATCTGGTAGCCTTCCAGCCTGACCATCAGCGCATGGCAGAAACCAGCATTACGCGTACAGCCGAAAGCGGCAAAGAATGCAAACAACAGCCGAGCCTCGTCGTTGCGGAATGCATGCGCACACGCGGTTGGGAAGTCACCAATTGCTCAGGTCGCATGCCTTTGGCTGGTGGTGGCGCGCTCTGCGCAGGGTATATCGAAAAGAATGACAAATAAGGTTCCGCGCTTATGATACCTCGTTATACGCGCGCCGAAATGGCGCGAATTTGGGAACCGGAAAACAAATTTCGGATCTGGTTTGAAATCGAGGCGCATGCCTGCGATGCGCAAGCGGCGCTTGGCGTGATCCCGGCTTCAGCGGCGAAAGCCGTTTGGGAAAAAGGCCAGTGGGATATTGCGCGTATTGATGAGATTGAGAAAGAAACGCGGCACGATGTGCTGGCATTCCTTACGGATCTCGCAGCCTCCATTGGGCCAGAGGCGCGTTTTGTCCATCAGGGCATGACCTCGAGCGATATTCTCGACACCACCTTATCCGTCCAGCTTAAGCAAGCCGCCGACATCCTTCTTGAAGATTTAGATGCCGTTTGCGCCGCGCTGAAAGACCGCGTTGAAGAAACGCTCGACATCGTCACCATTGGCCGCAGCCACGGCATTCACGCCGAACCCACAAGCTTTGGCATCAAGCTCGCCAGCCACTATGCGGCCTTCGCTCGCGCCCGTAAACGCCTGCGAGCCGCGCGCGAAGAAATCGCAACCTGCGCGATTTCAGGCCCCGTCGGTAGCTTTGCGACAATCGATCCAAAGGTCGAGGCGCATGTCGCCGAAAAAATGGGCCTCAAGGTTGAGCCGATTTCGACGCAGGTCATTCCGCGCGACCGGCACGCCATGTTCTTTGCCGTCATGGGCGTGATCGCCAGCTCGATTGAGCATATCGCGCTTGAAGTTCGCCACCTGCAACGCAGCGAAGTGCGCGAAGCCGAAGAGCCGTTTGCCAAAGGGCAAAAAGGATCGTCGGCCATGCCGCACAAACGCAATCCGATCCTGTCGGAAAATCTAACGGGCCAAGCCCGGATCGTTCGCGCCGCCGTGACTCCGGCGCTAGAAAATGTTGCGCTTTGGCACGAACGCGATATTTCGCATTCCTCCGTCGAACGCGTGTTCGCGCCCGATGCGACGATGGCGCTCGATTTCGCGCTTTGCCGTTTAGCGGGCCTGATCAAAGGCCTTGTGATTTATCCCGAACGCATCAAAGCCAATTTGGAATCTTTGGGTGGCCTGTATTTCTCGCAGCGCGTTTTGCTCGCGCTGACCCAAGCGGGCATGAGCCGCGAAGACTCCTATAAGCTTGTGCAGACCAACGCCATGGCCGTGTGGCATGAACTGCAAGCGGGCGGCAACGCCAACTTTGAAGAACGCATCATGGCCGATGAAACGATCCGGGGCTTGGTGCCAAGCGATGAATTAAAAGCGTGTTTCGATTTGAAATTTTATATTCGCCATGCGCGCGAAGTTTGGCAACGCGTCCTTGCCGAAGGCTAAGCGCGTTTGCTTTTTTGAAAGGCCGAGATATGAGCATAGATCTTATCTCTCAAATTTTAGTTGCCGATCCTAAACTGCATACGCCAGGCCTTGAAAAAAGTGTCGTGATTCTGATTATCGACACGCCATCGCAAGATGGGCTCTTCGGTATTAAGCTCAATCACACACCACTGATGAGCTATCGCGAAGCTATGCAAGACATGCTGCATCGCCGCTTACCAGATAAGATGCGTGACACCAGTTTCTATATGGGCGGGCCTCATGCGCAAAACCAATTCTGCTTTCTTCACGGAACAGATTATGAGGCTAAAAACACGCTCTCCATCACGGAGGAACTGCGCCTAACAATCGGCACGAGACACGCCTTCACCGATTTCATGAACCCGAATAAACCAGAAAACCTTTTTGCATCTTTCGGTCTTCATATCTGGAGCCACGAGCAGCTTAAGAACGACTTCGCCTTTGGCACGTGGCATATTCTGCCCTATGCGCCGGAGCTTGTGTTTACAAAAGACCGGGAAAATCTGTGGAGCGCATGCATGCGGCGCGTTGAAAATCAAAACAAAGCACTTCGACCTGATGGAACCGATCCTGCTGCCTCCCTTGGTTATCCGACCCAAACGCCGAACTAAGGCTGAAGAAAGTATTTTCCCTTCTTTTATTAACCATTTTGAACCGATAGGATCGGCCCATTGAACCGCACCTATAGGACAAAAAATGTCATTTTTAAAAACGCTTGGCTATTTCACCATCGCGGCCATGTCTCTTTCAACTTGCGTCAAGGTCAACAAGGCGCTTGCCGCTGATCCATTAAAGCCGGAAAACAGAATCGAACGTTCACAAGAAAAGATCGACGCTGCTACCGAAGCCGCAATGACGAGCCTCGCGGACGACTTCAATAAAGCGCTTGCCGCTGGCCTATTAAAAGAAGACAACCGGATCGTGCTTTCAAAAGAAGCAAAAAATCTCTACGGCGAATTACTTGTGACGCAGGCCGATGTTTCCGCCAATGCCATCCACAAAGCCGAAGAGACGGCACAGGAAAGTTTCTTCGTCCCCTTTAGTCAGGCGCAAGCCAACGATAAGCATATCAAGTCTATTTCCGAGATTCAAAAAGCAGCACGAGCCGAACTTCCCGAAAAATCAAGCACGCTCGACTACATCAACAAGCTCGCTGAGGGCGTGACGCTGTTCGAACGGGAAGATTTCTTTGCGTCCAATCGCGTTGTGCCTGATCAGCTTTTCGAATCCCATCAACTGCAGCTCCGCGTTTTCGAAACGCTTCATCGTCTGTTCAGAGAATATAGCGAAGATGCTGACAAGAATGTACGCCTCAGCAAAGCCGAACAGGCGGCTTGCCGCGCGAATGTGCAGGGTTTCTTCGGCATGGCGAAAGATCTAAAGGAAAAAGGATTCCCGGCCACGATTGATCCCGAAATCATCGAACTGGGCCTCGCGCGTCCTGAATATTTTTGCCCAGATATCCAAAAAACGAGGAAAGCAAAAGCCACGCCTCGGCATGAAATCGTTGCCCGGGAACCGCACTAACGCTTAGGCGCCGAGCGCCCTCACCTCGCGGCCACTGGCTTCGGTTTCCACGTTGAGTACCAGACGCGCCAGCTCTTCCGATTCCTGCCATCGGCGGCGAAGGATATCAAGATAAGCGGCTTGCGTTTGCACAGGCCCATCGGCAGGTGGGGGAACGTTCAGGCGCGAGCGGTATTCTTCATAGAGCCGCTCGGCCTTCGTTTCAAAATAAGGGACAAGCTCTTCGACTTCGTAATTTGCAAACTCTTCGAGCGTTAGTGCCTGGCGGATAACCTCCGCGGCATAGGGGCCATAACGATCTGCAAGTTCGTCAAAGAGCATGCCTTAAGCCTTACATAGAGCCGGGCGCTAGCGTCACTTCCAGACCATCGAGGTCCTTGGTGAAAAACACTTGGCAACCCAAACGGGATTCGTCCGTCACTTCAAACGCGCCGTCGAGCATGCCGATTTCTTCTTCGCTCGGCGCTGGCAATTTGCTCTTCCACGGTTCTTTGACATAAATGTGGCACGTTGCGCAGGCGCACGAGCCGCCGCATTGGGCCAGCATGGGGATGCCACCTTCGCGGATAATTTCCATCACGCTCCACTCCTCGGTCGCGGGGAGTTCGTGAACTTTACCAACCATATCTGTGCATAAAATGCGCATGTTTCTTCTCGTTACACTTGAGGTTCAGTTACTTGCATTCATCCTTGCCGAGCTTCGTATGAAGATTGCTAGACGAGGTCGTATATTGGAAGCGATACCGACGGTCAGGATGAACGTAGGTGAACGCCTTTTTCGCCATCAAAGCCGCCTCATGGAAGCCCGATAGAATCAGTTTCATTTTACCAGCATAGGTGTTGATGTCACCAACTGCAAAAACACCCGGCAAATTGGTTTCAAAGCAGGAGGTGTCCACTGTGACGAATTCGCCCTCAAACGCCATACCAAAATCTGCCACCGGACCAAGTTTCATGGTCAAGCCATAGAAGCCGAGCAAGGAATCGCAAGGCATTTCATAGGCTTCGCCGGACTCTTCCTTAAGCGTAACGCTGGAAAGTTGGCCATTTTCGCCGCTCACTGCCGTAATATTGGCGATCTTGAGGTTCATGCGCCCTTCGGAGACGAGGCCGCGCATCTTGCCCACCGAGTCCGGGGCCGCGCGGAATTCATTGCGACGGTGAATAAGGGTCACGCTCGCCGCGATGGGCTGCAGGTTAATCGCCCAATCAAGCGCACTATCGCCGCCACCGGCCACGATCAGATGCTTGCCCTTGAACGTGTCCATCTTGCGCACGGCATAGAACACAGACTTGTTTTCATACGCTTCAATGCCTTTAAGCGGCATCTTTTTCGGGACAAAGCTCCCACCGCCAGCAGCCAAAACAACAACCGAGGCTTCAAGTACGGTGCCGCGATCTGTCGTCACGCGCCATTTACCATCAGGCAGCTTTTCCATTTTTTCAGCCATTTGGCTCAGATGAAAGGTCGGCGAGAACGGCTGGATCTGTTCCATCAAACGATCGATCAGTTCAGCACCCTTACAAACCGGGACAGCCGGAATATCATAAATCGGCTTTTCAGGATAAAGCTCAGCACATTGGCCACCGACGCGATCCAAAATATCGATCAAATGAACCTTCATATCATAAAGGCCCAACTCGAAAACAGAAAAGAGCCCAATGGGGCCAGCGCCGATAACGACAACGTCAGTTTGAATCGGCAAAAGGGAAGATGTGTCCGTCATTTTATCCTGCTCAATGTGAAAAAACCTAGCAAGGGTCTAACGCAGCAAGCTTTGCCCATCAAGTCCAAAAAGACAAGCGATTTCAAATAGATTTTTGCTATTCTGTCTTTTGGTTTTGAGGCGCTGCCCAAAATCAATTTAATCCCGCATAACGAGTAATATTCATTTTATACAACTCAAGGTAAGCAATTTCCATAAAAATCGAGCTGGTCTATACTGTTAGCTTAACCAACGACTCTGAGAACCCACCTTATGACAGACGACCAACGCGGCGAAGTCCTTTTCGAGTTTACGAAGATCGGCGCGATTGTCCGTGTCGCAGCCATTGACGCGCAAACAGGCGTTGAAGCCATCATCCAAGGCCCGGCGACGCTCTCGCAATTGGCCTTGCAGCGCACGGCATTGGATAAACTTCGTTACGTCCTTGAGAAAAAACGAAAGGCCGGAGAACTTCCCTGAGGAGGATTTCAAAGAACATTCTTCCCGCGAAGGCCCGTTCCTTTATGGCTAAGAGAAACCAAATGGGATGCCCGCCGTCGCGGGCATGACGAGGTGGTGTGTGTTGTCAGACCTTCCCCAAAAACCCGTCACCCTCGCGAAGGCGGGGGCCCAGGGTCACAAAGGGCTAGCGTTTACGCGAGCAACCCTGTGATTGCCCTAGCCCCTGCGAGGCTTCGCCATGATGGCTTTTTTTGTTACAAACGCTCAGATTTGACTCCACGGCCAAAACAGGCCAAAGGAAGAACTTCAATGCTTAAAGGACTCGCGCGCACTCATGTCTCATGCTGAATTCATCTCGCTTTTACTCGGTTTGTTTTATGGTGGCGCTCTCGGTCTTTTGGCCGCTTCGCTCGGCTCGCATTTTGGGTATCGTTCGGCGGATCGCTTGCCCGGTGAAAGCCATCTGCCGGAATGCATTTTTTGCATGCGCCCCTTGCAGCTTCATGAATATTTTCCACTGTTTGGTTGGCTGCTGCGCATGAATGCTTTGGCGCTGCCCTGCCCGTGCGGCAAACGTAAAGGTCTTTGGCCGCAACCCGTTGTCGAGATTATCGGCTTTGCGCTCGGCGCAAGCGCTGTAATTTTAACCGGCTGGTCGCCGCTTTGCATTCCTATTTGCCTCGCGCTCGGCCTATTGCCAGCCATCGCGCTCGTCGATCTGGCCTTTGGGGTTATTCCCGATTCGCTCAATCTTATTCTTGCGCTCTTAGGCCTCACCAGTTTGCTCATGGGCAATGGTGATATTTTCATGGGCCTTGTCAACGCGGCTGGCCTGCTTGGCCTCGGCCTGTTGCTCGCCATCGGCTATAGCAAACTGCGCGGCCACGAAATGCTCGGCCTTGGCGATGTGAAGTTCTTTGCCGCCGTCGGCCTTTGGCTGCCCATTATGCTCGTGCCATGGTTTTTGTTTCTCTCTGGTTTGATCGGCGCGATCATGGGCTTGGTGTGGAAGTATTATGTAGGCACCAAGGAATTCCCCTTTGCCCCCGCTTTGTGTCTCACACTGGCGGGTTGCATTTATTATCAGCTTTACCTCTACGCTATGCCATGAACTTTGCGCGCGCCCTTTTCACCGTCAGCGGCCTGACCATTCTTTCGCGTGTTGGCGGTTTTTTGCGCGACACGTTAACGGCTATTTTTCTTGGCGCTGGCGCGGCCTCGGATGCGTTTTTCGTGGCGCAACGGTTGCCGAACCTGTTCCGCAGCCTGTTTGCCGAAGGCGCCTTTTCCGCAGCCTTCGTGCCGCTTTACACGTCCGAGACGGAAAAGAACGGCGACGAAGCTGCGCAAAAATTTGCGGGCGAAGCCTTGGGCGTGTTGATCGGATTTTTGACTCCCTTTACGCTTGTCGTGATGATGCTCATGCCGTGGGTTATTCAACTCATCGCGCCGGGTTTTCAAGACGAGCCGCATAAGTTTGAACTGGCCGTCAGCTATAGCCGGATCACTTTTCCTTATCTGTTGCTGATCTCAATCACAGCCTTGCAAACGGGCGTCTTGAATGCGCACGGACGTTTTGGCCCCGGCGCAGCGGCCCCAGTGGCTCTCAACATCGTGATGATCATCGCCCTGTTGATCGCAAGCTTTTTCAAATGGCCGATTGGCACCGCTTTAGCTTGGGGCACGGCGTTTTCCGGCATTGTGCAAGCCGCATGGCTTGCGCTGAGCTGCTATCGGGCGCGGTTGGTGATCCCGCTTGTTCGCCCGCGTCTCACCGAAATGACGCGCCGCCTGTTCCGACAAATCGGCCCCGGCGCCGTAGGCGCAGGTGCAGCGCAGATTAATTTACTCCTCACCACCATTTTAGCTTCAATCCTGCCAACGGGTGCCGTGTCGTATCTTTATTATGCCGACAGGCTCAACCAATTGCCGCTCGGCATCGTGGGCATCGCCGTTGCCACGACTCTCCTGCCGATTTTGTCGCGCTATGAAACGCAAGGCGATACGCAAGCCGTGCGCCATTATGTCAGTCGCGCAATTGAATTCTGCCTCGCACTTGGCTTACCGGCGGCTATTGGGCTTGGCCTTGCTGCGCAACCGATCATTCAAACACTGTTCGAGCACGGCGCCTTTACGCATCTGGACACAACCGAAACGGCCAAAGCGCTTATGGCCTATGCGATCGGCATTCCTGCCTTTCTGCTCGTCAAAGTGTTTGCCTCGCGCTTTTTCGCCCGGCACGACACCCGCACGCCCGTTAAAATTGCCATTGTCTCGATGAGTGTGAATGTGGGGTGCGCGTTGGCGCTTATGCCCTTGATCGGCCATGTCGGCATGGCTTTGGCCACGAGCATTGCTACATGGACGAATGCCATTCAGCTCTATTTGGTTTTAAGAAAGCGCGGCGAATCTTTGATTGATGACGCGCTCAAACAGCGCTTGCCACGTTTCATCCTCAGCGGTTTGGGAATGGCTTTGCTCACCTTCGCGCTCACGACTAGCACGCAACACTGGTTTCTGACCAGTTCGCTGACCTTCAAAATTATTGGTCTGGCGGGATTGATTGGCGCTTCTTCTCTTGCTTATGGGGTCTTTTTACAGCTAACAGGCGCCGTGAGCGTGCAAGATCTCATGAAACGGATCAAACCTTCGGTTTAACCCTTTTTTTCGTGCCAAAGCTCAACCTTTGCTTGCTAATCGCGGGCGGTGTTTGTATCCTGCCGCGTTCACACTAGTATAGCAGGAAACACAGTGATTTTTACAGCACAAGACATTGTCCGTAACTTCGAGTCCCGTGACAGCAGCAGAGGAAAACTCTTCCAAGCCGAAGGGCACGTCAAAGAAATCACGCTCGAGAAAAACGGCGCACACATCGAAGCGCTTGTCCAAGACGATCAAACTTACCCCTATCGCGTTTCTGTTGACGTTCGCAAAATTGGCACGCGCCTTGAGATGGAAACACAGTGCTCGTGCCCTGTTGGCTATTTATGCAAACACGCGGCCGCCGCGCTCTATGAAGCGATTGCCGAAGAAAACAGACAGCACGAACGGCTCCGCCGTCCGACCGATGCGGCAATTAAAACCACACGCCTTTCAGGCCGCCTCAATACATGGCTGGCCGCGCTCGATCAAGAAACGCCCACCAGCCAAACGCCCGGCGAAGATCGCGTGATCTACATTTTGGGCCAAGAACAATTGGGCCATATGCCGCATTTATGCGTCACGCCCGCGCTTCAACATAAAATGCAAAGCGGCGAATGGGGCCATCCGCGCGCGCAATCTTTTCAACAACTGCTCGCGCTCAACCAGTTCAACCCCATGCTCGACGCGGCGGATCAAAGCGTCTTTAGTCTCGTCTCGCTTGAGATGGGATCGACGGGCAAACGCTTTACGTCCAGTTGGCTCCCACCGACCGATCCTGAAATTATCGATCTTGTGATGCGGCGCTTGATCGCGACGGGCCGCGTATTCCTCAATGAACGCGCCGAACTGCCACTCGTTCTCGGCCCCGAACACACAGCCAGCCTCGATTGGGAACTCCTGCCCAACAAGGGCCAAAAACCAAACCTGAAGCCCGATCAAGAAGGGCTGAACCTCTTGCTTTCGCGCTCGCCTTGGTATGTCTCGCCGATCACAGGCGAAGCGGGGCCTTTACGATGCGCTGTCGATTCCGAAACGCTGTTTCACTTTTTGTCCGGCGAGGCCGTGAACGAAAAAGAAGCCGCGATTCTGCGCGACAAGTTGAAAACCAGCAAACGCAAAATTCCGCGTCCATATAAACTCAAGGATGCGCTGAAGGGCAAAAGCAAGCCTAAGCCGCTTTTGCAACTCGTGCGACTAAATCCGCTCGACAAGGAAGCAAATATTATTGCGCGCGCCTTTTTGCGTTTTGCCTATCCGGGACAAAATGTTCATCCGCACGATCCCGCCACGCATTATCAAGAACAACGCGATGGCGAAATTGTTCTTTATGAACGCGACCGAAAGGCCGAAGAAAAAGCGCTGGCAACCTTAGGTCGCTTTGGTCTTTCGCCCTGCCCCGCTGAACTCGGTGAGCCGCTTGATCCACGCGGATTAGGTTTCGCACAAACAGATGAAGCCGCACCGTGGTTCTGGCTTGATTTTACTTATGATGCCGCAGCAAAACTCCGTGATGAAGGTTTTGAGATCGACACGGATTCCTCGTTCCGTACAGAAATCATCGAACCCGATAACACGGACATTGACGCGTCGTTTACGCAAAACGGTGATTGGTGGTTTGCGCTTGATTTAGGCATCACGCTTGGCGGACAAAGAATTAAACTGCTGCCCTTGCTTGTTGCGATGATCCGCCGCCTACCTTCGCTCGACGAAGTGGAACGGCTCACACAATCCAGCAAGTGCTATGTCCCCTTGCCGGATGGAAGGCAAATTGCGCTTCCGGCTGAGCGCATTCAAACCATTTTAAAAACGCTGGTTGAACTTTTCGATCCCAAGGCCCTTGATAAAGACGGTCAGATCCAAGTCTCAATGGACCTCGCGGCGGCGTTTGTAAAATTGGAAGCTATCACGCGCAAACGTTGGCTTGGCGAAGGCCATCTCAAAACGCTCGTCGAAAAACTTGGCGACTTTTCGGGCATTGAACAGATTCCTTTACCTAAAGGTTTAGCCGCTGATTTGAGGCCCTATCAGCTTGATGGCTTTAATTGGCTGCATTTCCTGCACCGCTATGGTTTGTCTGGAATCTTGGCTGACGATATGGGCCTCGGCAAAACCATTCAAGCGCTCGCCTATTTGCTCTCGCTCAAAGAACACAAAAAACTCAACGCCCCTTGTTTGATCGTGATGCCGACGAGTTTGATCGCCAACTGGGAATCGGAGTCGGCCAAGTTTACGCCAGCGCTCAAAACGATGACTCTACACGGGCGCGAACGGCTTAAACGGTTTGACGAAATCCCGACGGTGGATGTCGTGTTTACGACTTATCCGCTTCTCCCACGCGACATCGATATCTTGCGCGAACAAAAATGGGCCTTGATTATTCTTGATGAAGCTCAAGCTATCAAAAACCCAACAGCCAAGATGACCCAAGCCGCATGCGCCTTGCAAGCCGGGCAACGTATGTGCTTAACGGGTACGCCTGTTGAAAACCACTTAGGCGAAGCGTGGTCGCTTTTCACCTTTTTGATGCCCGGCCTTTTGGGCGATCACAAGAGCTTTACCAAACATTATCGCACGCCGATTGAACGCGACGACGACACCGAACGCAAAGACCTTCTTGCCAAGCGATTGCGCCCCTTTGTCCTGCGCCGTCTCAAAACCGAAGTGGCCAAGGAATTGCCGCCAAAGACTGAGATGATCCGCCGCGTCACGCTGGCAGACGATCAGCGCGATTTGTACGAGGCCGTGCGTCATGTCATGAACGACAAGGTGCGCGATGAAATCGCGGCCAAGGGCTTGGGGCGCAGCCACATCGTTATTCTCGATGCGCTGCTTAAATTGCGTCAAACCTGTTGCGATCCGCGTCTTGTGAAATTGGAAGCCGCGAAAAAGGTAACGGATTCCGCCAAGCTCGAAGAATTGATGACGATGCTGCCGACCTTGATCGAGGAAGGCCGCAAGATCCTCCTGTTCTCGCAATTCACGAGCATGCTTGATCTCATCAAGCCTGAGCTGAAAAAGATCGACATCCCATTTGTCGAATTGCGCGGCTCGACCAAAGATCGCGCGACGCCCATCAAGCAATTCCAAAAGGGCGATGTCCCGCTCTTCCTCATCAGCCTCAAAGCTGGCGGCACAGGCCTCAACCTGACAGCGGCGGATACCGTCATCCATTACGATCCGTGGTGGAACCCGTCTGTCGAAAATCAGGCAACGGATCGCGCCCATCGTATTGGGCAAGACAAACCTGTCTTTGTCTACAAGCTCATTGCGGAAGGCACGGTCGAAGAACGCATCCTCGAACTGCAATCGAAGAAATCTGGCCTCGCCGCCGCGCTCTTCGGCGACTCCCCCGGTGC
>Ga0209373_10004832_pt1 | contig 11413 bp, 12 predicted proteins | sample Higcelweek5metaG_FD_187173 | JGI IMG/M metagenome (GOLD analysis project Ga0209373, IMG submission 187173) | Freshwater pond sediment microbial communities from the University of Edinburgh, under environmental carbon perturbations - High... | ecosystem: Environmental > Aquatic > Freshwater >... | reverse complement strand
TGTAAACGATTTCATAAACACCAACTTCATTCACGTTAACTGTTCCAGTAGTAGTAATCTGTGATGTCAGATCGCCGTCTTTGTCATCATCAGCTGTTGCACCTGCATCTGTATAGGCGTCGCCCAGATTAAGAGTTATAGCTGCGTCACCTGTCAAAGTAATGGTAGGTGCAGTGATGTCGTCTTCGGTACATGAAACACCGATAAATGCTACTGCTGCAATAGCAACTGCAAATTTCAGAAATGATTTTTTCATAGTTTTCAACTTTAATTGTTTGACAAAATTACAATTTTTTTTTGTAGTAACGAAAAAAGTATTAATTTTGTACCGTTAAACCAAAAAACCAAACACAAATGAAAAACGTATTTGCAATTGTTGCCCTCGTTGGCATGTTCTCTTTAGCTTTAGCTTCTTGCGGTGGAAAAAAAGACGAAGCTAAAAAAGATTCAACAAAAACTGACAGCGTAAAAACAGAAACTCCTGCTCCTGAAGTAGAAGCTCCTGACACAAACGCTGAAGTAGCTGAAGAAGCTCCTGCTAAGTAATTTAGGGCGATTTTTTAATCCTAAACCAAACACAAATGAAAAACCTTTTCGCAATTGTTGCCCTTGTTGGCATGTTTGCAATTGTTTCTTGCGGTGGCAAGAAGGAAGAAAAAAAAGTTAATCAGGATTCTCTTGATAAACTGAAAGCTGATTCGATCGCAAAAGTTCAGGCTGACAGTCTGAAAGAAGTTGAACAGATGAAAGCTGATTCTATTGCAGCTGCTGAAGCAGATGCTAAAGCTTCTAAAACAGGCGGAACTAAAGTTACCACTGGTAACACCGGTACCACTGTTACTACCAACAAAGGCACTGTGACTGTAAACACCGGAAAACCGGTTCGTGGCGGTCGGTAGTCTAGTATTGATTTTTCGAAAAAGTCGTCCTTTTTGGGCGACTTTTTTTTGCCTTGGTGCAGATGAAGCAGAGCCAAATACATGAAATCTGATCTTCAAAAACATTTGACAATACGTAATAAATTGAATTATATCGTCGATTATTAGCTGTTTAAATATGACGTTATTTTCATCCAGCGTGTCATCCCGATGATTGGCAATAGCGATCGCCACAGGATCTGCGGTGGAATGTTTTTTTACAGATTGATTGGTGGTATTATCCAAAAATATTTTTTTACTACTTTTACAAAAACAACAATCATATGAAAAACATATTCATTATTGCAGCTGTTCTGGGAATGTTTGTTTTTACCTCTTGTGGCGCTTCGGGAGATGAAGACGGAAAAAGCGTAGTTGCCGTTCGCGATTCAACCGAAAAGTCAAAGGCCGATTCTATTGCCCAGGCTAAGAAAGACAGCATGGCGAACCTGCAAAACAGCAGCGAAAATTGAAATCTGCTTTGCATAAAAAAAGTGCAGCCAAAGCCACACTTCTAAATATTTTATTTGCTTTAGTAAATCAGCATTTTATTTGTTTAATGGATTTTCGCAATAATCCATTAAGACAATGTTGACCCCAAGTACTTCTTTATATACATCTCTTGGGTACACACAATTACCAGGTCTTTGCATTCCGGTTTGCTGTCTTTGTCTGAGACTAAATAAAGTTGTATTGTAATTTGGCAAACTTGATATCTGACGATTAAGTTCGCTTTTTCTTTTATAAAAAGCAGCTACTTTGTCTTTTTCGGCTTTTGTTTTCCCGGTATAGACCTGATTGAAACGGGTACTTTTGTCTTTGTCGAGTAGGTGAGTCACCCCCATTTGCTGCGGCAGAAAGCCGAGCAGAATATTGATACTGTCGTTGGTTTCGCGTGTCCAGAAAAGCCTCTCTGAGTCCCATTTTTCTTCGTATAAAAAGCGGATCAACGCCGTTTCGGTACGAGGCAATTTATCAAGGCTATCTGCGGTAAGATTGCCACAATCCGATTCTACAAATGCATACTTCCCGGTTCTGAAAACAACAATACAAGTATCATCAACACTCATTTGCCATCCGGTGGGCAAATGCTGGTACACCTGGTTAAGAATTGTATCGGCAGCCAGCATTTTCTGCAGCTTGTCCTGCTGAGCCATTAAGACCGATGTAAACAGGAACGATAATGAGATAAGCAATATTTTTTTCATGGGTGTGGGATTAACTAACAACTGTGCCTAAAAAGAATGTCATCTCCGGTGAAGAGATGACATTACAGAAAAAATATTACCTGTTATGCATTCAGCATAATGGGCATGATAAGCATCAGAATGTCTTCTTCAGCCGAGTTTGTTTCTTCCGGAATCAGCAGCGCTGCGCGGGTTGGGGCCGAAAGCGTGATGGTTACATTGTCACAAACAAGTGTCTGTAAGGTTTCGAGGAAAAATTTCGAATTGAAACCAATTTCAATGTCAGCACCATCATACATGCAATTGAGGCGTTCTTTGGCTTCGTTTGAGTAATCAATATCTTCGGCCGAAATAAGCAATTCCTGACCTTTAATATCGAAACGAACCTGATGCGAAGCCTGATTGGCAAAAATGGCAACACGCTTCAGTGTGCTGATCAGAGCATTGCGGTTGATGATCAGTTTATAATTATTGTCTTTTGGAATAACACCTTCATACGCTGGATATTTTCCATCCAGCAGACGGCAAATAACCTGATAATTTTCGAAATGAAAAGCGACATTGGTATTGTTGAATTCTACCGCTACATTGCAATCGAAACCAGTAAGCAGGTTTTTGAGCAGGTTCAGTGGTTTTTTATGAACGATGAAAGACTGTGCTTCGTCCGATTTAATATCGTTGCGGCGGAAACGAACCAGTTTGTGCGCATCGGTTGCTACAAAGTTGGTGTAATCTGGTGTGATTTCGAAAAATACACCCATCAGCTGGGGCCTGATTTCATCGTTTCCACAGGCAAAGAAAGTGCTGCTGACTGCATTTTGCAACACCACACTGTTCATCGAAATGGATTTTGAATGCTCAATGGAAGCAACAGCAGGGAAATTTTCGGGGTTGTAGCCAGCCAGTTTATAAACGCCTTCACCAGCTTTGATCTCAACAGCAAAAGTCTCATCATTTACGTTGAGTGTAACAGGAATGTTGGGAAAGGTTTTAAGCGTTTCCAGCAATACTCTTGGCGGAATTGCCACAGAACCTTTACCACTGACTTTTTCGGGGCTAAGTTCTACGATGGCCCGTGTCTCGTTATCGGTAGCTGTAATTAATAATTTGTCACCCTCGATGGTGAATAAAAAATTCTCAATGATGGGGACCAGACTATTGCTTGAAAGCAATCCGCTGATATTTTGCAGACCTTTGAGTAGGATGTTGCTCGAAATAATGAAATTCATAGCAGTGCTGAATTATTGTTTGTGCAAAAATAAGGAATTTGTCGGATATTATTTTGAGTTTTCTCAGAAAATCGGTTGAAATTCTGTTTTTTCTTGCGGTTGCTTATTACCGTTTGGTCTAAATTCATCGGCATATCGCATCAGCGGTCCGAAAACAAAAAACTGAGCCTGAACAAAATCTTTTCCGTTCAGAATGGCAAACATTCTTTCCGGATCATATTCAATCGGATCGCCATTGATGTTGGTGCTTCCCTCCGGCATTTTAATACGAATGAGCGAAATGCTGTTGGTTTTGTTTTGCTTGTCGGTGACCGAAAGAATACAAAATGGGGCCTCCCTTTTTATGGAGTCTTTTTTTGCGGGAGATAAATCGTTCAGGAAGGACTCGAAGCGGACATCGACATAGGAATTCAGGTAATTGATAACCCGCAGGGTGTCGATCGCCGGTAAAACGCCTTTTTCAGTCTTGATTTTGAAATTCAGATTATCCGTATTGGACAGCACAAAGGACCTATCGGAAAACTGAGGATAGGTAACCGAAATCTGCGCAATATTGTTGAGCGAATATTTGAACACTTCGTGACTGCGCCAATCGGCTTCACGTGGCGAATAACGGGGCTCAAGATACCCTTTGAAGCCGGGAATATGTGTAATATAGGGCATTTCGGCGCCCTCCATCAACATAAAAGTGCCTGTATTGTCTTTTGTGGAAGTTCCTACATAATACGTACGGATACATTTTTCGTACGGGAACAGCTTAATTCCCAACAAATCAACCCGGTGAACCCGGGCATAAATTTCTACTTTTGTCGAAAACCCGGCCAGCAGTTTCATTACCGTTTCATATTGTGATTTCGCTACTGGCTGTCGTACAGTAACATACATTAATGTGTACAATAATTCCTCGAGCATTTCGGGTTGTACTGCGTACTTGTCGTTCATGGTCCACACATTGTTTTCGCCCCGGGTCAGCAGCACCGAGTTATCTTTCTTGTCGGCCATAAATATCCGGGTAACCGCCGATGTATCGGTAATGGCGAAGTCTTTTTCGCTTGGGTTCAGCGTTGGGTTGGCCCGGTTTACAAAATAAACGGTCACAGAAAGGATGGCAAATATCCCAATCAATGAGATTATTAGCCAGAAATACCATTTTTTTAAAAGCTTTTTCATGAAAATGTTGACTTTGAAGTAAGAATAGACTTTTCAGTTATCGACGCAATAGTTTATGGATCAACGAGCTTAATTTCGCGTTGTATTTTCTCAAAAGCATGAGAATAATACCAATGGCAATGGTGATAAAAATCGGCACCAGTACGTTTACCCATTGAATATAGGATTTTTTGGCATCGACCTTTGTTTTATTCAGCAAGCGAATTTTGAATTCCCTGGCCCGGATCGATAATAAATCGGTCTCATCGGTCAGGTAATTGATACAATTGATTAAAAAGTCTTTGTTTCCGTAAGTAATATTGACAAATGGGTCTTTGCCAAGGGGATAAGGCACCAGCTTTCCATTTCGACGCACGGCCTTATTATTTATTACATCGCCATCCGAAACCACAATCATACGGTTATTAGGACTTTTTTCGCGAAAACCTATTTCCTTATCTTCGGCAATTTCGGGCGGAATGCGGTTTGCAAAAACACTGCTGAAGCTGCCTTCGAGCAACACGGCTACCGGAATAAAGGATTTATTAAAATAGGCAGTTGGTTGAGAAGGATCGATTTTATCCTGAAGTATTTTAAGACTGATAACCGGATCGTTTTGAATTTTGCTGTATTGAGAAGTTGTCAGAAGGACTGTCTTTGCAACATCACTGGTGCCTGCCAGATCAATACTGGACGCAAAATTCAGAAAAATATAATTCAGATTTTTAACAATGGGATGCCCGTCTGGATTGGACACTGCAGGATGATAGTACCAGTTGTCGTAAATTGTCCATTGTGGCTGTCCGTTTTCCATTCCACGCTTTACGGCCAGGGGAGCACAAACACCATCGAGTACCAGATTGTAATTGATACGAACCCCATATTTAAAAAGCATATCATCGAGGTTGATGTCATTGGCCAGTGCATACGATTCGCTTTTACTCACCAGAGAGTCCATGCTGGTCTGGGTTCCGTCAATCAACCAAAGCACCCTTCCACCATTCATGATAAACTGATCAATGATGAATTTATCTTTTTCATCGAAGGCTGAATCAGGATCTGCAATAATGATGGTTTTAAAAGGCTTCAGAATTTTCAGTTGGTGATCAATCTTTACTCGTTTTACAGTATAGTATTCATCAAGACTTAGCGCAATATCTTCCACTTCTATTGCATCGGATTCACCATGTCCTTCAATGAAAGCGATCATGGGTCTGTCTTTGTCAAATAATCGTTTGACGCCATCAATCAGGTTGTATTCCAGACTTTCGATAGACTCGTTCACCAGCAAACTGTTGTCTTTATTACCAAGTTCAGATTTGACAAAATTGACCACAACTTCCTTACTTTTATAGGTAACAATAGCGCCCGGCCAGATTTCTTTTTCTTCTTTTGAGCTACCGTCGTTTTGAAAATCAATAATCTTGCGTAAACCTTTTTCCTCAAGTTCATTTGAATAGCTAAACTGCGTTTTTTTGTCTTTAATTTCGCTTGGGTCAATAAATTCAAACTGAATATTGGCGTTGTTGTAGGCTTTAAATTCCTCCAGCGTTTCGCGAACCGAGTTTTTCAATCTTGCATATTCAGCAGGCAGTTCACCCCCAAGATAAATTTTGAAATACACAATGTCGTCCAACTCTTCAACCAGTTTGATGGTTTGGTCGGATAGGGTATACCGTTTTTCCTGGGTAAGGTCGAGGCGGAAAAACTTATAAGTCCCCAAAACGTTGATGATAATGAGAACAGCAAAGCCGATAATAAATTTTGTCAGGCTGCGCTTTCTGTTGCTATGGTGGTTCAGATTTTTTGCCATGTCAGTTACCATTTACGTTTTTCAAGTGCCAGCCGGGTCAGCATCAGAAACATGGTGATAAGGCTGAGAAAATAAAGAAGGTCGCGCGAATCAATTACACCGCGGCTCATAGAGGTATAATGTTCACTGATTCCAATCGATTTAATAAGTAGTTCGTTGCTTTTGAAAATGCCAAGCGAAAAAATAAATTCAAATCCCAGATACATGAAAGCCGTCAGAAACAAGGCTACAACGAATGAAATGATCTGATTTTTCGAAATGGAAGAGGCAAAGATTCCAATGGCCAGAAATGAGCAACCCAGCAGCAGAAGGCCAATATAGGAACCGTAAATGCCGCCGAAATCGAGCTTGCCAACCGGGTCGGCGAGGTGATAAATGGAATAGAAATACACCAGTGTTGGCAGTAGCGAAAAAATCAGGATGACGATGCCGGAAATATACTTTGCAAAAATAATCTGCATTTCAGTGATGGGTTTGGTCATCAGCAACTCAATGGTGCCGGTATTAATTTCTTCAGCAAAACTGCGCATACTGATGGCAGGCAGCAGAAACAGAAAAACAAATGGCGCCAGAATAAACAATCCATCCAATGTGGCATAGCCGTAATCCAGTATATTAAAGCTGTTTGGCAGCATCCACAGGATGAGACCGTTGGCTGCCAGAAAAACGCAGATGACAATATAGCCAATCAGCGAATGTAGAAAGGAACTGATTTCCTTTTTGATTAATGCAAACATCCGGTAAAATTTTAGCGGTGCAAAGTTAATCGAATATTGTTAATGCCACCTTATAAAAATACGAAAAACTTGTATCATAAAGCATGCGGCATGCGGCCTGCTACAGCTTCGCTCTCGCTCTGATCCTCGCTCTGATTTGGGTACAACGCTCAGCGCACAACGCACAACGCACAATGCACAGAGCACAACGCCTTACGCCTAACGCCTTATGCCTTACGCCTAACGCCTAATTCACTTTTGACCACTGACTACTGACTACTGACTCCGCCGCGGCGGATGGCTACTGACTACTGACTACTGGCTACTGGTTTCTCACTCAAACTCAATCCGCACCACATCGTTTACACGGATGCCAAGCAGATTTTTCGCAGAACTTTTATACAGCGCAATTTCGAGCAGGCCGGTGCTTCCAAAAACCGCTACCAGCTCGCCTTCCGGTGCATAATTGTAGGTAGGCGATATTTTCTGAGTGAAATATTTTCCGAAGCGTATGGTGTATTTGTCGGATACATTCATTTTATCGAACATTTTTTTCGTGATATTGGTGATCACGTTATGGTAATTATCCATGTATATCACCATACCCTTGATGGCGTTCTTTTCAGTGGTGGGTTTGAACGGAACGGTGTCGAGCAGCGAGGTGACTGGTTTCCCGAGTGTTTCGATTGCGGTGCCTTCTGTGAGTTTTACCGCTGCCTGTGTGCAAAGATCAAGCTCGGGAAAGGTACTTTCGGTGCCGTCGGAATCGCCTAAGGCTACAATTTTCTCCGGTTTATCTTCGAAGATAAGACCAAAAATTCCACTGTCGGGACCAACAAAATAGTGGTTTTTGTATTGAATGGCAACCTGCAGAACATGATGATCAGAGGTGCTGTTTACCAGTACCATATGCACGGTTCCATCCGGGAAACTGTTCCAGGTATTTCGTACAATGACCGATGCTTCGTAAATATTATATGGCGGAATCTGATGTGTAACCGGCACTATACGCAGGTCAGGCTTCAGCGAAAGAAGTCTGCCTGTGACAACAGCGGAATAAAAATCTTTAATTCCGAAGTCGCTGGTGATGGTGATGGTTTTTTGACTCAAAAGCTGTATTTTTGTCCCAAAATTACAATTTTTTATTGTACCCAAATCAGTGAATGTATGGCAATGACAGAACGTGTTTTTGATCTTCAGATGGTGGACCATATGGCTTTTTACGGAGTGGGCGATGCTCATCTGAACCTGATCAGAAGCTATTTTCCCAAACTAAAGATTGTTGCGCGGGGCGATATGCTGAAGATTATTGGTTCCAATGCCGAGATTGAATTGTTTTCGCAGCGCTTCGAGTTATTGCTGAAACATTTTGACGTCTTCGGTGAATTGAAAAGCAATGATATTGCTCAGATTATGAAGGATGATGCACCCTCAACCGAGCCTATGGCGCAGATTCCCGCCGATGTGATTGTGTATGGCCGAAATGGACAGCCAATAAAAGCCCGTACCCGCAATCAGATCAAAATGGTTGAAAACATCGAAAAGGTTGATATGATGTTTAGTGTCGGACCCGCTGGTACTGGAAAAACCTATACAGCTGTTGCATTAGCCGTAAAATATCTCAAAGAAAAGAAAGTGCGCCGGATTGTACTTACTCGTCCAGCTGTTGAAGCGGGGGAGAACCTTGGTTTTCTTCCAGGCGATCTGCGCGAAAAGCTCGATCCGTATCTGCAACCCTTATACGATGCACTCAACGACATGCTGCCGCAGCAAAAACTGATGGGCTATTTCGAAGATGGCACCATCGAAATTGCGCCGCTGGCCTTTATGCGCGGACGTACACTGGAAAAAAGTTTTGTCATTCTCGACGAAGCGCAGAATGCCACTCGTATGCAAATGAAAATGTTTTTGACCCGTATGGGGCAGAATTCAAAATTTTTAATTACCGGCGACATGACGCAGATCGACCTGCCTAAAACGCAGTCCAGCGGCTTGATTCATGCGGTCAATATGGTTAAAAATATTCCTGAAATTTCGGTGGTCATACTCGATCAGAGCGATGTGATCCGCCATCCAATTGTTACAAAAATTATTAATGCTTATGAAAACGATGAAAACAAAGGGTAGTGTTGTGCTTGCAACCATAGTACTGTTGATGCTTGGCGCTTGTGGTAAATACGACGAAGGCCCGGCCATCAGTCTCCGTTCGCCCGAAAAGCGCATGATCGGGTTGTGGGAATGTTCTTCGGTCATGATTGGCGATGTGGAGCATTTAACCGACTATCAGAGCGATTCTGCCTATCTCCGGTTTTCATTTTCAGGAACCAATGATGAAATCTTTATTCGTCTGGTTGAAGACAATCAGAGCTCCTCAACTTTTTCGAGCGATTTGCTGGTGTTCAATGCGCAAATGAATGAAATGACTTTTGAATTACCGCTTAATCCTTTATACGAGCAGGAAACCGATGATTTTTTCGCTTTGATTCCTGCATTAAAAAGCGAAAACACTTGGTCCATCAATCGCCTGTCGTTTAATGAAATGTGGATCAACACTACGTTTAACGACACATTATACGCGTTGAAACTTACAAAACTCGACAAAGACTTACTCAACCCCTAATACTTATGAAAGATCTCGTGAAAACCGATTTTCAATTCAATCCGGACCAAACCGTATATCATGGCAAGGTGCGCGATGTATACCGCTTAAACGATATTTTGGTTATGATTGTCAGCGACCGCATTTCCGCTTTCGATGTGGTGCTGCCGCGCGGTATTCCTTACAAAGGACAGGTGCTCAATCTGATTGCATCGAAATTTCTTGATGCGACGTCCGACATTGTACCCAACTGGAAAATGGCTGTACCACATCCTTCGGTGATGATAGGAAAGTGTGCCGAACCTTTCAAAGTCGAAATGGTGGTGCGCGGATATCTGACCGGTCATGCCTGGCGCGAATATAAAGCCGGAAAGCGCTCGCTGTGCGGCGTTCCAATGCCAGATGGGATGGTGGAAAATCAGAAATTCGAATATCCGATTATTACTCCAACTACCAAGGAAGATATTGGACATGATGAAGATATTTCGCGCGAAGACATCATCAAACACGGACTGGTAGCGGCCGATGATTATGCAAAGCTTGAAGAATACACGCTGAAACTGTTTGCACGCGGTACCGAAATCGCTGCACAAAAAGGTTTGATTCTGGTGGATACCAAATACGAATTTGGAAAAGTCGGAAACGAAATTATTCTGATTGACGAAATTCACACGCCCGATTCATCGCGCTATTTCTATGCTGAAGGCTATGAGGAACGCCTTAAAAATGGTCAGTCGCAAAAACAGTTATCGAAAGAATTTGTTCGCGAATGGCTTATGGAAAATGGCTTCCAGGGCCAGGACGGACAAGCTGTTCCTGAAATGAGCGATGCTTTTGTGGCCAGTGTCAGCGATCGGTATATTGAATTATACGAAAGCATTATCGGCGAAAAATTTGTTCGTCAGCCGCTCGATAATGTGGCTGCGGATATTGAAACTGCTGTAAATAAAACATTGCGAAATTTGTAAACTTCGCATTGCTTTTTATCAAGTTGTTTTTTTATGAAAGCTACTTTTTCATTTATCATTGGATTTTTCATATTGTCCGTTTCAGGCATAGCTCAAGTTATTCCCACAATCGGCGAAATATATGATTTTCAGCCGGGCGATGTTTTCCATAAAGTAATTTCTCCACCATCTGTTCCCCGCAGTGTAAGCCGCATTACAATCCTTGATAGGTATTACTCACCTGCAGGAGACACAGTCTTTTATCCATTCAGAAATGATCACTATTCAACATCGCTTGGGTATAACCCTCCACATTTGGAATACTCCTTTGATTCCCATGAAGGTATAATGTCGTTTACCAATCTGGATTCTCTCATTACAACGACTTGGTACACAGACACTTCAGAATACAACGATACATTATAGAATGTTTCTTCATATTGTAATGCGTCCGCCATTACCCATCAGTATGTAAATTGGTCCTACGTCGATCCTAAAGCAAGTAATGATATCTATGGAATCGGGTTGGGAATGGTTCACCTCCAAAGTATTGATTATGAAACGTATGAATACTATTTGTACATGGATTTATTTTATTACAAAAAAGGAACCTTCGAATGCGGAACTCCTGACCTTACAACAGAATCCATATTGGATTATTCGCTAACTGAGCCGGTATATGTTTATCCTGTTCCTTTTGATGATGAAATATATATTGAACATTATTCATCATCAGTTTTGAAAGCTGAATTAATGAATAGTCAGGGGCAAATTATCACACAATGTTTCTGTCCGGAAATCAGTACAAAAATTACCACTGATGATCTTGTCAGTGGTGTGTATTTTCTAAGGATTT
>Ga0209373_10004829_pt1 | contig 11416 bp, 6 predicted proteins | sample Higcelweek5metaG_FD_187173 | JGI IMG/M metagenome (GOLD analysis project Ga0209373, IMG submission 187173) | Freshwater pond sediment microbial communities from the University of Edinburgh, under environmental carbon perturbations - High... | ecosystem: Environmental > Aquatic > Freshwater >... | reverse complement strand
CTTTGATGCAATATATTTTAAAAGATAATGAAAAACCTTTTTTGGCATGTGGAGATTCACTTGGTGATTTTGCTATGTTAAATTTTTCTGAAAATAAATTATGGTTTTCTAGGCTTGAAAGTTTTGATTATCAAAAACAAGTACTTTCTCAAATTAAAAAATCAGATTCAAAAAGTTGGTTTATTCAACCTGTTTTATACAAAAAAAGTTCTGGATTTGTAAAAGACATTCTTCAAGTTGAAACTTTGTTAAAAGATAAGGATTTAGAAAAAGCAAAAGAATCTGCAAAACTTTTATCAGAATTTAATTATTTTTATCCAATTAAAAAATAAATAATTAATCAATAGATATTTACTTCAAAGAATTAAATGTATTCAAAAAATATTTTGAAAAAAAGAGGTTAAGAAGTAGAGAATATAAAGAAGATTGACGAAGATAAAAAAAAAATTTGAAACTTTTTGAAAATTTTGTGCATAGAAGCTTTTAATATTCATGCTTTTTCACCTTGAATAATTGCAACTATTACTATATTTCATTATTTTTTGATGTATTGATTTATTAACTTTAATGATACAAAAAAAAATGAAAAAATGTTATTATAAAAATAGATTACAATTGAGTTATAAGGGATTTTGTTTTATGAAAACAAAAAAAATTATTTTTGGCTTTGTCATATTATCATGCTCTCTGACTTTATTATCTAGTTGCACAAAACAAGCAACAACTCAAAGTGTTAACATTAATGTTGATGATGCAAAAAAAACTCCAAAGATTAATAAAATCGAATCTGTGAATGTATCAAGTCAAAGTGTTAATTTATTAGTTGGAGAAACAAAAAAATTGACAGCAACAACAAAAATGACAGATGAATCAACTAGTGATGAAGTCAATTGGGAAACATCTGATGGAAGCATTGTAACAGTTAATGAAATGGGTGAGCTTACAGCTATGTCTGAAGGAACAGCTACAATAACAGTTGTTGCAAAAAAAGATGCAGAAAAGAAAAGTACTGTTAGTATTTTTATAAAAAATAAAGAAGTTCCCAAAAATCCTCTAAATGAAACTGTTGCAAATGGAATTCCTGTAAATGGAGAGGCAAAAGATATTGCAAAACAAGAAATAAATGTTGTTGTTAATCAGGTGCAACAAAATACTCAAACATTCCAACCACAATTTCAACCACAATTTCAACCAATGTTTTCTCCTCCTCCTGGTTATATAACTCCAACTAACACTACTACAACTACACCAACCAATACAACTCCAACTAACACTACTACAACTACACCAACTAATACAACCCCAACTAACACTACTACAACTACACCAACCAATACAACCCCAACTAACACTACCCCAACTGGACCATAAATAAATTATATTTTTTAGATAGTTATAAATGAGAGTTTGATTTAGTTTTTTTCAAACATATCAAACTCTTCAATAAATTCGATTACTAATAATTCTAATTGGTTTGTTAAACTATGAAGAATGGTAATATTTTCTTCTTTTGAATAAATTTCTATTTTGCCTAAAAATTTACCTAATTTATTAATACCTAAACTTAAACAAGTCCCTTTTAATTTATGAGATAAAAAAGTTACCGTTTTTAAATCATTATCATTAATACCATTAATAATTTCTTTCATTTGACTTTCTAAGTTTGTTCTAACTTTTTTTACAGTATCTATTATGAAATTTTTTTCATCTTCTTCAAAAGTTTTAGCTATCTTGATTAATACATTTTTATCAAAAACTAAATCATTAATTTTTTTTTCTTCAGTTCTTACTATATTTGTATTTATTAATTTTGCCCAATATAAAAGTAAAGAATATATATTATCTAGTTCAATTGGTTTACTTATATAATCATCCATTCCAGTAGAAAGACACAATTCTTTATTTTCTTTCATTGTTGAAGTTGCCATTGCTATTATTTTTGGAGGATTTTCTATATTTTTTTTAATAAATTTTGTTGCTTCCAAACCATTCATATTTGGCATTTGAATATCCATAAAAATTAAGTTATAACTAATAGACTTAATTGCATCAAGTGCTTCTAATCCATCTTTTACAAAATCAGCAATATATCCAAAATAAGAAAGTATATTTAATATCAAAAATTGATTAATTTGATTATCTTCGGCAATAAGTATTTTTAGAGGATATTTTTCACCCATAGTTTTATCATTTTTTTTATTAATTGCCTTTTCACTTTGTTTGAAAAATTTTTCTGATTTTATTTTTTTTGTAACATCATTAGAAATTAAAATTAATTCCATCTTATTTAACTCTTCATTTTTTACGATAGCACCTGTCAATTCAATCCATATATATTCATTATTTTTTGTTAAAAATTTAACTAATATATTATCTATAAAAGATGATTCAAAATGTTTTTTTAATTTTTTTGCATCATTTTTATAAATAAAATCAAATACATTTTTTAACAATAATTCTTTTTGTTCATAACCAAATAATTTTTTACATGATTTTGAAATAAATATACAAGTTCCATCGATTTCATGTCTTGAAATTACTTGATTAATATTTTCCAATACAAAATTATAATTTTTTTCTACTTCTTCAAAATTATTTTTTATAAATTTTAAACGTTGAGATGTTATATCATATATTTTTATAAAAAAGCCATTTGATTCTAAAGATGTTATTGTCAAATCAAAATATCCCACACCAAGTTTTGTTGAAGCATAAATTTCAAATTTGTTAATTCCATCAAAATCAATTTCAATTTGAAATTTTACAACACCATTAGTTTTTAATTTTTTTTTGTATTCTTCTTTTATTTGAAATAAATTGAAAATGTTTACATTTTTTGCTTGTTCTGAATTTACAAACCCTAAAATTTTTATAGCTGTTAGGTTTATATTTGTTAATTTACCTTCATTATCACAAATAATTATGCCAATAAGTGAATTATAAAAAATATTATTTTTATTCACAAAATCAAATTCCTTTTTTAACGCTAATAACAAACTTTTTAAAGTTTTTTGTAGCCTTCTAATGAAATATTAGGCAATATAAATGTGAGTTTAATGTGAATAGTATTATACTTTTATGAAGAAATATGAAGAGGTTAACTATAGTTTAAAATAAGCTAAAAATTTATAATTTTGTTTTTAGTAAAATAAGGCTGAAATTTATTAGTTTATAAATATTTTAGCTTTAATTTCAAATAATAAAAGAAATTAAATTTAGATATTTTTTTATTATTTGAATTCAAAAAAAATAAACAATAAGCATCACATTTTAAACATTTTTTCTACATTTATTCTTTGAGTTAATTTATATAAAAAAAGGAATTTTTTTAAGATTAAGAACTGGTATAATGTAGTAGTTATTTAATTTTGGAACTTTAAGTAAGGATAAAAAAATGTCAAATGATCAAAAGGTTTTAAGCATTGATAATGATAAAAAGAAAGCATTGGAACTTGCAATTTCTCAAATAGATAAAGCATTTGGTAAAAATACCATAATGAAGCTTGGAGAAACTGCAAATCTTCAACTAGAAACAGTTCCAACTGGTGCTTTATCTTTAGATGTTGCTTTAGGTGTTGGTGGTATTCCAAGAGGAAGAATTATAGAAGTATTTGGTCCTGAATCAGGTGGTAAAACTACAATGGCATTGCATATAATAGCCGAAGTACAAAGACTTGGTGGAATTGCTGCTTTTATAGATGCAGAACATGCTCTTGACCCAGAATATGCAAGAAGAATAGGTGTAGATATTGATAATTTGCTAATTTCTCAGCCAAGCTCTGGAGAAGAAGCACTTGAAATTACTGAAACATTAGTAAGAAGTACTGCTGTTGATATTATTGTTATTGACTCAGTTGCAGCTCTTGTCCCAAGAAGTGAGCTTGAAGGAAATATGGGAGATTCTCAAATAGGTGTACAAGCAAGACTAATGTCTCAAGCTCTTAGAAAGCTTACAGCAGTTACAGGCAAATCAAGAAGTATTGTATTATTCATAAATCAATTAAGAGAAAAAGTTGGTATTGCTTATGGTAATCCTGAAGTAACAACTGGTGGTAGAGCATTAAGATTTTATGCATCTCTTCGTATAGAAATTAGAAGAATTGAATCAATAAAAGATAAAATTGAAGGTGAAATTGGAAATAGAGTAAAAGCCAAAGTTGTCAAAAATAAAGTAGCTCCTCCATTCAAACAAGCTGAATTTGATATTATCTTTGGTCAAGGTATCTCAAAAGAAGGTTGTATTCTTGACCTTGCAGCAGATTATGGAATTGTAGTCAAAAGTGGTTCTTGGTATTCATATCAAGATAATAAAGTTGCTCAAGGAAGAGATAATGCAAGAGAATATTTAAAAAATAATCCAGATTTGGCAAGAGAACTTGATGAAAAAGTGAGAGAAAAATTAAAAGAAATCAAAGCCAATAGAGAAAATAAATCTAAAAAAGAAGAAGTAATTGATGAAGAAGAATAGAGCTATAGGCTTTAATTTATAGAAATTATAGAATTATTGTATAATTCTAATTAATAAATTCTTTTAATTAGAATTTAAATACAAAAAGATAAAGGATTTAAATATAAAATATGGAAGATAGCAAAACTATTGAAAATATAATAGATATTGATATAAAAGACGAAATGAGACAGTCTTTTATGGACTATGCAATGTCCGTAATTGTCGCCAGAGCCTTACCAGACGTTAGAGATGGTCTCAAACCAGTGCATAGAAGAATTTTATATGCTATGCATGAATTAAATATGTATCCAGATAAACCATTTAAAAAATCAGCTCGTCTAGTCGGTGAAGTTTTGGGTAAATATCACCCACATGGTGATACAGCAGTTTATGATGCAATGGTTAGAATGGCACAAGATTTTTCTTCAAGATACCAATTGGTAAACGGTCAAGGAAACTTTGGCTCTATAGATGATGATCCTGCTGCTGCAATGCGTTATACAGAAGCAAAAATGTCAAAAATTGCTCTTGAAATGCTTGTTGACCTAGATGCAAATACTGTTGACATGTTACCAAACTTTGATGGAACTCTAATGGAACCCAAAGTGTTACCAGCATTATTACCAAATCTATTATTAAATGGTGTTACAGGTATTGCAGTTGGTATGGCAACAAATATACCACCTCATAACTTAAATGAAGTTGTTTCTGCATTACTTCATCTTATTGATAACCCAGAAACAGCAACTCTTGACCTTTTAAACTTTATAACAGGACCAGATTTCCCTACAGGTGGTATTATCTTAGGTTCAAAAGACCTTACCAATGCTTATCTGACAGGACGTGGTAGTTTTCCTGTAAGAGGTGTAATTGCCGAAGAAGAGAATAAAAAAGGGAAAATAATACTTGTTATCTCTGAAATTCCTTATATGATAAGCAAAAGAAGATTGATAGAACAAATAGCAGCTCTTGTTCAATCTGGCAAACTAGAAGGAATTTCCAATCTAAGAGATGAATCTGACCGTGATGGAATGAGACTTGTTATAGAGCTTAGAAGAGATGCCGTCCCTCAAGTGGTTATAAATAATCTTTATAAACAAACTCTTTTACAAACAAATTATAGTATTAATCTAATTGCTTTAATAAATGGAAGACCAAAACTTTTTGAGCTAAAAGAAATTTTGGAAGCATATTTAGAACACCGTAAAGATGTAATAACCAGAAGAACAAAATATTATCTTGATAAAGCACTTTCAAGAGATCATATTGTTGAAGGTTTACTTATTGTTCAAAGAGATATTGATAATGTAATCAAATTTATCAAAGAATCTGAAAATGCTAATGCAGCACATGAAACATTGATTGAAAAATATAATTTGAGCAAAGAACAAGCAAGTGCAGTATTAGAAATGCAATTGAGAAGATTGACAGGTTTGGAAAAACAAAAACTTGAAAATGAACACATGAATTTATTGACAAATATCAATGAATATAAAGATATATTGGAAACTCCAAAAAGAATTGAAGATATTATCAAAAGTGAATTAACATATCTTCTTGAGAAACATGGAGATAAAAGAAAAACTCAAATAATTGATAATCCAATGGAAATTAGAGATGAAGATTTGATCCCAGAAGGTCAAATGGCTGTATTTATTACAAATCAGGGATATGCAAAAAGAGTCCCTGTAGATTTATTTGAAGAACAACATCGTGGAGGACGTGGTAGAGGTGGTCTTACAACTAGAGAAGATGATTTCCTCAAGCATTTCTTTGTAAGCTCAAGTCATTCATTTGTTCTTTTCTTTACAAATCATGGTCTTGTCTATGCTCTAAAGGTTTATGAAATACCAGAATCTAGTCGTCAAGCAAAAGGTATGAGTGTTGCAAATCTTCTTTCACTTTCACCAAATGAAGAAATAACTGCTGTTATACCTGTTTCAGAATTTTCTCAAGATAATTATCTTATAATGCTTACCAAAAAAGGTGTTATAAAGAAAACAAATCTTTCATTATTTAAAAATATAAGGAAAAATGGTCTCATTGCAATAAGTCTTGATGAGGATGATTTGCTTGGATGGGTAGAGCTTTCTGATAATAATAATAGTATTATTATTGGTACAAGTAATGGATATGCAATAAGATTCCACGAAAGTAAGATTCGTCCATTAAGTAGAACGGCAAGAGGTGTAAAAGCAATTACTCTTAGACAAAATGATATGGTAGTTAGTATTGCTCTAATTCCAGAAGATTTAATTCCACAACACCTTGAAGAAGATTTTGATGAAGATGTAGAAACTTGTGAATCTGATGATGTTATTAATGCAGAAGAAATTATCAATCCAGAAGAAATCGTTAATGAAGAAGAATTGGTTACTTCTGAAGATGAAGATTTAATACCTGAAGAATCTTTGGAACAAGAAGAAAAACAAGGTATTCAAATTTTTACAGTAACAACTAATGGTTATGGAAAAAGAACTCCTATAACTGCATATAAAAATCAGTCAAGAGGTGGTTTAGGTCTTATAAATATAAAACTTAGAGAAAATAGTAAAGTAGCAAGTATATTATGCGTTTCACCAAAAGATGAAATTCTTATCGTTACTTCACAAGGTGTTGTAATAAGACAAAAAGTTTCAAAAATTTGTTCAATAAGTAGATATACTTTTGGTGTTCGTTTGCAAAGACTTGACTCTGATGATGAAGTTATTATTGCCGAATTAATTGTTGATCCTGAAAATGATAATGAAAATGAAACACAAGAACAATTAACTCAAGAAATTAAAGAAGTTGATGAAACTCAAGAAGTCAAAGAAGTTGATGAAAATTAGAAATAATTTTATTTAATAAAAAAGAGGTTAAAAGCCTCTTTTTTTATTTTATATATTAAAATGATTTAAATATACTTATGTAATGTAGAATTGTATAATTATCTTTCAGATATAAAAAAATATATTTTAAATGTAAAATCACTATATTATTTGTAGAAAAAAATTATGAAAATAGGTTTAATCCCTCTTATAGATACCGATGGTGTAAAAATGGCTCCTATTGGTATTCAATATGTTGCTTCATATTTAGAAAAATATTCTAAATATAAAGATGAGATTTTTGTTGAACTAACATCAAAAGAACTTTTAAAAAAAAATCCTGATATTATAGGCATAAGCTCTGTAACTCAATTTTTTGAAAGAGCTTTAAAAATTGCAAAAAAAATAAAAGAACATAATCCCCAAATAATAGTAATTGTTGGTGGGATACATATTTCTTTTATGCCAAATACACTTTCTGAATATATGGATATTGGTGTAATGGGTGAAGGTGAGCAAACTATGCTTGAGCTCATGAATTTGATTCATGAAGGTCAGTTTTATAACTTTGAAAAAAGAAAAAAAATTAATGGTCTTGTTTTTCGTGATGAAAATAAAAACTTATATCTAACAGAAAAAAGAGGATGGATAGATAGACTAGATGATATTCCACCACCAAAAAGAGAGCTTTATGATGGAAAGGGTTTATATCAGTCTATCATGACTTCAAGAGGTTGCACTTTCAAATGTGGTTATTGTTCTTCTAGCAAATATTGGCAAAACATAAGATTTCATTCTCCAGAAAGAATTGTCGAAGAAATTGAATATATAATTGAACATTATCCAAATGAGAAAAGTTTGAGCATAATTGATGACCTTTTTTCTACAAATAAACCAAGATTAAAAAAATTGGTTGACCTTATCATAAGTAAAAATATTCATAAAAAAATAGGATTCATTTGCAATGCAAGAGCTAGTGTTTTTGATGAAGAAACTTGTGAACTTTTGGTAAAAATGAATGCATCTTATATAATGTTTGGTTTTGAATCTCTTAGCGATAAAATTCTTAAATATCTAAAAGGCTCTTCTGCAAAAGTTGAAGATACAATAAAAGCTTTGGAAATTTCTAAAAAATATGGTCTAAAAATTCATGGAAATTTTATTATAGGTTCACCTTTAGAAACAAAGGAAGACCTTCTAAAAACATATTGGTTTATGAGAGAAAATAGAAAAATGTTTATTCATTTAGATTTATTTTCTGCTGTACCATATCCCAATACATTACTTTGGGATAGAGCAGTTGAAGCTGGAATAATTGATAAAGATTTTTCAAATTGGTCTAATTGTACTTTGGATGGAACAGCTGAAAACTATGTTTTTATAAATGAAATGAATTCTAAAAAAGATTTTGTTTTCATGTTAAATGAACTGAAAAAAATTCCTATGTATGGTTTTTTTACCGATATACATAAACGTTATGTATATTATCATGGAAAAATTAAATATTCTAACATTGTTTATGAAAGATGTTTGGATGTTATAAATAAAAATTTTGATATAAAAAATATTTTGGAAATCTCAACTTTTGGAAAAAATATAGAAATAAATTCAACAGTTGAATTGAGACGTGAAATTGAAAAAACAAAAGTTAATATAAAATCTGGAAAAGTTGATATTAAAGACATAATAAAAAATTCAGAAAAAACTTTTGACACAGTTCTTTTGACTCATTCGATGGAATATATAAAAGATATTGATAAACTATTTGATGATATCAAAGACATAAAAAGAGTTATCATCCTATGTGATAATGTCAAACATATTTTAATGATGGCTAATTTACTTTTGGGTGATTTTGTATCTCATCTTGTGGGAGTTGACAAAGAATCTATTTTTAATCATTATTCTTTGAGTACATTAAAAAAATATCTTAATAAAAAAGACTATAAGGTAATTGAAATAGAAAAAAATATAGGTGATATAACACAATATCAAGAACTATATAAAAATATTTTGATTTTTAAAGATTTAATTGATGTAAGAAATTATATTGTAGAAAGTAATATAGCTAGTTTTATAGTTGTTGCAGAAAAAAATACCTTAGATTAAAATTAGCAATAATAAAAAAATAAACTTATTTAGTATTATAATTAAATATTTACGGATTATTTTTATATTTAAAAGTTTATATTGTAAAATAAAAGGTTGCACCTTCTTTTATTTTACTTTCAGCCCATATTTTACCACCATGTTTTTGAATTATTCTTTGCACTGTTGCAAGTCCAATTCCAGAGCCTTCAAACTCATTGCTTGAGTGTAACCTTTTGAATGGAATAAATAAATTATCAGCATCTTTCATATCAAAACCAATACCATTATCTTTAACAAAATATATTCGTTCTTCTCCATCATTTATCAAACCAAACTCAATTATTGCTTTATCAAGTTTACTGGTATATTTCCAAGCATTTAATATTAAATTTTCTAATGCTATTGATATTAATTGTTCATCTGCATTTGCTATTATATTTTGTTGAATTCTAAACTCAACATTTCGTTCTTGCCTTATTTTTTTTAGGTCAATTGCTATCAAATTAACTAATGTGCTTAAATTTATATTTGTTCTATTAATATCTTCTGTTGTGGCTTTTGAAAATTTTAAAATATCACTTATTCGTTGTTCCATTTGTTGACTAGTATCATAAATATGTTTGATAAAAGTTTTACCTTCATTATCAAATTTATCAAAATATTCATCTAATAAAATTTTGCTAAAACCTTGAATAATTGTTAGTGGTGTTTTTAAATCATGTGAAACAGTATAAGAAAAACTTTCAAGCTCTTTTGCACGAGCTTTTAACTCTTCATTTAATTTTTTTATATCCTCTTCTCTTTTTTTCCTTTCTGTAATATCTTGAACTATGCCAGTAAGTATGGAAGGATTTCCTTTTTCATCAAGTATCAATTCTCCTGCTTCTGCCCAAACTGTACGGACTGATTTATCAGGATGTATTATTCTATATTCAAGTGGTACAGGAGTTTTTTCAAATTGTACTGAATTATTTGAATCTTCAACTTTTTTGCGATCTTCTGGATGTATTGCAGATGATATTACATCGGTTAATTTACCTGTAAAACTATCTTTATCTATACCAAAAATTTTATACATTTCATCCGACCATTTAAGTGTATTTGATTTAATAAACCAAGACCAACTCCCAATATGTGCAACTTTTTGAGCTTGTTTTAATTCTAATTCGGATTGATGAATTTTTAATTCGGCTTGTTTTAAATCTGTAATATCTAAAAATACAACAATAGCTGCTATTTGTTCATTTTGTGGATTTTTTATAGGTGCTGCATTGGCAAAAACAAAACGATCTTCATTATTAGAACGACGAACAATAAATTGACTACTACAAGTTTCACCATATAAAATAGCTCTAGCCAAAGGAACTTCATCATAATTTAATGGTCTTCCATCAAAATCGAAAGTTTGCCAACTAGATACATATTTATTTATATCAATATCTTTAACAAGGTTATCAGCATCTTCTCCTCGTATCAAAAGACCAGCCTTATTTACATAACGAAGTTTGCCATCTGGCAAATCTGCAATTGCAATTCCTGCTTGGCTTTGGTCAAATGCTGCTTGTAAAATAGCTTCTGCTTTTTGTAATTTGTTTTCTTTTTCTTTTAGTTCTGTATGAGCTTTATGAAGGTTGAAAGCAATATTAATAGAAGTTAGTAAAACACTATCTTCTGTATTTTTTACAATATATCCATAGGAGGTAATTTTATTTATTTTTTCAAAAATTTCTATTCCTGTTTGTGATGATAAAAATACTATAGGAATATCATGTTTTTCCAATATTTTTTGTGCAATTTCTGTTCCATCCAAACCATTGGAAAGCTCAATGTCTATAAGAATTAAATTAATTATTGTTTTATTAATAAATTCAATAATATCATCATTACTTCCTATTATTATTAAATTATAACCAGCTTTTTCTAGTACTTTTTTATTAAGAATTTTTGCAAATTTATCATCTTCGACAAGTAAAATTGTTTTATTATTTAGATTCAAAACAAGCTACTCCTTATATGTAAATTTATAAATTTAATAGAATTTTTTTACGAAATTTTAATTAAAAGA
>Ga0209373_10004828_pt1 | contig 11416 bp, 7 predicted proteins | sample Higcelweek5metaG_FD_187173 | JGI IMG/M metagenome (GOLD analysis project Ga0209373, IMG submission 187173) | Freshwater pond sediment microbial communities from the University of Edinburgh, under environmental carbon perturbations - High... | ecosystem: Environmental > Aquatic > Freshwater >... | reverse complement strand
GAATACTCGGGCCGTTATTCCATACACTGAATTTAACCTGATCCTTCTGGCAAGCAACATTAATCGCGATTTCGCCATTTTCTTTGGTGTGAGCGATCGCATTATCAAGCAAATTATTAAGCACCTGCTCGATGAGAGCGGAATCCATCCAAACCAGAACCGGATCCGTCGGTGTAACGACCTTAATAGATCGATTCCCCAAACGTCTTCGGATGATGACAAGTGTTTCACCGACAATCTCTTCAATCAGTTCCGGTTGAATCTTCAGCTTCATCAAATTGTCGTCTATGCGTGTAAGGCTTAATAAATTTTCAACAAAACGATTCAGCCAAACTGATTCATTATAAACATCAAGCAGAAGCCTCTTCCGGTCCTCGGATGAAAAGTCATCCTCCTTTTCCAGAAGCATACTAACCGAACCTGTAATGCTCGTAAGCGGCGTGCGAAGATCATGCGAAATGGACCGCAAAATCGTCCCTCGCAGCTTTTCGTTTTCGATGATCTGCCTGGTTTTCTCCTGGATATTCGCCTGCTTTATTTTTTCTTCGGCAGCATGCCGAATCCGAACCGTTGTAGCACTGGTTATGATCGATACAATCAGCATAATAAGAAAAATCAAGGGATATTTGGGGTCATAGGCGTTAATACTATAATATGGCTCGGTGAAAAAAAAGTTAAAAAGAAAGACAGATAAGAGTGAACTGACCGCTCCATACCAATAACCGACCGTGTAACGCGAAATTAAAAACACTGTTAATAAATAGATCATGATAACGATTGAATCGCTTAAGACATAATTAAAAAGAAGCCGGCAAACAATGGTTGTTACGGCTAACATCAGTACGGTAAAAACCGTATATATAAAGTGGTTCGGCTTGATTTTCAAGTTAATTCTACTCAAAAAGCTTGCCTCCTAATAATGCAATTGTACGCTTAATATTTAACCAGTTCCACCGGGAATTTTTTGATCAAATCTGTCAATGAATTGAAGCGACTGCATTTTCCATCGAGTGAGTGAATTCTTCCGAGTAACAGATAACCGAATCAACTCCCAGGCGCTGTAAGACGGTACAATTGACCGGGTTTTCAACAGCGGCAATTGTCCGACGCACTCCGAACTTTTTCTTGGCCAAATTGCAAATGACAAAATTGTCAGCATCATTTTCATACATGGCAATCAGGAGATCACAATGATCCGCACCTGCAGAGGCAAGTGTATCAGGCATACTGGCATCTCCGAAAATAGTCATATGCTCCGTCTGATTTGCAATCATTGTGCAAAACTGCATACTTTTACTCACGAGTGTCACATGGTGTTTTGCACTAAGCAAGAACTGGGTCAAGATCTGAGTCCGCTTATCATTTCCTGTAACAAGAATATTCACTTTTCATCCTACTTTCAAATTGAGTTTATTGAGTATCTCCTGAGTCATAACGATCGCAGGACACATCAATTCAAAATCATATTCTTCTTTTGCCGATAAGATTTTTGAGTCATGAACAACAGCTATGACTATAGGAACTTCATAAATTGCTCTGGCAATCTGGGCTATCATAAGGTTAATGTTATCATTGTCTGTAGCTGAGATTACGGTTCTTACATTGCTGATTCCGGCCTGACGCAATATCTCAATATTGCTGGCGTCTCCTTCAACCATTAGCCCCGTAAAGTCAGGCGAGCACCTGTTGAATGCTTCACTATTTACATCAATAATGCTCACATTCTCATCAGCAATGTTCAGTTGTTCAGCAAGAAAACTGCCGAATCGGCCGCAACCCGCTACTATAATTCCTGATGGTTCTTTACTAGCAAACATATTGCCGCCTCCCTGAAAAAAACATAGTCTTTTATCAGATTAGCGTACCAACTATGTTATAAAGACGGTGTTATTTTGAGAAGCTTATATATAAATATTCTATAAAGATGGCTATGCTTGCAAGCGCAATCAACTTACAACATCCACGTATCCGTATTTTCCGTTAATAAAGAATGCGGAATATCCGTTTTCGGAAACGATGAAATAACCATTTTCACTTTCAGCTTCGAGAAGGATTTCTCCTTGTAGTGAAATGATCCCGTATTTGCCATCTTTATACGTCATAGCAAGGTTAGCATCGGAATAGTTGATAATATTCCAGCCTTCCATACTCTCGGGATTACTAAAAACAATGTTGTCAAATTCAGGCTCAAGAATCATATTTCCGTACTCATTAACAAAACCATACTGATCATCCAGGCATACTGCAAAAACAGATTCGAGCAAATCGTCATGATAAGGCCGATCCCATTCGTCGTAAATATAACCGGTTATCATTGTTCCGGTGTCGTCCATGATCGCCCATTTCCCTTCTTTTTGTACGGCAGTGAATCCATTTGCGTCAAAGTCCCATCCGTCTTCGAATTGAGGTTCGATAACATAGGATCCGGTCTGGTCGATATAACCGTACAGGCCGTCTTTTTTTACCGATGCGATTCCATTGGGTGCAAAATCGTACGCCTTTTCGAATTTAGCGTTAAACACATTTTCACCGGTACTGTCGATATATCGATAAGTTCTCGACCCGCCTTCCACCTGAGTCTGGACAATGGCAAGTCCGTTCTCCGCAAACACATGGCCGCTCTCGTTCTCCTGAAGTGCAATCACGAGCTCTCCGTCCGTATTAAAATATCCGTTACCATCTGTGGGCGAATCTGCAAAAACGAGTCCGTTCGAACTAATCGAATAGATCCAGTTTTCTGCATTTTCAACGAGCATTTCACCGTCAAAAGAAAGTAGTCCGGAACCCCAATCAATCAACACTATGTCTTGTCCGGAAGAGCTCCAATAACCATAATCAGAGCAGTCACCGTCAGTAAGCATGGGAGATGTTGATGGCTCAAGAATCACTTTCCCCTCGCTATCGATTAGTCCCCATAATTCATTTTCACATATTTTTGCAAAATCATCTCCAAAACACATTTCCACCGAATCATATATCGGTTCGACAATCATCTCGCCTGTTGTTGAGATAAATCCCCATTTTCCATCAATTTCAACTCCGGCAAATCCAATGTTCGTAAAGTGCAAACAGTTGTCGTACTTACAGTCGACTACCCATTCACACTTCTCATTTACAAATCCCCAGAGCCCGTTTTTCTGAAGCCAGGTATATCCAATATCTATCTCCGGATGGGTATATTTCATCCAATTCGGAATGCAATATGCATCGTAATCCGGCTCGATTACAAATTCGCCGGCCTCATTAATCATGCCGTATTTCATCAGTCCATCCATCTCAATGCCCACAACAGCGTAACCGAAAGGATTAAATGGTTCCGCAACATCGAAAACCGGTTCAATTGCAAAATTCACATTGTCCGGAAAAACAAAAGGTGTGGGTGTGGGTGAAGATGTCGGTGTCTGTGTTGGAGCTGGTGTCGGCGTAGGTGTAGCACTGGGGTTCTTGGATATTGACGTTTCAAGTGATGATTCACTCAACAAAGATGGATCGTCTTTTGCTCGCCCATCTATATTTTCACAAGAGGACAGAAGGAGTAATCCGGTAAGCAATGTGATGAAAACGACAATTTTTTAATTTGCACTATTCTCTCCCCGATTTACGCTACGATTTGTAATGACTTAATTCTACGTCAGTTCAAATCCTTTGTAAATAGGTTTGAAAATATTAATCAAGCTTCATCTAATCGAAAGCATTTAGATAGTCTATGTTTATTTCAGTTTAATAGACATCCCGTTACTTTTTGAGCGCGCGCATCCACAAAGGCCTTCTTCGTTCTTTTCGACCTAACCAGAAACCATATAACCAATTCGCTATGCGCTTTCTCAACATTATACTCACCTACTTTGCCTTTAAGGTAACAAAGAAGTGAGCCTGCAAATATCATAACCGTGTAATAAATATGTTTTGGTTTGATTAATCCTTGTCAGAAACCTAAAATAGAAATGCAGCAATTATGATATAGTTATTTTTGTGCTCAAGGTCATAAATCCTTGGTATACAGGAAGGAAACGAAATGAAAAAGGGATATTTGTGTTTAATGTTGATCGGATTATTTATATTGCTAAGCGGATGTAGCATTTTTCCTGCCACAATTAGTAACGAATACAATAACGATCGAACCGAAACCTCTATTCGTTCTACTAAAGCGAATGATGAAGAGTCTTCGAATTCTGATGATGATAACAGCGATACGATTGAAAAAGATTTCGGCAGCTATACACTTCCGGACGGATGGGAGGAAAGCGTCTCTCATTCCACAAAAAATGTTTTCTTCTATGTTGAGAATGGCAAGGATAATGAGTCGGTGACCAATAATATTTCTGTCAACGTCGGACAAAATAAATATGCCGAAGAAGACCATATGGATTTTCGTGATGCGATCATGTCTCAGTTAACAGAACAAATTTCAGCATATCCCAATGCAACGTTGTCGGCAGGCGGCTCGACAACTGAACAAGGTTATATTTTATACTCCTTTACGATTAGCGAGGATGACCGTGTATCCACACAATTCTATATTGTCGGCGAGAAAAAATATTGCATGATTTATCTAACTAATTTCGATGCCTCAGAAGAAGCAAATCAGGCGGCACAGACCATTGTTGATAGTTTCGTTTGGGCGGAGGAATAGACCAAGTCTACATTATGTTTTTCGTATATTTCATCGTAATTCGCGACCGATTCAAGCGATGCATATCAAAGTGCACGCTTTTTGAGATCGTATTGTCATCAGACCCTTATCGACCCGCGAAACCCTCTTGAGGAGTAGTAGGACTCTGCACCGTTATGGTACACAAATACTTTTCCATAGCGAAAATCCGCAAATATCGCTCCACCCAGTTTCCTTATTTCAGAAGGTGTTACTATCCAGCTCGATGTTTTCGTGTCAAATTCACCGAGTTTTTGCAAGTCCCGGTATTCATCTTCTGTCAGAAGCTTAATGCCCATGCCGGATACCAAATCCATTACGCTGCTTTCCGGCCTGTTTTCTTTTCTTGTCTCGAGAGCCTCACGATCGTAGCAAAGGCTTCGTCGTCCCTTCGGACTTTCTGTTGAACAATCATAAAAGATATATTCACCTGTTACTTTATCAAGACCAATTACATCCGGTTCACCACCGGTTCTCTCCATTTCGGATAGCGACCATAGTTTTTGATCGTTTTTTTCAAGCCTTACCTGTATATCTGTCCATTTAAGACCTTCATGGCGATTCATGTTTTTTTCAAATCGTGCTCGTAATAAGATTAACAGTTCCGTGCGTTTTTCCGGCAATAGTTCCATACAATCCTCACTCCTTTCAAATCATTACACTTCCATAATGCACCCGCTGTCAATATTCGTATAGCAAAACTGGAATTCCGCGGCATTTATTCGGGCTGACCATAAAATTCTTGACACGCGGACCCCAAACTGATAAATTTATATATGAACAGTTGTTCAAGTGTTCATCTTTTATGGAGAGGTGCATTCAATGAATATAAAACCGCAACCGATTGAACGTTGTGATTGTGATGTGATTCACGAAGAGATCGTTACCAGAGTACGAGCAGAAATGCCCGCTGAAGAAACACTTTATGATCTGGCAGAGCTTTTCAAGATATTCGGTGATTCCACAAGGATCAAAATATTGTGGGCACTGGATGAATCTGAAATGTGCGTTTGTGACCTGGCCTTCCTTCTCAACATGACACAATCCGCAATTTCTCATCAACTTCGGGTTTTAAAGCAGGCAGTGCTGGTTAAAAGTCGCAGAGAAGGAAAAATCGTTTTCTATTCACTGATTGATGAGCACGTAAAACAAATATTTGATCAGGGACTGATCCACATCTCAGAATAAACAAAAAGGGAGATGACATTAATGAAGCAGGAATTTATCCTGGAAGGTCTTGGATGTGCAAATTGCGCCGCCAAAATCGAGGCCGAAGTAAACAAATTGGATGAAGTCCACTCTGCAACTGTGGATTTTGTATCCAAGAGGCTGATCGTTGAATCAGTTGTGAATTTTGCCGACAATTTTGAGAAAATTGAAGCGATTGTTAAGAAGATCGAACCGGAAATAAGTATAGTTTTCAAAAGCAAGCAAGCAAACCGCATAGTCGCCAAAACCGTTATTGATGATGAGCACGATCACCGGAAGCAATGGATAAAATTGATTTTGGGAGGTGCGATTTTTGCGATCGGTCTTCTCTTCCGATTCCCGAATTGGCTTGAACTCGTGATTTTTTTAGCGAGCTACATTATTGTCGGTGAAAATGTTGTGATAAGTGCCGTCAAAGGGATCACACGCGGTCAGGTTTTCACGGAACATTTTCTGATGAGTGTTGCGACAATCGGTGCGTTCTGCATCGGCGAGTATCCTGAGGGCGTAGCTGTTATGCTTTTTTATTTAGTCGGTGAGATGTTTCAGGATATGGCTGTGGACCACTCTCGAAAATCAATCAGCGCGCTCATGGATATTCGACCGGATTACGCCAATCTGAAGACCGGCAACGATATCATTAGAGTGTCTCCGGAAGATGTAAGTATCGGAGATATCATTGTCGTAAAGCCAGGCGAACGCGTTCCACTCGATGGAAAAGTAATCGATGGCTCATCCATGGTCGATACGTCGACTTTGACCGGAGAATCCATACCGAGGGAACTGGAAGTCGGCATGGATGCCTTAAGTGGCTTTATCAACAAAAACGGTGTGTTGACGATCGCCGTATCGAAGGATTTCGGGGAATCGACCGTATCGAAAATTCTTGACCTGGTTCAGAACGCCGGCAGCAGAAAAGCACCGACCGAAAAATTCATTACGAAATTTGCCCGGTACTATACGCCTGTTGTTGTTTTTGGAGCACTGGCTCTTGCCGTTTTCCCGCCCCTACTAATTCCGGGCGCCTTGTTTTCCGACTGGATCTATAGAGCATTAGTATTCCTTGTGGTTTCATGTCCGTGTGCGTTGGTTATATCCATCCCTCTGGGATTCTTTGGGGGCATCGGCGGTGCATCAAAGCGCGGGATTCTCATTAAGGGTGCCAACTATCTCGAAGCTCTAAACAATGTTAATTCAGTAGTTTTCGACAAGACAGGTACTTTAACTAAAGGCATTTTTGAGGTAACCGAAGTCAGCCCGCAAAACGGGTTTTCCTCAAAGGAACTACTGCGTTTTGCCGCTTTTGCAGAAAGCTTTTCCAACCACCCGATCGCCGTTTCAATCATGAATGCATCAAAAGAAGACGTTGATCAATCGAGAATTAGTAACTATACGGAACTTGCCGGACAAGGTATTTCTGTAAAAATAGATGGCAAAGAAGTAATCGCGGGTAATTCCAGACTGATGGAACTCCGCAATATTCAGTTCAATGATATTGAATCGATCGGGACCGTCGTTCATATTGCTGTGGAAAATAAGTATGCCGGATGTATCGTGATCTCCGACGCAATCAAGGAAGATGCCAAACACGCGATCGATGAACTTAAGAAACTGGGAGTGGGGCAAACCATAATACTGACCGGTGACCTGAAATCCGTTGGCGAAAAGATAGGCGCACAACTTGGTGTAGACACGGTGTATGCTGAGTTGCTGCCTGCCGAAAAGGTTGCAAAACTAGAGGCACTGGAAGCTGAAAAAACGAACAAAGGCAACATCATTTTTGTCGGTGACGGTATTAATGATGCGCCGGTACTGGCTCGAGCTGATGTCGGGATTGCCATGGGCGGACTGGGCTCAGATGCAGCTATCGAGGCAGCCGACATTGTCATTATGACAGACGAGCCCTCCAAAATAGCAACGGCAATCAGAATTGCAAGAAGGACAAGAACGATTGTCTTTCAAAACATCATTTTTGCTTTGGGTATAAAGGCGATCTTCCTTGTTCTGGGAGCTTTGGGTCTTGCATCCATGTGGGAGGCGGTATTTGCCGACATGGGCGTAGCTATCCTTGCAATACTGAACGCATCCAGAGTTATGACCACGAAAAACCTATAATTCAAAATAATCACTGTCGTTCCGGCGTGATTAACCTGACTTCATGGATCTAGCTGATTACATTACTGGGTATCACCTTTTCAACAAACACGACAACAATTTCAGGGTCAAATTGCGTTCCTGAGCACCTCTGCAATTCAGCAATTGCTTCATCCTGGCTAAGTCCGGATCGATAACTTCTCTCGCTGGTCATTGCATCATACGAGTCAGCAACTGCAATGATTCTGGATTCGAGCGGTATGTTTTCACCTGTTAATCCATTGGGATATCCTTTACCGTCCCATCTTTCATGATGATTAAGAATATAATTGGCTAACTCCGAAAACTCATTTGCAGAGCTGAGTATCCGCCAACCTATCTCCGGGTGCTTAAATATCTGCTCTCTTTCATCGTCGGTTAGTTTTCCGGGCTTATTCAGAATTTTTTCATCAATACCTATTTTGCCGATATCATGAACGAGCCCTGCGATTCTGATCTTATTGACATCATCATTATCAAAATTCATATTCGATGCAATCGCCATGCATATGCTACTGACTCTGTTTGAATGCATAGACTCTCGATTACTCTTTTCGAAAAGTGTGTTCATGATGATGTCTATTGTTTTGCTCCTCATGCTCGAACGTTCATAGAGCTTATGCCTGTACATATGGTTTTCTGCGTTTGCCATGACTTCAATCATTTTCTGCTTATCCGCTGTTTTTGTATCATACCCGTAGGATACGGACAGGTCAACATTTGCAACCTGAACTTTGGATGATAACTGCTTAATGTTATTGGCAATTTGCATTGTCTGATCTTCGTCCGTGTTAGGCAACAAAATAGCAAATTCATCGCCTCCGATTCTGGAAATAACATCGCTTTCACGGCATGCTTCTTTAATGGTTTCCGCCGCTTCTATCAGAAGCTTGTCTCCACTCTCGTGTCCAAACGAGTCATTTATAAGTTTCAATCCGTTGATATCACAAATAATGATGGATAGGGGCAATTTGTCCGCCTGATCCATTGTTAGTAATTCCTTTTCGAAATATCTTCGATTGTAAAAGCCAGTCAGCTGATCATGGTAACTTAAGTAGATCAGGTTTTTTGCGGTCTCTTTCATTTCGGTGATATCTTGAATATATGCAAGGAAATACTCGAATTCATTATTTTGATCACGAATGGCAGATACGGATACAAGACCCCAGATAATGCTTCCATCCTTCTTCACATATCTTTTTTCCATTGTTGAATTTTCTGCATTGCCAAGCTTCAGTTTTGTGACCAAATCAATGCTTTCGGCTAAATCTTCTTTGAAAGTTATATCGGTAAATTTTTGTTGCAATAATTCATCTCTGGAATAGCCCCATATCTCGCATGCTTTATCATTCACCTCAACAAATTTGCCATTTCCGGCAACCATAGCTCCCCCGATCGTTGCACTTTCAAATGATGTACGGAAAAGTTTCTCGCTCTCTTTCAAGGCAATTTCGGCCTTCTTACGATTCGTAATATCCATGAACGTCACAAGGCTTGCCCATGGTTTGCCTTGAGGATCATTAACGGGGCTACCAAAAATTTCCAGTTGCCGTCTTGTTCCATCCGGACGTTCAACGACCATATCTTCTACGTGAGCGCTGACACCCTTCATTCCGAGTACTATCGGCATCTCAGCGGTTGGGTACTGTTCCCGGGTATCTAGTTTGAATGCTTTATATACTTCAGAAAGATTTTGCTCGTTTGCACCCGGAAGTATCCCTCTTCCCATTAACTCCATCGCCATTTCGTTTACGACAAGTGGTTTCCCATCTGTCGCATCCACCATAAATACTCCCATCGGGAGAAGTCTAAGTAATGCAGTAAAAAGCTCGTTTTGCTTTCGTGTTTCTTCTTCAGCAAGTCTTTTCTCAGTTATATCAAGAAACACAACAATTCCGGCCTTAATGTTATTATCTGAGTCCTTGATCGGTGACGCGTTTGCAAGCACATACCGATCTTCAAAATTGTCTCTTCGAATGATAAATTCATCACTAGAGGTTTCACCGTAGAGAACCGCTCTAGCCAAGGGTACCTCATCCTCTTTATACGGTGTACCGTCGAAATGAAATATTTTCCAGCTATCGACATAGTTGTGAACATCAATGTCTTTTACTAGCTCTGCCTCAGAGCTATCCCTAATTAGTAGTCCGGCCTTATTAACATATCGAATTTTTCCATCCGGTGCATCGGCAATCGCTATGCCTGCCTGACTATTTTCAAAAGCTGCTTTAAGGATAGCCTGGGATTCAAATAGCGCACTTTCTGCCTTCTTGCGTTCGGTAATATCCTCTGAAGCGATCATTACGCCAAGAACTTCTCCCGCCGCATTGGTGACTCTAGTCGAAATACTGGAAAACCATTTCGGGCCTGACGCAAATAGCACTGGATTCTCGTGCTGCTGCGCACAATCGCTTAACCGGGTACTCTCAATGATGGCATGCAATTTATCCGCTTCTTCCGCTGAAAAAATATCTCGAATTGATTTCCCGACATAATCATCTGTCTTTCCATCAATTAATTCCAGCGCTTTTCTGTTACAAGAAATGATTTCTCCATCTATCGTGTAATACACAATTCCGACGCCCGAATTATCAAATAAACACTTATAACGCTCTTCACTTTCCTGCAATTCTTTTTCAATTTGCCTTTGCTTAGTAACATCTTGTAGTATGCAGTGTGTCTGCTTAAACTCTCCGTCGGTATCATAACCAATCTTTCCGTCGAACGCCATGAAAAGTCGTTGTCCGTCTTTGCGCAACATCTCGAATTCACTATGAATAAATCCCTGAGATTTGAATATCGGAAAGCGCTTACGGAATCCTTCAACATATTCGGGGCATAAGAAATCCCCAAACCATTTACCGATAACTTCTTCTTTATCATATCCCAGTGTATCCAGCCATTTCTGATTGACGTCAATAAAACGGCCATCAGAATCCAGGGACTGATAACCAAGCGGCGCTTTATTAAAAAGAAGTTGAAATTTCTCTTCGCTGCTTTTTAAATCATGCTCTATATTCTTACGTTCCGTGATATCCTGGGCGGCTCCCCAGATAGCAGTAATGTTACCTTCCGAATCTCTTTCCGCTTCACCTCGCACCCACAACCAGCCGTTTGATCCGTCTTTTCTTATCGATTGCAGCTCCAGTTCGTAAGGCACTCCGGATGATCTGGTTTTCTCGAGTGAGGTAGATAATCTGTCCCAACTCTCAGGAGTAAATAATTTCATATGCTCTGTGTACGGTGGTGGTGGAAGCATCGGATCAACACCAAAAACTTTAAAGAGTTCCTCCGACCACACGACTTGATTCGTCGCCAAATCCAGCCTCCATGTACCTATATGAGCAATCCGCTGTGTCTCAAGCAGGTCTTTCATTTTCTGTCTAAGTTGTTCTTCAATCTCCAACATTATTGCTACCTTTT
>Ga0209373_10004827_pt1 | contig 11418 bp, 9 predicted proteins | sample Higcelweek5metaG_FD_187173 | JGI IMG/M metagenome (GOLD analysis project Ga0209373, IMG submission 187173) | Freshwater pond sediment microbial communities from the University of Edinburgh, under environmental carbon perturbations - High... | ecosystem: Environmental > Aquatic > Freshwater >... | reverse complement strand
GCGCCGAAATATTCAGGCCAAAAGCCTTTCCAGGCGACCCATTCAAACACATGAACACCGTATAGCAATATTATGAGGAGAAAACATGGAAGACCTTTCTTTTTCCGGACTACCTATTTCTGAGGAAATACTAAGAGCGCTGATCGACATGGGCTTTGAAGAGGCTACGCCCATTCAAGCCGAGACGATCCCACACATCCTGGAGAGCAGAGATTTGCTCGGACAGGCACAGACCGGAACAGGCAAGACTTGTGCGTTTGGAATTCCGGTGATCGATTCAATCGATCCTGCTTCAACTCATATTCAGACCCTGATACTGTCTCCTACCCGTGAACTTGCCATACAGATTGCAGAAGAACTGCATAACATAGCCAAATACAAAGAAGGCGTTCGCATCGTTGCGATTTATGGCGGACAGCCGATCGATCGTCAGATCATGGCACTGAAGCGGAAGCCGCAGATTATTGTCGGTACGCCGGGTCGTGTGATGGATCACATGAGAAGGAAAACACTCAAACTTGCCAATCTCGAAAAGATCGTCCTCGATGAAGCGGATGAAATGCTTAATATGGGTTTCAAGGAAGACATTGATACCATCCTGGAATCCACGCCCGAAATCATGCAGAAAATATTCTTTTCAGCGACAATGCCCAGAGCGATTGTTGAACTGACGAATAAGTATTTGAAGGATCCGATTCATGTCAAGATTTCTTCCAAAGAAATGACGATTCCTCTGGTCAAACAGTTCTATATTGAAGTCAGAGAAGCCAATAAGGTTGAGATACTGACTCGACTGATTGATGCGGGCAATGTTACCCGGGCGCTGGTTTTTTGTAACACAAAGAGAAAAGTCGATGAACTTACCGATAAGCTGAACACCCGAGGGTATTCAGTCGAAGCTCTTCACGGAGATATGAAGCAGGCTTCACGTGACCGCGTTATGAAACAATTCCGCACCGGCAAGCTTGATTTGCTCGTCGCAACGGATGTGGCTGCACGCGGTATTGATGTCGATGATATCGAAGTGGTTTTCAATTATGACCTTCCTTCGGATGATGAGTACTATGTACATCGTGTCGGGCGTACCGCTCGTGCCGGAAAATCGGGCTCGGCATACACTTTTGTTGTCGGCCGGGAAATCATTGACCTCAAAAATATTCAGCACCTAATCAAGGCAACGATCAGCCGCGCGAATATTCCTACGCTGATGAATGTAAAGGAGAGCAGAATTTCCGGAGTTCTTCAGGAATTAGGTGAGGTGCTTGCTCAGGGAGACCTTTCGGATTATGTTAAATACATTGACCAGTATGCAGAAGGACTGAATCTTGAGGGCGATGATGACCATTTCTATACCACCACGGACATCGCTGCAGCCCTCCTCAAAAAGCTCTGTGGTGAGCAAATTGAAAAACGTGACGAAATTCAGGAAGTCGTTCCTTACGAAGAATTTTCAAGAAGACCACCGAGAAGCAGAGAACAAAGCGGCGATATGCCCTCGCTCAATACCCGTAACCACGGGAAAACGGTGGAATCCGGTATGCAGCGTCTGTTCTTAAATGTCGGCATCAAGGATCATATGCGCCCGAACCAGATCGTCCAGTTTATTGCCTCCAACGGCGAAATTCCCGGAAAAGCAATCGGCGCTATCGCGATTTTCAATGAATATACCTTTGTCGATATTCCTACAGAAATGGCCGAGCAGGTGGTCAGCAAAACCAATGCGAGAAGAATCGGTCGCACGATGGTACATGTTGAACTGAAAAGGGACTCGCTGGAAGGTGCAGCTTCTGTTGAGGAGCGCCCGTCTTCCGCAGGCGAGGTTGAGAGCGCACGTCCCGTGGCAAGAACTTTTGCAGATAAGAAGAGCTATGATCGTAAGGAGCCCGGAACAGGTGAGAGCTCTGCACCCAGAGCATATAATGACAAGAAGAGTTATGCCCCCAAGTCGCCCAGAACCAGAGATGGGTACGAGTCTAGAGGATCTAGAGACAAAGAAGGTTACGAGCCCAAGGCTCCTAGAGCCAGAGATGGGTACGAGTCCAAAGGGACAGGCGAGAAAAAGAGTTATGCTCCCAAAGCTCCCGGAGAAAAAAAGAGTTATGCTCCCAAGGAAATAGGGGAAAAGAAGAGCTATGCTCCCAAGGCTCCTGGAGCCCGTGAAGGCTACGCGCCTAAAGGAACAGGCGAAAAAAGAAGTTTTGATCCTAAGGGGTCAACAGGCGATAAGAAACGTACATATGGCGCTAAGAAGCCCGATTTCGCGAGCAAGCCCAGAGAGAGAAAACCGCGTACAGAGAGTTGATTCAACTAATCTAAATAATTAAACTCAGCGTTCTTCTTAAATGAAGCGATGGCTTCATCTTTGGTCAATTGTCCGGATACATATAGTTCGACAGCTTCAAGGAGTCTGGCCTGAACCTCATCGTCATACGCTCTAACCATTTCTGCACTGCAATTTTCAGCCGCCTTGGCAAAGGCTTCATAATAGTTCTGACCACCAAGGAATGCACTCATTACGGAATCATCAAAGGATTCGGTGATCTTGTCAACAACGAGCTTACTGCTGACGAAGTCTCCGGCGGGTTGAGACAGTTCGCCACAACCAGGATCAATAGCCAGCAGGTATTCATTTGTGTAAACGCCTGTTGCCCAGTTCGTCAGATTCTCTTCATTTTGGGTACAGAATGCAACAAACGCTTCGGCAAGAGCCGGAATCTTTGCGTTTTTCATAACCCCCAGCCAGATCCCGCTTGACGGATAGGGTAATGGTCCGGTGCAGCACGCCCAGTCACCTTCTAAGTCAGGTGCGTTTGTCATCAAAACATCGGTGAGCCCCGATGCCGGCAGAAAGTAGCAGAAAATTTGAACCGGATTTCCGTCTGCATCCGTAAGGGTATCGTTCATTCCCTCGAACCATCCGTCAGACCCCTCCAATACCCCGGCTTCGTATCCGTTGTCGCTGAAAACTTTTGCGATATCCAAGTAATCTTCTGCAATCGGATCAATGACAAGTGAGTCATCTACAAACCAAGGCTGCTCACGATTTGCAAAAAAGGCCTCGCTGAGTTCTTCGTATGAAGTAACCATGAAGGTCTTGCCGTCAGACTTCTCCTTTACGGTTTTTGCCATAGTTGTGAATTTGTCGATATCGGACATCATTTCCTGAATTTCTTCCGGATCATCGGTTCCAAAATATTCTTTAGCCAATGATCGGCGATAGAAAACAACACCGGGTGTACTCTGGTATGAATAAGCTCGGAGTCGGAGTCCTCCGACATCAAAGTTAGTTCCCATTTCAATTGTGTTTGGATATGTCCCGACATTATCCGAAAAACGCACTAAATCGGACAGATCCAGGAGCATATCACTGTCAACAAATTGTTTGACAAAAGAAGAGTCCATCACGATGACATCCGGACAGTCATCTGTATTTGCGGCAGTAATCACACTGTTTTGGTATTCAGAATCGAGCATCGGTATCTCGACATACGTAACGTTTACGTCCGGATTGTACTTCTCAAAGACAATCGCCATAGGCTTAAGTTCATCGGTGTAGGACCAAATCAGTAGATCCGCTGAATTAATACAGCCAGACGGTAATGTGGTTTCAATTGTCATTTCCGGACCAGTAGCTATACTTGTTACTTCGGGCTGAGTTTCAGACCCATTCCCCGATACTTGATCTTTAGAATTGGATTGATTTAGACATGCGGTTAAACACCCCATAAGAAGAGAAAAAACCAAAACCATCTTACCGAGTTTCAAGGCTTTTGTTAACATTGAAAGCAGCCTCCGTAAAAATCAAACATATTGTTATCGCCTGCAATTTGCAGGGAAAACGTTCGACGAATTATCAATGATGGTGCGTGATTCTTAAATTTTATTTTACTATGCAATCAAGAGGCTGTATATCATGCCGATTGCTTTTCGGAAAAGACATATGGTCATAGTATTATTTTACAACCGAACGCTTGATGTTGCTCACGAATTGTGAAAGAATGAATAGTATAGAAAACCGTTTTGTATATGCGTTTGAAATGAAGGTGGACTATGAATCCGGATAAAGTGATCTGTAAATGCAAAAACGTCACTAAGGGTGAAATACTCGACGCAATGATGAAAGGGGCTTCTTCCTATATTGAAGTAAGGGACATCACCGAAGCCGGCTCAAAGTGCGGGAAATGCAAGAAGAAAATCAAGAAGTTTATGAGCAAGCATAAGGTAGTTGAAGAGAAATCGGACGTTTTAACGGAGGAATGAAATATGCTAAGTAAAGAAATAGTCAAGCTAATCAACGAACAGATCAATAAAGAACTTTATTCTGCCTACCTCTATCTGGATATAGCGGGCTATTATGCAGATGAGAGCTTAGCCGGATTTGAAAACTGGTTTTATGTTCAGGCGCAGGAAGAAAGAGACCACGCGATGCTTTTCAGGCAGTATCTTCTCAATAATGACGACAAGGTCATCTTGACAGCACTCGATGCTCCGGCTAGCCAATATGCTGATTTCAAAGCGCCGCTTCTTCAGACGCTGGATCATGAAAAGACGGTAACTGCTTCAATTAACAACATCTATTCAGTCGCTTATTCCGAAAAAGATTTCCGGACGATGCAGCTTTTGGATTGGTTCGTCAAAGAGCAGGGCGAAGAAGAGAAGAACTCGATGGATCTGATTAAGAAATATGAACTTTTCGGGGGCGATTCCAAAGGTTTGTATATGCTTAATCAGGAACTGAGTGCGCGAGTTTATGCACCGGCATCACTGATTTTGTGAACCGATATTAACTGAGCACACTACACCCAATCAACGGATATCCCAAATAGACGAGCAAAATCGGAATGAAGTGAAGAGACTTCATTCCGATTCTTTTTTAGAATAGTCAGAATATTCTAAATAGTGTTTTGTTGCCGGTTATGTTAGCATCTTCCTTGTGTAATTATTACTACGCGTGAGGAGAAACATGAGAACTAATTTTGAAAAATCGGACTATTTCTTACTCAGTGTCATTGTGGCGTTAGCCATTGTCACGATTGCCGGAATATTTTCTTTTAATACTGAGAATAGTGTACTGATTACCAATCAATACGGACACCTGGTTAAAATGTTTGGCAGTGGGATTTATGCAAATGACTCCTATTTTAGAGCACCCATTTTTATTGGAAGTGATTTAACAATGCTGATGCTCGTCTTGCCTCTGTTGGTGGTCGGATTTGTAAGAAATGTGATCGTCAGATCCATAAAGTCAAAGTTATTCTTAGCTTCGATTCTTGCGGTTGTATTGTATTACGCGGCAAGTATCTCTTTTGGCGTTACATATAATGCTTTTCATCTGCTTTATATCTTTTTGTTTTCAGTGACCTTTTTCAGTCTGATTCAAACTGTCAGGGATATCAGTGCCCCTCAGCTTCGAGAATCTCAAAGCTGGAAATTACCGACGAGGGGTATTCAGATATTTCTCATCATTTCCGGATTCGCCCTATTTGCAGCATGGCTGCCGGACATTATTCCTACTATAATTTCCGGCACCACACTACCATTAATTGAAGTGTATACCACGGAGATAACGTATGTTATTGACATGGGCATAATCAGTCCTATGATATTTATCTGTCTATATATGCTCAAAAAGAAAGATGGCCTGGGTGATGTGGTTCTTGCGATAATTCTGACCTTGTGCGGCGTTATGGGCGTGATGCTTCCGGTCCAGACCTTCTTTCAGATATTTGCAGGAATCGAAATCCCCATTCCCGTACTCGTAATAAAGGTTGGCGTTTTTGTGCTACTTTCGATATTTGCAACATATTTCAACTTCAAGCTCTACCGTGGGATTCGAGAAGGATGATAAATAGCAAAAATCTGATGCATCTTCAAGACACTCAATTGGAGGCAATTTGCCTCCAATTTTTTTGCACATCATGTTTTCAGAGCACCCGAATGTTGCGGCACCCGTTTTCAAGGGCCACAAAAGGAACGTATGTTTCCGAAAAATAGGTAAAAAAAGACAACATGTATTGTAAAATGTGTCATAATCACCAAAGTTGTACTGTAGTGATATTATAAAATTATGCAAAATCGCAAAACGTGTATTGACAACCACGAAGCCGGCGATATATTATGATGGCACAATAAAGTTGTCGGTCGAAAGATACAAATTTGTCCCATGCTGACCTCAGCTTTAAAGAACATCAAACCTTATAAACCCACATCACGAGGAGGAGAAAACATGAAAAAATTGATTTGTCTGGTGCTTGTAATGCTACTTACTTTCTCTCTTGTTGCTTGTACTACGGAAGATCCCGCAGCAACAACAACGAAAGCAGCAGCAACCACAGCGAAAGCAGAAGACACAACAGCAGCCCCCACAGAGCCGGGAAACGAACTGATCACCGTAGGTTTTGCACAGTGCAAAGCGGATGAGTCCGACTGGCGCAAAGCAAACACCGCTTCGATGCAAGATGCATTCAGCGAAGCAAACGGTTTCAGCTTTACTATGGCTGACTCCAACAATGATGCCGCAAAACAGGTAGCCGATGTCCAGGGATTCATTGACCAGGAAGTCGACTACATCATTATTGCTGCTGTTAACATGGATGGTTGGGATACCGTTCTTGGAAACGCAAAGGATGCAGGCATTCCCGTTATTCTGATGGACCGCACAATCAACGCAAGCCCGGATCTTTATGTTTGCTGGGTCGGCGGCGGCTTCTATAACGAAGGTGTCAAGGCTACTGATTGGATCTCCACACGTTTCACCGCAGACGAAGAAGTTGGAATCGTTAATCTTCAGGGTCAGCTGGGCGCTTCTGCTCAGGTAGGACGTAGCGGAGCTCTTGATGATGCACTTGCTGCAAACAGCAACTGGTCTCTGGTAGCACGTCAAACAGGCGAATGGAGCACAGACACAGCCAAAGAAATTATGACTTCATGGATTCAGCAGTACGGCGACGATATCGATGTTGTATACGCTGAAAATGACAACATGGCAGACGGTGCCATTCAGGCTCTCGAAGAAGCTGGCATGAAAGTTGGCGGAGATGACGGCGTAGCCATTATTTCTTTCGATGCTAACAGAGCTTATCTCCAGATGACACTGGAAGGCAAAATCAATTGTAACGTAGAGTGCAATCCTCAGCTCGGACCTAAAGCAGCTGAGATTGTAATGCTTCTCGAAGAAGGCGGAACTCCTGCGAAGGAAGAGTCCATTGATGAGACAGCTTTCTACTATGACACCATTACCCAGGAAATCATCGACGCACGTTTGTATTAGTCTTTAGTTAACTTTTCCGACAGGTAATCAAAATGTTTGGTTGATAATCGGTTATTTGGTTCGGGGAGGTCCATGGGATTTCCCCGAACCAAGTACTATAATCAAGTAATACGGATCACTTTTCATCATACATAAGGTGGGCATAACGTAATGGATACAATTAAGAATGAGCTAAGCAGCCCCTTTCTGACGATGACCGGCATTGGGAAATCATTCCCCGGCGTTCGAGCTCTAAGTAATGTGGATTTCTCGTTGCGCCGCGGAGAGATACATGCGCTGATGGGAGAAAACGGAGCCGGAAAATCAACGCTCATCAAGGTCTTAACGGGCGTCTATCTCATGGATGAGGGCAGCGTCACGATCGAAGGGAAACCTGTTGTGATACGTTCCCCGCAGGATGCACAAAAGCACTGCATCAGCACCGTTTACCAGGAAGTCAATTTATGCCCGAATCTTACCGTTGCGGAAAACCTTTTTCTGGGACGCGAGCCGCGATCCTTAGGCTTAATCAGTTGGCGAAAAATGAATAAACAGGCAGCTGAATTGCTTCAGAATTTGAACATTTCGGCATCTCCGACATCACAACTTGATAGTTGTTCGATTGCCATACAGCAAATGATCGCCATAGCGCGTGCTGTAAATACAAATTGTAAAGTTCTGATTCTTGACGAACCGACCTCATCGCTGGATGACGATGAAGTGAACAAACTATATTCGCTAATGAGAAAACTCAAAGCACAAGGCGTCGGGATTATCTATATCACACATTTTCTGGAGCAAGTTTACGAGGTCTGCGACCGTATAACGGTGTTGCGCAACGGTGAACTTGTGGGCGAATATCTGATCGAAAATCTGCCGCGACTTGAGCTTGTTATGAAAATGATTGGTAAGGAACTGGAAATTCTCGAAAACCTCAAAGTCGAAAAAGATGAATCGCTTTTTTCCGAGGACGAACAGCCAATGATTGAAGCCCAAGGTCTTTCGAGCGGTCCTTCAAAAGTTACACCCTTTGATCTTAAAATGCATAAAGGAGAGGTTGTTGGATTCAGCGGCCTCCTTGGCTCCGGTCGAAGTGAGTTAGTACGCTCCATATACGGTGCCGATAAAACGGTTCAGGGAAAACTATTCGTTAATGGAAAGCATGCAAGAATAAGTAAGCCTTTGGATGCTATGAAGCGAGGTATGGCGTATCTGCCTGAAGACAGAAAAGCCGATGGCATTATAGCGGATCTTTCTGTGAGGGAAAATATAATCATTGCACTCCAGACAAGATATGGCTTATTCAAACGAATATCCCGAAAAGAAACCGAGAGATTTGCGGATGAATATATAAAGTTACTCAGTATAAAAACAGCCAGTCGCGAAACACCGATCAAAAGCCTTTCCGGAGGCAATCAACAGAAGGTTATTCTGGCGCGATGGCTGCTAACCAACCCGTCGTTCCTGATTTTGGATGAGCCCACGCGCGGTATCGATATCGGAACGAAAACAGAAATACAAAAACTGATTCTGAAGCTTGCAAGCGAGGGGAAGAGCATTGCGTTTATTTCTTCCGAGATGGAAGAAATGCTGCGTACCAGCACAAAGATCGTGGTCATGCGAGACAGGCACAAGGTTGGAGAGCTGGCAGGAAAAGATATGAATCAGGAAGTAATAATGCGGACAATTGCGGGAGGAGAAAGCAACAATGGTTGCAGATAATAAAAAGATTGATTATCGCAAGCAATCCACGGGACTTAGTATCAAGAAGATTCTAAGTAGTCGTCTGATATTTCCGTTGGTGGTTTTGCTTATTGTTGTGATTCAAAATGTCATCACAACTCCGTCATTTTTTAATATTTCAATAACAAATGGACTGCTGTCCGGCTATATCCCGAACATTTTGGATGAGGCAAGCGAACTTGTAATTGTAACATTAGGTATGACATTAATTACAGCAGCGTGCGGAGGACAGGATATCAGCGTTGGTGCCATTATGGCGGTCTCGGCAAGCTTTTGCGGGCTAATGCTGAACGGTTCGGAGTACAGAACCGAGGTATTTCATAATCCTTATGCATTGGCGTTGATTGTCGGTCTTATCGGCGGAGCGATGTGTGGTGCGTTCAACGGATTCATGGTATCGGTCCTGAAAATTCAACCCATGATAGCCTCTCTTATTCTGTTCACAGCCGGAAGGTCGATCGCAAAGCAAATCACATATGGTCAAACAATTTATATAATGAATCCGTCGTTCAAATATCTTGGTGTTCAGATCCCGGGTGTTCCGGTAAGAACAACAATTCTTGTGACGATCCTAATGGTCTTGATCGTGATACTCCTCGTCAAGCGAACCAGTTTGGGTATGTTTATTGAAAGCGTTGGAATAAATGGCTCGGCATCGCGTCTCGTAGGTCTAAATTCTTCGGCTATAAAATTCATGGCGTTCGTTTTCTGTGGAGTGCTCGCCGGAGTGGCGGGGCTTGTCGGTTCAAGCGGCGTAGGAAGCGTGAATTCAGGAGAACTTGGTCTTTATATTGAAATGGATGCAATTCTGGCAGTCGCCTTGGGTGGAAACATGCTCGGCGGCGGAAAATTCAGCATAGCCGGATCTGTTATTGGTGCATATACGGTTCAAGCGATTACTACAACACTATATGCAATGAGCATTCGTGCAGATCAACTGAATGTGTTTAAGGCAATTATCATCGTTATCATTATTGTCGCAAGCAGTGAAGTGTTCAAAAGCAAATTCCGCGCACTTACCGATGCATTCACTCGTAAGGTATTTGATAAGAATGCAAATGATGGGGGGGTGGAGAAATGACTACTTTGGATATGAATTTAGATCACTCGCTCAAAAAAAAGCATAAAGGATTAGACAACACCAAAATATTGTTGCTGATCACCATTTCTCTTTATATTATTTTGTATGTAATATCACTTGTCCTATTTAAAGAGAATAATTTTGCCAAATATTCCGTGTTTTTTAACTTCTTTAACAATAAAGCATATTTGCTGATGCTCGCTCTCGGACTTACTACGGTCATGATTACCGGTAGTATTGATATCTCGGTTGGCGGAGTGACCGGGCTTGTCAGCATGGTGGTCGCCGTGATGCTGACGGAAAAAGGAATTGACGCAGTATGGACAATCCCGGCAGCACTTTGCGTCGGTGTGGCGTTCGGTGTGGTGCAAGGGTTCCTGGTTTCCTATATGGAAATTCAGCCGTTCATTGTGACACTGGCCGGAATGTTTTTTGCGCGTGGAATGATCAGCGTGATAAAAACCAAATCTGTACCCATCACGAATGAACTGTTCATGAAATGGGCAAGCGCGAAGTTTTACATTACCTTTTTGCATAATGAACGGAAAAACGGCACGCTGGATACTGCTTACCTGACGCCGGCAGCAATTGTCGCTCTGATTGTACTTGTCATCATGATTATTATGATGAAGCGCACAAAGTTCGGACGTTCGCTTTACGCGGTTGGAGGAAATAAACAGAGTGCTCTTCTCATGGGAATCAATGTGAAAAGAACAAAATTCTTAGCACATGTTTTATGTGGTTTGCTGGCAGGCATCGGAGGTCTTCTTTTTACACTTCTGTCTCCATCCGGTAATCCGGGTAACGGACTGGGGTACGAGATAGACGCCATTTCTTCAAGTGTTATCGGCGGAGCTATGCTTAGCGGAGGTGTCGGATCTCCGATCGGAACGCTTTTCGGGGTTCTGATTAACGGACTTGTTGAGCGTGTTGTGCCGCTGCTGGGTATCAAAGATGCATCATGGCCGCGAGTGATCACGTCGGCATTCCTGTTCGTTTTCATCGTTCTGCAGAGTATACTGGTTGCTGTCGGCAAAAAGGACGGCGGATTCAAACTGAAATTGCCTGATTATATGAAGTTTAAGGGTAAAAACAATAAAATGTCATAGTGTCAATCGGCTCCGGTTATTGCATAATAAGTCAGTGAAAAAAATCAATTATCGAAAGGGGATTGTTGTGGAAGAGCATAAGTACGTAACACTGGCAAATGACCTTAGGACAGATATGCTGAGCGGCAAATATATCGCCGGTCAGAAACTCCCGAGCGAAAATGAGCTGACCCGTGAACTCGGAATCAGTCGCCAGACGGTACGACAGGCAATGCTGCTTTTGGAAAGAGAAGGAT
>Ga0209373_10004825_pt1 | contig 11422 bp, 13 predicted proteins | sample Higcelweek5metaG_FD_187173 | JGI IMG/M metagenome (GOLD analysis project Ga0209373, IMG submission 187173) | Freshwater pond sediment microbial communities from the University of Edinburgh, under environmental carbon perturbations - High... | ecosystem: Environmental > Aquatic > Freshwater >... | reverse complement strand
ACGATACTTGGAATATCATCGGGATGAATCAAGCGGATGCGAAGTTGTATATTTTTGATAGATATGGAAAACTCATCAAGCAAATAAGCCCTTCATCAGGCAGTGATGGTTGGGATGGAACCTACAATGGTCAACAACTACCATCAACCGACTACTGGTTTTCATTAGACTACACAGAAAATGGAGCTGCAAAACAATTTAAAGCGCATTTTTCAATGAAAAGATAAGAGAAATTTGGTTTTTAAAAGCGGTACTTGATTAGTACCGCTTTTTTTATGCCGAAAGTTTGAGTTTAGCCCCGATGGTAGTGAAAATCCTACTATTGTGAGATTTGAATAACAAGCTCATAATAGTAGATTGAAACGGACAGCGGGAACAAGCCATAAAAAAAGCCCGAATGATGGGCTTCTATAAAAAAAGAAAAATCTTAATTATTTTTTGTTGTAAACTGCGATTGCTTCTTTCAGAATTTGAACCGATTTAATCAAGTCTACTTTCTTTAAAACATAGGCTATACGAACTTCATCTAAACCAACATTTGGTGTTGAATAAAATCCGGCAGCAGGAGCAACCATTACAGTTTCTCCATTAAAATCATAAGATTCTAATAACCATTGTGCAAATTTATCGGCGTTGTCAATAGGTAATTTTGCGATACAATAAAAAGCTCCTTTTGGAGTAGCAACTGTTACCCCTTCAATTTTTTGTAATTCTGCAATTAATGTATCTCTTCGGTCTTTGTATTCAGAAATTACATCATCAAAATAACTTTGAGGTGTTTCTAAAGCAGCTTCACTAGCAATTTGAGCATATGTTGGTGGACTCAAACGTGCTTGAGCAAATTTCATAGCGGTTACCATTACTTCTGCGTTTTTAGAAACAATACAACCAATTCTAGCGCCACACATACTGTAACGTTTTGAAACCGAATCAATCATGATTGCATGTTCTTCTAATCCAGGAACATTCATCACTGAAAAGTGTTTTTCACCATCATAAATAAATTCACGATACACTTCGTCAGCGATTAAAAATAAATCGTGTTTTTTTACGATTTCAGCTAGTTTTAAAATCTCTTCTTTAGAATATAAATAACCAGTCGGATTTCCAGGGTTACAAATTAAAATGGCTTTTGTTTTTGGTGTAATTAATTTTTCAAAAGCTTCAATTGGAGGCAAAGCAAAACCAGTTTCAATTCCTGAAATAACTGGAACTACTTTTACACCAGAAGCAGTCGAAAATCCATTATAATTAGCATAGAATGGTTCAGGAATAATAATTTCATCATCTGAATCCATTGTACTTCCCATAGCAAAAAGCAAAGCTTCTGAACCACCAGTTGTAATGATAATATCTTGTGTTTCTATTGGTAAACCATGATTTTTGTAGTATTGCGAAAGTTTGTTTCTATAGCTTTCAAAACCAGCAGAATGACTATATTCTAAAACTGTAATATCGGCATTTTTTACAGCTTGTAGTGCAACTTCTGGAGTTTTAATATCAGGTTGCCCTATATTTAAATGATATACTTTATGTCCTTTTTTCTTAGCAATTTCGGCATAAGGAACCAATTTTCTAATCGGAGATTCTGGCATTTGTTGCCCTTTAACGGAAACTTTTGGCATGATTTGTTTTTTAAAGATGCACAAAATTGCGATTTTTTTTTGTGATATTAATAGTAAAGCCTATTAAAAAATGTTAATTTTGAGTATCTGAATTATAAAAATGGAATATAAGCAATATCCTGTGCCAAAAGAATTAAAACAAATTGTACGTTATTTTTGGAGTTACAATGCATCCGCGCCAAGCGCTAATAAATTAGTCATAAAGAGTTTTGCTGATAAATATCCAAGACTTATTTTTCAGGATATTGATAATTTTGAACCCATAATTTCGGACGGAAATAGAATGCCAAGTTGCTATATAAGTGGTCTTGATACAAAACCAACAGAGGCTTTTTGGTATGAATCATTTTCTCATTTTGGTGTAAGTTTTTATCCAAATGCTTTATATAAAATTTGGGGAATTAATTCGGTCGATCTTGTTGATAAAACGCCTGATTTTTTTGATATTGAAAAAACTATTTTGCCTTTAAAATTAAAAGATGCAAAAAGTCATGAAGAAAGAGTTTTAGTGCTTTCTAATTATTTTTTTGATAAGATTCAGAAAAAGCATCTCGATTTTTTTAGCGATTTTATTTTGTCTAAAAAAGGTATTCATGATGCAAATGATTTTACAGTTTTGCTAAAAGAGTTTAAAATTTCTGAGCGACAATTTCAACGAAAATTTAAGACAGAAGTAGGAATTACCTATAAAAACTTCAGCCGATTATCGCGTTTTGAAAAAGCTTTAGACTTAATTTCAAATGATAAAGAAGCTAATTTTACTCAAATTGCGTATGATTTAGGTTTTGCCGATCAATCTCATCTGATTAAAAATTTCAATGAATTTGCGGGTTGTACTCCATTAGAATTTAAAAAGAACAACCAACTTGGTAACGAAAGCAATTCGTTTATTTACAATACAAATAGCTAATGTCGGATTTTTACAATTTTCAAGGATAAATGCCTGATACTTTTGTAAAAATTAAATTTTGTTTATATGAAAATTAATAGCACACTTTTTTGGATAAGAATAAGCTTAGCGGTTATCTTTATTATGCATAGCGTTCCTGGAATGTTTAATGGCGGTGTTAATGATTTTGGAACTCAGTATTTAGATGTTATAGGTTTTTATCCTTTCGGAATATATGTGGCTTGGTTAATTAAGTTATCGCATTTGGTTTTAGCAATTTTATTAATTTTTAATCGATGGTTAATTGTACCAATTATTCTCACTATCTTTATTCTAATAGCTGGAATTATTTTGGTTCATTATGAATCTGGTTGGTATGTAGTTGGCGGCGGAGCTAATGGAATTGAATTTAATTTCCTTTTGATATTTGTCTTATTTCAAGTTTTGCTTGTGGCAATAAAAGAACGAAATAATAAATTAGAATCATTAAAGGTGTAAGATTATTCATTTTTTAAATAATATTATTTTGAAATTTAAAACATTTAAAATACTTGTTTTATTCATTAATATGGCAGCTATTTCACTGACAAATGTTTGCTATTCACAAAATAATTGGACTTATAAAAAAGATAAAATAAAAATTCCTTTCGAGCTAACTCATAATTTGATTATTGTTGACGTACAGTTTAATGGTACTCAATTAAAAATGATTGTCGATACTGGCGCTGCAAAAAATATGATCTTTAGTGTTCCTGAAAATGATTCATTATACATAAACAAAGCGGAAAGAATAGTAATTTCAGGTGTTGGAATAACGGAAAATGTTGTTGGCTATCTGTCTCAAAATAATGCTTTAAAAGTTAATCAATATTATGATTATAATTTTGAAGTGGTTTATGTAAGTAATCACGAAATTAGTATAGTAAATAAACTAGGAATTCCTATCAATGGAATTTTAGGAAGTTCTTTCTTTAAAAAATATTTAGTTGAAATTGACTATCAAAGAAAAATACTTACTATTCACAAAAACAAAGATATTAAACTGATTAAAGTTAAAAAAAAATATTCTAAATCTGAAGTAGCAATTATTGAAAACAAACCATATTTTACGATAAAAACTACAATTGATAGTAAAGAGCAGAATCTTAATCTTTTATTTGATACTGGTCTAGGAGATGGTTTATGGTTGTTTGAAAATGATACAATTCAATGTGGTAAAATTCATTTCACAGATTTTTTAGGTAGAGGATTATCGGGTGATATTAAAGGTAAAAAGGCAAGAATTAAAGAACTTTCAATTCAAAGTAATTCATTAAATAATGTACTGGTTTCCTATCCCGAAATTAAATATTTTGACCAATTAAAGGTTTTAAAAAGTAGAAATGGTTCATTAGGTGGAGAAATTATAAAACGATTTAATTGGTTTTTAGACTATGAAAGTCAAACGTTTTACTTTAAAAAAAATGACCTTTTTGATTTACCATTTGAATACAATATGTCAGGGATAGAAGTGCAGCATTCTGGATCAAAATGGGAAAAAGAAGAAATTAGAAATGATTCACCAACAATGACAATTAATGCGAATGAGTTTGTATTTGAAAATTCAAATTTAAAGTTTAATTATAAATATGAGCTCAAGCCAATTTTTGAAATATATACGGTTAGAGAAAATTCGCCAGCTGCAAAAGCTGGTATTCTAGAAGGTGATAAAATAATTAAAATTAATAATAAATCATCTAAGTACCTTTCAATTCAGTCAATAACAAATTTGTTTCAATCTGAAGAAGGGAAGCTTATAAAAATTACAATTGAACGTGATGGAAAGAAAATTGATTTTGAATTTCGTTTAGAAAAAATACTATAAAAAAAGTCCCAACTAAATTGGGACTTTTTATTTATGAGTTTGGAAACGTTTTCTTTTTTACTAGTGGACTAACTTCTTCTTTAACAATTACCGTTCCTTTAATTCGTAACGGAACCATACCATTTGTTTTATTTACCGCATTAGTTTCAACTGTAATAGTTTTACTAATCGGACCAGGATTCATATTATACTGCACTTTAATTTGTCCTTTTCCTCCTGGAACGATTGGTTCTTTTGGCCATTCAGGCACAGTACAACCACAACTTGATTTTGCATTGATAATATTTAAAGGTTGATCTCCTGTATTTGTAAATTCAAAAATACGAATTCCATCATCTTTTCCTTTTTCTACTTCTCCATAGTTTATGGTTTCTTCTTTAAACTCAATCTTTGGGCCAGTTTGAGCAAATGATACCATTCCAACGAATACAGTTAAATAAACAAGTAATTTTTTCATCATCTTATAAATTAATAGGTTGTTGTAAAATTAATTAAATAAAAGCAACCAACAAACTACTCCTAACATTTTTTTTATTTTCGTGATATAGTTACTTTTGCAGTAAGTAATACAAAAAACATACCAAAGTAAGTTTTGGAATGTTAAAACGAATTGTCAAACAATTCAATGATTCAACAACTAAACAAGAAAAAATATAATGATTCCTGCACAATTCAATGCTAAAGAAGTAGAACAAAAGTGGTACGACTACTGGATGAAAAACGATTATTTTACATCTAAACCCGACCATAGAACGCCGTACACCATTGTAATTCCGCCACCAAACGTTACTGGGGTTTTACACATGGGACACATGTTGAATAACACCATTCAAGATGTATTAATTCGTCGTGCGCGTTTAAAAGGGTTCAACGCTTGCTGGGTGCCAGGAACCGATCATGCCTCAATTGCAACCGAAGCTAAAGTTGTAGCGAAGTTAAAAGAAGAAGGCATTAATAAAAACGATTTAACGCGTGAAGAATTCCTAAAACACGCTTGGGAATGGACGGATAAATACGGCGGAACCATCTTAGAGCAATTAAAACAATTAGGTTGTTCTTGCGATTGGAGTCGTACAAAGTTTACGATGGATGACGATATGTCAGCATCGGTAATTCATTCATTTGTAGATTTATACAACAAAGGGTTGATTTATCGCGGTTACCGAATGGTAAACTGGGATCCAGAAGCAAAAACTACGTTATCTGATGAAGAAGTAATCTTTGAAGAACGTCAAGGAAAACTATATTTCATCAAATATAAAATTGAAGGTTCGGAAGATTTCTTAACCGTGGCAACGACTCGTCCTGAAACTATTTTTGGTGATACTGCTATTTGTATCAATCCAAATGATGAACGTTTTTCGCATTTAAAAGGTAAAAAAGCGATTATTCCAATTTGTGGTAGAGTTATTCCTATTATCGAAGACGAATATGTTGATGTAGAATTTGGTACAGGTTGTTTAAAAGTAACGCCTGCTCACGATACTAACGATAAAGTTTTAGGTGATAAACACAATCTAGAAATTATCGATATTTTCAACGAAGATGCGACTTTGAATTCTTTCGGATTGCATTATCAAGGAAAAGATAGATTCGTAGTTCGTGAAGAAATTTCGAAAGAATTAGAAACTATCGGAGCGTTAGCAAAAACCGAAACGCATTTGAATAAAGTTGGAACTTCTGAAAGAACCAAAGCAGTAATCGAACCAAGATTATCCGATCAATGGTTCTTAAGCATGGAAGAATTAGTAAAACCTGCTATCAAAGCCGTTTTAGAATCAGACGAAATCAAATTATATCCAAGTCGTTTCAATAACACGTACGCGCATTGGTTAAACAATATTCGCGATTGGAATATTTCGCGCCAATTGTGGTGGGGTCAACAAATTCCGGCTTACTATTTTGGTGACGGAAAAGAAGATTTCGTAGTAGCTGAAAACATCGAAAAAGCCCTTGAGCTTGCGAAAGTTAGAACAGGCAATGCACAGCTTCATGCTTCTGACTTAAAACAAGACGCGGATGCGCTTGATACTTGGTTCTCATCATGGTTATGGCCAATGGCGGTTTTTGGTGGTGTTTTGAATCCAGAAAGTGAAGATTTTAAATATTATTATCCTACCAATGATTTAGTTACGGGTCCAGATATTTTATTCTTCTGGGTAGCGCGTATGATTATTGCAGGTTATGAATATGCAGGCGAAAAACCATTTTCAAACGTATATTTAACGGGATTGGTGCGCGACAAACAAGGTCGTAAAATGTCAAAATCATTAGGGAATTCCCCTGAACCATTGGGACTAATTGAAAAATTTGGTGCAGATGGAGTTCGTGTGGGGTTGTTATTAAGTGCTTCGGCAGGAAATGATATTTTATTCGATGAAGAATTATGCAACCAAGGAAAAGGTTTCTCTAACAAAATTTGGAATGCTTTCAAACTAATCAAAGGTTGGGAAGTTGCTAATATTACACAACCAGAATCTTCAAAAGTAGCGATTGAATGGTACGAAGCGAAGTTGCAACAAACCTTAGCCGAAATTGAAGATAATTTTGATAAATACAGATTATCCGATGCCTTAATGGCGATTTACAAATTGGTTTGGGACGATTTTTGTTCGTGGTTCTTAGAAATGATCAAACCAGGTTACCAACAACCAATTGACCGCGCTACGTTTGAAAAAGCAATTGAAATGTTAGAAAATAACTTGAAATTGTTACATCCGTTCATGCCGTTTTTAACAGAGGAAATTTGGCATCATATTGCCGAAAGAACACCAGAGCAAGCATTGATAGTAGGTGAGTGGCCAAAAGCTAAATCGTTTGACGCAAAGTTAATTGCTGATTTTGATTTTGCTACCGAGGTTATTTCTGGAATTAGAAGCATTCGTAAAGACAAAAACATTCCGTTTAAAGATGCGATGGAATTAAAAGTGGTGAACAATGAAAAGGCATCAACGTATTTTGATTCGGTGATTCAGAAGTTAGGAAATGTTACGACTTTAGAATACGTTTCAGATAAAGTGGATGGTGCGTTATCGTATCGTGTAAAATCGAATGAATATTTTATTCCAATTACAGGAAACATCGATGTAGAAGCAGAGATTGCAAAATTAACGGAAGAGTTAAACTATACCAAAGGGTTCTTACGCTCAGTACAAGGGAAATTGTCTAACGAGAAATTCGTAGCCGGTGCACCCGAACAAGTAATTGCAAACGAACGCAAAAAAGAAGCCGATGCTTTAGCAAAAATTGCCATGATTGAGCAAAGTTTAGCTGGTTTGAAATAGTTTTTCTTGGGATTAATTGTATACAAAAGATGCCAAACTAAATAAATAGTTTGGCATCTTTTTTTGAATCAATAATTAACTTATTCTTTAGCGTTGGAATTTTCTTCTGCTTTAGAACCCATTCTATTCAAGGTATACATTGGAGCAAATTTTATTTTCAAACCTGCAATTTTATTGTTGTCAGAACTTGATAAACCTTCGGTTTCTACTGTATTTTTTCTTGTATCTAATGCTTCATATAATAATTTGATTTCATCCCAATCTTCTCTTGAGTAGGCATCTTTGTTTTTTTCTACTGTAGAAACAAAGTTTTCATATACACTTAAAATATTGGTTTTGTTTACCCAACTAAAGCCCATATCGTCACCAATATCATTAGTTCCAAAAAGAGCTGTTCTAACTGCTGATTTTGTTACTGTTTTTGGTTGTTGTGCTAAATAACTGTTTTTGTAAACTTCATATTTATCACTTGAAACCATGATTTTTCCTTCATATTCTTCACGATTTTCTAAGTCTTGTAAAGCACTTTCAGCAGCAAATTTTCTTCTTTGGTGATCATTTTCAATGCTATCCCAATCTGATTTTAAATCAGCTGCATTTACATTGTTAATAGAATCTACAAACATTTCATAATCTGCTACAGCTTTTTCAGCTTGAGTTTGTTTTTCGTTTTTACAAGAAATTAATGTAAATCCCGATAAAACGGCAATAAGTAAAAATTTAAAATTTTTCATTTTGATTGTTTATTTGTTAGTAATTTTTGAAAGTAATTTGGTCACCACAAATTGAACGCCATAACCTATAATTTTTTTAAATGTATTTTTCGAATCTCCAACAACCATTTTGTTAGATAAATAGCCACCAACAATACTTGTAATAGTTGTAAATAAATTGTTTTTATTAGTTGCTGTCTTGTAAAATTCAGAAACGCCTTGTTCTACAAGATTAAAAACAGTAATACTATTTTGGACAACAAAATATTGTGCTTTGAGTTCTGAGAATTCGTTGTCACGCTTTGCTTTTAATGCTGCAATTTTATTATCGAGAATATCGGTTTGTTTTAGTGTTTTCATGTTCAAATATTTAAGACTTTTCTAAGTCATTTGAAAGTTTTTTCTCTTTCAGTAATTTAGAAACGATTAAATTATCGATAGGAATTTTGATTAAACTTTTTCGGAATATAAAAACTACTATTCCTAAGATCAAATAAAATCCAGAGACAATAAAAAAACCTAAAGCATTATTTCCTAAAAGATTACCAATAAAAAAACTGATTCCGATATTAACAAACAAGGTAAACATTCCTACTATAATTGAAATTGAAATCACTACAGTTAAAGATGAAATTACATCTGAAGTTTTTTCAATAGTATGTAGTTTTAGTAATTCTAAACTAGTTTTAGAATACTGTTCTGCTTTTTTATAAAGTAGTTCTACATTAGAAGCTATGTTTTCCATTGTAATTCTTGTTAATTATCTCGAAATATCGTTACTCATTCGTTCTAATTTTGATTTTCCTTCTTCAATAACATCTTCTGCATTTGAAGTAAAGTTTGAATATTGATCTTCGATTGAAGCCACAAAATCATTAAAATTTCCTTTTAAGTTATCCTTTAAATCGGTTCCTTTTTCAGCAATTTTTCTTCTTGTATTACTTCCTTTATCTGGAGCAAACAAAACGCCTAATATTGCACCAACAGCTAATCCGCCTAATATTCCTACAACAACATCTGAATTTTTCATATTATTATTTTTTAATGATTTATATTTCTCTTCCTTTGATTAATCTAAATAGAATTGCAATCACTGCGATTACTAATAAAATATGGATTAATGAGCCTGCACTGTAGACAAAAAATCCTAATGCCCAAAGAATAACAAGCACTATAGCTATGGTATATAATAAATTTGACATATATTTATGTTTTAGAGTTATTTATAAGATAAATTCTTTATCCTATTTTGAATACTACAAAGGTGTAATCTATTGAATCATTTTGTGTTACATTACGCTAATTAAATGTTACATATTTCCCACTTTTAATAAATAACGATGCTTTGAGTTTCCAAAACTTTAGACTAAATTTGCCAAACAACTAAACAACAACTGTTTTGACTACACAACAACTAACGGCTCAGATTCATTCCAAAAAATCTTTTCTTTGTATTGGTTTAGATGTTGATTTAACAAAAATCCCTCAACATTTATTACAAACGGAAGATCCAATTTTCGAATTCAACAAAGCAATTATCGATGCAACTCATGATTTGTGTGTTTCTTACAAACCAAACACAGCGTTTTATGAAGCTTATGGCATAAAAGGTTGGCAATCGTTACAAAAAACCATTAATTATATCAACGAAAATTATCCTAAAATTTTTACTATTGCCGACGCAAAACGTGGCGATATAGGAAATACTTCAAGCATGTATGCCAAAGCTTTTTTTGAAGATTTAAACTTCGATTCGGTTACGGTAGCACCTTATATGGGAAAAGATTCGGTTGAGCCTTTTTTAGCTTTTGAAAATAAGCACACGATTTTATTGGCTTTAACTTCAAACGAAGGCGCTTTTGATTTTCAAACAAAAAATAATTCTGAAGGTAAAGAATTGTACAAAGAAGTTTTAGAAACCTCAAAATCATGGAAAAATGCTGAAAATCTGATGTATGTTGTTGGAGCTACTAAAGCAGAATATTTTACCGAAATTAGAAAAATTGTACCCCATAGTTTTTTATTGGTTCCAGGAGTTGGCGCTCAAGGCGGAAGTTTAGCAGAAGTTTGTAAATACGGAATGAGCGAAAATATTGGACTTTTAATCAATTCGTCACGAGGTATTATCTATGCTTCAAACGGAACAGATTTTGCTGAAAAAGCTAGGGAAGAAGCATTGAAACTGCAACAAGAAATGGCTCAAATTTTAGATTAATAATATGACAAAGAGAGATTTTTTTAGATTAATAATAAAGATATTTGGATTATATTCATTAGTTCTTTCATTATTTTCATTTATTCCACAAAATTTCTCAAACTTTTATTTTATGAAAGATGATTTTTGGTATTTTTTTATCATAATTAGTTCAATTTTACTTCTGATTGCATTGTTTGTATTCTTATTATACAAAACCGATTTTATTATTGATAAATTAAAATTGACAAAATCTTTTGATGACGACCACATAATCATTGGAAATTTGAATATCGATTCATTATATAAATTTTCAATTATATTAATTGGCGGTTTTATGATTATAAGTAGTTTTCCAAATTTATTGATGGATTTAATCAACGAATTTAAGTTGAGAATTTCAAATTCTCCTTTTTCAAACTATGAGTCGAATTATTTTTGGACAGGAATTAAGTTTTTGAATTTGCTTATTGGATATGTTTTGATAACCAATTGCAAATCAATTGCTAAATTCTTAAATAAAAACTAAAACCCTTCAAAAACGCCTAAACCAAATAATGCAAAATCATATTTGACTGGGTCATTCGAATCTAACTTTCTTAAATTTTCGTCCAATTCAGCTAAAGCTTTAGCATCGTTTTGTTTGCGACTTAGCAATTCTAATTTCCTTGCCACATTGCCCGAATGTACATCCAACGGACAAGAAAGCAGAGCAGGAGAAATGCTATTCCAAATGCCTAAATCGACTCCTTTGTTATCTTTACGAATCATCCAACGCAAATACATATTAATGCGTTTCGCTGCCGAACCATTCAATGGGTCTGAAATGTGTTTTTCAGTTCGTGCCAAATGT
>Ga0209373_10004824_pt1 | contig 11430 bp, 15 predicted proteins | sample Higcelweek5metaG_FD_187173 | JGI IMG/M metagenome (GOLD analysis project Ga0209373, IMG submission 187173) | Freshwater pond sediment microbial communities from the University of Edinburgh, under environmental carbon perturbations - High... | ecosystem: Environmental > Aquatic > Freshwater >... | reverse complement strand
AGAAGGCGAAGGAGTGGGTCGCCGAGAAAGGCTACGATCCCGTGTACGGCGCGCGTCCCCTGAAGCGTTTCCTCCAGAAACACCTCGAGAACCAACTCGCCCGCGCCCTCATCTCCGGGACCGTCAAAGAAAACTCCACCCTCACCTTCCGCGTGAAAAACGACGAACTGGAGCTGAAGGCCTGACCGTCCCCGGTGAGCCCCAAACCCGTAGGTCGTCCCTTCAGGGCGACCCCGGCAGACCCGATCCCAACGGACAGCCGCCATCCAAATCCGGACGACAGAAGGCAACGAAGAGAACGAAGCCCGGACCGCCGGAAGATTTCCACCACAGAGAACACAGAGCTCGGATCGACCGATGTAGGAGTCTGCTTGCAGGCGATTCCGTCCCGGCAACGCCGAGCTCCAGCTCGGCCCTTCCAACCCATTCTCACCGCAAAGAACGCAACGATCACAAAGACCAGGCATGAGCATCCGCACCCTAGCTACAGCCCATGAAAGACCAACTTAAGGCAGTTGCTGACTCCTACGATCGCGCGATCGTTCTGGGGAAGCAGGGGATCGACCCATACAAGGAGCTTCCGGAGCTCATCACGGCCCATCCCGCCTATCGGTTGTTCCTCAAGATGCGGGAGGAAGGCAACCTCTCCGACAGCGCACGCGACGAGATCCGCGCCTTTCTTTCACCGAAGCGGGACATGCGGTTCGTCGACCTCGGGTGCTGCCTGAACCTGATGTTTCGCGGGTACGACAAGTGGGAGTCGCTCTACCACGGTGTCGATATCAGCCCGAACACGATCGATCTCCTGCAGTCCTACGCGAACCGGAACCGCCTCCGTACGGGGGCGCTCGTCTGCTGCGGGATGCACGAGACGCCCTTCGCGGACGACTTTTTCGAGATCGGCGCCTGCATCGGCTCGCTCGAGTACTTTGAGAAATACTATGTCCGAAGCGCCCTGAAGGAGATCCGCCGGCTCATCAAACCCGCCGGCAGGCTCGTGCTGGATATTCCCGACGTCGGCAGTCCCGAGTTCGCGTCGATTGCGATCGTCGAGGAATACCTCGGGAGGAGCGAACGCTTCGATATGACGGTAGCAGAGTTCGAGGCCGAACTTCGACCGTCCTGGAGCATCGCCCACCGGGAGAAGGTAGGTCCGATGCTGCAGTACTTCCTCTCCAGCACGAAATGACCGCACCCCTGCGTGGGTCGCCGAGAAAGGCTACGATCCCGTGTACGGCGCGCGTCCCCTGAAGCGTTTCCTCCAGAAACAGTGGAAGGTGATGGTGGAGTTCGCCCTCATCTCCGGAACCGTGAAGGAGAACTCCACCCTCACCTTCCACGTCAAAAACGACGAACTGGAGCTGAAGGGGTGACGCACGCCTCTTAAGGCCGCACCGCATGCACATCTCCACATCAAACCGCTTCTCCGCCAAAGGTGAGAAGCCAGAGGCATACTTTCTTGGTGTGTTGTGGGATGGGCTCGAACACTTGAACGCCGAGATGCTGAAGCTCGAACGAGCGGAAATGGAAACGAACAACGCGTTCTTCGATGCTCACGGTGGTCGGCCACTTGCATATGGCTCATCTTCTTGTGGGAATGGGCCGAATGATACCTACATCACCAACCTGTTTGTATGGTACGCCTCGTCCGCCATTTCGTTTCTTATCCTCTTCAGCCATGCTTTCGATAAAGGCGACGCATGGGAAAGCGATTTCGCTGCGCTGCTAAAATGGCGGAATAAGGTCTCCGCGCATCCCGCCCATGCTAAGGCGAGGAAAGACGACTCAGCCGAGAGCAAAGCAATGTCGATCGCGATGACGCCAGATTGGGACAATGACCACTATTCGATTGGCGGATGGATCATCGGAAGCGGGTCCTCATCGTCTCACGCAGACTGGCATTGGGCATTAACTCCGGTACATCGCCAACTCGAAGCCTACATCGCCACCGAGCTGGCGAAATAATCACTAGGATCTGCCGTTCCTAGACGGAATGGGCTTGTCGCAGCAGAATGGTGTGCATTCTCCTCGGCTAGACTGGTGACATCGACTTTCGGAAGCGGATCCTGTTAGCTGGTCCAGTTCAGCCATGCCTGAGTATCCTAACGTCGCATTCTACTCGAGTCTCCTCAACGAGAGATTCGAGCACTTCAAAGCTATCCTTGGCATCCTCCTCGACGCGTTCGGGCGGAACAAGCCAGAGGACAAGGTGAGCGCCTGCCAATCCGCCCACACAGCACTCAACAGATTGATCGAGATTCTGCCAAATCACTACCGCCCTGGTTGGATGCAAAAGCTGAATGAGCGCTTCGTGTCGTATATGGAGCGTCATGCCAATCCCTCCGAGGGCCGCGCATTACTCGACGCGATATTGGCCAACTACGCCGCGCTGAATTCCGAAAATTTCCAATCGGTTGCCGCAAAGAAAGATTCATCCGTTGACTTCGAGTCGCTGTATAAGGAATCGCTCGCCACAACCCGCGTCTCCGCCCTCTTTGATCGTCTGATCAGTGAAGTCGAGGCTCTGATTCAAAGCGGCGCGGTCGAGAAGGTGAGGGCCGTAAGGGCACTTGAGAAACTGTTGGCATCGCTTCGCCAGAATCGAAATGGGAGCCTTTTGGCGATAATGCTGAGCAGGCAGTGGGCCGGACGGCTATTCAGCAACGTGGTGAGAGAGAACCTATCATCTATCCCATTGGCAGGACCAACCTTTGCTGCGATCTACACGACAATCGATGAGATAGACGTCGAGCTGAACAAACTTAACGAGTCGATGAACACGCGTCTGGCAACGAATGTTGGAGAAGAGTTGTCGTTAGCCGCATTCGAACCCGAGCCCCTTGTGCGCCCGGCGCAGCTTTTACCGCCAGTGGATGTCGAGGTTGACGTAGTCGGCCGAGCCCCAAACGTCGCGAATACCGCATGACCGACCGGGCACCGATCAGCCCAGCCCATTGTTCCCGGAGGAAGAAAGCTCCGGATTTCGGAATGGAACAGCTATGCCGTCGGGATCGATCATGGCGCCAGAAAAGCACGTCAATCGCAGTACCGATCACGCAGTTCGGAGCAAATACCGTCGAGATCCGGGAATAGCGTGGAGTGAGTAATCCCTAGTTGCCTAAGAACTCCGTATATTTTCGGTTTCGCATGCCCGCAGATCACCAACTTTCTGATCTGCATTCTCGCGAAGTGGCGAAATCGCACAGGTAAGGCATCGATCGGTGTTCGAGATGTACCATGGATCGTGAACGTACCTTTCTGCGCAACAATGCGTGGGGAACCATAAACAGGGCGAAGGGCCATCGGGTATTTCTCCTTCAACAATCGCGCGCCACCGTCGAACTTCCCCTCGATCGGTGGTAGCATATAGCCTTCCAATATCACATTCCCCGCAACCGGGATCGTGTTCGAATACTTGATCTGGGGCTCATGCTTCTGCTTGTGTGTATTCTCGGACTCATGCTTTAGCTTGAGTTCATTCAAGGAGCGTGGATTGAGCATCCACACCACACCGTCTCTCTCAATGACTCGATCATGAACAGCGAAGTATAGTGCAACAAGCGAGCTCTCGGACCAGTCCAGTAGTCGTGTGGGCAGCCCATGATGTCGCGCGATGAACAACCACTCCCACTCGGTAGATGGTTTCATCTTCAGCAGAGGATACGCCATCTGTTTGAAGTCGCGGTTGAGTTCGCGTTCCCAGGACTGATACTGCGTGCCTCGATACAGCGAAGGAGCCAGATCATGGTCCACCGCATTGCCGAGTCCGCGGAACCAAAGATCGGTACACCACGTCCTCGCGCATCGATCAACAGCGCTGATATACGTACTGACAGAAGTGATCATGACCCTACCGATCCTTCCGTTCCGTATTTGGGCAAGCCCATAAACCACAAGGGCCGAACCGAAGGGGTCTCAACTCTTGACAAGGCGCTCGTTCGATCCAGCCACGCACTACTCGACCACGAACGCCTCCATCACCGTGCCGGGCTTCTCCAGTTGAGCGCGAATCGCAGGCAGAAGCTAGAATCTAGAAGTTAGGAGCAATCCCGCTGTTACGTGCCCGACTACTATCTCCAAGCTTCTAGCTCCTAACTTCTTGTCCGCCCCCGTCCGCTTCTTCTCCGCGCTCAGCGCCTCCGCGCGAGCACTTCCGGATCAGTGTCCATCAGTGTGCATCAGTGGTTCCAACCTCCGGGGATCGACCGACCAGCCCGCGCCAATTTCCGGTCATGGCGGCCTCTTCCGCCCTCAGTGCCCTCCTCCCGCTCCGTGCCCTCTGTGACCAGATCCGTCATCCCGACCCGCGTACCGGATTCCCCGGTTCAAATAGCGCCTTTCTTCTCGGGCAAGACGCTTTCCCCGGTCGGCAATCCTCACGTTGTTCATTCCAAGCCGCGTCCCCATTAATCCGCGGTGCCCCTTGCCATGCGCAAGCCCGACCTTGAGCTCTTCAAGCCATGCCTTGCCATGCTCAAGCCTCGTCTTGCCTTGGTCGGAACGTCTTTTGCCTCCTTCAAACCGCTCCCCGATTTGGTCCGGAGGCTTCTGCCCTTCGGTGATTGTCTTCTCTCCTTTGAAGAACGCTTTCTCCTCATTGAAGATCGTCATCTCCCCAAATCCGGAACCTGTCTCCCCTTTTCAGGAGGCTGTCTCCCGAAAGGAGGTAACCATCCTCCCTTTGGAGAAGCCTTTCTCGGCTTTCGAGGATGCGCGCTCGGCATACGCATTGCCGGATCAGTGTCCATCAGTGTGCATCAGTGGTTCCACTACCGTTCCGCCCTTCTGCCCTCCTGGCCCTCCTCTTTCTCCGTGCGCTCCGTGGTTCAACCGTTCTGTCGTCCGTCATCGGCTGTCCGTCCTCTGTCGTCTGTTTGCTGCCGTCCGTCTTGCGCCGCGTCTCTCCGCGCCTCTAGGCGAGAATTCCTACGGCAGCCGTTTGATCCAGTACTCCGGCCCGCGGTGCGCATGCCCGATGGCGAGCACCCAGATGGTATCCACGCGAATCACATACGCCACGAAGTACGGGAACACCCGCATGTTCACTCGGCGGTAGCCTCCGGTCCTCAGTTTTGCGACCTCAGGATTCTGGGCGATCCACGCCAGATGCTCATCGACTTCATCCCAGAGCCGTTTGCCCAAACCAGCCTGCTCACGCTCGTAATGCTCGACTGCGGCGAGTAGTTCCAACCGAGCTTCGGCAAGAACCCGGACGGTCATGCGCCAAACTGGCCGCCAATTTCCCGTCGCAGATCGTCGAGCGAAACGCTGGTCGCCCGACCTTCATCCACGGCTTTCACCCGCGCGCGGATCTCCTCGTCCCACGGCGTCTCCGCTTCAGCCACACTCCCGGCATCCAGCTCGAGCAGCGCGCGAACCAACTCCAGCCGTTCCGTCTTCGGCAATGTCGCCGCTTCGCGTGTGAGCGCCTCGATGCGTGTCATGCCGCCACTTTGCGCAGAGCAGCCAAACGGTCAACGGACTCTTCGCCCAAGGTGGAGCCGAAGGCATTTCCGCCGTCCTGCCACCTTGGCACTTTGCCACCGGGCACTCCGTTTCCGTCCTCCGCCTTCCTTCCCTTCGTTCTCTTCTGTCGTCCGCCATCCGTCATCTGCCATCGACGGGGGAGCCGCAGGAACCGGTCAGCTGGTATCTACCGATCGGCAACAGACCCTCGCGACTCCAGAAAATCCATCACGGCCAAGCAGCCGTAGCCTACGGCAATGAAGGCTTCGATGCTGCCGATGACCGGGATGGAGCTGTCGTTGAGTATGCCATGTGTGGCGCCCCAGAAACTGTTGATCGCGAATCCCGCCATGTTGACCGAGACGGACGCAGCGATGGCGCTCCGGGCCTTCGATTGGGGAAGCCCGAGCGAAAGCAGCAGCAGAACCGAGAACCCCAGCATCAAGACCGACACTCGCTGCGCGAGGAAGATCGTGTGCGGGTCGGCGCCGATTCCGAAGCTCTGGAGCATCTGGGCCGGGGTGAAGAGAAGCTGGTAGAAGAGCCACAGGTACAGGAGACCTGTCGGCAGGCTCAGCCACTTGAATGGGTTTGGTCGCATCATGGGATCGGAATGGTCGCTGAAGTTGTTGAATACTGCCGAGCCCTCCGCGGCCACCTGTTTCGGCCCGGCGGTCGATTGCGGCAGCCAATGGATTCTTCGTGCCGGTCAGCGGCTGCCGCCTGTCTCCTGCATCCTGAAGCCGCAGATTTTCGAGAATCACCACCGAGCGCACAGAGGAGCGGAGGTTCGAACTCTTCCGCTTCTCTACGCTCCGTGGTTCAACCGTTCTGTCGTCCGCCATCGGCTGTCCGTCCTCCGTCGTCTGTTTGCAGCCGTCCGTCCTCCGCGCCGAGTTTCCCCTGCCACCCCATCAACCGCAGGTTTTCCCACGCGCGCGAATGTGCCTCAGCGGTTCCCCTGCCGTACCGATCCATCCTTCCCGCCCGCTTCTCCAGTAAAGGGCTTCGCTCATGGGGCCGATGGCCCGCAACGCTTAGAGCCTATCCGAGAAACAAACTGAACGAAAAGCGGCGCAGGCAGTCAGCATAGGTCGATGACGAAGCGAAAGCTCGGCTACCGACTCCCTGACGAAATATGGGCGCGACTGGCGCCCCTGATCCCCGTGCGCAAGAACACGCATCCGTTGGGCGGGGGCCGGCCGCCGCGCCCGGACCGGGACTGTGCCGACGCGATCTTCTTGGTGCTGCGCACCGGTTGCCAATGGGAGGCGTTGGACGCGACGGGGATCTGCCCGCACAGCACTGCGCACGACCGCTTCCAAGAATGGGTGGAGGCCGGAGTCTGGATCAAGCTGTGGCAGGTGTTGCTGGAGGAATACGACGAGCTGGAAGGGTTGGACTGGTCGTATCTGAGCGTGGATGGAAGCATGACCAAGGCGCCGCTGGCCACGGTGGGGGAAAAAAGGCGGCCCAAACCCGACGGATCGCGGCAAGCGCGGGGTCAAACGCAGCGTGGTCACGGAGGCGGCGGGCATACCGGTCGGGGTGACGGTGGCCGGAGCCAATCGTAACGACCACCTGCTGTTGGAAGAGACCTTGACCGACATCGTCGTGCGTCGGCCCAAACCGACCAAGGCCAGACCGCAGGGGCTGTGTCTGGACAAAGGCTACGACTACGCGAGCACCCGGGAGATCGCCGCGCGGTTGCGCCTGACTTTGCACCTGCGCACTCGCGGCGAGGAAGCCAAGGCCAAGCGCCGCGGCGCCAAGGCCCGCCGCTGGGTCGTCGAACGCGCCCACTCCTGGCTCAACCGCTTCCGTCGCCTGCTCGTGCGCTGGGAGAAGAAAGCCTCCAATTACGAGGCAATGCTCCACCTCGCTTGTGCCACCATCGTCGCAGGACAAACGGGGTTATTCGGATAGGCCCTTAGGCGAAAAAATTCCGCTGCACGCGAAGCGTATGACGGGGCGGGCTTTGATGAAGTGATCCGACCTCGGCCGGGATTGAGCACTGCTTGTTGCGCCAACCCCCAAGCCCTCTGCTCATGAATGCTCTCCGCCGCGTCCTGTTCGCGTTTCTTGGTGTCGCATCGACCGTTTGCGCGGCCGGCCAGACCACCACGCACCCTCGGGTGGCGTTGCTCTTCGACGACGGTCCGCTCCCGGGCCAGGCGGAAGGCTTTCTCGCGGTTCTGGCGCGCGAGCAGGTGCGCGCCACCTTCTCGCACGTCGGCCAAAATGTGGTCGCCCATCCCGAACTCTCCAAGGCGGTGTACACCGCCGGCCACGAGATCAACAACCACACCTACACGCATCCGCATTTCCTCACCTTGAGCGATGCGGCCATCCGCCAGGAAGTGAGGGACACGCAGGCCGCGATCCTCGCCGCAACCGGCCAATCGCCGCGCTGGTTCTGGGGTGCCTACAGCGACTGGGACGCCCGCATCGCCGCCGCGGTAAACTCGGCGGGGATGACGCCGTTCCCGTCTAACAGGTTCAATTACATCTCGAGCGAGGACTGGAGGCCCGAGACTCCAGCCGACGCCATCCTCCGAAACGCCACCACCAACATCCGGGATCGCACGCTCATCCTCTGCCACGAGTGGCGCGCCGAGACGCTGGCCATGTTGCCCGCGATCATCGCGGAGCTGAAGCGGCAGGGCTGCGTGTTCGTCACCTTCAGCGAGCTGGAGGCGCTGACCGTCGCCCCCGAGACAATCACGCGGCAGAGCGCCACCGCCGGTCACAACATGTCCATCACCGCACCCGGCGCCACCGGCTCGCTGCAATGGCGGATCTCCACCGACTACGGCCGTACCTGGACCAACCTGACCGAAAGCGCCACCTACCGCGGCGTGACCACCGACACCCTGAGCATCACCGGTGTGACCGCCGCCCAGAACGCCGCGCTCTACCTCCTCGTGGCGACGAGCAACGGTACGACCACCTACCCCAGGCTCACCAAGCTCTCCGTGTTGGCGGATACCCTGCCCTATCCCACGGCGATCGCGGCGGATAGCGCGGGCAACCTCTACGCCGCCGATGCCGCCACCGATACGATCAAGAAGATCGATCTCGCCTCGGTCGTCTCCGTCTTCGCCGGCACCTCCGGCCAGTCCGGCTCGGCCGATGGCACCGGCGCCACCGCGCGCTTCAACGATCCCTGCGGAGCGGTCGCGACGACGGCCGGCGGAATCGCCATCGCCGATACGGGCAACGCCACGATCCGCCAGATCGCGAGCGCCGGAGCCGTCTCCACTCTCGCAGGATCAGCGGTCCTGCGCGGCAACACCGACGGGCCCGGCTCCGCGGCCACGTTCTCCTCGCCGAGAGGCATCGCCCAAGACACCGCGGGCAATCTCTACGTCGCGGACTCGCTGAACCACACCATCCGGAAGATCTTGGCGAGCGGGGTCGTTTCGACCTTCGCGGGCACCGCCGGCTCCTCCGGCAGCAGCGATGGAAGCGGCGGGACCGCACGCTTCAACCACCCCACCGGCGTCGAGGTCGACGCGAGCGGTAACGTCTACGTCGCCGACGCCACCAACAATCTGATCCGTAAGATCGCTCCCGACGGCACGGTATCCACTCTCGCGGGCCTCGTCGGCATCAGCGGCACGCAAGACGGAGCCGGCGCGAACGCCCTCTTCAACCAACCCGGCGGTCTCGCCTTGGATGACGCGGGTAACGTCTACGTGGCCGACACGGGCAACTCGACCATCCGGCGAATCACGCCGGCCGGCGTCGTGAGCACCTTGGCCGGACTTCACGGCGTTGCGGGCCTCAAAGATGGTTCGGGACTCGATGCCTGGTTCAACCAGCCGCTCGATCTCTGCCGCGGAGCCGATGGTGCCCTTTACGTGGCCGACACCGGCAACGCGACAATCCGTCGTGTCGGATTGGATGGGACGGTGACCACCCTCGCCTTGTCGGCGCCCGCGCTCAGTGTGCCGCCCCCCTCGACTCCCGAGCCACCGGTCACGCCCCCACCGACAACACCCACCCCCACCACGCCGACTGGCAGTAGCGGCGGCGGTGGTGGTGGCGGTGCCATCGGTTTCTGCTTCCTTGCCCTGCTCGGGACGGCGTGCCTCGTCCGCAGCGTTGCCCGGCGTACTTGATTTCAGCTGGCCAACGGAGAGTTGGGCCGAAGCCGCACGACCGGTTCCGACCCGGCCGATCCAATCTGCGAAACTCGGCCAGGGGACCGGGGCCTACCGGTGGAGCTACTTCTTTTCTCCCAACGCATCTTCGAGGGCTTGTGTGGCAGCGCCGGTCGCTTTGGCGGCCAACGCCTTCGCCATCTGTTGCTCCGCCAGTTGCTTCACCTGATCCACCATGGCCTGCTGCGCCGGCGTCAGCTTGAGCTTCGCCAGCTCGGCCACGACCTTCAGGGCTTCGGCATACTTGTTCTGCCCGGTCAGATTCTTGGCGGACGCGATCAGCGTCTCGATCTGTCCCGGTTGCTGAATCGCGGAAAGCGCCTGCTGGGCGATTGACGCGGTCGCGGTATTCGCTTCGTCGACTTTCGCGGTCGCCGCTTGCTCCGCGCCGGCCTGAAGTTTCTGGGCAGACACTTTCGCGTCCGCCACTGCGGCGGCCGCGGCTTTCTCGGCTTCGGCAAGTTTGGTCGCCGCCTTCGCAGCTTCAGCCTGCCGCTGCGCCTCGGCCGCCTTCGCCGCCAGCGCCGCTTTCTCCGCCTCCGCCTTGAGCTGGGCCTCTGCGGCCTTCGCCGTCTCGGCCGCCTTGCTCAGTTCGGCCTTCCGTATGGCCTCGGCCGCCATCTTTGCCTCCGTAGCTGCATCGCTCGCCGGCGCCGGGGCATTCGTGGCGGCAGGAGGGGTCGCTTTTTCGGTTTTCCCGCATCCGGCGGCGAGCACCAACGCGCCGCCGATCGCCAGCACTGAGATCGTGATCTTGGTTTTCATCGTCCTGTGTATTCTCCATTTCGGACCGATCGAGGGTCGCGGAATCCAATTTCCTGAGTTCGGACCGCTCGGTACGAACCGCCCCACCAATCGAGTCGTTCCGGGTTTTCCCGACTGCGCAAGGCTAGGCCTCCGGGCATTTTCCGCAAACGAGCGCAGCCCTCACCGCAGAACGAACCAACGGTGACATGCCCAAACTTTCGAGGCGATCTCGAAGACCACACCGCACCTGCCAGCAAAGGCGGCCGACCTTCTCGGCGTTGGCCTCGTGCGCGAGCCTCTCATCCCAGACACCAAAGCCTGACCCATTCTCTGATCCCCGGTACGCCGGTGCTGCGCCTAGCGAGTCCGTGAAGCAAAACCCGCAAGGGCTGCGACCGACGCACCAGACGGCGCGGGCAGTATCGAAAGGGAATCCGCCGTCCTCCACGCAAGCGACTGCAATCCGTCCCCTACAGATCGCACAGCGCCAAGAACGCGGCACAACCCGCGGCAATCACGAGGCTGCAACCGAACGCCGTTCCATGATCCCGCCACCCGAGAAACCACTCGGAAAGGCCGAATACGCCGCCGAGCAAACAACCAAACGCGCGGCCATAGCGCGCCGCGGAGTGCTTCCGCTTCGCGACAGGCGGCCGCTCCGCCGCTCGCTGCGCCGCAATCGATCGAACGATCTCGCGTGCAGCCGCATAGTCCTCGTCGGCCACGTCGACCTTCACTCCTCCCACAGCGTTCGAGAGAAGCATGTCCGTCTGGACCGTGTTCTCGTCGCGAAGCACCACCTCGATGCCGGTTCCGCCGAGGTGGGCGGCCAGCAGGTGCGCCTCTGCCGGATTGGCGAACGTCGCGACGGTCTTCATCTCACTTATGGTCCCACGGCAGCACGATATCGATACGCTTGTGCTTCCACACCTCGAAGCGCGTGAAGAGCTTGCCGGGGTTCATGATCGCGTTCGGGTCGAGCGCCTGCTTCACCGCGATCATCGCGCGGATCGCGGGCCTGCTGTGCTCGAGCGAGAGGAACGGCGTCTTC
>Ga0209373_10004823_pt1 | contig 11431 bp, 10 predicted proteins | sample Higcelweek5metaG_FD_187173 | JGI IMG/M metagenome (GOLD analysis project Ga0209373, IMG submission 187173) | Freshwater pond sediment microbial communities from the University of Edinburgh, under environmental carbon perturbations - High... | ecosystem: Environmental > Aquatic > Freshwater >... | reverse complement strand
CCAACCGCGCAAGCAAAGCGTGCTCCATGGCAAAAAACGCCTGAAAGAATTCCCCCAAAGGCTTCATCGCCTCTGTCAATAGTATTCCTGTGAAACGTCCATTGTAAACCGACATTTTCCCGACCTTCTTTTCTGTAAAAAATAGGTCGGGAGGCACCCCGAAAGGCAGCACAGCCATGCAAAACGGATGCGCCATCCTTCCCGAAAGCGGAAAAAGACAGCACTGCCGTTGCCCAATATAAACAAAAAACGCATACAAGGCGGACGGTATCATAAACCGCCAAATCCCTTGCACACGATGAAAAACTCTTGTAGCTACACCGTAAATATGGTATAATCATACCTGTCACGGTGCCTGAGTAAGGTTGTGCAAGGTGGTAGCTTCACCTTTCGCAGGATCGATGTGTCTGAAGCACATCGGTCTGCTGTGACATTTTTTATCCTTTGGGGTGTCCCCCGACTGAGAATAGTAAAACACAATAGGGATTATTTGTCAAGAGGTTTTGTGACATTAAAATGCAAGAATATGAAAAATAGGATACGGTGTGCAGAAGATGTTTTTTATTTGCCCGCATAGACAAGATTCTTCACTCCGTTCAGAATGACAGAGCGGGTGTGCAGAGGCGATTCACATACAGCCCCCTGTTGCTCCAATAATTAATCAAAACCTCCTGCAACAAAACTGCCGCAGGAGGTACTTTATTTTGAGACCGTTAAAACAGCACTCAATTATTCAAGATATTCATTCCAGATTTAAAAACCCCAAGCTGATACGAAGTCCTTCTTCTACCTTTAGCATCGCATCGGCGGACAAAGCACCCAGCCGCTCTTTCAGTCTCTTTTTATCTATGGTGCGAATCTGCTCCAGCAGCACTACAGAATCTTTCGTTAAACCATGAGCGGATGCCTCCAGCTCAATGTGTGTCGGCAATTTCGCTTTATCTATTTTTGAGGTTATCGCAGCCACAATGATGGTGGGGCTGAATTTGTTGCCCACATCATTCTGCACAATCAATACGGGTCTTATACCGCCTTGCTCCGATCCAATCACAGGGCTAAGGTCGGCATAATAAATCTCTCCGCGTTTGATCAACCTTCATCACTCTCCGTTACCATCGTTTCGATTGCGGCTTGCAGGGCGTTTTCTGCCGGCAAAGCAAGCTCTGCCCACTCCAGATTAATGTCTGCCATTTCCTGGTACCCTGCAACTAAACGCTCCCTCATCTCTATTTTATGCTGTTGCAGGATATATTGTTGCATCGCATTGCGTAATACTTGACTGCGATTTTTATTCTGTTGCTTGCTGATACGGTCCAGCTCATGCAGAAGTCCCTCAGGCATAGACACCAGAATCTTTTTATTGGCTGCCATAGAGCGGCCTCCTTTCACTATTATGGTGCTTTTATTATAGGTTTAATCAAGCATTTTTGCAATCCACAATATATTCCATATTATCTGCCAATCTGACAAAATATGCGAGGCAGACAATCAATGATATCGGATGCGATCATAGCGGTTTCACTCTTTTCTGCCGCTGCCAGCTTGCCTGCTGCGCCGTGCAGCGCCGCGCCCGCCCATGCGGCCTCTTCCAAAGGCAGCACAGCCGCCAATGCGCCGATGATTCCCGACAGCACATCGCCGCTGCCCGCAGTTGCCATACCGGGGCATCCCCATGCGCCCAGATAGGTGGCATTCTTGGCATGTATTACAGTATATGCACTCTTATGCACAAGTATATTTTCGATTTTATCGGCAATCTTTCGTCCGCAGGTCAGAGGCTCCCGTTCAATGTCGCCGATGGAGCAGCCGCAGAGCCGTGCCAGCTCGCCTGTATGGGGTGTGAGGATCACCTGTTTGCCACGCATCAGCCCGAAGTCTGCTTCATGCAGCCAATATAATCCGTCCGCGTCTATGACCAACGGCACTGTACCGGTTTGGATCACATGGCGCACCAGTTCGCCCATATCGGGGCTTCTGCTCAGCCCCGGACCGATCACGACAGAATCCTTATCCTTCAGAAAAGCATCTATGTCTTCAAATTCAAGCGCAAAGTGTCCATCCATGCTCGCCAAAGGCTTGCACATCACCTCAAAGGCACGGGACTGATAAAACCCGATACAGCATTCAGGTACACCCAAAGTCACCCGTCCTGCGCCGCTGCGCAAAGCCGCGACAGCCGCCAATGCCCCCGCTCCCTCCATTCCCATGCTTCCTGCAAGTATGCCCACATGACCATATGTTCCTTTGTGCGTGACTTTTTGCCGTTCCGGAAACAAAGATGCCACATCATGCAAGGTTGGATTCAAAATCAGATTTTCAAAGGGATTGAACAGTCCGACAGGTGCTAAGATCAGCTCTCCGCAAAGATTCAAGCCTTTGCCTAGGTACTGTCCCGTCTTGGCAAACTGAAAAGTCACTGTGACATCCGCCTCTACGGCATCACCCGCCACTTGACCGTTTTCGGGGTCCAGCCCCGATGGAATATCGATGGAAAGCACGCGGGAACCCTGTAAACGCATATTATGGATCAGCCGAATAGCTTCTGCCGCTTCCCCCTGCGCCTGTCCGTGGAAGCCGATACCGAACAGAGCATCCACCACCCACGCATACTGTCCCCGTGACTTGTCCGCAAGGGATGCTTCCGCTTTTTTCAGATAATAAGCGGCATCCGCACTGAGCTTACAATGATCACCGATCAGCAAAATCTCGACTTTTCTGCCCTCCTGCGCCAATGCTTCTCCGCAGACGAAGCCGTCTCCGCCGTTGTTGCCGCAGCCGCAGACCACCAAAATACGGTCGCCCGCATTGGTTCTTTCCAGCAGCACCTGTGCCGCCGCTTTCCCGGCTGTGCCCATCACCTCTCGGGATGACAAGCCGTGGGCAAAGCTATAGCGTTCAATCTCCCGCATTTGCGCAGGCGTTACAATTTGATGCATGTCGGTGCGCCTCCTTCGATCATACACTGCGCGACGGCGGTCTTTTCGATATGAGAAATGGAAATATGCACAGCCTGTCCGCCCATTTCCAAAAAGCGTTCCTTCGCCTGACCGCAGAGCAATATCTCGGGCACACCGTATTCATCATGTATTACTTCCACATCGGTAAAGCGTATCATGCCAAAGCCCCTGCCCAGCGCCTTTACAGTGGCTTCTTTTGCCGCGAAAATACCTGCGGCCGTCTGTGCGCTGCCCTTCCGCTCTGCCAGTAACGCTCTTTCGCCTTGGGTAAAAACTCTCTGCAGAAAGTGTTCGTCTTTGATGGCTTCACCTACCCGTTCCACCTCTATGATGTCAATGCCCGTACCTTTAATCATCGTCCTCCACCTCTTCCTGCGCAATTGCTTCTTTGATAATCTCCCACGAGAAGCCTCTCCGCGCCAGTGTATCCCCCAGCTTACTCCGCCGCTCCCTCGGGGGCAGGTCAGCATACTTCGGCAGATATTTCCGCACCCATTGCCGTGCGCCCTCTAATTGAGCTTCCTCATGGCAAAAGCTTTCCAATGCTTCCTCTATGATCGTCTTGGGAACGCCCTTTTCCATGAGCTTATATTTGATCGCCTGTCTGCCCAATGCCGCATCGCTTTTGCAGGCTATGAAGTCTTCCGCATATTGGCGGTCATTTAAGAGGTTATACCCCAGCAGTTTTTCAACCGCACTGTCAATACTTTCGGGTGAATACTCTTTTTTCTTCAGATATTCCCTCATTTGCTTCACGGTTCTGGAGCCGTATCCCAGATAATCAACCGCCTTCAGAAATGCACTTTTGGCTTCATCCTCTTGCAAAATAACGGTCAGATCCTGCTGTTCAATAGTCTTGCCTTTATGAAATCCGTATTTCAGCACCAGTTCATCGCTGACAGAAAAAGCATATTCGCCATCTAAAAAAACGGAGTAACGCTGTTTGTTCTTCTTTTGCTGCTGTAGATCGGTAATCGTCTGCATCTGCTTCACCTCTGTTAAAATTACGCCAGATTAAATACATCAAAATAGCACTATCCTATATGCTTCATATTATAATGCAAATCTGCATAAATTTATAGCGGAAAATGCAAAAATCACAAAGGAACAGGCCGTTTCCTGCCTGTTCCCATTGTAAACTTACTTTTTCTGTTGAAAAGCTATGCTTTCAACGGACTTTTTATGGATCAACAGCAGCGTTTGCCGCATCCTCCAAATAAGTTGCCCAAGCCGCCATTGCCGCAGCAGCAAAGTATAACAACCAAAATGATGATCCATGTGCAGTCATTGTTGTTGTCACAACAGTCATCTCCGTGACCGCCGCAACCGCCGCATCCGCCGAACAGATTGCCTAAGCCGCCGTTGCCGCAGCAGCAACACAGTATAATAACCAGTATAATAATCCAGCTGCAATCATTATCATCGTTGCAACCGCCAAATAATCCTCCCATACACTTACTCCTTTCTTTCATTGTTTGGTTGGCTTTCCATAAACATACTATGAGCAAAAAGGAAAAGTTGCTACAAAACAAAAGAGCCGAGCAAAATATTGCAGATTTATTTTGCGGCATAAAAGTGACACGGAATGCATGCCTCGTTGGTATCGGATTGCCATGCCGCACGAATCGCACGCATAACTTTGGTCTGTCTGCGCACTGTGCTCCCCTGCTGTCTCTTCCGATTTCCGCAGAGGTCACCCTTTTGCGGTATAAAAAAAGCGGCATCTGCCGCCTTTTCATATATCATGCTGCCGAACATATTTTTTTATATTTCAGATATTGCCGCTCATAGCAGCTTATCCAGTTCGTGGATATCAAGCAGCGTCTTCTGATCGGCGGCATCACGCGCCTTCAGGGCGACGGCTGTGGTATACAGACTGTCATAAGCGGATATGCTGTTATTTTTTTCTCCATGCAGCTTTTGCACAAAGGCAGTAAATACATTGCCCGGCTCCGGCAAAGGCAATTCACGGCTGCCCTGTCCGTCAATCAATGTAACGCGTCCGTTGATTGCTTCGATGACGCCTGCCGTGCCTGCCACTCTCAGCCTGTCGTCGCCGTGTGTGGGCGCCTTCTCGGGGCGCAGATAATCGGCGGTTATCGAGACGATGATGTCATTTTCCATGGTAAAACTACATGCGGCGGTCATTTCCAGATCACCGCAGCCATGGTTTGCTTTTGCGGAATGACAGGCCGCAACCGTCTGAAACCTGCTGCCCGAAACGCAATATGCCCAGTCAATGGCATGTATTGCCACCCATGGGATCAGCCCGCCGAACAGCTCGCGCTTACTGTAAAAGGCAGGGCGTGAGCCCATCCTGTAGGACTTCTGCCCTGTGATCAAACGGATGTCACCGATTGCGCCGTCTTTCACCGCCCTGTCCATGCATAAAAACCACGGGTCAAAACGCAAGCCAAGCATTGCGCAAAGCTCCGTCTTGGTTTTTTTCAGTGCACCGGCGATCTGCAAAAGGTTATCCATATCTGTACATACAGGCTTCTCTGTAAACACATGAATTCCCCGTTGCACGGCGGCCAGAACAGGCGGTGCCGAAAGTCCGAACCATGTATTGATAACGGCAATGTCCGGCCTGCACTCATCCAGCATTTGCGCATAATGGTCATAGCTTTTAAACGAAATATCCATACGCTTCAGGTCATTGATCAGCGGGCGCATATCTTCGCCGTTTGTACCCGGCGCAATGCCTGCCACCGTATGGCTTTTCAATATATCAAAGGTATAGCTGTAGTGCCCGGAGCACCCGATGAAGCATACTTTCATTGTCCGTAAACTCCCTCAAATTCATGATAGTCCGTCATATCGATTTCGGTAGGCGCAAAGACGGCGGACTGCTCCAGCTCCCATGGCATTTTATTGCCGCTGTAGCAGTGAAGCAGCAAATCATCCAGTCCTTTTACATAAGTAAGCTGCTCTTTACCGTCAAAGCCGATCAGCCTTTCATCAAAGAGTCTGATGGGCGTAAACTGCGAAATGGCATTGATACAGCGCAGATGCGGCAATGCGCTCTCTATGGTGCAAACCGGCTTCTTTTTCCCACGGCAGATATCGATCGCATACCAGACTTTATAGGTAATATCCGTCTGCGGATCACCGTAATCGACGGTCGTGCCGTCATCAAAATGCCCGATCAGATGATCGTTTCCGCTCAGCGTATCCAGAATGACGTAACCCTTCTCGAACTGATAGTGAATGGAGGGATTGATATTCCTCTGGGCGGCATGTGTGGCAAGATACTGCAGATGCACGCCGTCTTTCAATATCACATCCAACGCGGCGGTATCATAATTCTCTATTTTGTTTGCCCTGCACACGCTGACCTTCATACGCTGCGGCTGTGCCGAAGTTTCCGGCTTGTCGCCCAGCACGAAGAACATATTGTGCAGATAATGGGCGGCAGCATTCATAGCAATGCTGTCCAGCACATAACCGTCTTGGTTTTTGATTTTTCCTGCCCAGCTCCGTGCAAAATATTGTGCATTGCGCGGCCATGAAATGATGGTTTTCAGGTGCACAGGCTTTCCATATTTATTATTTAATATATCTTGCTTGAGTTGTGCGATCGGCTGGCAGTAGGACCATTGATAGCCAATGGAAAGGTTTGTGCCGGTCTGCCGCTGTACTTTCTGCATGGCATAGGCCTGCACAAGGGTTGCGGCAATCGGCTTTTCGCACAGCACATCACTGCCGTGCTCCATAGCGATGATGCTTTGGGCGGCGTGAAATTGTATAGGCGTAGACAATACCGCCAGCTGTGCGGAGCTTTTGTCATAAAAGTCGTCCAGATTATTAAAAACAGGTATATTCAATTCTGTAATCCGGTCAATGCACGGGCTTACGCCGGCAAAGGGATCAACGATTCCCGCAACGGTAACACCGTTATGACCGTAATCTTTGAGTAAATCTTTGGTGACGAATACGCCGTAACCGCCTATTCCCACCAATACCACTGTTATATTTTTCAAAATGTCATCCCCTTATAGTTCCATAGCGTTTATTGTTTATAAAATCAAGCGTTTCAGTCTCGTCTCCTGCCTGGCAGTGTATGATACCGCTGTTCCATTCCGACTGCATATTGGGGCAGTCATAGGTCTTTGCATACGGATAAACATTGGGTATGCCATGCTCGGAGTTGCCTTGTTTGTCCATAGAAATGCCGTCAAAGGATACCATCAGCTTTTCACGGTCAAACACAACAGGCAGTGAAGTCATATGCTTTATAAATTCATCCATATCCTCATAGTTCCTGCAATACTCGACACGGCAGACACAGGCATTCTGTGTTCCATTGCTGATCAGCTCCCTGTTGGCAAAATCCCCCTCTCCGGTTACGGTGTAGCCATTATCAAAATACAGTGAAACATATAGCTTACCGTGTTTGAGAAACAGATACTTCTCCTGCTTCACGACCTGTTCAAAGGCGGCAAGAGGTACAAACGCATGAATATATTTCACTTCCTTTTCGTTGACAATATCATACATTGCCAGAGCGGTATCATGGTTTGCATAAAAGGTTCCGCAGCAGCAGCCACGGTCGCCTGTCCATTCATTGTGGGTATGGTTTTCATCGTCACCGGGGTGCTGTGTGAATATTCTTACATTGACCGTATCGGTGAAAGTCAGGTCCCATTCATGCTGCTGATGATGGGCATACTCGGCATCCGAATAGAATTCTGCTCCCGCAGGATAAGCATCTTCAAAATTCACAGCGCCCAGCAGATAATCTTCGGTAACATAGGTGGATTTGCTGATCTTGCCGTCAATAGCCTTGAGCCTGTCATACTGTATATTTTCCTGTATCCAGCTAAACATGGAATGCAAGTGCTTGACCTCTCTGTTTTCAAAGGGCAGTGTGCGCTTATTCAAAACCGCAAAGACGATGGGTGACGGTCTGTAGGAAGTCAGCAGTGCGCAGGGATGTGGCAACGATTTGCACCGATCGGCAAACTTGTCACCGATGAAAAAAGTATAGTAGGCAAACAGAGAGCTTCTGTCATTAAAGAGCGCATCGCCCGGATAAATCCGTCCGTGCGCACCGCCATATAGACCGTGCAAACTGTCATTGACCATATCCAGCAATATCAGATCCAGCATCATTCTCACCAGCTGCTTCAGATCGGCATTGTCCGTATAATCAAACAATGTGGTCAGTATCAGTACGATTTCCCCGCCGTAGCAGGTGGAATCAAATTCGCCCCAGCCCTGCCGGGCGCGGAAGCGTATGAACTCATAAATATATGCGCCGTCTTCTTTGTATGCCTGTTCTGCTGTCTTGCCATACTGTACAAAAGTTTCATCCTGATAGTATTGTGCCGCAAGATAGCGTGCCACTCTGAACATCAGGGCATGATTTTCCGAGCCGAACATACTGGAATAGTCACGTTCCAGATAAAACTTTTTGATTGCCGCTGCCGCCTCCGCACTGAGCTTTTCCGGGCATAAAAAAAGCACGGGGATCAGTCTGATCGCCACAAAATCCGATTCGCCGCGCGGGTCTCGTCCGTTAGGATGGGGCAATTCAAACCATTTGGCCGTTCGGATGATATTGTTCAGCGCATGATGGGTATCTTTCTCTAAATATAAATTTAGAACCGCAAGCGCCGAATAAATGTCCTCATCCATATCCTTTGCCAACGATCTATTTATAAATTCTTCCTTTATGTCTTTCAAAGCAATCACCTCGTTCATAAATTTCTTGAGATATATTAACACAGAATGAATAATTTTTAAAGCAATATCGGACTTTTCGCATAATATTTAGTTTGAAAGAGCAAACAGCCCAGCAATCATCTTTGCGGGGCTGTTTGTTCTTGGCTTGATAGGTATTCTGAAACGATATCAGCTCTTTTGTACCAGTAATATCCAGTCCTCCGCATCCGGCTTATTACCGACATCATAGGTGCCGTCACTGCCGGCGGTAATAGAGACCGTGTCCTGATACTGTCCTGTACGCACATCATACCATTTCAAAGTATATGCTTTGCCCGCAGCCATTCCATTCAGTTTACCGGTTGTGAGCGTTTCATTATAAAAATATGCCACATAGGTTTTATTTTCATCACTTGCCAGCACATAATTTGTGCCTTTTCCGGCTTGGAACCATGCTGTTTCTTCAAAGCGGGGAATCAGCTTCCACCACTCCAGTGATGTGTAGAACTCCGCCATGTATTTCATATATTCGCCGCCGGGACTGGAAATACCATCGTACCAGTTTTCTTCGAAGGTATCCGCTTTCCCCAGCAATGAGCATCCGACATCACGCTTGCTGTAGATATCGTTCCAGATGCCGTTCACACCGTAGCCGTGTCCGTACATACCCAGCAGCCATGCGGTATAACCCTGATTACGGGTGAACTTGTAATTGGTTTCCCAGAAGCCGTCATATCTGGACTCATAAAGTATGACCGGCTGGGTTGTTTTCGACCAGTTGTATTTGAAGTCAAACAGAGACAGAGAGCCATTTCGTTCAAAGGACCACTGCAAACCGTACCAGGTGTGCGCCTCCAGCTTACCGAAGGTCGAATCCAATACGGAACATGCCATGTGCGCTGTAATCGGATGGTGATAGGGATCTATCTTTGCGGTAAGGTTGGTCACCAGAATCCAGTTGGCATAATTGTCAGCCGTCGCTTCCTTCGTGCCGCCGTAGCCGTAAGCGTCCACCTCCTGTGCCGTTGTCCACAGTACAGGGTATGCGCCATATCGGGCTATCCAATATCGAACAAGCTGTTCTATATATTGGGGTGTGTAGCTTTCCCCTGCCAGTTCGGAAGAAAACATAATCTCTGCACTTGCATGCACCATTCCGCTGTCTGCGATATATTGGTACTTGCGGTCCAGATTCCGGAAGCCGTCCAGATCCTTTTCTTCAAAGCTCTTCAGGTCATAGCCGGCTTCCTCTGTTGAGCCTTTGTGACCTGTCATAATAGGCTCACTCTGATACACCGTGAAATGCTGTTCCACCCGCTTATCAACTATATACTTAAACTGAGAAGCAATGCCGTCTACATTGCTGGTTTCAAATCTCTCGTGGGCAATGAACCAATGGGTATCTCCCAGATAGAAGAACGGTGTGCCATCATTATACACGAAGTACTTGGTATCATTGGTCTTCACAAAGCCATGTTGATAGATCGCCTTGTCACCGGTATAAACATTGCAGCCCAGTGTACCGCTTTTACCCTGCAGACCTGTATTGGCGGTATCACTGCAGGCAACGGTGTAAGTCCAGATACCGCACTGTGTGGGCGCAAAACGAACCTTCCAGGTATTCCCGCCATCCCAGAAGCCGGGCATCACCATTTTTGTGCCGTCCGGCGCCGTAAAGGTTACATCCATGCTGGCGTCATAAAAGGCATTTTCGTAGGTAACAGTGCTTTCAAAAGTAATTTCAGCCATTACCCACTGCTGTGTAAGCACATCTACCTCGCTTTCCAGTATGGTTTTCGGCGTTGCAGTAGGCTGCACAGTCGCATTCGGATCTTTATTTCCGTTGCAGCCGCTAAAGGTAAACAAAGCCAATACAAAGATCATGCAGATCGATAAATACTTTTTCATAAATATGATCATCCTTTCACACATAGCCCAGTTTGAAACAGCTATCTTTCAAACTTTCCTCCATAGTATTTGTTTCAGAGCTTCTGCACCAGCAGGATCCAGTCTTCTTCATCCGGCTTATTACCAATTTCCATCTTGCCGTCCGTTGAAGCACAAGCTGTACTACAGTCGGTATAAACGCCGGTGCGCACATCATACCACCGGACGGAATAGCTTGCGCCGGGTGCCATATTTCCCAATGCACCGGTCACCAGAGACGGATTATGAAAATATGCCACATAGGTATCGCTGCCGTCACTGGCCAATATGTAATAGCAGCCCTCATCCGGTGTAAACCAGCTATGATCATCAAAGCGAGGAATCAGTTTCCACCATTTCAATGAGGTATAAAACGCCGCCATATACTGCATATAAGTACTGCCGGGGCTGTTGGCGCCCTCATACCAGCTTTCCGTACTCCAGCCCTGTCTGCCTGCCAGTCCGCAGCCCAGATCATGCTCCGCATAAATGTCGTTCCAGATGCCGTTGACGCCATAGCCATGTCCGCACATACCCAGCAGCCATGCGGTATAACCCTGATTACGCGTCCACTGATAGTTGATCTCCCAGAAGCCGTCATAACGGGATTCATAAAGTACGACAGGCTTGGTGGTAAACGCCCATTGCGCCTGAAAGTCACTGAAATTCATTTGTTCCTTCCGCTCATAACTCCATTGCAGTCCAAACCACCGGTGGCACGGCAGCGCATCAAAGGTAGAATCCACAACTTGACATGCCATATGGGCGGTAATGGGATGCTTATAAGGATCAAACCGATCTGTGAGCTTAGCCGCCAGAATCCAGTTTTTATGGTTTTCAGCCGGTTCTTCTATGCTTTTTCCGCCGTAGCCATAGGCATC
>Ga0209373_10004821_pt1 | contig 11433 bp, 4 predicted proteins | sample Higcelweek5metaG_FD_187173 | JGI IMG/M metagenome (GOLD analysis project Ga0209373, IMG submission 187173) | Freshwater pond sediment microbial communities from the University of Edinburgh, under environmental carbon perturbations - High... | ecosystem: Environmental > Aquatic > Freshwater >... | reverse complement strand
TCGCAGGCGCAAAGTTCCCCACAGGAAAGAATATGAACAATGCGCACTCGCGTTTCATCTGCTAACGCTTTCAAGATTTCTGTTCCACGCACAAAGTCAACATTCATGGTTTCCTCACATAGATAAACTTCTATGTGAGGAATATACGAAATAGATAGACGTTTGTCAATATGAAATTTTATCTTATCAATAAAGGGCTGGCGTAGGTCTATTTATTTTAGGGCACATCTAAAAATTCTTTTTCTGCAACAAGAAGCCGGTTCCCTCTCGGGGAACATCAGGCTTCGCAGAGCTGATCTGCAGCCCCGTAGGGGTGAGGATGGAACAACGTGACACCGCAACAAATTGGCTGTGGCACATCGCCATAGTTCGTTGCTCAAAGTGGCGAATAACATCATTATTAGCCACTTTTGTGCTCTTGCACTTGTTGGTGCAACTCGGCAATGGGTATGCAAGCATGCCCGCTGCACTCGTTTTGGCCAACAATCGCGCCTGCTCTGGCTCGGCTTGACGCTAAAGCGTCATTGGCTGCACTCAGTCATATTGACAAATAAACTTGTCAATGCGACATTCGTTTTGCACAATACTCGCTCAATTTTGCGGTCGCAAACCAATTTTTAGAGGTGCCCTTTAGAAATATCAGCTATTTTCGCAAAAAAAGCCTCGACAAACTGCCGGGGCTTTTTCATTTTCGTAAGTGTCGCCCAGTTTACCGCGAGGCTTCCACCCACACTTTTTCGCCATCGGCATCGCTTTCCACAAGGCCTTCGGCATTCGTAGCCCAGACGAGTTTATCAGCCTGGGTTTCGCCGGTGATGTAGGCTTCATTTTCTTTCACCGCCTGTTTGAGCACGGCAGAATCGGTGTATAACGTGACCGTGATGCGGTCCGCAATAGCAAAGTCTTGATCCTTGCGGCGGTTCTGAATGCGGTTCACAAGTTCGCGGGCCATGCAGGCGCGCTTGAGTTCATCGGTGATTTTAAGATCGAGAGCGACGGTAAAGTGATGATTCGCTTCCACGGCGAGGCCTTCGGGCACGATACGCTGAATAAGCAGGCATTCCGCGCCAACGCAGCCAAATTCAAAGTCAATCGTCTCCCCCGCCTGAAGCGACTTAATTTCGTCGCCCTGAAGAGAGCCGAGCTTTGTCTGAATAATCTTCATGTTCTTCGCAAATTCCGGCCCCTTGCCCTTAATACTCAGAAAATTCGGCTTTGCAGACAAACTCACCAGAGCGGTTTCGTCTTCGATGAATTTCATCTCGCGCACGTTGAGTTCTTCAAGAATCAAATCGCGCATACTTTCGGCAACCTCTCGCGCTTCGGCACTGTGAGCGACAATCGTAATGCTTCCCAAAGGCTGACGGTTCTTGACATCCTTCGCGGCGCGGATCGTGCGTCCCATTTCCACAATGCTACGCACCATCGCCATCTTTTCTACCAACTTAGGATTCTTGAGCGATTCATCGGCACTCGGGAATTCGCAGTGATGCACACTCACCGGTGCAGAGGCATCCACTTCGCGCACAAGCGTCTGGTAGATTTCTTCAGAAAGGAGCGGGAGGAACGGGGCCAAAATTTTGCTGATGTCCACGAGCACCTTGTACATCGTGGCATAAGCGGCATTCTTATCGCCATCATTTTCGCTCTTCCAGAAACGGCGGCGGCTGCGGCGCACATACCAATTGGTAAGATCTTCCACAGCGGACACCACAGCGGGCACCACACTGTACAAGCGGTACGCCTTCATTTCCACTTCGACTTTTTCCGCAAGCTCCTGCAAAGTCGCCAGCATCCACTGATCGAGTTCATTCTCGCTTCTCAGATCATCGCCCGGCTTCCACGCAAGCTGACCTTTAGCCTCATCCGCGTTGTGATTGCTGATAAAGAAACTCACCGCATTCCACAAAGGCAACATCACCGCCTTCACGATATTCTTCACGCCCTCTTCCGAAAAGCGCAGATCCTCGGCCTTGAGCGCCGCCGAATCAATCATAAACAAACGAATCGCATCCGCCCCTGTACGGTTAATCAAATCGTTCGGATCGGGATAGTTCCGCAGACTCTTGGACATCTTCTGACCATTCTCGGCCAAAATAATGCCGTTCACAATCACGTTCTTGAACGCAGGCTTCTGGAACAGCGCACTCGCGAGCACCGTCAGCGTATAGAACCAGCCACGAGTCTGATCCAGACCCTCGGCAATAAAGTCCGCAGGGAAAGCAGCTTCCACGGCTTCCTTATTTTCAAATGGATAATGGTTCTGCGCATAGGGCATGGAACCGGATTCAAACCAGCAATCAAAAACTTCGCAGGTACGCTTGTAAGTTTTTCCGTCCTTCTGAATCACCACCTTGTCCACAAAATGCTTATGCAAATCCGAAAGTTTCACGCCCGAAAGATCCGCAAGTTCCTGAATGGAACCCACGGCAATCATATCGCCATCGTCCGCAATCCACACCGGAAGCGGCGTGCCCCAGAAACGGTTCCTCGAAATATTCCAGTCGCGGGCATTATCAAGCCACTTCCCGAAACGACCATTCTTAATATGATCCGGCACCCAGTTCACCTGCTGATTGCTCTCGATCATCCACTGCTTCAAAGGCTTCACCACCCCTTCCGCATTCGCAATCTCGCCATCAATCTTCAAAAACCAAGTCTTCAGCGCGCGGTAGAGCAATGGCACGCCAGTACGCCAGCAATGAGGGTAACTATGCACAATCGTATCGTGTTTGAACACGCGACCCTGTTCCTTAAGGAACGCAATAATGGACTTGTCCGCATCCTTCGCGCCCACGCCCTTCCACTGCGGCACTTTATCCGTAAACTTGCCCTCTTCATCCAGCGGATCAAAAAGACCGAGGCCCAGTTCTGCACCGAGCTGAAAATCTTCCTCACCAAAACTCGGCGCAATATGCACCGCCCCCGCGCCATCTTCCGTACTCACGAAAGTCGCAGGATAAATCTGGTAACGGCGGGAAAGCTCTTCCGAAGTCGCGAACGCATCCGAAATACGGAACAAAGGCTCGTAAGAAAATCCCACCAAGTCAGAACCCTTGCAAGTATCCAGCACGAGAGGATTCTTGAAATATGCAGCGACCCGACTCGCCGCCACCCAGAACTTTTTACCCTCGTGTTCCACCAGGTTGTAATCCATGTCCGCGCCCACGGCAATCGCAAAGTTTGAAGGCAACGTCCACGGCGTCGTCGTCCACACCAGCATGGAAGTCCCCGCAAAGCGGGCCTTATCCGTCGTGAGCGGAAAAATCAAAGTCAAAGACGGATCCTGACGATCCTTATAACCCTGATTCGTCTCAAAGTTCGAAAGCGGCGTCGCCAAAGCCGGGCTGTAAGGCTGAATGCGGTAACCCTGATAAATCAGACCCTTGTCCCAGCACTGTTTGAACACCCACCACACCGACTCCATGAAATTCACATCCATCGTCTTGTAGTCGTGATCGAAATCCACCCAGCGACCCATACGGCGCACCGTTTTGCGCCACTCGCCCGTATACTTCAGCACTGCCCCGCGGCAGGACTCATTAAACTTATCCTCGCCGAAATCGCGAATCTCCGCCACTCCCGCAAGCTTCAACTCCGTCTGAATCAGACTCTCAATCGGAAGCCCGTGGCAATCCCAGCCAAAACGGCGCGGCACCTGATAACCCTTCATCGTCCAGTAGCGCGGCACAATATCCTTAATCGTCCCCGCAAGCAAATGCCCGTAATGCGGAAGGCCCGTCGCAAACGGAGGACCATCGTAAAAATTAAAGGAAGGCCCGCCCTCACGGCTATCAATGGATTTCTGGAAACTCTGATCCTTATCCCACAAATTCAGAACACGCTCTTCCACAGAAGGAAACGACTCATCTCTTTTGACTTCACGAAACATAAAAACCTCGAAATTTACGCCGCCAAAAATAGAAAAATTAAAAATTCCAAGTCTCACGAAACCCAGGCAGAGGCTCAAACACTCTCATTCCGGATATTCGGCAAATTCCGCAGCAAATCCCGGCGAAAAAAATATCCCCGCGAGCAGAACACCAGCAAGCCTCACGCATATTCCAGCCTGTTTTTTTGGGCGGGTCCGGGACAAGTCCCGGAACGCGCTCTATTTTGAGGCCGGGCGGACCCACGCACCACCGCATTCTCCCGGAGCATTCGCTCCGCCGCCCCGCTCTCAAAACGAAGCCGCGCGGGACTCATTACAAACAAATTAACACACCACATACAAAAGATCCAACCCAACCCCCAACAAACAAATTCTACAGCAATCGCACACTCCCCGCTCTCTCCCTCTCTATCCCTCATCAGTCCCGCGCGTCTCCGCCCATCCGGGTCACGATCGCTCCCGCAACACAACCCGGAACGGAAAATCCAGGCCCAACATATCCACCGGAATCTTCGAAAAGTCTTGCTCAATCTTACCTGAAAAATCATTTTATACAGACAGTAAACATTTCACATTCACCAAAAACTTTCCGTATCCATTAATCAAGATAAGGATTGGCGAGTCTGGAAGGCAAAAGGAACCAACGGGTATTTCTGCACTGTTGCAACAAACCTGGTTCTGAAAATTTGACAGAGAATACGGAAGCCCCGCGCAAAGCACGGGAGTTTCTTTTGACTAAATTTTTCACATGGCTGAACGGCTGCTGCTGCTGACAACTCTCTTGTTCCTTTCCTGTTCTTCAGAAGAGGTGGAGCGGCATGCCCATCAAGGCGTTATGGATCTCAGGGGAGCCGATCTATCCAAAGAGGCGATCCCCTTAAATGGGGAATGGACTCTGATCTGGAATGGCCAAGACACTTTATATTCCGCGCAACCCTCCAGTTGGACGTCCTTGCAGCACGACGGAAAAGCGTTACCGATGCAAGGTCAGGCCCGTTACGAACTGTTTGTACTCTTGGACTCCACAGATACCGAGCCCCTGGTACTTTCCACCAAAGAGATCAATTCAGAGAGCACCCTCTGGGTGAATGGAAAACGCATTCCCGATATCGGGAAAAAACGACTGAACATTACACTCAACCCCCAACGAACCGGAATGCACATCCGGATCGATGTCCGCAATAGTTCGGATATCCGTCCTGGGATTCCTTGTCCCGTCTACCTTGGCACATTTAGCGCAATGAATATACGAGAGCAACGCTATCTTGGAATTCAAGCTGTTCTGGTAGGTGTTTTTTTGCTGATGAGTGCACTCTATTTTGCCTCCTGGATATTGCGCCGCAAGGAACGGCGTTCCATGCTCCTCGCCCTTTATTCCCTGGTCTGGGGAGCTTTCTCATTTTTCCAGGGAGTTGAAGCGAGTCCTCTCGAGGTGCTGTTTCCAGGAATTCCGACGCTTTGGATTCAAAAAGGCTATCTGTTTTCGGTGATACTCGCTTTTCCCCTGACCAACCGTCTCTGGCTGGAGCTATTTCCAACGAAGATTTTACGCAAAACACTTCCTCTGCTCGATCTCGCCTCTTTGGGCTTTGCCTTGACTCTTTTCCTGCCTGGCCCGATCTGGTGGAAATGGTTCTTCCTCTATTTGATTGTGGGCAATGTTTACCTGCTCATGTTATTGATTGCCGTGATTGCGGCGGTCTGGAAGCGGGTTCCCGATGCGTGGCTTTTTGGGATTGGGCTACTCATATTTTACAGCACTGTCGCCATGGGCACCCTGCATTTCCAAGGAGAATGGGTGGGGGCAGGGGCGCTCGCACTGGTGCTCACAGACTCTTTTTTACTCACCCGTCGACGCATACAGGCGTTTGATACAGTCGAGGCTCAGCGGATAAAACTATTACGCATGCAGCATCTCAAAGAAGAGCTTTCCTGCCTCGCTCAGAAAAAGCATCAATCGGAGCGACGCGAAAAACAACTCGCCGCTCTTCTCGACCATCTGGAACAACCCATCCTCGTATTAAACGATGACAATACCGTCTGCTACACGAATCAGAGTCTGAATCACTTCTGGGGCCATAACGAACCGCTCCTAGGAAAATCCTGGAGCCAGCTCTGTGTCGAAGAGCGCAACATGGAAAATGGCATGGTCGCGTGCCATTTATATCGGGAATGGGGCACAAATTGGATCGCCGTGGCGCAAAAAGTCGACTTGGAAATCGGCAATGAATCCCTGCTCACGCTCTTTTTCCAGAATTCCGTGCGTAGTCCCAACCCAAATCCAGAAAACTTTCCCACACCACCCAATAATGCCCTGGACCCTCACCGGCTCGCCAAGACTATTCTGGAGCAGTCCTTGCAAATCTGGACCCAGTGCACGGGCCTCGACAAAGCAAGTTTCGCGGAAACCTCTTTACTGTGGAAAGTCTACATGGATGCCAACGGCTGGCGCCGCACCCCAACCCTCGACAAATACCTGGAGCTTACCAAAATGCCCCGCTTACCCAAATGGCGCAAAGTTCTCGATTCAGCCGATTTTGTGCTCGCCACCGCCCAGTTCCGCGCCTGGAACGATCCCCAGATTCAAGATCTCAAAGTCCTTCGGGATCAGTTGGAAAAAATTATTTAATCCCATTTTTAGGGCGTTCCCCGGCCATGCCGGGTCGGGGTGGCTCTGGGCTACCCTTCGGTCGGTCCCTACGGGACGGCCTGCGGCCCCCTCCGCCTCCCTAACGCAAAGTCGCGAATTTATGCGAATTTCCCCATTTTATCGGTTTTGACAGTAGAAATAAGTGCTGCGGTCAGGCCTATTTCACTAGTATTGTTGCGTTTTACCTTAAACGACCGGATGCGCAAAATGACAACAAGACTGGTGAGCCTGCTGGTTCTACTCCTGCCATGGGTGGCATTTGCCACCAACACCCTCAACTTCGATGGTAGCGATGACTATGTGCAGACACCGCTCACCGCTACTCTGATCGGCTCTACCTTCACCATCGAAGCATGGGTAAATGCATCTGACCTCAACGACAGGCCCATTGTTTCGACACTCACCACATCTGGGAATACGGGCATGGAACTGCATCTGGCAGCGAATGGCTCGCTTAGCCTTACGGTTCGGAACAGCAACAATAGCTGGAGCGACTTCAATACCCAGGCGGCCTGGATTTCTGGGAATACATGGGTTCATGTAGCAGCCACTTTCGATGGAACGGCGGTAGCCCTGTACGTCAACGGGTATTCCTGTTCTGTGACAGGCACCATGTCCGGAAGCTTTGTTGCCGGTACTGAATTATTGGAAATAGGCCGCCGAGTGAGCGGAGACACCAAATACAAAGGAGACATTTCCGAAGTGCAACTTTGGAATGTTGTCCGTAGCCAAGCGGAAATCCAAGCGGACTTGAAAAGCTATGCCACTTCGCAAACGAACCAACTGGCCTACTACAAGATGGATCAAGGTATGGCGGGCGGAGACAATGCCGGAATCACTACCTCAACAGATTTGGTCAACTCCGCGAACAACGGAACCCTCAATAACTTTGCCCTGAGCGGCACAGGCTCCAATTGGGTACTCGGACGCGCAGTGAGCCAAGTGAGCGCACCCCCCTCGGGAACAGGCTCTAGTGCCGATCCTTATCAAATCGATTCGCTTCCCAATTTATTGTGGTTATCCACCAACAATACGGTCTGGAGTGCTGGAAACGAATTCAGGCTCATGAAGGACATCGACGCTTCGGACACCAAGAATTGGAATTCCGATAGCGGGTTCTCGCCCATTGGCGACAATGCGTATTCATTTGACGGCATTTTCCATGGCAATGGCAAGGTGATTACTGGGCTTACTATCCATCGCCCTGGTAGTGATTCTCTAGGATTCTTTGGGAGGGTCGGAGCGACGGGCGCAGTCGATAGCCTTGGCCTGCAAGGCTCCACCGTGCTCGGACGGACTACTATGGGGGCTCTCTTTGGATCCAATCAAGGAACAATCACCCATAGCTTTGTGACATCAAGTGCCGTGACATCCGCTGATTCCGTACAATTGAACATCGGCCTATTTGGTGGTAGGAATACAGGTTCCATCAGCAATAGTTACGCAAGTGGGGTTGTATCGGCAACTGGACTCAAGTCGGGTATCCAAGCTGTTGCAGGAGGTTTCCTCGCGAATAACAGCGGAACCGTTTCCAAATGCTATACCATGGGTTCTGTCACGGCTTCCAGTATAGGTAGTAATGCGGATGCAGGAGGTATTGCTGCGTTCAATTCCGGAGTCATCAGTCTCTGTTTTTCGATGGATACACTCACGGCAACGGCAAGCACCTCCTTTGCGATTGCGGGTGGGATCACTGCTTGGAATAGCTCAAACGGCAAAATCAGCAACAGCTACGCCACAGGACCGATCCACACAAACGGAGAGTCCAATGCTGCAGGGGGAATTGCTGGAATCACTCAAAGCACCAGTTCCATTGACAGTAGCTATGCCGTGGGGCTACTCACTTCAAGTGGGAGCACAAACTATATCGGTGGATTGACGGGATATTCCATGGGCGGTACCTTGAATGCCGTTTATTGGGATACACAAACTACAGGGCAAAAGAATGGGTTTGGGATGGGTACTGACCCATCCACGGGTGGTTTGTCCACTGCCGAAATGATGACTTCGGCAAGCTTCAGCAATTTGGATCTAACCAACATCTGGATGATTTATGAAAGCCACACCTATCCCTTGCTTCGTGAGTTTATGACCCCGACCATTATCACTGCCATTGATACCACTAAGATTTATGATGGAAATGCGTTTGCGGATGGCAATGGTGTTCACGGATCCATTGCAGCAATGGATAGTTTGATCAAAGGAACGCCGAATTATAGTGGATCGAGCCAGGGCGCGACCGATGCTGGAGATTATACGATTTCAGTCGATGGTCTTTGGTCCACTCAGCTGGGTTACCTGATTACAGATTATGCAGATGGTGTTTTGCATATAACTGCGAGACCCATCACCATTTCAGGCGTGACCGCAAGCGACAAGGTCTATGACGGCACCACTGATGCAACTTTGAGCGGCGGTGTCTTTGTCGATACCATCGTTGGCGATGCCTTGACTCTCGTGAAAGGAACCGGTGCTTTTGGCAACAAGAACGCGGGTACCTCAAAGTCTGTGACCGCCAGTGGCTACTCCATTGAAGGCGCCGATGCTACCAACTACACCCTGAGTGCGCAACCTACTGGCCTCACCGCCGACATCACTCCATATCCGATCACCGTCACCGCTGATACAATGTCCAAAACCATTGGGGACACCGACCCGGTATTCACTTACACCGCCACATCTCTGTTCGATGACGATTCATTTACTGGAGTGCTAACTCGCGAAACGGGAGACACCGCTGGCACCTACTCGATTCTCCAAGGCACTTTAAGCGCAGGGAAGAACTATAAAATCACCTATGTGGGAGCTGATTTCGAAATTACTGAGCCTCCAACTATCATCAATCCTATTGCGGCACCAGCCTACACAGGGCGCGTCCAAACAACGATTTTCAATCTCCAGGGTCAACTGGTATGGTCTGGAATTTTAAATGTGACTGAGGGTCGATTTACCTTGCCAGAAAGCATTGGTGCCGGGAGGTGGGTCGTAAAAATGCGCATGGGCCATTCGACAAAAATCCTAAATCAACTGGTTCAGTAGTCTCTATAGAAAAGAGATTTATTTTACATGCAATAGGAATACAAAGGTTTTTCAGGGGCTTTTATTAAAGCCCCTCCGATAAAGCCGTTCCCCCTGCTATTGCTTACCATCAGCATTTAGTATCGATTGTTCAAAAACTGGACAAGGCCTATGTGGTAATCATCAATCCTTCTTACACGGGCACGGATTCCGTCCTAGTCACTAATCAGCCACTCACATTCATCTATCAAACCATTTCATTTTATGACTATGGCCATTACGGATGACTTTATTTATAACGACTCTGAAGCCGATACTGCAGACAGCACTTTTGAAATGATCGCAGAAAAACAGGACTTGATCCTGCTGATACCGATTCTACAAGAATTCGTATCTCAGAAAATTATGATGAGAATACCCTCAGCAATGTGAAATTTACTGAAACGCGTCAACACATCGCCAATCAGTATGAAGACTACATAAATCTGGATAATGACGGATGAAATGATACTACGATGAAAGAAACCATATACGAATATGAAAACAAAAATCTGATCTTGGGCACATTTTTTTAGATACAGTTCCTGTTACTTCGATAAGCCTGGGTTATACTTGCGCCACAAATCAAGAAATTCAGCCATGATTTTGTCTCCTATGGAAAGGGATAACGGATACACTCACCCCATACACCGAAGCGGTTGCAAGTAGCATTACTGCGGCGAATGCCTCTTCCATGACATTCACCAGCGAGACAAAACCGTAACTTATGCGACATCTTTGGCACAAAAGATCTTTGTTTTAAGAACCTTTTTGTACCAAGTAATCTTCGTCTTCAATGCCACAAAACCTTTTACATTTTTTTCTTGAAATGGACTATATTTCACGTCATTAATTGAAAGAAACTTCACCGAAAAGGTCGGTCCCTTATGCTCAGATACTATCGCACTCACACCAAGATTGTGGCAACCTTAGGCCCTGCTTCCTCTGATAAAAACGTCATGGCAAGAATGATCAAGGAAGGTGTCAATGTCTTCCGGCTAAATTTTTCCCATTCCAACAAAGAAGAACATCTCAAAAACATTAATCAGATCAAAGCTCTCAATCAGGAACTCGGCACCCACATATCCATCCTTGCCGATTTACAAGGCCCCAAACTCCGCGTGGGAGAAATTGAAAACAACCGCATCGACTTGGAAGATGGTGAGGTCATCACCTTTGTCACCCAGAAATGCCTCGGGACCAAAGGACACATTTACATCAGTTACACCGACTTTCCCAAAGATGTACACGCCGGAGAAACGATTCTCATCGATGATGGGAAAATAAAACTGGAAGTCGTGAGCACCAATCACACCGATGCGGTCATCGCCAAAGTCATCAACGGCGGCCCCCTGTCCTCTAAGAAAGGAGTGAACTTACCCAATACACATACTTCCTTGCCTTGCCTCACGGAAGAAGATGTATCAAATGCGCTTTTTGCTTTGGAAAATCAGGTAGATTGGATTGCTCTTTCTTTTGTACGCAGCGCTTCCGATATCACCCAGTTACGAAAACTCATCCAAGATAAAAATGGACACGCGGGGATCATTGCTAAAATCGAAAAACCCGAAGCGCTCACGGAAATCGATGAAATCATCAACCTTGCCGATGGGATTATGGTCGCCCGCGGAGACTTAGGCGTAGAAGTTCCCTTTGACAGAGTTCCGCTCATTCAAAAGCAGATCGTCAAAAAATGCATCGCGCAAGCAAAACCAGTCATCATCGCTACACAAATGATGGAAAGCATGATCACCAACTTCCGCCCCACTCGCGCGGAAGCCACCGATGTTGCGAATGCCGTCCTCGACGGTGCCGATGCCCTTATGCTCAGTGG
>Ga0209373_10004819_pt1 | contig 11439 bp, 13 predicted proteins | sample Higcelweek5metaG_FD_187173 | JGI IMG/M metagenome (GOLD analysis project Ga0209373, IMG submission 187173) | Freshwater pond sediment microbial communities from the University of Edinburgh, under environmental carbon perturbations - High... | ecosystem: Environmental > Aquatic > Freshwater >... | reverse complement strand
TGGTCTTTAGCTGATTCCCCGTCTCTGTACCATCTTTCAAAAGTACAATATCAATATCTTCGGAAAAACGATCGATTATACTAAAGCATTTGGATAAGGCTGTGCCTCCTTTGAACACTGCATAATTGCCTACCTCAGAAGTGAAAATGGCATGTAATGCCACTGTCACCCAATAATCTTTTTCAATATAGATTTCAGGAAGGTTTTTCAATTGTGCAGTTGCAACAATAGCATCTCTGTATAACTCGATATTTTCGTGCAGCTTCATCTATTAGATAAGTTTTAAATTCCAAGTAGCATTATTCGGGAGCAAGGCTTGTGGAATGTTGTATTGGTATTCGGACAATGGATTCAGACTATTTTTTAAAGCAGTAACATTTGTTTCTGCTTTGAAATTCTCCAAAATAGCACCCAACAAGGCTCTTACTCGCGGGGGGTATTTGAGTGCTACGATAATCAGAGAATCGAGTTCTTTTGTATTTAATGATTTGAACTTATTAGCTAATAAAGTTATTGCTGATTCAGTATCTATATCAGCAATCTGATTAAAGTCTTTCAGTGCATCCAACAACTCAAGCAAATAATAATTTTTGTCAGTCACATCTTCATAACTTTTTACAGCTTTGGCTTTAATGTTTCCCACTGAAGCCGTTATACGTTTATCCCGACATGCAATCTTAATGACTTTGGGAATTTGCGTAGTGAGCCCCAACCGATTGTATAAACTTTGTCCGGTAATATAAGCAATACGCTTTCCGTCCTCAAACAAATATGTTTTAAGCAGTTCTTGCTCATTGGGTTTCAATGTACCAAAAACAGTTTGTTTCGGTTTATAGAATATACCCGAAGAAACCCGGTTGATTATTTCTTTTTTTATCAATCGCTCTAAAGCTTTTGAGGCTGCGGTATATTCGCTCCTTTGGACCATCAGGGTTTGATAGTCGAAGGTTGTACCTTCAGGTAGTTGTTGTATTTGTTGTTCAATTTTTTGAGCGACTCTCATTGCTTGTAGTTTTAATCGTACAAATGTACAATTAATCCTACAAATGTCAAGTAAACCGTACGAAATACTTGACATTTTTATTAAATATTTTGATTGGTGGAGTATGACATGCCTGGCAATAAATAGAGGTTATTGCCTGATTTGTTGTGCTTATTGGTTGACAGTGGGGACGAGGACGACATTGTTTATCTTCGTTTGTCTTTTGCAGAACTCTCAAAGGCGATAAGATTAAACATCTCCCGCATACGGGAACGGACGCGATTGCCGTAGTAGCTTTCGAGCTCGGAGGCGGAGAGGTTGGTTGTGGCATGGGTAATCATGTGGTTATTGATAAAGTGGTCGTAGCGGGATAAGAGAATTTCTCCCATTACATTGCATTGATTGCCGTAGTATTTGAGGGTGCTTTCAGCCCCCAAATCGTCAAAACATGTGGTATAGGGACGAGAGAGGTTTGTAGTGTTGGAGTAAGCATTTGTACTGTGACGCTGTATGACTTCATACCCGTCTTTGATAAAATCGAATGTGATTTCGCGACAGGATTTGATACCGAACCGCTGTTGCGGTGGTATCAATATCCGCATCAGGGACATTAGGCTGGTTTTACCGCAACCGATAGGACCAGTCAGTAAAATGCCTTTATGCAGATTGAGTCCTAACTGTTGGGCTTGTGTTTCGTCTTGCAGAAACCACGTGAGTAATTTATGAACCGGTTCATAATCTTCGGGAATTATTTGGAAATGTTCGCCGAACATTTCTTTTCCTTTGGCTTGGAGTATGGTGAGGTTGTTGTTCATATTATAGATTTTAGAGTAAAGAACAAAGACTCATTGGTGTGGTTGTTAGTGGACATTGGGGACTCTGAGGACTAAAAAGAAAACCAGTATAATTATTGACCAGTATAATTTCTATTCTTACTCCTGACTATTTTTTAAAGGGGTTCAGCGTAATTTTTTGAACTGGTTGTATTTAGTTGTCCGGGTGTTGGTTGCTCGGTTGCCACAGTCTTTTTAGGTTTGGCAAATGTTGGTGCGTTTAATATCCAGTTTCGGGCAGCTGCTTGCCAGTCCTGCATGGGAGCTTTGCCACCGACTTTCCAGCCGTTGCTTTGAAAGTAATTAAAAAACTTATCTGCTTCTATTTGGGAACTACTTTGCTCAAGAAAGTATTTCCTAATAGATTCAATATCCGGAGGGCTAACAACCCCTCCAGATTTATTTCTTGTTTTTTTACTATCCGGTTCTATTTTTTCACCATTAACTTCCACTACTTTTACTCTATTTTTTGAAACTTTCAACACAATATCATTTTTTGATTGGGTGCTCTCATTTTCAATATTTGTATTTAAAGAGTTTATATTATTTATATAAGGTACTAATGCTTGTTCAATGCTTGTTTCGATATTAGTACGGTCGGGGGCAAAAACAGGCTTAGCACTTGACTGTAAATCGAACAGGTAAACAAGACTCCCTTTGAAGGGATTGTAAGAAGGTAAATATTGAATATAACCAAAGTTATGCAGGTCTTTTATACACTTGTGATAGGTGGCTTTTGCACTAATTTTACTGATACGCATTAATTCCTGGCGTGAGATTGTAACCGGATTCCGGAATCGTTCAGCGTTCCATAATTGGAATACAGCCATGTATAAACTAACATGAGTTGGATTGAGGCGGTTATCGACCGCCACTTTTTGGAAAAAACCGGATAATTGGAGAATATAATTCATGTTATTAGATTTTAGAGTACCCCCAACCCCCTAAAGGGGGCTTAGGATTTGTTTTTTGAAAGTAATTTTTCAATATCTGTGAAGTTGTAGTAATTGGTACCTCCTATTTTGGTATATGGTAATGTTCCATTTATTCGGAGGGTTTGGAGAGTACCGGGTGAAATGTTGAGTAGTTTACGTACCTCAACAGATTTCAGCCATTTTTTTGTTACTGGATTTTGTTGTTCTTTCAACAAATCCTTTATATCCTGAAGGAGTTCGGTTTTGAACTCCTTCAGGTCTTCGGTGGTTATGATTTGAGCGGACATAATATTATTTACGATTTAGACATTTACTATTTACTATTTCAGATTTGCAATTCGCGAATTGCGAATTAGGTTTTTAGTCGTTGAATGAGAGGGAGCGGGAAATCCAACCCAAGAGGAATTTTTTACTGGTTGGTCGACGACGGATAATGTTCATGTAATATTCGATTTTGGCGACTGTGAGTGCAGCCTGAAAATATCCAAAGTCGATAGAATTTATCTTATTGAGTGTTTGTTCTCCAATTATTCCATCGATTTTGGTTCCGACAATTGATTGTACAAGGCGTACAGAGGTGGAAAGACCGGAATTTACTGCGAAGTCAAATACAGATTCAGCGGAAGTCTGATTTTGAATTTGATCAGCTTTAAGAGGTTTCCAAAATGTATCGAGATAGAATTTTTCAACCAAGCTCTGAAGCCTGATATTTGTATTTAACGATTTTGGAAAGTCGGGGCTGATTTTACTCTTATCGATAATTTGCCAGCCCGACCAAGAGCCGTGAGCGTTACGAGAAATGCCTTTGTAGGTTTCACCACCGAGATCATCGGGGTCATTGACGTAACCGCCTTCGTGAGAAAGCACTTTTAAAAGTGCGAGATTGAATTTTGCCATAATATTAATTTGATAATTTGAAAATATGCCAATGTGCCAATACTCAAAATAAAGAGTAAAGTACATAGACGATAATTAGATATGGCAAAATTGGTGGGTTTTAATGGTTTTTATTCACAAGTTGTTCCCAATTGGGATAAAATAAATATTGCAAAAAAAATAGCGTATTTATAATTGAAAATATCAATTATAAATACGCTCCGGGTAAGCTAAAATAGTGATAGTGAATGTAAATGGCTTTTCTCTAAGGAATAATTATATTCCCTCTAAAATTTCACTTTAACAAATTCCCAAGTTACTCACAATTGGGAGTACTAAATAATGGTAATGTGTTGTTAGATTTGCACTTAATATACTTGATTGCTTGCTATAAATCTTCTTCCATTTTTCGTAACAATGCTGTTTTGAGATTGTCGATATATTTCGTCGGAATGGATCTAACTTTTATTTCGAGATAAGTGCGATAAATATCTGTTAAACGCACGTTGAAAATTTGTTCAAAAAAAGCAGTCAGTTCTCTTATTTCACATTGGCCATGATTAAGACTCCCGGCAGCACAAATTGCATAAATTAATTCAACTAATGCCGTTTTACTATCAGTCCAATGAAACAAATTGTTATTCACATTATTGGTTGGTAACCAATATGGATTAGAGATTTTTCTGGATAAAACATCTAATTCGGTTTTGAGGTATACTTCCAAACGGTCATTCGCAATGATTTTTGCCACCATGTAGTCCTGACTGGTTGAAAACTCGGGGTCAATATGAATCATAAGATTATCAATATGTAAGTGCAGATCTTCTCTTCCACGAACAAAAAACTTATCGTCCAGGAATGTTGAATTCATTCTGTAATAACGGTAAAATTCAAGGTGACTATTGAAATAGGTGGTAAGTTTTTCGAACTCCTTTAAAATATAGCATTGCTGTATTTCGAGACTTCCCAATGGTCGTTTGCTTTCAAAATTATTTATTTTGACGTGATAGATAAGTTGGCTTACTATTTCGGGTTTAATGACTTTGAAGAAATAAATTTCTTCCTCTTCGTTCTTGAATTTATAATTTACTATAAATGCCCGGAGTTTGCTCAAAATATCTTTGATACAAACAATTGATTTTTGCGCTTTTAGTATCAAGTCAGTTTCTTCAATATCAATAGCATGAAGCCTGGAGTTGAGTTCTATGTTTAGCTTAGGGATAAATTGGTTCATAAAGCGTTGCTTTTAAGTGTATATTTTGTACAACATTAAAATGAAAGAAAACTAAACTCTCGTTTTATGTTTTCTTTCAAAAGTACTCTTATCTGTAATTCAATACATTTCCTATGTTTATGCAAATACTGACTTGGTTTTTTAAACCAGTCAGTATTTGTGGTATAGATTGCTGCAGCATGTATCAATGAGTGCGGGCTACACAATTAAGCTATGATTTTTTGTTTGTTTTCCTGAGTAAATCGCACAAAGTTTTATAAATTGCAAGCCGCCGCTAAGTGACCGGGATAATTTTCAAGGTCTTTAGCAATATCTCCACTTTTGAAAATATCGAAACAGTTATATCCCGGCAATATCTCGTATCCGCAAAAACGGTAATTACTACTAATGTTGAGGAAAAGGTCGGCTGTGGTTTTGCCCCGAAGCAATTGTTGATCTGGGTTATCAAACGCTTCGGCAGGGGCATTCCATGTGGCACAAATCATAAACTTTTTACCCTGCATATTTCCTCCGCTTCCGTATTGTTTTGTCAGATCGGAGCGGGTTCGTCCGTCGCCACTAAGGAACTTCTGACTCAGCAAGCCGCTATTGAATACTTCGTCGACATACTTTTTGTATATCCACGGCGCACCAAACCAGTTTACTGGCGTTTGTAAAATCACAATGTCAGCTTCCATATGTTTTTCTACTTCCTTTTCGGGGCTGTAGTTGTCTTCAACGATTGTTTCCAAAACCTGAAAGGAGTTAGAAATGAAAAAATCTTTTGCTACTTGATGAAATGCATTGTTTAATTTACCTTCCGACCAGTTTGGGTAGGTTAGATGGGTGTTGATTAGTAATACTTTCTTTGTTTTTTCCATATTTGTAATTTTGTTTTTCTTGTTATTCTCTAGTATAATATCATTATAAATGATGTTTTGTTCATTCATTACAAATTTTTTCCATAAAAATCTTTCAGTTTGGCAACAACCTGAGTTACATATTTTGGAATGTCATACAAATCCATGTGGGTAGCACTATCGACAACGAAAAGCTCTTTGGGGCTTGTTGCTCTATTATAAGCTTCCTCACCTTGCCAACGAGAACCTGCATTACTACCAACAATTACAACGAAAGGTTGGGTAAGAAGTGTTTCAATGTTTGCAAAGGCATCAAATGCCATCATTTTATCTAAACTTGTAAACAACAAAAGATTGGGCGAGTTAGGGTGCTGAGCTCTTGGTGTGCGGTAGTAATCATAAGCTTCAACCAAATCGGGTGGTGTAGTTGCATCATGCTTTTCAGGCACATAATTTATATACATCGGCTTTGCTCCATTTGCTTCTGCTGTTCTTTGTTTTGCTACTGCTTCAAGTACTTTTACTCGCTCTGAAAGCGGTGTTTTTCCATCCCAACCTTTGCTGTTTCCTGTACTTACGGCGCTTGCAACTGCAACAGCTTTAATACGATGTTCGGTTTGCGCAGCACTAATAGTATAACCACCACCTGCGCAAATTCCTAATGCACCAATTCTTTCGGGATCAACAAACGAGATGGTAGTCAAATAATCGACAGCGCATCGAATGTCTTCAACCCGTTGGGCTGGGTCTTCTAGAAAACGTGGTTGTCCTTCGCTTTCGCCTTGATGTGATGCATCGAATGCTAAAGCTACAAATCCTTGTTCAGCCAATTTTTGTGCATAAAGTCCTGAGGTTTGTTCTTTAACGCCCCCGCCCGGATGAGTGCTAACTATGGCCGGGTACTTTTTAGCGTCATCCATACTTGCCGGCAAATAAAGATTGCCAACCATTTTCAGGTTACCATTTTTAAATGTCACCTTTTTCACTATCCAGTTATTAGATTTATTCGATACTGGATTTTGTGCTTTAATTTGGTTCGAGAAACCAAATAGTGCAATGGTTATTAACACCATCGAAATAATAATTTTCTTCATTTTTTCTGATCTTGTGTTTAAATGATTTTTAATACGGTGCAAAGTTCCCCCAAATTCTCTAAAGGGTTACTATCCATATTACTGATTTTTCTACCATCATTACTGATTCTACCATATCTATTGATTTTATGCAAACAAAAAAACTATCTTTGCTTCATATTTAAATAAATACAAGGTTATGGAAGAGATATTTAAACTTGAGAATGTATCGCAATATAATACATTGATGGGACAGGAAACACTACACCCTTTGGTAAGTGTAATTAATTGTTCTAATTCAGGAATGATACAATACATGCGTATGAATCTGGGGTTCTATGCAATCTTTTTAAAGGATGTCAAATGTGGGGACATGCGATACGGACGCAATAATTACGATTACCAGAAAGATACGCTTGTATTCGTGGCACCAGGACAGGTTATAGGTTTTGATAATATCGGAGAGTATTTTCAGCCTCAGGGTTGGGCGTTGGTTTTTCATCCTGATTTGATAAGAGGTACTTCGCTGGCTCATAAAATGAAAGAGTATACATTTTTCTCATATGAAGTAAATGAAGCCCTTCATTTGTCGGATAAAGAAGAACAAATTGTATTAGATTGTCTAAATAAAATTGATTTTGAACTGAGACAATCTATCGATAAGCACAGTAAGACTTTAATTGTAAGTAATATTGAGTTACTTCTCAATTATTGTATTCGCTTTTACGACCGTCAATTCATTACTCGTGGCAATGCGAATAGTGATATTCTTGTTAAGTTTGAAAAAATACTGGACGATTACTTTGAATCAGATAAACCACAAACAGTAGGATTGCCTTCTGTTGGATATTGTGCAGAGTGTCTTCATCTGTCAGCCAATTATTTCGGAGATTTGATTAAAAAAGAAACAGGAAAATCGGCTCAGGAATATGTGCAGTTGAAGTTAATAGAGATTGGTAAAGAAAAAGTGCTTGACACAACTAAATCAATCAACGAAATAGCCGACGAATTAGGATTCAAATACTCGCAACATTTCACCCGTATGTTTAAAAAAACAACAGGATATACTCCCAATGAATATCGAAGCTTGAATTAAAATGACATATCCAATAATTGCTTTTCGTTGATTATTGGAACTGTACTAATGTTGCTATCCTACAAACTTTTTAAAATTAAGAGTGTTAGTTGCAGTGAACTTTTCTTTCAGCACCTTCATATCATCACTTGCTCAAAATATCTTTGATACAAACAATTGATTTTTGCGCTTTTAGTATCAAGTCAGTTTCTTCAATATCAATAGCATGAAGCCTGGAGTTGAGTTCTATGTTTAGCTTAGGGATAAATTGGTTCATAAATGGAACAGGTATTTGCTTAAAAAAACATCACCCTAATAAGTTTACTATAGGCTCATTAGGGTGACTTTCAGAAAATAGTATAGTGATAGTGAAATTTATTCTATATAATAATTGCAATTGGATTATTCGGGTTTACAATTAATCGTGTAGTCTTTGAGATATGAGTTTTATTACAACATATCCACCGAACACCTGCAATAGCATACCCGGAATTGCCATACGGAAGTCCTGAATGGCCAGATTAAAATCATTGACAAGTAACCATTCTCCTAATGTACCCACTATTTGGTATGATAGCACAACCAAGGCTAAAACCATTACTGAAACGCGTTTAAAATAGTTTGCTGTAAATGCAGCAGCAAAAGCCAACAAAGCTGATTTCATAATAATTGCAGGTAATACAGCTGGCACAGGCATACTGAAAAGCAAAGAATTTACGACTGGAGATAAAATGGCAATTAAAAGCCCTGCTTTCCAACCATATTTGTATGCTCCAACCAGTGTGAAAAAGTAGATTGGCAATAATATAAAGCCTCCGTTTGGTATTAAATGACAAAGCTGAGGTAGCAGGATGTTTCCGATAACAAAAAGCGCTGCTATGAAATAAGTCTTTAAACTACTGTAATTTAAAGTTTCAAGTTTTAATGCTGTTGTTTCCATACAATTTTATTTTGAAATTATTATTTTATTTGTAACTGTCTTAACTCCATTGTGTAATGTAACTAAATAAATACCCTCTCTAAGTTTTGTTGTGTTGTAATCTACACTATATGAATTGGATATATTCTTTTTATTGATAATATTCTCAATTAATTTACCTCTAAGGTCAAAAATATCAATTCTAATGTTGTTACTTTCTTTAGTATTTATCTCAATTTTTAAACTGTTCGACTGATTAAAGTAGCATTTTAGCTCAGGATTTACACTTTGTGCAATGCCATTTAATCCGGTTTCTTTTAAAACTGTTCTGTCGTAAACAGATATTTCATTTGGATTTTTAGTGACCTGAAAACCTGCCACATCATGTAAATAATTATACCAATATCTGAGGTTTGTATTAAATGTTCCACCTGCTAAATCAGGATTTGTGGATGCAGGGTCTTGTGCTACGGGAGTTAAAATATATTTAGAAGAATACCAGTCAACAGCAAAAGGATCGGTAGATGCAAGTAAAGAATTTGTTTTGACAAGTGCATTCAAATCATTACCAACTCGTGTGTTTGTCCAGGCTGCATCTACAATGCAAAGTTTTGGATATGTTACTGCCATTACTTTGGCAATTAAGGCAAAAGAACTAAAAAAATAGTCGTTGTGCATTGGCCAGAAGCCTCCATATCTTTCTGTGCTATATGCAGTGGTAAGCACACCGACCCAATTTTTAATTGCAATAGTAGCTCCAGCTACACTATGCGCTTTCAGAACCGGAAAATCAATTATACACAATTTGTTGTGGTCGTATGTTTTCAAAGTATTATCCCAAATGCCATAACGCAAAGAAACATAATAATTTCCTGAAGGCATTCTGAATTTTGGATAAGATATTTTTGTGGAAGACTCATATACATATCCGTTATTCATGTCATTTTGAGAATATTCATTTGCCACAGTATTATACATGGTGTTCCAGTTCATTAGGTAAACAGGATATCCTTTTGCCCGGAAGGTATTAACCACATCGCCAATGGATTGGTTAGTGTCATCCGAATTATTGTCTCTTTCATTAATACCTACCGAGATTTTGTGTATTATCACAAACAAGAATTTCTCCTGTAAAACCATCAGGATGTTTTATTATCTGATTAATCAAACCTTTGATTCTGTCGGTATTCGTAGAGCATTGGTTATCCCATTGAAGATTTGCTTTGATAATAACGACATTATCCGAACCAACTATCCCGTTAGTATGATCCGTTGTTTTGTGTAAATAAACCCCTTTGCTTTGCATCATAAGCATTAAGGTGTCAATTGCAGGATCGGATAAATACTCATTAGGTACACCTGAATTGGCACCATTAAGAGAACCTGAAGTTTTTGGTATGTTGTTTATTGCAAAGACTTTTGAAATCGGATTTGCAACTTCCCAAACAGGCAAAGTTACCTGAACAGCTTGTTGGTTATTCTGAACAGAGGAAACCATGTCTCTTGCAAGACCTGAATCAACAAAAACAAAAATAAAATAAGCGATAAAGACAACAACGATACCACTAGCAGTAAACTTTGCATATCTTTTTAAAATATACGAACCACCTACCAAAGCTAACAATGCGATTAGCCACGATGAAGCAACCGGATACAGGGCTTGTTGACAAGGATAAGTAAGTCGCTTGGGATTTGTGCCACTTCGCACCACAACCCATAGAAATGCAAAAAAACCGACTATCCAAAAAATCAGATTTTTCTTAGAATTTAATGGTCTCATTACGAATTAATTTATTGTATTAGAATTTTGATTGCCCAATATTAGTATTCTAAAATACTTGTTAAATGTTAGCAATAGCATATCTTACATTGTCATGTGCAAGCACTTATTGCATTTTATTGCTTTACGAATTTTATAGCTTGATTATTTACAAATGCTATATAAGCCCCTTTGCCAATATTATTCATATTAACAGTAGGCGAACCTGAATCGACAACTGAACTATGAACTAAAACTCCTACTACAGAATAAACCGAGAAGTTATGTCTTCCATTAGGCAGGTTATTTATAATGAGTTGATTCCCTGAATAGAAAATTTGACATTCACGGTTATTGGTGTCGGTCAGTACAGATTCGATGGCATTAGGCGTGTAAGTGTGGTTATAGGTGTAATCCTGGAAGTTTCCGAAATTCGAGTTACCGTAGGAAATATTGAACGATCTTCCCGCATTGCCACGGTCAATGGCACGGATGGCCGACATTTCCTCATCGGACAGTTCAAAGTCGATGATACTGATGTTTTCGAGAATGTGGGCAGGGTTGGTCGCTCCAGGAACAGGACAAAGACCTTCTTGCATGTGCCACCGGAGAATAATCTGATAGACCGATTTTTCGTGTGCAGTAGCTATCTGTTGGAGTATAGCATTTCTGACGACGTTATCTCTGTTATGATTCAGTGGATACCAACATTCCACCTGAATATCGTAGTTGTTTGCATAGAGTTGTCTGGCCTCCTTTCTTTGGGCAAGCGGATGACACTCTATCTGTGCCGTTGATTTGCGCCTTCCATGCTCTGCACTTGGGTGCCCAGTCCGAAACGAGGCATCAAGACGCCATTGTTGAGCCTTACAAGCGGAACTCCGGAAACCGATATTATATTCGATACTGCCTGT